>Ga0078972_1002325_pt1 | contig 63676 bp, 51 predicted proteins | sample YelNatPaOPGAMG01_FD_67568 | JGI IMG/M metagenome (GOLD analysis project Ga0078972, IMG submission 67568) | Hot spring thermophilic microbial communities from Obsidian Pool, Yellowstone National Park, USA - OP-RAMG-01 (SPADES assembly) (version 2) | ecosystem: Environmental > Aquatic > Thermal... | reverse complement strand
ATGCAAGTATGCCTGCAGCGCTGCCGTCGACAACGGACTTGCCTCTGTACAGTCAGTGCATGACACCGATATGCGTCCGTTCACGCTTCGTCTGCATCGGGCCAGCAACTGGTCTGATGATATTCTCCAGGCAGCGATTGAGATGAACCTGTCGTGGGGCTGTCTGTTTATGGAAGCGCGCCATGTAGGTGTACCTGGCCAAGAGTTGGTCATGGAAACAAGGACGCCTCTCCATTCCGTCGTTTTGCGTCTCGTGTAGTACTCGAATCCGATATCCACCGGTGCATCCAAGGCGCTACGTTCAATGCAGTGGAGCGTGACCTGGAGACACTGCCGGGTTTCCGCTTCGTGCGTGCCCTTCCTGAGACTGTTTCGCACCGCGTTTCAACATGTATTCGGAAAGGACGCGTCTTTAACGCTGCTCCTCGGGTCCATCCATCACAGTCTGGTCATGAACAGACACGTCGAACGTGCGCAGCAGAAACGGGAACCCCGAAAACGTCTCGTTACGAGGCCGTCTCCGCTGGCCCACAGGCCGTATGATCGCGCATTGCACTACGACCAAGTCAAGCTAAAAGCATGTCGTTTACAATTCGAGGTCTGTGCGACCGCGCCCTCCAACACACTAGGTATTTTACAGAACATCACTTCCACCAGGGCTTCTCACCAGTTCGAAAGTCGGTCTCCTTCCAGGGTTTGATCTGTACGAACCCGTCATCATCCACTTTGGTATGTGCCAGAGCGAGCGGAAGCGGAGCTGGACCGCGCACCACCTTCCCTGTACGATCGTACTGCGAGCCATGGCAAGGGCAAATGAACTTGTTCTGTGCTGCGTACCAAGGCACCACGCAGCCGAGGTGCGTGCAAACAGCATTCAGTGCGTAGGTTTCGAGCTCGCCGGCGTCGTTCACAACAAGATACGTGGGCTCCCCGTTCAGGCCTTGCACAAGATCACGAGAGCCGGGGGGATGCGTCTTCAGATACTCCTCCTTCTTGATAGGCGTCCCGAGGGCGTCCTTGGCAATCACGCCGCCTGAACTCTTGTTCTTCGACGGCGGCATGAAGTAGCTTGCGTATGTGCTCAGCATGATGCTTGCTGGGAGTCCAACTGAACCCAAGAGAATGAGGTTCAGCAGCGTGCGCTTCCCCATATCTGGTATGTAGTCGTCATCGGAGCCCGAGGAGCCGCCACCGTCGCCACCGCTTCCGCTCCCTCCACGCGCGTTATCAACTGTACTCGGCAGCGCATACGTCATGCGCAGTGCCACACGCTTCCTGCCCAGCGTTGTATGCTGGCGTTCGACCGTACCAGGATAACACCGAGGCACCGTTCTAAACGTAAGGCTATTTGTTGTAAGCACGAACATTATCCAGCGTTATACACAACAATGAAACTGCGAGTTGCAATCAAGTAAGAACGCAAACGTTCATGCAACACGAACGGAAAAATCGTTTCGTGATCATCGACGATGGGCGGCAGCGTGCTCGCGATGCAGGGCTTCGAAGGATCGCGGCGTTCGGTGCAGCGGAATCGGGATGCCAGAGACGCCAGCACACTTAAGCTTTCTGTGCCTGTGCTGGAAAAAAAGAACGCAGCTATCTCTTTGAGAGACATCAACATCTGGGAATCACTGTGGTAAATGAAGGCCAGCCACTTACTTTGAGTGTAGTGCTAGCAACTGATGGTCCCGTAACTGAGCTCCAGCACTCACCAGTTGTCAGCGAACTCATACTCTACCTTCTAGGTGGAAGGTCCAGCGAACCAGATGCGCACACGGGATCAGTGTTACGCGTACCTAATCACTGGTGGGTGCCAAGCACAGACCCGAGTCGCCAACCGACGGCAACGCTTTCCATGTACGATCACGCAGGAGAGAGGTGGCTCCCAGGATTCATCGTAACAGCCAAGTTTCTCCAATGTGTTGTTCAGCGAAAGCAAGTTTTGCAGCCGCAGGCTGTCCGAGCACAAACTGACAACGAGACCCAGTTCTACGCCGGGTGAAGCACGCCTCGAGCACACGCCGTCTGCGGTACGGCAACGCCGTTCTGTTTCTGTGCTACGACAGCACCGGCGCTACAAGCGCTATTGAGGCGGACGCTCACGGACAGGCACTCGGCGCCCGATAGTACGTCTGAAACGCCAGTACATCCGAGACGAAGTATGGGTTATGAAACTTGGACGTAAGGTGTGGAACGACGAAAGTTTCACCGCGCGCAGGCATCAAGCGCACAGAGTCGCGGCACGCTCGCCTGTGTGAGAAGTTTTCACATGGAACAAAATCCGCTGCCTTTGCTGTTGCCGCTGATTTTTCTCCAATGACAAAACGTTTACATTGTACTTGGATTCCAGATAGCGAGATGGATGGGTATTGGTGATCGAAAAAGTGTCCATCATGATGCACTCTACCTCCATGCTCCATTCCTTATACTTCCTTTCGGATGTACTGATCGTTTTGTGCGTTTCGTAGTGCGACCGAGTACCTGCTTTGGGCACCCGCCTTAGCGCCTAAACCGCTGAAGCAGATACTGCACGGAGACAGAACAGCGTTGCCATACCACTGAGGGCGCCGGATCGAGGAACGCTTCACCTGATACAGCGTTGGAATGCATAATAATTCTGGGAGCCTGTAGGCTAAACAGACACAACTACTGCCTGCGAAAGCGCGAACCGGTATACTAGGAGTCTACTGCGATCCGGGCGACGACCAAACACAGCATCCCGCGTCTAGTCCCAGAATGAACTGCGTTGCGGACGAGCTGCTCAGGTCTCGCCACAGCGCCCGCTACTGGGGGAGCACGAAGCACGAGTCTGGGAGACTCGTGCGGCTCGCGGGACTTTTCGCCTAGAGGGAGGATTCTTCAGAATATGGAAACCTTTTTCCCCGTTTTCAACGTTTATCGTAGAACGGGAGAGAAATTGCTGTATCGTTGCTCGCTAGTCGTGAGTCTCTGTTCTTTGTTCTACATAGCGCAGTCGATTTGCGCACCAGGGAGATCTGTCAGTTTCGAGTCACGACGCGTATGCTGCCGTTGAAGGGAAACGCGATCCTGATCAATAGCGTGCTGCTCTAATGTGCAAGTTGTACTTGCGTTAAAGACGTAGCAAAGTACAGTTTTTCAGTTCATTTGTGTTTCAAACCTCAAACAAGTGTATTCAACTGTTTTTTCGCAGTATATAACTGAAGCGTTCAAAGTCCGTTACAAAAAATAAAAAAGGAAAGTTATGGAAAACCAAGTCGACGATCCTGGGGGCCCAGTGTGGCTGGCCGCCAGAAAAAAAAACAAAAAATAGTGCCGAGTCCAGAAGAAAGCGAAGCGAAAAAGAAGCAATAGGGGAGGCTCTACGTCGAAGGCAGCAAGAAAGACGTCTGTACAACGCGATGGTGGTGAAAGCCTGTCTTCGTAAACATACCAAGGATCCGTACAAGGAAAAGTTGCGAGACGCTATCAGAAACCGTGTCGAGTTGTAATCCATGAGTATTATAAAGGCGTCATCAGTACTAATGCATTTGGTGTCGGAGATGTACGGAGACGTGACGCACATGGAAACAGTCGAGGTTCCGGATGCGTTCTTCGACAAGACTTCTATTCGTCACCTGATGCTTGGTACAGGGGAATCGTCGACGAAAAAAGAGCTAGTCCATGCCTTCCACGAAAACTTTGCAGATTTCCGCTTCGAGGGTACTCGATACAAGGGTGACGGAAGTATTTACACATACGGGGCGATGAAGTACATCACGAACCTGAGGAACCATTTGACTATGAACCCGGAGCGTTTCATGATACGCACCGTCTTTGCGCTGTACCCGGGACTGTCTCGCAAAGGAGTATGGGCGATTATCAATGGGATCACGAACGATCGCAAGCATGAAGATGACAAGGAGGCGGATCTCGCGACGAAGAAAGTGCAGGATAACGACTCTGTCGTTCACGCGGACCCTGGGAATACGAATATCATAACCATCGCAGCACCCAAGCGTGGGGAAGATGGTACTGACGGTACCTTGCGTCAGAAAGATATGTGTCTTTTTAGGTTCTCGAGAGCAAGATACTATCGAGAATCCGTTATAATGAATGCGGGAAAGAAAATCGACACATGGAATGCAGGAATGAAGGATCACCTGGAAGCTTTGAGGGAGGTGACGAGCCACGGGGCGGACTTTACAGCTTCTCGGAAATTCATGGAAGTTCGTGTTGCTCATTGGGATGCGCTGTAGAAAGAATATACAAAGCCCCGGCGGGCTCGTTTGCGTATGAATTTGTATTGTGGGAGGCAGCGTGCATTCGCAATCTTTTTCAATGAGTTGCGTGCCCTGAAGGAGGACGAGCGTCAAAGTCTCGTAGTAGCATACGGAGCAGGGCGCTGGAAGACCCAAAAAGGATGTACACCAGCTCCAACGACAAGAACGTACAAGGAGTGCGCACGGCGTTTTGTTACGGTGCCTGGAGATGAGTTCCGAACATCGTATGTGCATCATGAACTGTGATGTACGCTTCAGAGAGTGGAGATGGAAAAGTGCCAGAGGAGCCCTGAGGATATAAAAAAGTACGGAGCGCTGACAGATGAGCAAATGGAAAGGAGGGCGAAAGTTCGAGGATTGCTTGCATTAGTAAGTACAACCAGTGATGGCAAGAAACGTATGGAATTCGTGAATCGTGACTTTAATGCCGCCGTCAATATAAGGAGATAGGCGGTGCTGGAGAATAGACCTCCAAAGCAGACACAACAGAACTTAATTGGATAATCACTCAAGGTGGAATTATATGAGACAATATTGGAAGCGGTAGTAGGTGGCCGGTCCAAAAAACTAAGAGGCGTCTGCACGTCAGATTGGAGACTTCTCGTCTAGGGCGGGTCACTCGCCGCTATTGTACACGGCCGCTGGTGGCAACGTTTTTCGTTTGAAAGGCGTTTGCTGTCTGTCGATCGAAGCCACCATAGGCGCACACCTAACTAGAAGCCCCGGTTTGAAACTGCATAGGCAGCGTATAGAGATCCAAATCGTCGACAAGCCACTTCTTCTCAATGCTCGCGAGCGAGCAGTTGCAAGTATTTGGAGGACACACTCGCTCGAACTAACGCACCTGTTACTGCGAGCGGTTCCACATCATGGTTGTTGTAGCGCACTTCCTCTACGTGACGGTTTCCGTGCACGCAACTTTAGACGAGATTCTTAGCGGTTGGGGTCAGAACTTAAAATGCGTCCTAGATCGGAGGCGCCCTGGCCTCGCAGGGCCTAGAGACACCCGGCCTCGACCAAGGTCAGGCGGGCACGTTCTTGACGCATTATTCGCACGCAAGCTTCCTTTTCCACCCAAGGACTCGTTTGATGGGTGGTGCACGGCGCCACTTCAGACGATGGCTTCGCTACCTTCTCCGTGGCCCATCGTGGCGATAAAGAAGCGTCGGCGAATCGTCTTTGCAGGGTTCTCGGTGACGCGGGCAGTTTTCAAAAGGATAACTGAGTCGTTTCAGCAGCGCTGGCTGGCGAAAACCGGAGAAGATGTCGACTTCGGTCTGAGTTTTGCGGGATCTGGTATTCAGTCACGGGCCATTCGGGACGGTCTTCCAGCGCATGTATGCTGCTTGGCGCTCGTGGATGATATCGAAAAGCTCGCACGCGGGGGCTTCATTGACCAGGCGTGGCGGATGCGAACCCCCTACAACGGTATTGTTGCCCGCTCGCTGACGGTGGCTGGATACCGTCCTCAGTCGGACGCATCTCCGTCGACGGATAAGATATGCGAGTGCTTCTACGATATTTTGGCGAAGAATCTTGCAGTCATTACAGCGAATCCGAAATCAGCGGGAGCTGCACGGTGGAATTTTTTAGGGTTGTGGTCCGCGGCGCGCTCTGGAACTATGCGCTTCGAACCGACATTTATTCAGAATGCGCTGCAAGCGAGGGACTCGACAAAGAACGCGATCCTCCATCGAATGCTCGAGACGGAGAATGACTGGATTGCTTTGGCCTTTCTCAGAGAGGTGTATCTCCGGGCTCCGGTGCTCCCGCGGGACGGACGCGATGCCACCGATGTCTTTCTGCGCCAGGAGCTGGGTGACGTGCTAATAACGTACGAGAATGAGGCCATTTTGGCTCAGATGCGGGGTCTTCCCCTCGCGTACAGCATACCATCAGCGGAAGCCAACTGTCTCATTGAGTTCCCCATCAGCGTAGTGGACCGGAACGCAGACCGCGAGAAAGTTCGGGATGTCGCTGATGCTTTTGTGGAATATTGTTTCAGCGACGAAGCACAACAGATTTTTGCTGACTACGGATTTCGCCCGGTTTCTGAGCGAGTGTTTCAACAAGTTCGGGAAAGATTTCCATCCCCCAGTATTTTAGAGACTGTAGATGAACACTATGGTGGATGGAGTGCCGTCATGCAGAAATTTTTCGTCACCGGGGCAGTCTTCGATATTCTTTTAGAGCAGGTATCACTTGAGCTCTTGCGTAGAAGGAGAAGTCAGAGGCGATGGATCTTCGGTGGCAGGCGCGGCCGAGGTGCACAGCAGGGCAACATTCCACACCACAAGCACGCGAACCTGGTCATGGACTCTGACGAATCCGAGCAAAGCACCAACTATGCATCAATGCAAATCCCGAGAACGAATCTCGTCGTCGTCGAATACGAGCAGCAGCAGCAGCAGCAGCAGCGTCTATGTCGAGACGGGATATCTGACGAGCGTTGCATACGCGCGGCTTCTTGGCTGCAGTAAGCCGACGACGACGAACAGATACTGATTGCACGTATCCAACGAATAGGTCGCAGACGGTCCAACTGCTCGCTACGCAACCAGCTTCAATGTTTGCGTGTTGCGCTGCTTTTGGCGAGAAGCGCGTTGATAGCGCCGTAAAACTGTTTGGAAGCATTCAAGTTGAGATCACGCGGAACGCAGACTCGTTGGCGAATATGCTCGAGAGCGCCCCTTGCAACAGGATCCGACACAGGAGGTGTGCCTTCAACGGTTCCGTGAATCAGCACCTGTGCAACACTGCAAAGCGCTACCTCAATGCTATCCGCATCCGGCTCGTTGTCTCGGCAATGCTTCCGCATATCGTTGACGATGCGAGAGAAATTACGAATGATCGCAGCTGCTGCCTCGAGTCGAGATTCACGGACAGTCGCGGGGCAGGTGCTCTCTGAGCTGTACTCGACCCAGGGTGTGCGTTCAGCTTCGTGCAGCACTTGCTCTTGGACGCGAGTAGCCTCTGCAGACTCGGAGCGTGCGGTGGTGCATCGTCCTATTTGCGGAGGTAGGTTCAGAACCGTTGAATACGCGTTTGCTTTCAAGTACGAGGGCCGCTCCTCGATTGCCTGAAACCATGCCTCTAATCGCGGCCAGCGAGCATTTCCTCGGATCTCTATTCCCTTCCAAAACGGTATGCTGTACTCGATACGCTCCAGAAAAGGAGCAATCGCACAGTCAACGAGGCCGGGTCCATGCTCGTTCCCCTCAGCGAGCACAGAGAGAAAAGGGAACCGCGGTGATTCACGAAGCGCGTACTCCACAGCATCCATTGTTTGCAAAAACTGCTCACGGAGGCGATCTGACAGGAACGTGGACCCTGTCAGATAACGAAGCCAGTCGGAGAAGAGCCGGCGCTCCAGCCTCAAAAGCTCCGTTTTGCGACGTGTTTCGGCTGGGGAGCGGGCGTAGGCGGCTGGATATTGGCTGAACATTGGATGCTCTTCAAAAAATTCCATAATATCCATCGACTCGGTGAGCAGGGCACCGGACGGCTGAAGTTTCACCGCAGGCAAGAGTCCGCTTGGGACCATGTCTAGGTACCAGCGCGGTTTGGGGTTCTCCTCCGTCTCGTAACAGCGCATTGGTATATGGACAGTACGATAGGGAATCTTTCGTTCTTCCAAATAAAACTGGACTCGCTGGCAGTACGGACACCATAGCGCGGGGTCCCGGTACAGAACGACGGGAACCTCGTCATCACCGAGCCCCGAGTCGAAGACCCGACAGACTTCCTCGAAAGAGAAGTGAACGAGTCGCTTCGCTTGCCTTCGGTCAGGTTGCAGGATCCCTTGTGGAACCTTTTGGGCAAGTTTCAAAAGACGCTCAGCCAGAACGCTACGGGCCAGTGTGTCGCTCATCTTCACTGCAGCGGACCTGTTGCACTGCGCTACCTCACGTGGTGAACGACGGACTCCAAACAGTTTAGATAGAGCGCCGTTTCCGAGACCCTCACAGCTCAATGAAAACAGTACCTGCATCGAAAGCTGGTCCGTTGCTCGTCTAAAAACCCGTATTTCACCCAGTTTCCGCAGAGATACAGTGAACGTTTTAGAGATTTTGCTGTTCAAGCCACGCGCACAAAACTGGATGCTTTGCGTTGCCAAGGCACCTGATCGAGAATGAACGCTTGTCCATGCCATGTCATTTGATCCATATTTGAGTCTACGAATGCCCAAGCGGGGGCATGCAATATATCGGGTACAGTTGTCTTTCCTGTAGGCTGTACAGAGAGTCAAGTGGCGACTGTCGGAAGGTATACACTTGTCGAGTTTCGACCAACACGCTCTCTCGAGAGCAAGCGACGTGTTTCTCGAGGTGCGGGTAGAAGTTTCCCGATAAAGAGTGCGCCGGTTTGATTGCATCGGGTCTCCGACGTTCTCACAGACGTGGCCTGAAGGAGTGTGCTGCTTTATCGGTCGCCCTGGATTGTTGCACAGCCGCGACTCTGAAACACAACCCCTGGACAAGCGATCGCCAATGAGACGTGAGCCAAACAGGTTAAAATATTCCTCCCTTTTCGTCGACTTGCGAAGACGAGAAACTAATGGGAGCAAAGAAGCACCAAGTCCATAACTTCCTCTTTCTATATATCAGGATGATTACGAGTCCATCAGAGGCTCCAGCACGCCATCCGTACGGGGCTCTGAAGCCACGGAAACCGGGACCCCGAGACCAGTCGCTACTGTGGTCATGCCTGATGCGGGATATGTATCCATTAAGCCTCGGCCTCAGGATACTGCGCGGCAAGAATAGACACCAGTTGCTGTGCGGCCGAGAGAGCCAGAGCGAAATCCGATTGAGCTTGTACGGAGATGCTCCGGCTGGTGAAGCGCTGTATCGCTGAACACTGAGCCCGAATTGCTTGCTCATGTTTCCGCAACGAGTTCACCGGGATCTTGCATAGACACTGCAGCACACGCGTAATCGTCGCCCAGGTGATGCCGCGGACCAGTTGAAGTGGCTCATGCTCGCAGGCAGTTCCCGGGGATTCTCTCCGACGGGCGTTTGTGCGAAGCGGCTGAGGAAGCAAGCGCGACATCGTAGCCCAGATCTTATCAGTGCGACTGCTTGCGAACCACGGCACGAGAATGAACGCGAGCTCGATCACATCACATGCAGCTATGCGCACATCCGCACGAGTTTGGAGCATGCAGCGCGGCACGTGATCGAGAACCCTGGCTACCATGGGCAGGAGCAACCTCTGGTTCGACGCGAGGCTCTCTAACAAGCCGTGCAGGAGCTGCAAGGCGGCGCGGCGGAGCTCTGGGCTCTGCCTCTCAGTGGCAGCGAGTGCAGCGCTCCCGACACTTTCGACGACCTGTGCGAGACGGAGCAACGAGGGATCCTCTTCGACGTCATCTGCATCGGCGCGGTGCTCGCTGTCGCTCCGCAAGCATGGGTGTCGACCGAGCACTGCGCAAACCGTGTCGAGCAGTTCCAGGTTACGCAATGCACGCTCCTCAGACAGAAACGCGATGCCGCGACCGATATCCACCAGCTCATCCGAGACAAGTACGAGAGACTCTGGCCCCGCGATCGAAAAGAAAAACCGTCTCGCCGATTCAGTTGATACAACTCGAATGAGGAAACTCAACTGCGCCCGAACCAGAGACTCGACGCTGGCGAAGCCGGCGGCAGTTGCAAGAACCTGCAACGTTTGTGATGCCGCCGTCGCCAGGGCATTCGTGTCAGCAGCACTGCCGGAACCAGGTTCGAGTTCAGAATCTGCGGCAAGCGACGCATTCCGAGGGATCTTATCTTCTACAGGGGCAGTCATTTGGCTAGCTGAGGTTGCAACGGGCAAACTGACTGAAGCTACAAAAGCCATATACTTGTGCAAACAGCGACGCCGGAAATCCACAACGTCTCGCGCTGCCCAAGCAGCATATACCCGTATGCCCCGAAGGATCTGGATGAGAGTCGCGGGATCGTGTCGGGATTCCTCGCCGATTTCCAGATAGACAGAGAGAAGGTCGTCGCCATTCGATCGATTGGACACAGCCTGGCTTGCGTCCGGATGCTCTCGGGAAAGCGACCCCTGTAATAGGTTGTTAGCGAACGACAGCAGACTTTGTAAATGCTGGGCTTGGGCATCGCTTTTCCGACTATCAAGACGGCCGAGCATAGGGTCCAGAAGCGGGTCCATGGCTCCCGCATAGCCCAGCAACTGAACCAGATCACAGCGTTCCCCAGGGAAGAGGCGAGCGTTTGGCGGAGCGCCCTCGCTAGCGGCTTCCAGGATCCAAACCCCTGGGCTAGCAGGGCCCGCACGTGCATCACTGTCATGAATAGCTAGCAGAAGATCGAGGATATTCCTGCGCTCGTAGAGATACTGAACAAGGCGCGGCAGCGCAGACGCTCTTTGACACTGTCCCAGGTACACGAGAAGGCCAGCAGCGCACCTCATTCGCCTGCGATGCCAAGGACGCTCCGGGTCGTCCGAGAATTCCCCCAACTCCTCGCCGATCCCGTCTAGCGCTCTTTCCGCTAATACGCTATCATAGAGCGCTTCGATAAATCGCAGTGCACGGGCAGCGAGCACAGCAACCTGGTGATGTTCGCTCGTGAGATATAGCGCCAGGTTTGCAAACAGCATTGGCACGTCATCTGCAAACGCATCCTGCATCCGAATGGATTCGAGCACTACAGTGCAAAGATACACACCAGCCGCCTGCACCAACGCCGACGGATGATGGTGCAGGGAGAACGCATTGCAGTTTTCGACGAGAATCCGATTGAGAAGCGCTTGCAATTTTGGAGCTACAGCGTGAATCCAGTGCTTTGTGTCCGCTTTGGAAGGCACCGGGGAAGCGTGCTCGGGAGAGACGATGCCCACTGCGGACTTGGTTTGTTGCCAGTTGCATCCGCTGGTGACTGACGCTGGCGCCGTCATCGATCCAGTTACCTCTGTTCCTAGAGAAGGTTCCAGTGCACGTGCGAACAGGGTCCCAAAGCATGTAGCAGCCTCTGCAATAACCAGCGCTCTTGTTTGGGCATCGCCTGCAATGACCGAGCACAAACCCGAACTGATACCAGGTAAGCATTGGCGCAACTCGTCTTGAGGCAAGAATGCAATAAATCTGTGCAAGAGGCGAATGGCGCTGCTTCGCTGCTGCCATTGTGCTCTGGAACGAGACAGCTCCAAAAGGAACAAGAGAATACAAGAGATGGCACCGCGGCCTGCACGCTTCAAAGCCTCGGATAGAACTGCACACGGAAAACAATGTCTGCAGCCGGCCGTGAGCCTGCGCTGCGCACGAGGACCACCCTTGAGGCACGTCGCTTCCTTGAAAGCAGCATTCGCCTCCGCCGCTTCTCGTATAACTGGGCAGGCATTCTGCTTCGGCTCTAGTTTGCGTTGATTGTCGTGAGCAACGGCCCAGAGGCGGTCTACATGGCTGCTCTGTCCATTGGAATCAGAGGCATGTTGCATCGAGTCATTGTTGGGAGGAGATGGATTCCGCGTTCGAACTACAGTATCCGGTATGAGCACGCCTCCCGCATTATCATGCTGCTCTGGCAGGTCCAGCTGCGCCAGACGCTTTGGTTCACCGGAAGCATCCCCTACATGAGAGTGAATCTGGCTTGCAAGCGGGCTGCTCAAATCGTCATCGAGCGCAAAGTTTTCATGATCGAGCCTGCCTGTTTCGAGCGTCACCTTCCTGGATGATAAGCTCTTCAGATTCTCATTGAATGTCGAGCTTCCATTGCCGAACATGCCTGACTCGAGCGACAGTTCCTGGGTTGACGGCTCGCGAGCCACGGGCGCTTCGATCCCGCGCGTTTGGTCAGTCCGAGCGCGAGCCCAGCTGGCTACACAACGGAGTGCAACCTGCGCGGGCTCTGTGAAAACTTGCGAACAAGTGCCCGTTGTGTGCTTCCATACCTGAGGCGAAGACCCGGAAACCATATTAAGAGGAAGACTCTCGAAACGTCGCCAAAGTGCTGCCTCCAGCTGTGGAACGGAAGCGTCAACAACTTGCTCATCCAGAGGCGCGCTCTGAACCGAAAACGCTGTGCTCAAAGTTCGGATCAGCGTGTCGGCTAGGGCCGTTCTGGAGTCAACAAGTCGCTCTAGTACAACAGCAACGGAAAAGAAGAGTGCCGAGAGCACAGAAACACAGACTTCTGTGCTCCGCCCTAGGCACTGCGAATCAATTTGAACCCTCTGCAGCACCTCTGTGGTGTGCACAAGACTTTCGCGGACATCCGAAAATGAAGTTTGCGACCGAACTCGCTGTAAATGAGAAGCCAGCTCGAGAAGCGTTCGGATGAACGCTGCATTTCCGGGTTGCTCCGTAGAAAGCAGCAGCCGTGCTTTTTGCCGACAATTTGCTGGTTTCCGAGCACGTTCGTCTTGGTTCATCTAGACCGAAGGACTCTTAGAAGACGACGCTATGATGTTCACGATGGATACACGCCCACGCTCTCCTGTGCAAGCGTCAAACACCATACTCGCAATGCTTCGGCTCACGAGCACTACTACGAGCACTGCTGCTGCTGCTGCTGCTGCTGCTGCTGCTGCTGCTGCTGCTGCTGCTGCGATTGCATCCCTCGACTGTGCCGGAAGCCTGCCGCCAAACTCGTACCGGCAGTGATGGTACGCTGTCGTGCGCTTCGGGCAGGATCGACCGCTCTATGAGCGCTTTCTTGATCCTTTTTTTAAAGCAGCACGATCCAAATAAGAAAGCTGATGACGCACCGCATCGAGCGCGACAGAAAAGCGGTTACTGGAAGGACCTTGTCCTGGTAGCACAGCAAATTAGGTTGTTTCAGTCAAGGTTCGGGCTTCCGAACGATCGTCTTCCAACTGAATATGAGCTCCGAAGGCACGGATATAACGGAGGTCATACGATTCTCCGAGCACTTCGATTGCACGGTGGTAAACGGGCGTTTCTGCAGAAACTTGCGCGTTTAGACGATCCAGAGGCAAAGGCGCCGTTCGCCTCCTGGCAGGAGGCGAGTCCGCAGCGAAAAGTTTCAGACGCTCGTCGGGTCGCTCGGTCTCTGAAACCAGAGTTGGAAGGACTTGCTCGGAAGCTCGGGTTACCTGGAAAGACCCTTCCGAACTTGTCTTTGATCCGTGAATACGAGCCGCTTCTGGCCAACGTCATTTGCAGTACGCCGGGCGGCTATGCCGCTATTGCTCGCGAACTGAACTGTTGCATTGAGCAGCAAAAGCCGGTCAGCTGGGCGAGCATGCGTAGATTAAAGCCTCTGCCTCTCCAAGAGCTGAAACGGGAGCTCTTGAAATTCATCGCGGAGCGAACGGTCACGCCGGGCGTGATGCCCCCGGAGCGTATCCTGGCAAAGGCTGGACGCTTCGACTTGATTATTTCCATAGAGTACCACGGCGGCAGTCGAGCAGTGGCTGAAAAATGCGAGCTTCGTGACTTTGCCAGCTGGGAATACGTGCTGGAAATGCGTGATCTGTTGCGAGAATTGCGTGCCTATTTGAACCTTGCCAATAAGGGCAACGAAATGCCGAGCATCGCTGAACTCCAGCGACAAGGCCGTGAGGATCTCGCACGACTCATTCGACGACACGGGGGTCCGCTCGTGTTTGCAGCGAGGTTCGGGCTGTATGTGCCTCCTTCTCGCAGAAGGCGAGAGGCGGATCTGAAATGGGGCCCGTTCTCCCTGGCGCTTGCCGTCCGGCTCCTGGATGCCTGTTACCAGCGGGGCAGAGCAGTCGATGGAATCCCTGAACTCCCGCCTCTATCCGAGTTGGATCTTGAGCTGCAGACCGAGATTGCCGAGTACGGAGGACCAGATACGGTTGCCCGTCGCCTCGGATTGGCGTTTGCACGTCCAGACGGAGCGTCTGGCACCTTGCGTGAGGATCACTGCTGACCCGTTGTGCGTGTGTTGCGCTTAATTCCATGTAAAATTTTGGTGTGCTTGTTCCAGATCGTAGAATGGTAGGTTTTGTTTGCATGAAGACCGTCTAGAGTCGGAGGAAACACGCCGCGAGTCCGCAATCGTCTCATTCACTGAGGCTGGAGCACCGAATCTGCATCCTCTAGGTCGGATCTCCTGAGAATACCCCAGAAAGCGGAATGGTTGCATCTTTTCGGGAAACTGGCGCGTGGAGCATCCTTCTTCTGCGTCGCATATCTTCAGAATAGCACAGAAATCTGAATGCTTGAATCATGTTCGGAAGGAGGATGCTTCCGAACTGGGCGAACGAAAGCACTGTGCAGTGCACATGAGGTCATCGCGAGCGCTGCGATGCGCATAGCTCCACTCATGCTCCGTGCTGCCTCAAACACACAGGATGGTCAGACGAAACCATCGAGAACTTGCACAGTTTATGGCGCTACCAATGGAGCTACAAGTACATGGAGTGGCCAAACGAAAACGACAAGGCTTGGCACGAACTTTGCCGCTGCATCCGCTGCCTACTGATAAAGAGCGCTGCATTTGGCAGGCGCCCCGCTTCAAAAAGTCGCCTCGTTTTGCCCTGGGGCTCGTCGCTCAGAATCCGTCTTTAGAAGGTAAGTGGTTTACCCTATGAGTTGCAGACGAAGACTCTGCCCCATCACCGCGGCACGTAAGTGGCTTGAAGCAATCCCTCACTGGGCAATACAAGAGCTCCTCTGTTCTTCCTAACACAAGTATGCATCCGGCAAGTGCACGTGCGGAGCTAGCGCCAGCGTCGTGACCGACGGGTGATACGCAACACTCCCAAAGTGTATGTATTGGTTCAGCCGCTGCCACCGTTCTGTGGCAAGTCCCTAGCTAACAGCTGCATCCAGGAACCGTACCAGTTATCGTTGCCGCCCGCAAGTTCAGCCGCATCACACAAGAGTCCCATAAGCAGCATGCGCCACAACGCTTGATGCATCGTTCTGTTCGGAAAGATGCGTTCAACTCTTTGGCTCGCTGCTCGGCACTTGGGCAACATGCAGCGGCTGCTTCACGATGACGCCAGTGACAGGCCCAAGTCCGGAGCAACCGTTTTGACTCGTTGCTCGTGGCGCTCGCGCTCGCAACCAGACATCATGCCTGGTGACAAACCAGCGCCAACGTGAAAGCACGTGCGCGGATTAGACGCTGTAAAATAGGTTAGATTCTGAAACTTGTTGTCTCCGAACGCAGCAGAACGCTCTTCAGAACGTGAAAACATACGTAAACGTGCCTCTGCCGGTGTCGGGTGCAGCGGGCTTCAGCGTATGGACAGATACGAACGTACTGACAGAACTTGACTTGCTCGTGTGTTCGGTTTCTCTCTGTTGTGCTACTTCCAAGAGGCGTTTCGAGGAAGGTGCCCCAGTGCACCGGAAGTTTCGAAAGAGCAAGACTGGTTCATTCAAGGGCACTGAAGGGTTTTTTCTCTTTAGCCATCTTTGGCAGAGTGCTTGCTTCCGACGAGTTCACCAGGGGGCACGAGTCAGCGCTTTTACAGCGCTGGTCCGCCTGGCTTGACTGAAGTAGGTTGAACACACTCTCGCCACTGTGCCAAGCCGAACTTTCGTTCCCCGAACCCAGGCAGTGCGGGGCAATGACTGCGACTGGTTTCGCAGAGGCAGTGAAGCCCACAAACCTTCTGAGCGCGCTCCAGGGAAACAGGGTGTCCGTGCGCCTCAAATGGGACCTGGAGTACACCGGCCTCCTCGCATCGTATGACTCGTACTTCAACCTGGAGCTGGAGCATGCGGAGGAGCTTCAGCCGGACGGCTCAAGCATTCCGCTAGGCGACATGATCATTCGCTGTAATAACGTTCTTTATATCCGCGACCTTCGATCCACAGTGCCGGTCCCGCCTCTATCTTGATCAGCATTCTTTCGGATCCATTCCGAACGTTTGCGATGCAGCAGTTTGTCGCCGTATTCCGAGCAGTTACCGCAGGGCTGAACCCCAGGGATGCACAGATCGAGGGATACTCCCTTGCAAATCATTCAATCCACAGACGCATCCGTCTCGGGGTTATACGCTTACGGTTTCCTTCGCTTGATACGCCCTTACGATATCGAGGAAAGTGGGTTTCAGACTCGCCCCACCGACCAGAAAACCATCGACGTCAGGCTGCGCAGCAAGTTCAAGACAGTTTTCCGGGGTGACCGAGCCACCGTAGAGAATTCGCATCTGTGACGCACAGGCTTCGCTGACCTGCCGACGAATCCAGCTGCGGATTTCCGAGTGGGCCTCTTGTGCCTGAGCCGCCGTCGCAACCTTGCCAGTTCCAATGGCCCAGACAGGCTCGTACGCAATAACCACTTTGGCCCAGTCGTCGGCGCTGAGATGTGCCCTTACCGCCGAGAGCTGCCGCTCATTGACCTCCCGGGTGCGGCCGGCTTCGCGCTCCTCTAAGAGTTCCCCTATGCACAGAATCACGTGCACGCCTTTGTCGATAGCGTATTTTGTTTTGCGACCAATGACGTCATCGCTTTCCCGTATTTCCGGTAAATGACGCCTCTCCGAATGCCCTAGAATCACGTGACTAAGCCCGATATCCCGGATCATTTCGACCGCAACCTCACCGGTGAACGCTCCCGGTTTTCCGACCCAGCAGTTCTGCAGTGCTACCCCGAAATCAGGCCGCAAAATCGATCTCGTCAACATCGCATAAACCGATGGCGGTGCGACAACGACTTCGACCCTGTTAAAGTCGATGTTTTTCCCAGCGTTGAACGCTTCGCACAGCTCCTGGACGGACTGCTTCGAACCGTTGCATTTCCAGTTGCCACCCACGAAGAACTTCCGGGCGCTTTGGGCGGACATGAATAGACGTGTACGTGCTGTTCTTACGATGCGCAAGCGCTGTGCGTAGCTCTCCGCCTTGCTACTGACTGCGCGGCTTGGCACACCGAGCGTCACAAACATGTTTGGAGTACGAACCCGTCGTTGCTGGCCACTGATGCAGCCGATGAGCGCAAGTCGCCGAGACTATCCACGGTGTCCAGTAATGTGCGTGTTTATACATTTTTTCTTGATCGCCTTTCGAGGCAGCGCATACGACGCGCTCGCCCCGTTCATGCCAGCGGTGACGCACGCTACGCTGGAAGCGATCGCTGCGATGACTACATTCCAAGTCCGAGACCCTTTTCCACGCATACCGAAGAGACAGTAAACTTTAGCAGCGTATTGTGTGAGATGTGTCATGCAGCTGCCGAATGCCATTCCGTGAATGGCCTCAAATGGCGGAGGATTTGTTATTCGAACGGAATCGATTGTTTCACGCGAGATGTTCGGTGAGCTTTCAGCACGGTTTTTGTGGATCGAGTTGCGAACGGCCGTTGCCAAGTATTATCGTCCGTGAATCCAGCGCAATGAATCGCTTCGTCAAAGCGTTGATTGAACCTGAAAGACCGAAACCCTGCAAGAATACCGTGTACGCATATACTATACATAGCGATAGAGGAAGAACGGAGGCTCGTACGTATGCATCAGATAAAGGTATCCGTTAGTTTACAAAAACCTATTTGATTGCGCCGCAGATCTGCTTTACTCCGGTGATGGCACGAGTGCCAGCGGCGAACTGGTCAAAGCAGTTGCCCCGAACAGGCGGCCGAGAACTCTCCAACTGCGTATGAATCGACAAGTCCCTAATGCTCCATTTCAGAACCTCGAGGCTGTATGCCTGGGAAACCTTCGAAAGAATCTCAGAGCTGGAACAGATGGCAACGTTTCTTGTTTAATTGTTATCGGACACGACAAAGGCGGTCACCAGAAGCGTACAACTCGGAGTTGGTTCATCCCCGGTGCAGTGTATAGCAGGAGATCGACATCACGATGCAACGCTTTGTATAGATCGTGGATGAATTACGTGCTGGACATTAATTCCTTACTGAACATTGTAAGAGAGACCGCATTCCTCCCTCAGGTCAGTCATACAACAGTGCTCAGATGGTTGCGGAATAACGGAATAAACATGTATGTGCAGTCCACGCAAAGAACTGATGTTCCTTAAGCGTGCTTGCAGTCAATGGTAGAAAACGAACAATAGATCACCCTCTAAAAAGCAAAAGTGACGCTGATAGCCGCCGCGGGCGTCTCTGCTTCTCAATAGCTTGTTCGTGTTGACCAAAAAACATGGGGATGCAGTCGCCAAGGAGAGTGCTAGTTCATGCACTGCCGTCTTGTACCGAAATAGCAACGACAGAGTTCCTAGAACGTCGGGATCCGTACGAAGCACTGGAACCTCGAGTTGCTTTTTTAAGGTGATAAGACTTCCTCTTGACGAAACGGTCAGAGCGTGTACGGGTATTCGCGGAGCAGGGAGCACGATGTATGCACTACCGAACTTTAAGAGAACGAGGACACTATCTGTTCTAGCTGGAGTGGATTCTTTTCGCGGCCTCAGTTCCGCTAGTAGACAAGGTTCATACAATAGCTCCAAACACTGTATCGAATCATTGAAGACTTTACCCTGACGTCTGGCGACGTCCGCCCATTGGACAAAGTGGCATTTTCCAATTTCCCTAGCGGTCGGGCTTTCGCCGATTTTATCGGGGCAGAGCTGATTTTCATTCCTACGTGCATTCCGTGGTTCAGCCACATCGAAGGAGTGTTTTTACCCTGAAACGTCATGATAGTTTCAAGTGCGAATCCCTGAAGCGTTCAGCACATGGTGACACACCGGGTACATTTTATCTGTCTTGCGCAAATCCTTCTCCCTCTGAGAAAGTCCTCACCAAGGGGCATCAAGAATTGCGTTCATCTAAAGAAATAAACCATCCAACGGATGAGCTGAAGTGTGCACTTCAGAAGGTCGAGATGCAACGAAGGCAGCGGAGCGCTCCGGCGATCGAAAAGCACAGAGCGCCGATAGAGCCCTAAATGCCACAGAGGACGCGATTTCAAGGACTTCTGCTACTGATGCGTTCCACCGTCGTCAATAAACGCGTGGAGTTCGTGAACCGAGACTCCAACGCTGCCATCCATATCAGAAGATATGCAGTGCTGAGGACGAGACCCAAGGAACTGACGAGAGCCAACTTTATGGGGCAACCTCTCAGTGTCAAAGTGTACAAGGGCAAGCTGAACCCCCACAGCAGGGGGCCGGTCAAAAACGCCTGGGAAGCGTCTGCACGTGGGTATTCATTTACTCTGTATGGCCGCGAAACGTTTCCGCTTCCTTGACTGTGGAAGCGAAATCCGTGGTGACCTTCACAGCATTTTGGCGCGCTTTCGAGCAGCGCGCGCCAGATCCGCCGATGATCGCTGTGTTGCGCCTGGCGAGCAGCTCCGCGTGGCAAGGCAGCGAGGTGTGTCGCGCGGCTGCTGCGCTTATCCAAGCCTGGGTTTCTTTGAACATAGTGCTCAATGAGCAGCGTATTTGAATGCAATACTGAAATTGAGACAGAATGTGTTCACGACGAATCCTATGGAACCTTCCGCGAACCTCTAGTCTATCGCAGTCAAAGACTATCAACGCAGACGCTACGCGAGAAGCTAGCCTTGTTGGAGCGGCGACTCAATCCACGCCCCTGGGATGCGCGTACTGCCCAGAGCGAAGTGCTTCTAGTCAACAAAAAACCTCGCTTTTGTGTGGAGGGTTTTGAAAGGCTTTCTGGGAACTACTCTGGAGAAGAACTGGTGACAGCAGGAGCTGGTGCGCCGGCGGACTCTGCCGCGAAGCTCGCGACGCCAGAAGCGGAAACCTGGGTGTATTGCGCCAAAGCCGCTGCAGATGGTTGCGGCTCTTCGGTGTGTCGCCCAGGACAGAGTGATTCCAAGTCAGGTAGTGAAACTCGGCGAACTCCGATACCGCGTGGCGAACGAGTGCCTGGGAAAGTCGATGTCGTAGCAGCGGCGACGATAACGTCAGGGGCCGCAGAATGCGCGGATGCCTCGAGTGTAGATGCGAGCGGGAAACACACAGACCAGCTGCATCCTGGTCAATCTTCGTCATGTACGGACAACAGGTTCCAGGCGGAGATTCACGACCGTACTCCAGAACATAGAAACGAGAACGATCTGCGCTGCCCTGAGAGCTGTCACCGCCGCGGGTGTGAAGCTGGCGCAACGCCACCGCCCGGTTCGCAGTCAACGAGTCCCGGCAACTCTTGCAGCGTTGCGGAGACTATTCTAACCGTCTCGCGATTCGAAGGTAGAAGTGGGTGCCAGACAGAGCTCGGCTCGCAGACACCGTCGCAGACTCCAGCAGCAACCGTCGATCGTAGCAGTTCGCCGGTAGCTTCCAACAGCGGGGAGAGAAGCTGTCGAAGCGAGCCGGCTCGCCATGCGCAAGAGTGGACGACCCCTGCCGCGGTCGCGGGTCAAAGCACCACGAATAGGCCCCGAAAGAGAAAAGCGCGCGTGCCTGCTGCGGAGGAGAACAACGGCCTCACACTGGATCAGTTTTTTTCGCGAGCGGAGAAAATGACGCCAAGTGCATCGGCCGGAGCCTGCACGTTTGAGATGGATTCCATTGAGAGCGGGAGCAGCAGGGTGAGCGCTGCGGATGACGCTCCTGGATCGCAGAGCATCGCGGGTCAGCAGGACGCGCGGCTTGTCAAAGCCACCGCCTCTGTGGAAGAAATCCACAACCAGTATGTGCTCCAAATCGAAGGGCTCTCCACACAGCTCGAGGAGCTACGTGCTGTGGCGTTCGAGCTCGAGTCTACACAGGAACGCCTCTCCCAAGTAGAACGCACCGCCGGTGCACTCCGAAATGCGCTGATGGATGCCCTGCGGGAGCAAGGCCGACTCGAGCGAGGGCTGAACGCCCGGCTAGTCGCTGAAAAGTGTCAGAGGTTAGGGCAACCAGTTATTGCTCGCAGCGGCACTGCCCTGCAAGAAGTGTGGGAGGACGGATCTGAGTTTCAGCGTCTGAGTGAGCGTCAAAACGTCATTGCCGCGGAGCGAGAATCCATCGAGAGGTCACGGAAAGAGCTTAGCAGACTGCGCCGCCCCGCTCCTGGTCAAAATGATGCCACTGCAGATGCCCCGCAATGGCTGTCTATGTACATCGCAGAACAAGAAGAGATCTTTCGCGTGCGAATTCAGCTTCTGAAACGAGATGAAGCCGCTCTCGCCGAAGAGAGAGCGAAACTGGAATGCGAACGCGCAATGCTTCTGCGTGAACTGAAACGCGTTCGCGATGAGAGTGCCTCTCGATTCCGAGAATTTCCACTGCTTGCCGATCGGTATCTTCTTCTCCGCTTGCTCGGTCGCGGTGGCTTTTCTGAAGTCTGGAAAGCCTACGATATCGAGCAGGCCCGGTATGTCGCATGCAAAATCCACCAGCTCCACGCCTATTGGAGTGAATCGCGGAAGAGCAACTACATCAAGCACGCTACCCGCGAGTATCGAATCCATGCGACGCTCAAACATCCCCGTATCGTGAGCTTGTACGATGTGTTTGAGATCGACGACCACACCTTTTGCACAGTACTCGAGTACTGCGGTGAGGCCTGTGACCTCGACACCTATCTCCGGATGAACCATCACGTATCGGAGCGCGAGGCCAAGTCCATCATTGCACAGGTGTTGAGCGCTCTCCTCTATTTGAACTCACAACCCAAACGGATCATTCACTACGATCTCAAGCCTGGTAACATTCTGTACACAAACGGAGAGGTCCGCATCACGGACTTTGGCCTCAGCAAGATCATGGACGAGAACCTGAATACCATGGATGGAATGGAACTAACTTCGCAAGGCGCTGGCACCTACTGGTACTTGCCTCCAGAGTGCTTTGAGGGCATCTCTGCTACGAGCGGCGCCACGGGTCCTCGAATCAGCAACAAGGTGGACGTCTGGAGTTGCGGTATCATCCTGTACCAGCTTCTTTACGGTGTCAAGCCATTCGGAAACGACCTTTCCCAGGAACGAATTCTGCGTGATGGCACGATCCTCAAAGCGTCGGATCGAGACCTCTTCTTTCCGGCAAAGCCAGCGGTATCCACGGAGGCCAAAGATTTTATCCGTCTATGTCTCACGCGAAATCAAATGGATCGACCCGATATTCGCTCTATTGCGATGCACCACTATCTTCGAGGGACTATAACGATGTCCTAAATGGTCACCCGAAAGCCAGTGGTGTCCTGAATTTCGCCTGCAAACCCATGGAGCTCACAACCTACAGACCCACAAGATCGAGATGATTCTTCACAAACGCGAAATCACCCGGGTTCGTGAGCTCAAGCGGCGTGCGAATAGAATTGCACGACAACACCATGAGCTCGATCTGTGCGTCGTGGAGCAACTCGTTCAACATTGTGGACAGAATGTATTCCTTGTGCGCGTACACGTCGTTCTCGTCAGTGCTACACCGTTTCACGCTCTGCTGCTGCTGCTGCTGCTGCTGCTGCTGCTGCTGAAGATGATGATCGTCACGCAGTGCCTCCAGCTCGGACAGAAAGCGTCGAAACCGCTCGTCGGCCCGAGCGAAGATGCTCGTATCGTGGAAGCCGAAAACGTTCATACTCGTGAGCTCGTCGCCAGTATAGCGACCTTCCTCAATATCTTCGAAGCCGATGTTGTACTGTTCGACAATTTCTAAAACTCGGTGTCGCTCATCTGTCTGAACGATGGCACGGTTAACTCGCCCTTCCTTGGGCAGCACTTCGCGCAACTTGTATCCAGGCATGCACGCGGTTTTCGCCGCCGTAATGTGATTGCATACCAGTGACAGAGCTGCTACTCCGTATAAGGAATCACCATTCAGCACTATGAAAGGTCCATGAATATGCTCCCGCGCCGCAAGCAGTGCGTCCACGGTGCCCAGCGGTCGTTTTCGCCACGCCGGTACCCGTTGCACGCAAAAGTATACTGGGAGCCCATAAAACTGTTCGCCAATGAGGGCGTGAATCGGTAAGTGTGTAGCCTCCGACACCACGAAAACGAGACTCGATATCGCTGGATAGGCCTCGCAGAGTTGACGAACAGAGAGTTCCAGGAGGGTCTCGCCGTGGCGACCCACCTCCTGGAGGCACTTGATGCGCCCGCCAAACCGGGAAGAAAGCCCTGCTGCGAGGTACACCGCTTGAATTGTCGGTTTCACCGCTTCATTCTCCCTCATGGGATTGTAACGAATCAGAGTAAACGCTCAACAAGTGGCAGTGCCGACCAGCGAGCCACGTTGTCGCCGCAGGCGCTGGGGCGCGAGAGGTAAGCACCCGCGGACGACTGGCTAGTCTGCGCTGCGTATCGACGGCCTGAGGTGCGCGCGCGCGCCCGCGCCTCTCGGCGGCATTTTGACACGATATGCCTCTGATACCTCTGATGCTACTGCCTCTGATGCTGTTGCTGATGCTGGTGCCTCTGATACCTCTGGCGCTGATGCCTCTGACGCTGGTGCCTCTGACGCTGGTGCCTCTGATGCCTCTGACGCTGCTGCCTCTGATCCTAGTGCTGATACTAGTGCTGATGCTGCGTTTCTCTGGGTGCTGCAGACACACGCGGTGTCGAGAAATCGATGACGCGACCCGCATATCCTTCCCTCGGTTATGGAGTAGATTTGCGATGTGTGTAGCGCCAATGCAGATTTGTAAATTCGCTCTTAATGCAGATACTTGACAAAAGGGTGGCGCGCTCGCGCTAGAACGCAAGAGCTAAACAAACTCGCACAAGCGCACCTCTGATCTGAGACAACGAGGCAGTATTACGGGAAGACACTCATGAACAGCGAATCCGCATTCCGAAATGCGTGGCAAAGGGATCGCTCTCGCCTAGCCCGTGTCATGCACCGTACCTGAAAGCGATGTTCCTGCTGACTTTTCGTAAGGTGCTCTAGCCGGCCCCGAGCATAGCACTGTTCTCGTGCAGAAAGCAGTGTATGGTGTCCAGCGCGCCCGCTTCCAGTACCGATCGTGAGCATATGGACTATTCCTGGCATGAGACTCCGAGCCCCAGGCCGCAGTTCCCAGATCAGCGGTCGATATGCAAAACGCTCCGTGATTGCTGCCACAATCACTCTGCAGATCACATCTTCGATCATAAGGGAAACGCGCATGAGAGCGCGTCGTTCCCACGGTCCTGAAGCAGCATGCTCCGCCCGCACATCATGAGGTATCTGTGCTGTGGAGCCGCCAGCACCCCGATGCTAGGGCAGCAGCGCGAACTCGCGGCTTTTGTGGAGTCCGCGCACTCCGGGACACACCTGCAGGGCCATGGGCACGGCAAAAGCAGCCACCGTGTCTGGCAGAAAGCCACAGCACCACTTTCATGGCTTGTCGAAGAGAATTTCGTTTCCGGTTTACAGCAACTCGGAATGAGCGTACAAGGCGTGTGCACCTCGTTTCGCTACGATACTTATAGATGAGTTCCGAACATCGTATACACACCACGAACTGGGGTGTACACTTCAGAAGGTCGAGCTAGGAAAGTGCCAGCGGAGCCCTGAGGATATAAAAAGCACGGACCGCTGACGGAAGCGCAACTGGAAAGGAGAGCGAAAGTTCGTGGACTACTTGCATTAGTGAGTACAACCAGTGACGGCAAGAAACGTATGGAGTTTGTGAATCGTGACTTTAACGCCGCTATCAATATCAGGAGATGTGCGGTGCTGGAGACGAGACCTCCAGAGATGACACGAGAGAACTTTATTGGACAACCTCTCAAGTCGAACTATATGAGACAAGATTGGAAGCAGTAGTAGGTGGCCAGTCGAGAAAAACTGGGAGGCGTCTGCGCGTCAGTGGGAGACGTTTCGTATAGGGCGCTGGTCGCCACTACTGCACACGCCCGTAGTCTTTCTCACAATGCTACGGTGGTGGTGGTGGTGCAGGAGATTCAAAGCAAACTTGCCAGTTTCTACGCTGCGTGGTGAGCAGCTTTTCGGCTCCGCGCAGCACCGAAACCTAACCCAGTCGAGTTATGTCGGCGAGAGCGTCTACTTGTGGCAGAACAAGGCTCGCGTTCACGGGCTTGTGTCGCCACGCGAAATAGCTTGCAGTCCGCGCTTGAGAAGCATATTAAGCGGGGCACTGAACCGACGTGGTTACTCGACTCCTGCTTCGGAGAGTGTCGACGTTCAGCGGCGTCTAGATGAGCAGCTCCGCGCCAAGGCTGCTATTGCGCTGGACCCGCAGGGCCTTGCGACAGTTTTGGCCGACTCGACCCGAATCGAAGAAGCTAACGCCACAGTGCAGCCCGATTCTACCGCGAACGAAACGCAGGCACAGCAGCGACGACGTCGACGACGTCTGTATCCCGACGGTTCCGTGAACGCTACTGGACGACGGAAGACTGCCGTTGCAGTCGCGCGTCTCTTCCCGATAGAGTCGCCCGGAGGTCCGCAGTCGACCGCAGTCGATCATGAGACGCTCGTGGAACCCCGCTTTCGCGTCAATCGTCAGGATATCGCCGATTACTTCCTTCGTGTTGATCATCGTTTGGAGATCATGCGCCCGCTGATGCTCACCGGTATGGAGAACCGTTTCCATGTTCATGCGTTTGCACGCGGCGGGGGCATCACCGGCCAAGCCGAGGCTCTTCGACTTGCCATTGCGCGAGCTTTGGAGGATTACGACCCTGAGCTACGGCGTATACTCAAGCCGGCAGGTCTTCTCACGCGAGACCCTCGCATGGTTGAGCGGAAAAAGTACGGTAGGCACAAGGCCAGAAGAGCCTTTCAATGGGTCAAACGATAAACTGGCTAGGATTGCTTGCGGTTAGCTTGTGTGCCGAACGCTGGTGTCTCAACGCGGAAAATGGTAGGACCCGGGGGCATGTCCACTGATACTCTATGATGTCGAATGACTGCGCAGCGTGACCGTCTACATATTGCTCGAATCATATCCGTTTGCTGTATATACATAAAGCTTTCAAAGCTTGCTGGATCCCTGAACCGTACCATACAAATGCCTTGCTCCAGGCGAGAGGCGAGGCCCCTGTCTCCTGGCCTCTGATTGTCTTCGCTCGATGGTCGGCGAGAAGAGGATTCTTTTCGTTCTTTTCAGGAAGCCAGTAGTAACCGCCCTCTAGCATCCCGAAGTCCATGTCCATATCACTCCCTTAGATTTTCTATTTCTTCGAATGAATGCGTTTCGAAAACATCTATAAATCGCGAAAAAGCAATTTGATGGCACGAACCTGCGGACGGAATACCTTTGACGTGAAAGATTATAAGTGTACGCGTTTCAACGCGAGACCAATGACGTGCTGTTCAACGCGTGACGGGTTTTCCACAGAAGTATGCGTTGTTCTGTGTCCATTCGTGTCTCTTTATCGGAGCTCGAATCCACAGTATGAAGGCTTCACATCCTCTTACTCCTTGCTTACCATTTGCTGGAAAGCATATGGAGTGGAATGCATTGACAAGAACGTAGTTTTGTAGACAGCGTTTGATGCGTTCTGTTCTTTCGTGCAATTCTTTTCAGGACGAGCATTACGAGACGGATGGATCATTCACCAGCTGACCGGGGAACGACTGACTTGTGCATGGAACACGCTTTTCCGTAAGCTGGCAATGACAGCCCAAATTTGTTGTGCGACCTGTCTTCAATCTACAGAATACATTCCCCAAGTTGCATACCGAAGGGAAAAAACAACGTGCGTATACCGCAACAGGTGCTCCAGAATGCACCCCAACACATCCATCGACCCGCGGATACGCATATGAAGCTTTGAACTGTTGCGTTTACGCATCGATACGTATATATTCACGCAGACGCATGAACGCATGCTGGCATCAGTAACCAGAAACGAACGCATATCACTGCGCAGCGATCACTGATGTACGTCTTCTGTAACGTGTTTCATACAGCTTGCATGCTTGCCAGAACAACGAGCGTACTACTCGTGCTTGCTGGAGCACTTTCAGCATCTTACAGTATTGGACCAAATCGAGACTTTTGGCTGGACTCCAATCGTCGACGACGAGGCGGGGTGACAGATATCCAGCGCGTCAAGAATCGTGTCTGGACGTACTCGGTACCAGTACTCGGTTTTCGTACGCGTTCTCGAATGCTGGTATTACGCACAATGCAATGCTTTTTGATGCTCTTTGGATGCTTGTGGTGACGATCGTGATCCGCTGATATGCTCCATTCGTATCCTGTCGAGAAAAACGACACCTCCGCATCATCACCCTGATTGATCGCTTTCATGGATCGAAAAGGGACTCGTTCGCGTTCCTGCAGCAAAATCAAGAGGAATCCTGCGCGGAAACAACATGCAACCACAAAGAGCTGGCCAGCACTCATAGATCCACTTTCGCATCCTCCACGAGCGCTTTTCGAGGTTGGGTGCTGATTGCGCCTAGTTCCGGGTAACGGGGTACCTCAAGGCGACCTCAGAGCAGCGGCGCGTTACCTAGAACGCGTGCAAGTCGGAACGAGCCGCATGATGCAAGCTTGCTGCACGAGCATTCCATGGCAATTATGGGATGTTTTCCGCAAGACTGGCGTCCTGGGACACAGCCGCCTCAGATTGCTGCGCTCGCCACATCTGGGCATACACCGTGTTGCCTTCCCGCAAAAGACTCTGATGTTGGCCTCGTTCAATAATGCAGCCATCGTTCATCACGAGGATTTCATCTGCATCGCTAATCGAAGAGAGACGGTGTGCAATGAAAATAGATGTGCGGTTCGAGGCTACCTGCTGAATAGCATGACGAATGAGCAGTTCGGTGGACGAGTCCAAGGCAGACGACATTTCATCGCACACAAGAATGGGCGAGTTCTTCAGAATGGCGCGCGCGATAGCGATACGTTGCTTTTCGCCGCCACTGAGCATAATGCCACGCTCACCGACCATGGTTTCGTAGCCGTGTGGGAAATGCTCCACGATTGTGTCGTGGATGTAGGCTGCTTTGGCCGCGGCCTCAATTTCCTCCTTTGTTGCATCGATGCGCCCGTAACGAATGTTGTATTCGATGGTGTTGTTGAAGAGTACGATATCCTGAGGGATGCAGGATATGGCTCTTCGGAGCGAAGCGAGTTGCACCCGTTTGATATCTTGTCCCCCGATGTAGATCGAGCCTTGATCAGGATCATAGAAGCGGAAGAGGAGTTTGATGATGGTGGATTTTCCACAGCCGCTGGGTCCGATGATCGCCACTTTCTTCCCGTGCGGCACATCGAATGAGATCTCCCGGAGGATCTGATGGCTAGCGGTGCTACCAGTGCTCGGTGGGTCTGCCCAAGACGGGTACGCGAAACTCACTCCCCTAAAAGCGATGCTAGCGTCGCGCTCGAGGAAGAGCGGCAGCGCCGACGCGAGCTCGACGACGCGCGGACGCAGCTGCATCACACCAAACATCATCTCCATATCCGTTAGGCTTTGGCGAACCTCCCGGTATACTGTGCCCAAAAAGTTCAGCGGCATCGACATTTGGAAGAGGAGCCCATTCACCAACACAATATCACCGACAGTGAGTTGGCCCTGCATGACTTCGCGAGCCGCCATGACCATCATCGCAGCCATAGCTACGGTAAAGATCGCGTTCTGCCCAAAGTTCAACACCGAGAGGGACACCTGCGTTTTCACATTCTCGCGTCCGTATTTTTCAAGAAAAGCTGCATATTGATCTGCTTCCACGGACTCGTTATTAAAATACTTGACTGTTTCGTAGTTCATGAGGCTATCAGTGGCCTTATTGCTCGCCGCGTTCTCAGCAATATTCATGCTCTTGCGGAACTGCGTTCGCCACTGCGTCACCACCAGCGTGAAGATCGTATAGGCCGTGAGCGCTCCACCGGCAATAATGGCATAGCGCTCGCCGCAGCTATAGGCGAGCATACCGCAGACCAGACCAACCTCGAGAATCGTCGGCAGGATATTGAAGACAATCGCCCGCATGAGAAAGTCGATACCACGCATGCCCCGGTCAATGGTACGCGCAAGCGCACCAGTTTTTCGTGACGAGTGATAGCTCAGATCGAGGTCCAGAATTCGGCGAAAAGTCGTCAGCGCCAAATCAGAGATCGCTCGCTGACTCACTGTTGCAAAAATGGCATTGCGGAGCTCATTTGTCAGTGATGCTGCACCACGAGCTAGTCCATAGGCGAGAAGTATCAGGACGGGCCAGGTGCTCGCGTACGCTGCGGCGGGATCAACCGCTTTCGATAGCATATCGACTGCGATCTTGAATGTCACAGGAACCTGCACGAGAAGGATTTTGGAGACGAATAGTAGCGAAACGGCTATCGCTACGCGTCGACGCAGAACTGGATTGTCGCGAGGCCACGCGTACCTGCTGAGTATGCGCCCAACGCCGCGAAAAGAGGCAGGTTTGACGCCCTCGAGTCCAGCCATATCGGCGTTGCTGTGGAGAAGCTTCGACGACGTTGATGTCGATTCCGACTCGGAAATGAGGCCGAGGCTGCGAAGCCCGCGCATTACCTTCTCCGACGAGCGCTGTCGGAGTAGCAGCCAGCGCTCGGCAAGTGTCTTGGATGCTGGAGCTGGCGCGTCGGCAGGGCGTCGGAGCTTCTCTTCCGGTGCGTGTGCTCTTGGTGCTCCCGCGTGGACCCGGCAACCGCGCTGAAAAGGCGATCTGCGAAATGCTTCCGAGTTCCAGAGGAGTGAGCGTTGCACCCGGTTTCTGTCATTCGCTGCTCTTTTGGTATAGTGGGCGCTGTGCATGCTATACAGCGACACTTCCTGAGCACGCACCTCATGAGTCCAACCGTTTCCTTGCTGCAAGCACCACCATTGGATCGAGGCGCTTAGCTTGCAAGCACGCTTCCGCGATGCCACTCGCGGAAACACGCACGTACTTATCCTGAAAAGTATGTGCATATTTGTAGCGAGAGCAGGGCACGCATGGAGAGCAGCAACCGGGCTGCCGCAACACGGGACGTGCCTGCTCCCTGCCTGCAGTAGCACCCGCGTGCAGCACTCGTTTCGTTGAGCCTTCGGAAACCGCCCCTTCCAGAGAAAAACAAAAGTCCCACAAGCCCGAACACCAGACGGAACTTGCCCAAATACGCAAGCAGTCCAGTTGGCTTCTTGGGAACACCAGGGCTATCAGCACCGCGTTCAGCGTACGCAACAGGCGCCCTGTCCAGAGTGCAGCTCCGTGGACGCGTCGCCGAGGATGAGCGGCTCTTGTTGCGTCGCTCCCTGTATTACTCTCGCTTGTGTTGCTGGTGGTGCGGTTTCCCTTTGGACCCGTCGTCGACATTGCAGCAACTGTGCTTTCTAGCTGCAAGCTGCCGCTCCATGCCCAAACGGAGTGGTGGTTATAGAAAGAAAAGGCGCACGCAGCCGCCACAGTCGACGGAGCCTTCGGAGTCAGAGGCGAAACCTCCGCAGTCGTTTGTTTTCCGTCGAGGGCCTGCGAGTCCAGAGGTGCGAGCCCTCTTGCTTGATCTTCGACGAGTCTTGTTACCGAATACAGCGCTTCGGCTCCGAGAGGGTGATCGATCCGATCTCAAGGATCTGCTGGACGTTGCTGGACCGCTTGGGGTCACCCATTTCGTCATGTTCCGCGAGAGTCGCCTCGGTTTCGTGAATGTACGTTTCGCACGAACGCCCCGCGGACCCACCGTCACTTTTCGTCTCGAACGCTTCTCGCTGAGTTCGGACGTGCACCGAGCGCAGCGCAGACCGCTTACGTTGAAGCACACGGACTTTGAACAGGCACCTTTGTTGATACTGAGCAACTTGGACACCGACACGCCAAATACGCAGCTGCTCGTCACGATGTTCCGCAACCTCTTGCCGCCTTTGGACGTCAAGAACATTCGCTTGGAACAGGATGTGAAACGAGTCCTCTTACTTGACTGGAATGCGACGACGGAGGAGCTCGAATGGCGACATTATGGTATTCGGATACGACCGCAGGGGGTGTCGAGGACTATTCGACGCGTCATTGAACGGCGGGGGAGACGTGCGGGAGCGCTCGGCGCTGGACACCTGCACGATATTAGTGAGCTGGCGGATCCATCACTTGCAGCGACGCTGCTTACCTCGGAAAGCGAGGCAGAGGGACCGTCTGAGTTCCAGTTTGAGCGATGGATGCCGCCCCCGAATCCAGAACCTAGCGCGATAAGCGCTGGTGTTGGTACTGCGGTATCCGGTGCCCGGAAGCGTACCACGGGTTCAGGGAGGTCGCGGATGTCAGCAGCGAGCTACGCGCCCCGAGCTGCAGTGCGTCTCATCGAGGTAGGTCCGCGGATGACCATGCGCTTGTTGAAAATTGAAGAGGGGCTCTCCAGCGGGACAGTCCTCTACCGCGCAGCCTCCTTTAGCGCACGCGATGGTGCGCAACTCTGAACCCGTGGAGAGGTTTTTGTGCAGCGGAGCACGGACCGCTGCATATCCTTGCGGTCGTGCTCATTCGTGCCTTGTGACCGGTTCCAGCTGCACCCATTGATCAAGGGAGCGTAGCAGCAGCGCCTCCAGATGGTTAGCGCCGATGGAGTCGAGTGGGACGTGCTCTATGGCAGTGCGGTTGCCGGAGAGAGAAGCGAAGCTTGTGGTATTTTTTTACGGAACAACGTGCTCGACCCGCACTGTTTCTAACCTGCCGTGTGTGCAGATGATGCGCTTCCGGGGACACAGCAAACGTCGAAGAACACGATCCACACTGTTTCTAACCTGCCGTGTGTGCAGATGATGCGCTTCCGGGGACACAGCGAACGTCGAAGAACGTGTAGTGCGAACGGGAATTCTGAATCCGAGCCCACCAGCATAATGTACTGGAGTTCCGTTCGGAGAGCGGAGCGCGGTCGCAAAGCACACCCCAAAGCTCTTTCGGGATCCTCGTGGATGGTCGTTCACGTTCGAGCCGACCGCTTGTGGATGAATTTTTGGTAACGATACGAGCGTCGCGTAACTTGACGCAGCATGGATACGTCATGCTCGCAACGCCAGCACTAGGAAAGCGCTGGTCTGCCGCACCCCGAGCAGACTCTCCACGAACAGAACAGACGCATTCACGAGCGCCGAGCGCATATCCTGCACACTTAGCGTGCGGAGCCGCTTCGCTTGCCAGGAACGGCTGCGAGCCCTCGGCAGGCGCCAGTATCCCGTGCACGAGTCGCTTAAATCTGCATACCCGCACTGTGCTGCTGCTGTGGCAGTCACTTGCTGCAACTTGATTATGATCTGCATCATTGTTCTCGTGGAGCAGTGTCCACGGTGAGCGCTTTAGTCTGGTTATGCGTCCAGAACAAGCGCTTCCAATTGTAGCAGGGGAGAGCATCTGCATTGCGGCATACAGAACGCTGTCGTAGCTGCGCGCTCGTATCCGGCGACAGCGGTCTCCTTTAACTGGGGCGAAGAAACCGTGACGCAAGCGATCGATTACGAACGAATGCATGAATGAATGGATGGATGTTGCGCGCTTTAGAGCGTGACCCAGGGATACCGCTCGTCTTGGTCGGAACGCGTCATCAGAATACGCTCACTTGAATGCGATATGTGGAACGAACCCAGCGAAAGCGGTACGCGCTTTTCTACTCGGTTTGCCGCTCTGTCGCATGTTTCCAACGATGGAAAGCGGACTCCTGGTAGTCTGCGCGTGACGCAGTCCAGTGATTGTACGATCGTACAATGAGCAATGAGAAGTTTGGTTTTCGTTGACAGCGCTTCGATGGGCTACGGGCGCTGTTTTCATCCGGCGCAGATGCTCAGCGCCAGAGCGTTCTCGACCTGTACGCAAAATCGGGATGCTTCATACCCGAGCTCTAGTGTTTGCGTACTCAGGAGGCCGGTTAAAGAACTCTCCAGATTGCTGTCTTGTCTGGCTCCATTTCGAACTCCACATCCAAAACAGATGTGGCCAGCGTGTGGCCCTTTCGTTTGCCGCTCACACAGAACAGCGTCGTGGTTTCCGTGCCTCGCCAGATATCCGCTCTCTCCGCATCCTGAACGAGGCGGAACAGCTCCATGTGCCGCATCTGCTCCTTGCTTTCCTGATCCTGAACATCGATGTACCCAAAGAGGCGAATTTCTTTGTCTGTGCCAAAGCCGCTGATAGGAATAGGCACTGCCCCCGGGTTGATGTAATGAACGAGAGCCCCGGTGCGAATCAGATTCACACCAGCGTGCGGTTTCTGCTCGGTCCATTTATCGGCAACGACGCCTGGGCGTAGCGGAGCTGTGTTCGACGACGACGATGTCGTCACAACTGATCGCGACGGAGAAGCCTCTTTCGACTGCAGGCGGAAACGCGTCTTGCGGACCGTATACGCCTCCCAGGCAAGGCCCGGCACAAAACCAAGTGAGGCCGTTGACGAGTTCTCTTGACCAACAGCCGGAGACTTGTTTGCGTCATGCGCTTCCTTTTCTAGACGGTGCTGCTCTTCAACAATTTTGAGAGACAGCAAGTACAGGGCACCGTAGTCAATCATAGAGGGATCTTTCAGCGCAGCAGAATGGAGAACCTCCAATTCGTGACGACCAACACCCCCGCCCAGGCGAACGACTTCGTCACAGCGGCCTGTGAGCGCAGCGGACGCTAGCAGCACCAAACGATCGTTGACATCCATGGATTTCCCATCTTTCTCGGCTTGTCGAACCGCATCGTTATACGCAGTGTGCATTTTCTCGGGATCATGCATTCGACAGGCAATGTCGAGTTTTAGTGCCGCAGAGCGAGCCACCGATTCGCGTATAAGTTGTCGAGTCTCGGCATCGGAGACAGTTGCTGCCTCCGCAGCAAGTTCATCGAATCCTCCCATTTCGAGTAGGCTCCACGCCGACTCTAGGTACGTTTTCTTCAGCTCTTCCCGGACCTGCAGCGCTTGTTCCAAGCTGATCTTGCCGCTGGACGGGTTGTACTGCGCTGCGGTTCTGGTGCAGAAAACCGTGTGGCACCACTGCGCAATGACAAAACGACAGGGCGCACTGAGCACTTCGTAGGACTCTATGGACTGCAGCTTCTTCAGGAGCTTGCGCTCCCGAGCAGTGTCGGCGTTGCCCGTTTCCTGAATGTTCCGGAGGGAGGCGTCCAACTGCCCAGCGAGCTCCGACTCGTCTATAATCGGGAGCGATGGAACGCCTCCTGTCGCAGTGTCCGTTTCAGAAGGTTTCGCCAGCGTCGTGCTTGACGAAGCAGGCGGAGGTGCTTCTGCGGTTTGTGCTGCAGCGCCGCTTGCGGACGCTGACGGCTCTCCGGTTACGGCAGCCGATTCGGAGATGATTCGATGATTCCCAGACGACCCGCTTTCGGTTTCACTCGACGTAACGTTAGCCGCTGTGGGTGCCTCTACGGGTTGCTCAGCGGCCCTGCCTTGGTACGTCTTTTCCGACTCCGAAGGATGCGCGGAAGCCGTGCTCGACAGCGATCGAAGCTGTGTGCGGGTGCTCTTGTAAAGGTAGTAACCGCCGATCGCTAACCCCGTGACAGTTGCTGCCGTCACCACATAGGTGAAAGTGCGACCCATAGTGTCTACCGGTCGAGACACGCCACACACTGCGTTTGGGCGGGTCAAGGCTGGAGGCAGCGTTCCGGCTCCGCGACGCGCGCTGCTCCGCCCGAACCCCTGGAAAGTCCTTATGATCTATTAAGTTACGTAAAAGTATATTTTAAGATAGTTTTGTACCTTAGACGCATGTCCTTGCGCAGGCTCAGTGTCGCATCGCGTGTGCGGGGATTTTCGCGATCGCGGCGCGGCCGCTGAAGGCGCGAAGCCTTGTCGACGACTGTGCGGTAACCCTGGGCCGCATCATGCTCCAGTCAGCGTCTCGGTGTCCACTGTTTTATGCGTTTTCGGGGCGCCCAGGTACCACGTGAGCACTGGGCTCTGTGTTGGATTTCACAGAGTGCCCGCTTAGGTTCTCGGCTGAGTCGCCGATGACCGGGTTTCTGCCGTATCAGCATGCGATCATCGGGAGCTCGCTTCCCATGTCCATGTATGTGCAAGCAGCGTCGGATAACGTCTACAGGTTTTATGTATATCGGTAGCAAGGTGTGAAAAGCTGAACGGCGGGAACGAATCTATGACACGAAAGGCCGCTTCCTATCCGTTCCCTCTTTCGAAGTGAATCCTACACGCTGGTGGGAATACCATGAGGAGGCGGGTGAACGCTTCGGCTGCGAGCTTACCCCACCATATCAGTACCACTCGAATCGCATAGGTGTCCATTCGAATCACAGCATACGTCTGTTACGGATACGGTTGCGTCAAGTCGATTCCCGTGGCAGCGAATTTCTCGATGCACCAGCCAATGACCCCTATCTGGCGTTCTACGAAAAACCTTTCTCGAATAACAAGCGCATTTCTCACGCACTATAAGCCGGCTCGATCGAGCTGTGCAGAGAGGAAATGTAGCGCTCGCATCCGTGCCATTACCGTAGCAGCCGCTTGGCAGACCAATGGCTCTATCTGCACGTTGCGCGTTTGTATGAACAGCGTCACCCCGTATCGAAGAAGAGCTCAAAGCTGAAGCATGCCAAGGCGAATGGACCCAGAGCACCCACGAAAGCGCATCAAACACGTTCACATACCACTCGCAAACAACAAGTGTCCGCAAGCAGGCGCGCCGCCTTTGGTGCCTTTACTCTGCGGCAGGCGGCGAGGGTACGTCTGTTCGCGCCATTTGCTCAGCGCGCGACTTGAGTCCATGGTTGAACGCTTCAAAGTCCCGCAGCAGCCGCTTTCGAAACCGACCGCTGGGAAAGACATCGGCAGTAATACCTGAGAAACTCGCGGTGTGCGTAAAGAGGCATCCGTTCGTGGTAGGCTCGATCCGGAAAGAATGCCTACCCCTAAAGACCCATCCAAAGACTAGTTTTCGCTCCCAGGTGAGCTCGTTGCCTGTACGTAGCTGGGTCAGCTTTGAGCGAAAACGCCGCCCTCGCCAACCGCTTTCGAGCTCCACAGTGAGCGTCGCACCCAACGCTAGTTCGCCTCGTATGTTCGAAAACAGGGCGTTCCACTCTGGATACCGCTCGAAGTCACACAGAATATCCCAGATAACGGAAGCCGGGGCCAAGATCTCGATAGAAGTATTGACTTGGACGGGCATTACCGAGCAGCAACACACACACACACAGTGCAGGGTCTGCTGCAGTTTCCGCTTCGTTTCGCCAGAAACGGTGCACTGGGAAGGTGCCAGCGACGCACCGAGGCTACGTGTCGTAGTTCGACTACAAGCACGCCGCCACCACTACCTACGACTGTAGCTGCGACGAGCCAAAGCCAAAGTCGCCCCTGAAACGGGAAACACGAACGTCTCCAGTTTCGCTCAAACAAAGTGCTTCGGTTATATCGTCGAGAACAAGAGAGAGCCCGTCGCTGGCGCAAACCCGTTCGGGAGACATTAACTGGTACAACACGTGTGGAAACCGGCGCGTTGCACACACACACACACGGCGTCTCCTGTTCGAACGCTAGAGCCGTCGAGCTGAAACCGCTTCAACGCACACTGGAGCGCTGCACCTGGACACTGGGGACAGCGGCGGCTCGCGATCTGCACGTGCGCCTCCCGAGCCTGGAGCATTGCCTGTGCTGATTCGCGAGCCGCTCGCTTTCGAATGTCATCGCGACTTGTGCGCTGGTACAGCGGAACATGCATTGGTAGATCATGGTGTTGTTACATCGAGTTTGATCACAAAGGAACAGACCCATTGAGATAACAGGGGTATCCATATTAAAGTTTGAGCGGTTTTCCGACTACCATTGAAGCCAGCCCTTGGAAGATTTGTCTGCGGCAGCTCCCTTTTCGTCTCGCTTGTCTGCAGCTTTGGATACGCGAGTCTACCCGAATTCCGCGTGGTAATTTGTCAGCATTCGAGCCATGTTATGGGCTACGTTATCGTCGGGATTTCGCAGTTTCCGGCCGACGCTCGTGCATTTGATCCATGCGCGATCGTTGCGGTCTATATTTCGCTTGCCATCTCCATGGACTCTGTAAACAGCCTCGGTGCACGCTTCGCAGCGGTGACTCTTGATTGTGGTGAGGAGTTCGCGGATGTAGACGACACGAGCTTCCCGAAACGCAGCGCTACAGCGCGTGAACGCGTGGTTTATCGCTCCGTACATGCCCTTGACGGGTACAGAGCGCTCCGCTGGATACCCGGCTCCGATTCCGCGCCCGGTATCGTACGCTGCGATTATCGACGTCCATCGGGCGATCGCTCGGCGAGCACTCTATCGGCTACAGGTGCGAGCGCACGCTGTCCCATTCGATAGAGGATCTGTTGAACGCGACCTTGATCATGATGAAACAAGTACTGGATGGGGAATCCTGTCTCGTGATCAAGTCGGGACATTTAGATACGTGTATGCTCTCTTCGTCCAAAAATGTTTGGGCATTCTCCAACCGAAGCGATCGCTGCGTTGACCCAAGCCCATGTGCAAAATCCTTTTCTATGCAAGTAGAAGAAGAGATTGGAGCCCATAGAACCAAATCCTGTGAGAGGTATCCTGTCACTGTCGAATGGAGTATCGTCTATTGTCACGAAGAGAAGGATTTATTTTTGAAACGTAATGGAAAATTTGACGTGGCAAGTTCAGTAAACGTGCTGCGTGAGCACGTGATCAAGTCGTCAAAGCACGACATCGAGGACGCTTCCTTGCCAATCCAGAGGCGTGAGTCGCTGCGCTCACGAGTTACCTTGAAACCGAAAGATCGAAAACTTGAAGGATGCGAATTTTGGGCGTGTTCCATGTAAGAAAAGGAGAAGAACGGATGCTTTTGCGCAAGCATTGGATATCGATATCGGTTATTATGTGAGCATTTGTTCGAGGGCCCTGCGAAGAATCTTGATTCCGGTCACGCAACGAATTCCAGCAGCATAGAGTCGAAAGCGCGACTCCGAAACCGCGGCTGGGGAACCGAAAAGCTACATATAAATCCATAAGCCGTTTTGACTGCACTTTGAATCTCAAGGTTATGCATCTGTCGAAAATCTCGAAAGTAGATCGGGAACCAGGAGCGGACCCAGCGCTTCGGTGTCCGATTTCAATCGGAGTTCAGCATAGGCCTCGATGCTGTGCGCACATGCACGAGAATCCGTTTCGTCTCGAAGAACTTCGAGCTTCAAAGATGCGAGCTCAGCAGTTTTGCCACGATGCGTCCGTCCCACGATGACGGACCGCAGGCATGATCGTCTGTTACCGCATCGCCGACAAGTGTTTTACGGCATCTCGATTGCATGCATTGCAGAGAGAGTCTGCTGGAATCGTTCCATGCAAAGCAGTAAACAAGCGAGCGTGAAGATCCATGCAGGCATTCGCATGCGGCGGCTGTCGTATGCCACTGATTTCCGTATCATCGCCGTGCCACGATGCTATGCGTTGTCGTATGCATGACCCTCGCCATGCATTCGATACGCTATAAGTTGGTACCCGAACAGACGTCTGCATGCATGCTCGCATAGCGTCAGAATCATCATGCCTTTCTTTTGGAGTGACCAAAAATCCCGCGCTGTGAGCCCCGGGACGCACGCTTTCTGCAATGCACACCTCTCGCCAGCCATCAAGCGCTCCGGTTCAGCGACCGAGTGCGTGACCCGCACACGACGCCGACTTTTATCCTCACAAGGCCTGCTGCTGCACGCAGAACCTGGGCACAGAACGGGTGCAGCGCCCTGATCAACAACATGAACATTTCCCCAGCAGTATCTGCTGATACCTGGGCAATTCCGGCGGAAGTACAAAGCGCGAGACCATGCACTCGAAGCAGATACGGTGCACATTGCACAGACGATCGTGCACGAATTAACAGACATTTCTGGGGGAGCACCATAGGCGTCGTTCGAGCGACCACGTTGCACAATAAACACCCCAGTCTGATAACAGCTCACTCGAGCCATTATCCCGCGTCATGACGAGCGCTCCCCACGATTCACGGAAAGTTGACCCTGGCCAATACCATTGAGCGTAAGCGCCTGGGTCGTACTGAATCGATGAATCAAATCGGACACCCAGGAATGCACGATTCCAGAAGCGATTGCGCGGGTGCGTGCAGTGGCGCGCCAACGACCTCGACAAGAACTTTGGAACGCGTTTTTGCCTATGGTGCTTGCTGCGTGAGTGAAAGCGCATAGACCGTGCAGAAGCGTTTGCCTGGCGCGTAACAGTTGTCGCTCTATGCCGACGACCCGTGAAGCACACGACGGCAGTTCCGGTTGCACGGAACAGGCTAGTCAGCGCGTAAAACGCTTAAGAGCCGCACTTCGCGAGCACTCGACGGCAATTGATGCAGTGAAGGACACTGTTGATGCACAGAAACTGCAGGAGTTTCTCGATCGGAATGATGAGCTTTCAGTGGACGTCGAGGATGCGGTGGCGCAAGGTCTTCTGTCTGAAGCGTACCTCAAAATCACGCTACTGGAGCGAGCGTTGGTCGCAAAAGTGAAGACTGGGTTGAGGGTGCTCGATTCGGACGCTTTTCTTGAGCGTCTGCGAACAAAGTGGTCAGTTTCTCGGCAGCACGGCGTGCCGACTCGAGACACTTACGCTTCCGGAGTGACACTCGCGGAAAGCATAACCACAGTGCCCGAAACTAGCGAACCCGAGCGCCCGTCAGAACAGGCAGCTGCGAACCTCCGTGACGCCAGCACCGGTGACCTCGTTGTCGATTTGGACGCGCTCGGCAAGCGATTCTATCGGTTTTTTCGAACCGCGCCTGCGCCAACTTTCATGTTTGGACTGGTAAACCTCTCAACCGAGACGGCGTCGAATGTTTCAAGTGTTGAACAAACACCTGTTGTACGCGAACGCGCGGCCCGTGAGCGAAACGTTGTTGCTGCCACCGAACGCGCCGAACAGGTCTCGCTCAATGACGTCCAGGAGCAGGTTCGTACGGACGTTGCAGTGAAGCAGATGTTCGATTTCTTAGAAGAACATGGCCCTATTGAGTTGTACGACCTTGTACTCGATACGAGCAGCTTCGGACGAACGATTGAGAACCTGTTTCACCTTTCGTTTTTGATTCGTGATGGAAGGGTAGAGTTGTGGCGTGAACATGATCAGTATATGGTGAGGCCACTGCATCGCCACGGCCAAAGTCTGGCTCGCACCGGACAGGAACCTGCGCCTGGTACAGCGGGAGCGGAGCTAGTCGCAGGCAAGCAAGCCATCTTCCGATTCGATTGGCAAGATTGGAGTGAACTTTGCATGCAACGACATGGGAAACGAACGCTCCAACCGGGAACGAGCCCGAACCCGAGTCACAGTAGCATCGCTGCATTGTAACTGCGTTCACTATGAAACAAAGCGCAGCGTTTTTGTGATGTGAGATCGATGCGTTTGGCAAGATTCTCCCGGGATACGCGCATCGTCCGGGTAACATCTAATCATTCGCAGATGATAGCGTTTGGCGCGTACGAAGCCCCGCAGCGCATCGACGACTCCGATCCACGTGAGGCACTCGGGTAGCGCGGCAGTGGGGTGCTTGGTGTGCATGTCGCGCTGCAGCAACGCGCAGAGCAGGAAGCATTCCGAGTTTTACCCGATTCTCGCAACAAAAGTCGGTTCTGTTGCGGACCGAGTCGCTCTTGTCAGTGCTGAAACAATGCGGAGCACGCAGTGATTTGTGGGGTTTTGAAACATCAAGATAATTCTTGCCGTTTAGTTAGAGCCGGGGAATCGTATTTTTGGTACAGAAGTGCCCTGCGAGATTCCCTGGCGAGGCTCATCGATCGCCATGTGTTGAGCAGGGCTATGCGATTGGCTTTTGGATTGTTTCACACTACGACAATACAGCGTATGTTCGCTCTAGCTCAGAATCTGATCCAAAAAACAGTCATTTTCACGGAGCTGCACCGAGCTTTATGCTAAACTTTTTCGCTCTTCTGGGAACGGTTGCTCACATCCTGCTTGCGATCAGGCCTGCATCTTCTTCGCTTCCGAGGCGTGAAGCAGACAATGCGGCTCATGCGAGAAAGCGCCAGCAATGCAGAGATCAAACATTGGGCCACTGCCTTCAAATAACAGCTTTCCCGGGGTCCGTGGCGGTTTCAGGGCACCGTTTGCTGCACTATGATCCAGCAGAACCACAAAAGAATGCGACTTGTGCGAAGCACACTGACCAGGGCTGAAATCTGTGGCCCCCGCTGGCTTGCACAACCAGCGACTTGCGAACGACTCCGCGGCTCCAGACGCTGAACGCGTACCCGTGGATGACGTGGACGCTGCCAGCACAGCAGGCTACGGCATGCGCGCTGATGTCGGACACTTGTCAAGTAACGTTAGACGGGATGAACACAGCAACTCGTCTTGGTCCGTGCATTGCGGATGCCGTGATAACAATCTGCAGACCAGGCGGCAGGGACGGGCCCTGGTTCGTGTAGGGCGGGGTTATCTTCGACCAAGCATGCTTCCATGACAGCGGGTGCGAGTCAGGCGCCCCTCCAGCGAGACTGCTTTCGGTGTGTCGCGTGTAATGCGTTATCTGATCTGGATCTCAGGTCCAAGACGCTTCGCATTCAGTCGAGGACTGGTATGCTCCATATACGTAGTATGATCCATATTCTGGTAAAGGAGCAACGAACCGTCTCAGTCTCTTCGTACATGATCATCAGTTTCTGGGATAGATGCTTGTGCTTTTCTGAAGGAGCATTTTATCTGAAAGCTACCAACGATGAGTGTACCGAGTACAAGCGGATGCGACACAGCACAAAAACTCCATGCACCAGCCCATCGTCCATGTATGTTCATTCCTGCAGAACCCTGCTTCTCGATGAAGACGTCAAGATCCGCCGGAGCGATCCGAGCTGCAAGATGCCCATGAACACCATTTGAGCAGAATCAAAACTCCGAGGTATCGTCGCATTTGTCTATTTACCATCAACACAGCCAGTTTCGGTGTGCGCGACAATGGTTTCGCCTCCGCGTTTACGGCTGCTAGCTCTGGCGTAGTGAGTGTGTCTTTTTGGTCTAGATGTTGCCAGGGTACAGGCAGTGAACACTCCACAGGACAGCGTCAGACAGGTTCCCTTTTGCATCTGCGGTACTCAATACGACATGGGACCAATGGGTAACAATACGGAGGCGATATACAGCCCAGAGGGCACGGTCAAGTCAAACCGATCGGTTGCGTGCGATGCCATCAAGCATACTCGGCGAATGGGTACCAATATGGAGGCGAGATACAGCCCAGAGGGCACGGTCAAGTCAAACCGATCGGTCGCGTGCGATGCCATCAAGCATACTCGGCGAATGGGTACCAATATGGAGGCGAGATACAGCCCAGAGGGCACGGTCAAGTCAAACCGATCGGTTGCGTGCGATGATATCAAGCATACTCGGTGAATGGGTACCAATATGGAGGCGAGATACAGCCCAGAGGGCACGGTCAAGTCAAACCGATCGGTCGCGTACGATGCTATCAAGCATACTGCCTGGCCAGCTCACGCTGTCGCTCTATGACGCGTCGCCACCAGCGCATTTCTGCCGCGGCACTCTTGCAAGGCGGAAAGACGCGAAGCTCATCAACGATGCAAATACAGTTACCCTCATGCCAGTTCACCCGACCAGAGCAATACAGTACGACTCCAGTTTGCAGAGCACTCCGAGTCCCTTGCTTCCAGTCACCCGCGCCTTGGAGCATACCTTCGGGAGAGTTCCAGCACTGAGCCTTCGCGACTCCCGTTCCGTCGTCGATAGCGAGACGTATACAGGCACGCGAAAACTTTATTTCCCTAACAATTCCGAGCAGACACACACGCGTGATATGCAGAAGCGTCAGCGTGAGTTTCCAGGCTGGTACCCACTCATCGGTGCCGTCGTCGCTGGCTTCCGGTGTTAGTCGACTGTCCCAGCGCGGGATTGGTAGTATAGCCAAGTCGCGTACCGGCTCCAGCGCGGGAGCATCCTTTGCAGGCTGTAAAGGCTGCCGGACAGCTTTATAAAGTTGGACAGCGAATACTTCAACCGCGCTGCTTAAAACCGGCAAGTTCCTGTGGTATCCCCAGTTGAGCCGGCGCTCAAACATAACGGCTACAACAGCCGCTATCCCGGTTCGAATCAGAACGCACCTAGTGAACGTCAAGCTCACATAGGCACTTGCGTTTCCGGGTCAAAGTTGAGTTTAGAGTCGAGCGCTCCGTAAGACGACGGCTTTTCGTCGCCGTGTGCGTGGCGACTCGGCGTAACGATGTCGTGCGCTGTACGAAAAGCACGAGCAGCAGCAGCAGCGCTCACGCCCGACACTCTCAGCGGTGGTAAGGCGAAGCGGTTCTGTTTATGCGTTGCTTCCGCACCGGCGTTGCAGATGACGTTGCGTACGCTCACTGCAGGCACTCGGCACACGATAGACAGTACGACTTGAACAGTATCTCCCATACGGAGCACTTGTGGTACCGGGTGGAGCTTGAAAGTAGAGTGGAAAATGATATACGTTCTCCAATATGCCGGTTTCCTATCCTGCAAAACCGGAGATCTCTGGTCAGCGTAAACCCACTGTCGATCGAAGTACTCCATTCGAGGGCCGCATCTTGGCGGATGGACGCACCAGATGTTTTGGCATCCGCCAGATACACCACTGCAGCAAACGAACAGCGTGTAGGGACATGACTGCATCGGCAAGCGCTTTCATGTTCCATGGAATTCAGTCCAGAGATCCTCTACGCACCAACATCCTTACCAGTCCAACGAGCTTTGCAGCGCAGAGCATACCGCAGGTGCGTGATCGGCAGTCGTTTGCGCCCCAGCGAATATCCAACGGCAGCTGGACGGCTCGACGGTGCCTCTGGCGGTCGCAAATCGACGCCTGGGCAAAGCGACACAAACCCCATCACATAACCGTATAGGGCGTCAAAAAGCTACACAAAAAATGCATCTGCGAGCAGGTCCAGCAGCGCAACATCACCGCGGATGGCAAGCGGCGATCAGCGCATGAGGCAGGCGCGCTACGCACACCCACTGTCGCGTGACCTGCTCGAGAAGCGCAACGCAGTGGAGACGCTGCACGCGGAGCACGGACCCGTCGATCCCTCAGATCCGTGGAACGCTGCGCCTAGGGAGCTTCACGCAGAGCCGCCACAACCTCCCGATTCTTTCTCTTCGATAGAAAGGTCATTCAGACCAGGAATCAGTAACGATGCGATGGATATCGCATATGCGTGATCAGAGCCGCCACAACCTCCCGATTCTTTCTCTTCGATAGAAAGGTCATTCAGACCAGGAATCAGTAACGATGCGATGGATATCGCATATGCGTGATCCGCGTTGCAATACGTATGCGAGCGGCAGCTCCCGAGGCAGTGCGCTGCGAATCGCAAGCCGCGCGCTGCCCTGCAGCGATGCGCGCGAAAAATCGCCTCCAGGAACGGCGCGCGCCGCGGCGTCGATCGCGCATCGCATTGGGTGCTGCTGGCGGCGGCACGAGACGGTGCTTTCGGCTGCTGCAAGTGTCGTACGTACCTCATATGGATGTGAGCGGGAACGGGTTATTGATGCCTCGTAACCTGCAAGTTCGTCGTAGCGACGGTAGGGTGTTGTCTGTACGTATCCGCGAGGCATCATTGGGTGAAGAAGCGAACCTGCACTTCGGTAAGCTAGAGGCTGCAGTCGCTTGCCCGGTGGCAGGTGTTCATGAGGCGTCCAGCTGGACACGTGAGCCAGTATGCAGAACAAATCGGCAGTCGAGCAACAATGTCGACCACGAGGTGTCACAATCTGGGCTGAGCCTGGCTGATAAAGCTGCTACAGTCAACGGGATGCTCTGGTCAGACGCGCATGCTCCCAAAGCGTATACCGAGTTGCTCGGCGATGATCGAATGCACCGGGAGTTGTTGCGCTGGCTGGTCAGCTGGTCGCAGTATCGGGACGTACGCAGCACCTCGGGAGCATCCTTTCGGAACGGGACCGGTGCTTGTCGTCGGTTCACCGCGCCGTTGACACCCTTAGCGGTGTTGGCCGGTCCGCCCGCATCCTGCAAAACGGCGTGTGTGCGTGTTCTCGCTGAGCGGGCTGGTCTGGAAATGTGGGAGCCCCATATGCTGTTTAGAGACGGGTTGAACTGTGCAGAAAATCGATTTGCAGAGGTACTCGGGAGTGCTTCGCTACGAACAGGGCGACCAAGGCTGGTAGTTGTCGACGAGGGCGTTTTACCCGCAGAAGCCTTTGCCTCTCTGAAACGAAGCGCCGGGAACGCTTCCGCCAACACCATCCACTGGTCGGATGTTCTTGTTCGCGTAGCGCTCACGTTGAAAAGCGTACCTGTTCTCTTCGTTCTCGACGATGCTCACTGCCGTGAGGCCCGCATCCTCCGTGCGCAGGGAGCTGTCATTTTCACTTGCAGCCGCCCCGGTTTGCAGCCGCTCAAGAGACGTCTAGAGCAGGTTACGCGTCACTGTGGCTTGAAATTCGCCGAATCCGCCTTTCTTGAGCATCTTGCACTGGCACTTAACTGCGATATTCGAGCATGCCTGAACCAACTCCAGCTTATTGGTGCCTGTCAATGGTCTGATGGCCTGTGGTCCACCATTGGCCTGCGTGATGCACCGGGGCCTCTGCGAGAGCAATGCTCGCAAATATTCCGGGTGAGCGCGCGTCCAGCGTCCTATATGGTTCAGACGGGAGCCGGCGGCGTTCGTAACCGAGCGACCGGAACTGCGTCCGACGATTCTGAACGGGATATTCCGCACCGACCAGCGTTCGGGGCATCTCAGAGCCCAGATCTCTGGAAACGGCAACATTTTCTCAGCGGTGAAATTCGCGATTATCTCGACATGTGTTTCGAGAACTATCTGGCGGTGGTGCCCTTCGATCCGCTGATGCGTCGCTGCAGCGCTGCAGTCGACTGGCACAGTTGTATCGATTCGATGATCCACAACGAGCTGGTGGACTCGATGGTGCTGGAAACGCTCGGCCTTGCTGCCCTGCAATCGTACCGTTACCATTGCGGGCGATCGACTGCACCCGGACCACACTCGCTCAAACTGGCCCGTTTCGGGTGCCTCGACGCCAACTCCCCGATGCATACGCGAAACCGCGACATCATAGAGCGATATCGACAGGCGCTTATCGAAGATTCAAGCAACGCTTCTGTACGGCAAGCATATGCGCTATCTCTGCGGCGCGAGGGCGTTCTCGTTTTCATACCGTTGCTTGTTGTCACGATGCAAGCGATCGTGGAAGCGACAGTCGCGGAAAAAGGCGCACGGCGCGCGGAGCTGCTCCGGCACCTAGGAAAGCAACTGTCGAGCTACGCGCTACGTTGGGCGGCGGATGACGATTCGCAGGCCAACATTGCACCAGAAGCGCCATCAGGTGCTCGCCGGTGGAATGCTCTTCCGCTTGAACCAGCGATCGCTGACCTATGCATCATGCAAAGCGCTTCGTATCCGGAATGCAAACGGGAAGGCGTGCGAGCGCTTCAACGGCAGTTCGGCGTGCTACTCAGGAACTGCGCTGGGCAACGGGTGCGGTCCGCTCGGAACGTCGCACTGCGCGGAAACGCACTCCACCACCACGCTGCGCATCCTCTGAGTTTACCGGTGAAACGCGACGCTAGGATATCGGAGCTTCGATCGCATTCAGATGGCATCCAGTGCATCGTCCGTTACCAGTATCGCGAAGGGCACACGAACGCGGTCTTGCGTCCGTGTCTGATCGAGGATTTGCTATAACACCAGAAAAGTCCAGATGTTTTTCCAATACGTATGATTTGTAGCTGGTTCGTTGCTCTCACAAAATGTATGCAAACGCGATGGGGCATCCAGTACGCGTCGTTGCTTTCACTGGCACATACGTCGGCGACGCTTGCTTGCTCTGTGTGTGGCGGAGCACAGTTCCCGATAGAATCCAAGCAGCGTTGCCACCCTCGGAGGGATACATTTCAACAGGTCGCATTGGGCGGATCCTTTTTCCCAGCGGGTTCTTTGGAGCTGCCGCTCTCGATGCAGCTTCGTGCTGCTGAGCTAAATAAATATTTTCGGATGCCTGATCCCTAATCCAAGTGAGCATGAGCGCGTGCGGCGTCATCGAGCGCATCACTTTGCAGCGCTGGTTACACAATGGTGAGGATCCCGCTCTTCGCGTTCCAAATGGGTAACCACAGGGTCTTGGTTTGACCCGGACGACGTCCTTCTCTGTGCCAGTCGAGCATTGCATCAAATCACTGTGACTGGCGCCGCCACCGCCACCAGAGACTCAACCTCGTTGATCCCCCTGTAAATCCCAATTCGTTCTGCACCAGGATCCGATACGCTCCGAGGTACTTGGTTGGTGCAATGGGTCTCTAGAGGAAACATCGCAGGCGCATCTGAGAAAACTGTTCAGTGCCTGATACCCGGGATGGTGCCCCGCGTAACCCAGCAACAAGTGATGGATGCACACACGTGCGTTACACGGCTATCATTGGCCATACTTGGCTTAGGCGAGCGACCATCAGCGCCCATCTACCACAGGATCATTTGGTTCGTCAGGCATTTTCATTCATGGTTCAAGTTTTCTTGCGAACCGCTTACATCGAACGGTTTCTAACAAGGCGTCCGTTCGGCAACGTCTAGAGAAAAAATCCGGGCCCATCCGATGCCCAGCATACCAAACGTGTGCAAACAGGTGCGCTGCTGCAGAAATACACACAACGGGTGCGTTCGCTTCCGAACTTGCTTCCCGCAGGCTGCACGTCAACGCTGTATGATTGATCGAGTTACCAGAGCAACGCTCTAGGCTGCTTCCGCAATGTGTTCTTCGTCACGAGCTGGCGTCGCTAGCTCGGCTCGTGCATCTGCATTCCTCAGCGAGTTGGACGGTCCCGCGGGAGTGCGCATCTTCCCCGTGACACAAGCGGTTTCCTTGGCCTCAATATTGGCTACTCGTTCAAGATGCAGCGCCGAATCTCGCGCCAAACTTCTCGAGGTGGGTGCGGACTGCTCGGGTGAGGCGTTTCTTTCACGCGATGGATGCCTCATTTCCTGTGCAGGGCCTGATAGTCGCGTATCGGGCGTTAACTCGCGCTCATCTTGTGCTGCAAGTCGATTCGTCACGAGCGGTTGCTGCAATACACGATTCGTTGTGAACGCTGCTAACTCCTGCTCTTGATAGAGCTCCAACAGGGCGCGCTGGGCGTTGGCTTCGACGTCTGGGGTGACCTCACCCTGCAACGCCTGTTCGATGCTCCTCGCGTGCTCGGCTGCTTCTTGTGTCTCCAGCAGCAAGTCCTCTACACTATGCAAATCGATATGCTCGTTAAGCCTCTTCACAAGCGCCGTGCTTTTCTGGATCTGCAATAGTGTCTGTTGCTCCAACTCTGCCGTTTCGATAAGAAGCAGCATCTCTTCGAGACGACTGAGGCACGTTTCCGCGTTTAGAACTGCTCGCTCTTGTACTTTCATTCGACGTAGCACCAACAGTGCTCGTTCACGGCGGCCTGTAGCGATCAGCGTTCGTGCAACGTCAAGCTCCCGAGCTGCGGCCTCTTCGTAGCGGTTACGCAGTTTCGTGACGCGATCACGGGTAGCCTTGATAGCCAGAATCACCTCGTCTCGTTCAGTGATCTCTACCTGGTTCTCTGGGCGCCGGACGTCTTTACGTCTGGCTCGTTTCCTGGGTATGACTGCATCAGCAACCGCTCTGTCGCTGACAATGCAGTTTCCCATGGAAAGCTCAACAGCGACAGCGTAATCAATAGCAGCATCGCCATCGTCATCCGAAATCTGCCGTTCTTGTGCTGGCGGTACGCGCTGCCGCGTTCGGGTTCCCGCGGCTCTGACGGCAAGCGTTCCCTCCGGTCGTGTTGCTTGCATAGGTTCGAGCACCCGTCAAACGTATGCGTACAGTTCGGGAACTGAAACGAATGTTCGTGCTTCAACTTCATCAGACGTTGCGCTGCTTCCTGGATGGGCTTGTCCCGAAATTTCTCGTCGTTTTTGAGTTCCCACGTGCTGATGCGCAGCGATGCATTCTCGGAGGCTGAGCAGGTCAATGGACCAGTTCTTCAGGAGCATGGGCGTCACACGCGGGGACTGATGACACGGGAACTCTTTATCGCATGGAGGGTCCTCTGGTTTCTAATACGCCGGGCGTCGCGACAGCATTGGCAGAAGCGTTGCGAATCCTGCGGACTCGAAAGTCTGAATGAGGCCGTGCGAGCGCTGATCTGTGCTGGCTCCTGTCATACAGCGGCAAAGCGTCGAAGGCGCAACGCTGAAATGACGACCAGGTATCGTCCAACTAGGTGCGAGTTCGTTAGCATTGCTGCTCCACTTCAATTGTCGAATCTATAAATCTAAAGAAAAGCTCGAAAAACATCGTAAGGAAAGAACAGGATGAGCACCGAATTGTTCCATGATCATGTGGTACGACTTGTATACCTGATTAGAGACGACTGTCCGACATGCGATCCAGCAGCGTCTGTTTTTGGGCGCCGCGCAGACGCCGCTGACGAGCAAGCGCTCCAGGCGCTAACGAGTAATCCGTCATTTCGTGCGCGTTCATGCCTCAAACCAGCGTTACCGATCTTCAGTCCCAGTGTACATTTGCTTTTGCAAACTCGCAGTTACGATGAGCCTACTGCGAAAGCGATGTGGCCTCTGGTTGCTCGCCCTGCATGGAAACGCACCTTCGATTTTCTCGCCATGTGACGTTCGATCAGCTCACCACACACCGTATCGCGCATCCGACTACGCTCTATAGTCTTCTTCTGTACTGGTTTCAGCGCACGCCCGTACTCGTGGTTCGAGTACGTCGTACTGAATTCATGGATGGGAATCGTGCAGCACCGAAACCTGCACGCGTTGGACGCGCTCGTCGAAATGGGCAGGAGCGCAGTATTTGCGAGTTTCAGCCTGTCCCGTGCCAAGGGCTGCTGCAAAATGACGCAAATTTTTGAGCTACTCCTTTTCCAGCTCGTTGAATAGCAAGGCGAATGTCCGCCTCGTGCCTCCCTACATCCGAAACATTACGAGGCTCTGGTGCGGTCGGATATACTCTTGTCAAAAGTCGTCGAAACGAACAATTTGGACGCTCATTCACTCACTGAATGCAGCGTACCACACCAATCGTTGCTTCTCGATACAGTGACGAGAGCGTCGAGATCGGTCCTGCCGTCGTCATGCCACTTGTTGATATGCTTCCTCACGACCACTGGGCCCGAACTTAGATAATATCGAGGCTCAGAAAAAAAGTCAGGCCGTGGTGCATCTTCAGTACCGCCCGTCGGTTGTTCCACAAAGGTTTGACCGAGGAATTCTGGGGGCATGTGAGCGCCTGGTAGCACCTCGCCCCGAACTCTGACAATCATCTCACTGACGTTGTACGTCAAGGCAAGTGGGGCCGAACAAGACCTTCCCGAAAAAGAAGCTGCAGAGTCCTTCATGGCTTCCCGCATCTCACAGTTTTGTAAGATTCTTCCCGTAGATGCGTTTTCGTACGGAGCTCTTGCCAATGATTTCACGCAGATCCTTTCACACAGGCCGTTTTGCGTTCACGTACTTTCTCGTCCTCTTTCCGAGCGGATCTTTCTCTTCTTTCTTCTGTGGTTTCTTCACTGTCTCGTTTGCATGATGGAAGGGCACGGGTGCCGTCGCTTAGCTCTATGTCCGTTTCTCCCTTGGGTCCTAGGCGCACTGGATGGATGTTGCGACGGATCTTGGCTTTCTCTATCTTTGTATCCACTATACTTCGAGCATCTTTTCGCCAACAACCCCGATGCAAGCACGTCTGCGAACCGAAATGCGCCTTTCCACTCTCTTCTGCTATCGAGCACATAAGCAACGCCGTTGCTCACGGCTAGTGAAGCTAATGAACGGCATTCCAGAGAAAAATTCGTCTACGAACGGTGTCACGGATGCGAATGAATCGTCTATGGATGCGAAAGCTTACAAACGGCGTTTGACAGCATAGAAGCTGCTTCCGACTTGATACAACCAAGGAGAATAGGCTGCCACAAAGTGCAGATTAACGCCATCACCGGCTGTGCGCTCTCTGGCCAGTTTTCGGGATGCAAAGCGACGTAGTCTACGAGCCGGACAGAAGACCACCGGAAGAAGAACCCGCAATGCGCTCCGATGAAGGAAGAGGCGTCAAACGATCCCGTCTGTTTGGGGATGATTCGGTGAGCAAACGACAGCATCGCCGCTCGGGCTGATGTCGCTTTCATTCCCGCTTGTCTTTTCTTTACGAAGAGCGGTGTGCCGCTATTCTAGGACCCCAACACAGGTCTACCATTTCTCCGGAATGAAGTCAGGTCGACTAAAACGAACATCCGTGCCTCGTGTCGTCAGCGTTCGTGTTCCAGTACGAATTCGCTGGAGTGCGCTTCGTCAGCGTGCGATGCGCTCCCGAAGAAGCGCGCGTCGTTCTTCGCCTATCTGCGTCGCTTCACCACTGTTCGTTATCAAGGGTATGGAATCGTTGCATGCATGCTGTGGGTTTTTGGTAGTATTTCATAGAGAACGGATGCAGTGGCATTGCCTGGCGAGGAAACTGTTGTATATATTGATTCTGATGAGTTCGAGTTCGATTGCTTGACGCTGAGCATATCGCCTAAGCGAACGTTCCTTCATCAACTTGCTGAAAGTTCAGTAGCTGATTCGTAAGAGGATGACCTGTTTCCGCAATCAAGCAGCAACAGCATAAAATCTTTGCATATTCTCACTCCATTCCGAAGGATACAGTTATTTTGTTGCATACCTGCGAAGAAATAAACCAGGACAAAAAGTATATTCTGGTTGAGGTATTCTGGTACCACCGATTATGAGCGTAACGGTTGCGGCAGCGCGTCCGTGGGCATCGCCGCTGTCGCTCTTCGAACCGACGCCCTTTGTGGTTCGGCACTGCCGTTCTGTCTCCGTGCAGCGACCGCGCCGGCGCTACAGGCGCTATTGCTGTCGGTTTCGGCAGGCTCGGCACACGATAGGGCGTATGAAACGACCAGAATATCCGAGATGAAGTATAGGTCATGTAACCTGGGAGTAGGAGGTTGATGGCTACCTCACCGCACACTGAAAGAAAAACACACACAAAGAAAATAAGAAACGAAAAATGCGCATAATCGGAGAACGCTGGCCTATGGAAACGTTTTGTCCATGAAAAGAAAATGTGCCGCTGTCGCTGCGATCGGGTTGAAGGGCAGCGCGCCGGCGGCGGCGGCGGCAGCGCCAGCGACCCTAGACACTAGTCATAACCTCGCCGCTGCTGACATCATTCTATTGCCGCTGCGGCCTTTCAGAGCTTTTTGATGGGCAAGCTCTACCTTCTTTTCGAGGCAGCGTCAGGATATGCGATCTTTCGAGTGGTGGAGGCTGAAGACGTAGCATCTGGTACGACTGCGGTACAGTCCTCGTGGGGAGACTTCCACCGCTTTGCGAGCATCGTCAAGTTGCGAGCCTTCGAGCCGTACGTCTCAGCGGACCAGGCACTTGAGGACGTGAGTGCCGTGTCGGAAAATCGAGTGACGCCTTTCCTACTTGAGTTCGTTCGCAGTTATTTTGGCTCGAAAAGATGTCTTCTGGGAGTCTCGGAACCGCGGTTTGGCGCAGCGCTCCAGGAACAACTGGGAAAGAAGCACGTGAGAGTTGTTGCGGACGAACACATCCAGGAGCTTTTGCGAAACATCCGGCAGCACTTCGAGAAGTTTCTCAGTGCGGAGGTCTCGAGCGAGGAGCTCTCGAAAGCACAGCTCGGTCTGGCTCACGCGTTATCCCGTTCGCGCATCCAGTTCAATCCGCAGCGCAATGATCACGCCGTCGTCCAAGCGATTCATCTTATCGACCAGCTTGACAAGGATATCAATACTTTTGGGATGCGTGTCCGCGAGTGGTACTCCTGGCACTTCCCTGAACTTGCGAAGCTCGTGAGCGATATCGTTCTCTACTGCCGTTTGGTGTGTGCTCTGGGCATGCGCTCCGAAATGACGACGAAGCAGGAGGAGGACGTGAATAGCCTGCTCCATGGCGATGAGGAGCTCACGCAGCGGATTCTTCGTGCAGCCCGCTCCTCAATGGGAACGGAAATCAGCCTTCTGGACATCATTCAGATCCGTTTGTTTGCGCAGAGAGTGATTCAAATGGCAACCTATCGGGACCATCTGCAGGGCTATCTTGGTCAGCGCTTATCGCTGATTGCACCGAGTTTGCGGGCGTTGCTCGGTGATCACGTCGCAGCGCGACTCATTGCGCATGCTGGCTCTCTGGTGAACCTAGCAAAGTATCCTGCATCAACTGTGCAGATCCTTGGCGCAGAAAAGGCGCTTTTCCGGGCTCTAAAGCAAGCACGGGGAAAGCGGCTCGCGCGAACGCCCAAGTATGGGTTACTCTTCAATTCGACATTCATTGCCAAGGCAAAGCAACGAGCCAAAGGTCGCATTTCGCGTTACCTGGCGAATAAAGTGAGCTTGGCAAGCCGCATCGACTGCTTCCGCTCCGATAGAATCGGCGACACATTCGGTCGCAAGTTGCGAGAGCAGGTCGAGGAGCGGCTCCAGTTCTATGAAAAAGGCTTGCGACCTCGGCGCAATGCGGCCGTAATGACTGAGGCCATGAACGAGGCGCTTGCCACCAGCGCCATGGATGACATGCGTGGAAGCGATATCGAGGAAACTCCGAGACCTGCAGCCGCTGGCCTACGCGCTGATCGGCTGGAAAATTCTTTGCTTGTTTTTGGCTCGGCAACCGATGCGGATGCAGAAGGCGTACCGGAATCTGCGGCCCCGGAGACGCCAGCCCATGACGTCATGATGCGGAAACGAAGCCACGATGACACATCGTTCGTTGATGCGGGTGACGCCCATTTGACGACACTGGGAGCCCAGGATAGTTCTCGAGAAGCAATTCCTCGTGAAGCCCCGCGGAAGAAGAAGAAACAAGACAAACATCGCGCCGAGGCGGTGCACGAAACCGTGTGACCAAGCAGGCGTAAGGATACCATCTAAATGCTCTGGGCACCGTTTGCCACTCACTGGTTAGAATGACGGTGCCGTATCCGTGCTACAGGTGCAGAAGATATCGGTAGAGGGAGAGCGAACGTTCTCTGAAACCAAGTTCGTCTCAGAGCGTTGAGCTCTGGTACATCTGTATCAGCATGCTGCTTTTCCTTTTGTTTGTGTTTCTTGCAGGCATTCAATAAAAGGCATGCATCTTGTAGATCTGAGAAAGGTCGCGGAAAGATCACGCTGTCATTGTCAGCAGCAGAAAATGGTCGCTCTCATACGAGGCAGTTATTCTGTGATCAGATGGTGGATGAACCACGCTTCTCGAAGAGCTGAACGTCGTGCACGCCAAACAGAACTTGTGAAACTCTCTTCACACGATTTTCTCTTCCTTAATTCATTCCAATCCATCTGTACACTGAGAAACACGACCAAACAAGCTGCAGGCTGTGAGGATGATGCATCGTTGGTACCACCGGTGATGAAAAGGCACGGATGGAAAACGTGAACAGCACACCTCTTTTGGAGACACTGGCCCTATCAACGCTACACGATCGATTTCTTTATGTGATGTGGATCCGTATTCACCAACGGGCGGATATCCGTCCTACTCTATGCAACCTTATTCAGGAGCATTACCAGATTTGCATGGGAGTCCTGCAGGAGGGCCAAATCGAGCTTCGTCGAGAAGCGACACGCGCGTGTTCCGACGACATCACCCGTGGCGGCAATGCTCTGATGCGGTTCCTTCCAAGTCGCCAGACTGACAAGATCGCTCGACACCGCATCCTCCGTTGAGGCGCTCGTCTCGGATTTGACGTTTCGCATTCTTCGGGCCTGATCCCAGACGACATCTCTTTCCGTCACTAAAAAGCGGTCAACGAGCACGCAAAAGAGAAAAGCGTTGCGCTGCTCTTCCTCCGAATCCAGTCACTTTCGATGAACCCAGCCAAAGGCATGCCAGTCCTGTCGCCGAATCACCTCTGTTCTGACCCTACAGACGCTATTCCGGATGATCAAGGCAGACTCGGCGACTGGTGAAACATACGACACAGCCGTCATTACCGAAAACAAGTACGTGTGGAATCTGGTGGTACCCTGGGGCACGCTGCAAAAATGATAGACGCTCTCCCCGATGTCGATCACGTACCACGCTCTCCGGAACTCGCTTTTCACGCCACCGTTCTACGAATGTTGAGCGTGCATCAGATCATCGCTCCTCGCGTATCACACTGACCGGGATTCCTGTTTCATGGCAAAGTTCCGTGGATTGCAAACAGCCACGGGATCAGCGGATCCGCCTCCGCGTTGCCGCTGCCGTTCCTGGACGAAAACGATGGTGCTGGTGCGCCGCCCAGCCACCCGGCTCTGTCTTGCCGATACGCAACACTTTCCAGCAGCGCTGAACATGTGTTGCCGCTGTTGTGCGCTTTCACCGATGACTGTAGAGCACGCGGCGTCCGACTTGCTCGCATATAGCCTACGGTTTTGGAACTAGCGTATAACGCGTTTGTGCTCGTCTTGGCCACTCCATTGACCCGTTTACGACCCAGCGTCCAGGGTTGCCAGATATGGCGCTCGACTTGGCAGCCGACCCAGAGGCGTTTCGGCAACTCGAGTCTACCCACCAGATCGTCGTCGTTGTCTTCTACCGGGGACGCTGGTGTGCGGTTTGCTGCGCTTGGCTTTCGCGATTCCAGGATACGCAACCGGCACTGGAAACCTTTCTGGAACAATATGACGCGTGTTTGGTTTTTGTCTCCGCCCAGGAAGCGTCCGAGATGCATCGCCTGGTTGACAACATACCCTGTCTCAAATGTGAACGTGTTTATTTGCTTGCAGATGAGCGTACCGAGTTCACGCGCTGGTGGAACAAGCGCGGTTACGGTCAAGTCTTCATTTCACCGCCCACAAAGCAATATGGGTATCGATATTCGCACGGACTCTTGCAACCAGCCTTGTTCATTCTTCATCATGGCGAGTGTATGTACAAGTGGTGCAGCCTCCCGAATGTGCGGAATCTGGGCGGCGCCACTGGACGTCCGGATCCTCCGCTTGTCTTGGCAGCGGTGACCGAGCGCTTCGCCTCTGATGCAGCAGGGTCGCTTGCTGGCGGTGAAAGGACGATGCCAGCTACACGGGAACGTACATGGGTGTTTTTCCGTCGCATTGTTCGTAGGTTATTCGGGAAATTTTAATATGCATATGGATCTACAGGTAGACAGCGTGCATGCTGGGCATCGCGGGAGCGCTCCGCTGCGCTTCGATATGGCGATTCGATGGCGCTCGCTGGCAGCGGATTCCCCACTCAGCCGTACCCATGATGACCCGCTCCTGGGTGACGTCCATTGCAGCAATACCTGCCTCGCTGCGAGCATTCATGGTCATTGTGGTATGCCAAAGGTCCCTGGGTTGACCAAGCCCCGCTTTGCGTCAGCGGGAATGCACTGGAACGGGCGGTGCTTGGAAACGTTCGCGTCGGCGCTGGGGGCCAGGCGCTGCTACTCCGCAGCAATGCTACCTGCTGGAGGGACTAGTTCCACTGATTCATTGGATATTGCGAGCAATAAAATATAGTGAGATCGCAAGGCGACCAGACCTTGGGACTCGGTGTTCGCGCTCATGCCTGAACGAGCAGATACTGCGGAGAAGCGACGCTTGATCCCGCCATCCGCGAGGCAACTAGCGCGGTAACGGAGTACCTCAGCCGGCCCTGGCGCATCAGCATGGACGCTCGGCCATCCGCATGGGACGACTGCTTTTCTGTGGCATGCCTTCCATGCCACTCGCCGTGTCAAGCGTCGTGCCACTGCTGCTGATTCTGATGCAAGCCGCATACGCTGGAGGCGGTCAGCAACTGCATCGAAGGTCGGCTTCGTACTCCTGCGGATCCCGGGCGACAGCCCATGCGGTGCACATGAACCCGCCACGAGGCAGTGTTTTCTACTCTGGCGAACGACGACTTGCTGCAAGGCAGCTGTGACAACAGGGAATTCGGATCCAGCGCTTATGATGAAAGCAGCCGCCGTACCGTGGCTAGTCTCGGTAGACAGAAATAGACCATCTGCGGGCACGCATTCTCCAGGCCAGCGCTGCCGCGTGGTGGTATTGTGTCGGAGAGCTGCCGGCCTCAGCGGGCAGTTACAACCAGTGGACCGGGATACGCAAACGGCAGCTCGCTGGCTTCCCTGCGCCCGGTAGTCTCATCCAGCGAGTGATGCTGGATTTGACTCAGGCCCTGCCGGTTCCGAGTCACATAGATGTACGAGTCAGCGTACTCCCGAATATGAAGATAATCGAGGAAGCGCTCTTCATGGGTTATGAGTATAAGCTGAAAATTGCGTTGCTGTGCACGTTGTTGGATCAAGAGAGATAGCGATGCAGCGAGCGCTTTCACGTGGCTCTCGTCCAGGTTGGTCGTCGGCTCATCGAGCGCGAGGACCCCGCAGGCGTTCCCAAAGTTTTCCGCCAGCGCAAGGCGGATCAAGAGACACGCGAGCACTTTTTGTCCAGCCGAGCAGCGACCACGCATATCAAGCCAGGTATCACCCTGGCGCATCACTACCCTGTAGTGATAGGTCCGACGACCCATTGGAAGCGAGTCCGCCACAAAGTCGGATCGTATCTCGATTTCCTCGATATCGGAGCCGAGGTAGGTGCTCTGCCAGAGCTCCCGCAGCACTCGATTGATGCTGCGCATCTTGAGATCGTGATAGCGCATGATGGCCAAGTCCAGCGCCCGATGGTAATTGCGCAAATCCCTGCAGACCAGCTCGATCACGTCACACTGCAAACGAAGCGCTTGGAACTGTTGCTCCGCTTGTGCAAAAACGTCCGCATCGAGTTCCACGGTGAGTGCCCGCAACTGCTCTGCGAGTAAATCACGCTGACCACGCAAATGATGAACTTTTTCCCGGAGCGTATCGGCTTCCGCTTTTGCCGCCTCTAACGCGGACACGTGCGGATCGTGTTCATCGGTCATTGGCAGGGTGCTTGCTAGCTCCGCGTCTTTCCGTTGCAATTCGACGAGCATTTCCTGCAACTGGCGGTACCGAAGGTTGTCGCGCACTTGACGCAGATACGAATCGGCGTTCTGGCGTTGCCCGGCCCACTGAGCTACAACCTGCACTGCCTGCGCTTCTTCGGCGAGCGTCTGTATGATTTGCTCGCGGCAGGTCTCGAGCTGCTTGTGGGCAAGTTTGTGTGCGTCACCTTCGAATCGTCTCGACTCTTGGATGTAGACTTGAAGTCGGTTTTCAAGACGGATAAGATCTGTATGGATTGCTCGGTGTCGCGAACGAACGGCTTCCAGACGCGCCAACAACGCTGCACTCGCCGGTGGCGCTGCCTGCAACAGAGCTTCCTCTACTTTTTGATCCAATGCGCAAAGGGAAGCCTGCTTTTCTGATCGCTGTTTGCGTTTTTCCGCCAGACATGCTTCCAGCTGGTCACGGTCATGCTGCTTGGCGCGCTCCGCAGTGAGTTCCTTCTCAGTGGTCTGGATTAGATCATGGAGCTCTTGAGCGCGTACAAGGAGCTCTTGGCGACGCCCAAGCAGCGTGTCGAGTTCCCCCCGCAACGAAGTCTCTTCTCTTGCCAAAGCGTCCCCCGCGGACGTCGGTTGATGCGGTGCTTCGCGGGTGTCGACTTCCAATGCTGCAACTACCGGCGACGAAGCTGCGATTCCGGATGCCGAGCTGGGCCCCGATGGTGCCATCTCCTGACGCAAATGAGCCAAACGTCGCGCATACCAGAGGAGCTCTCGGGCATCGGCCAGTTCAAGTTCAGCGACTTGCTGATCCGTTCGTTCGCTCCGTCTCGCATCTTCTAAGCGCTGGATCTCGGATTCGGCGCTGCGAATGCGAGAGATGCTTCGCTGCTCCTGTAAAGTGATCGCAGCACGCTCCTCCAGCAAACGCCACTGATGCTCCGCCCTGTTCAAAGCATCCTGAACGTATTCCAAGGAGTCGGAGTCTGCCGCCTGGGTCAACGTATTTCGTACTCGAGCTAGGGCGGACTCGACATTGGCCGCCTCGGCCATACCGCTGAAAGCGCGGTCGCATAGCGGACAGGTTTTCTGTTCGTGCACGCGCTTGCGCATTTCTTCGAGCCAATTCGCTTGTCCGTCACGTTCTAGGGCTGTGCTCTCCAGCTCGAGATATCGACGTTTCAGCGCTGAAATTTGAGATTTGAGGCACTCTGCATCCACTGTGCCTGGTTGCACACTTGCGTCGATTTCTCGCAGGCGGCTGCGCATCGAGAGCAGCCGTTCGCTTTCTTTGTCGCAAATAGCGCGCCGCAAGCGCATCTCCAGTTCCGTGCCCATGATGCGATTGCGTACGGCTGATAGATTGCGTTCGGCGGAGGCGAGACGATCTTGCGCTTCGGAAACGGAGCAGGATGGTAGCCGCCTCTGCTCCAGTAATCGTTGAATGGATGCTTCCTCTTCCTCGCGAAACTTTTGGAATGCCGCGGCTATCGCGCTTGCATTCGTGTCACCACGAGTAGCCGTGTGCGTCACGTCATTTCGACGAGAGGCCAGGTTTTTCGTGCGTACTTCGAAAATTTGTTCAAGACGTTTCCGAATCGTAGACATTCGGTCCATGTCGGTCTGGTTCGAAAGCTCTTCGTCCACCTGCTGCTTTTCTGCCTGAAACTGGACTAAAAGCGCCGATTTCATCGCCACAATCTCGACATTCATCGGGAGCGACTGCAAGCGTGCAGCGGTTTCCGCGCATGCTTCCTCCAGAGTGGCGATTTCGTTCCGAATCTGCTGCGCCTGACGCTGATCGGATTCCAGTTCGAGCTTCAATTTTTGTTCGCGCTGGAGTGCATCCTCCCAGAGGCGCTTGAAGTGCTCCATTTCCCGTTCGCAGTCATTGCGAGAACGCTCCAGGATATGGATTAGATCCTTGGCACTCCGCTCAATGGCTCCTTCTTCTATGTCCGTGCCATCAATCGAATGGCTTTTCTGGATTTCCCGCAGCAATTCAGCACATGATGCACGCTGCCGCTCTATGGCTGCCTGTTGGCAGCTGTAAGCAGCGCATTCCTCTTGGAGACGCTGCTCGCGATCCCGCAGAAGCTGTAACTGCTTTTGCAACTGCAAGCTCTCCTCGGATGCTTTTCTGTACTCAGCATCAACTTGACTGTACTCAGCAGTGATGCGAGTAAGCAGTCGCTCCAGATCTTGGGTTGTTTCCGTGAGTTCTTTGCCGAGTTCGCGCCATAAACGATCACGTTCCTCAGTCCGGATTCGGATTTCGTCACGCAGCGCCTGCAACTGCCGGCGCCGTTCGACCTCCTTTGCACGCGCTTCCTCAAGCTCTGTGACCGCTCGTATTTTCTCACTCAGTTCCGTTTCGAGGGTCCCCAGCGAATTCGACCATTCGAGGCATTGGGCTTGCATGCTTCGACAGTTTCGTTGCTTTTGCTTCAGGTTTTCGAGGCGATCCCGCCAACGCTCTAGTTCCGAATGCAGAATCTTGAGTTCGGCGAGCTTCTGCTGCGCACACTTCTGAATCGCGATGAGGGCTTTTGCGTAACCGCGTGCCTCGAAAATATCGTCGAATTTTTCCTTGACTTTCTTCGGATCTTGCAACGGCCATAGGGACTCTTCTTGATGAACGAAAATCACGTTCTCTAGAACCGCCTGGCGCACACCAAGAAACGCTGGAGCCATCGCATTAATGTCATTGCATCGGTTAGAGGTTTTGATGTGCTGTCCGTCCTTGTCCCGAATGCTGAGGCTTGTCTCCACGGTGCTGAAACTCTGTTTCCCAGCAGTTGTGAGCCGAAGCTGGAGCTGGCGGTTCACGGTAATCTGTCGACCAAGCGCGTCTTCAAATAGCAGGCGAATTTTGGCCTTCGTTTCCTTGCTTTCACGCAAACGTGGATCGTGCACAAAAGCGGCGCCTTTGTCGACGAGCGGCGGCAACTCGCCAGTCGTTGCCAAGCGCAGGCACTCCACTATGGTAGTCTTTCCGGTGCCGTTCGCCCCCAGTATGACGGTTATCGGCGCCTGGAAGCGTAGGCGTTGCTCTTCATCCGGACCGAAACTGCGTACGCCTGAGAAGCCTAGTTTGATCAGACGTGACATAAACACACGAACAGGCGACCTTTCTCGCGCCTAAACGACAAACGTTGCTGCGGTCGACAGCATCGTAGTGGCGGCGAACGCGCCCTATCCAAGACGTCTCCAACTGATGTGCAGACGCGTCCCAGTCTTTTTGGACCGGCCACCTACTAATGCATTCGACTTCTTCTCGTATATATCCATCTTGACAGATTGTCCCACAAAATTCTCTCGTGTCAACTCGGGAGGTCTCGTCTCCGGCACCGCACATCTTATGTTGATTGCGGCATTAAAACGTCGGTTCACGAACTCCATATGTTTCTTGCCGTTGCTTTTAGAACTCACTCATGCACGTGGCCCTTCAACTTTCATCCTCCTTTCCATTTGCTCTTCCGTCAGCGCTCCGTACTTTTCTATATCTTCAGGGCTCAGCTGACACTCTTCCATCTAGACGCTCTGAAGTGTGCACCCCGTTCATGGTGTGTATACGATGTTCGAAACTCATCTATCGGTATCGTAACGATACGCCTGGCGCATTCCTTGTACGTTCTTGTCGACGGAGCTGGCGTAGTCTCTTTTTTGGACGCCTTGCTGCATATGCTACTACTAGCCTTTGACTCTCGTCCTCCCTGAAAGCGCTCAACTGATTGAAAAAGTTGGCGAATGCACGCTGCTTCCTACAGTACATGTTCATACGCTGGCGAGCCGGCCGGGGCGTGGTATACTCTCTTCACAGCACATCCCAATGAGCAACGCGAACTTGTATGAATTTCAGAAAAGCCTCAAAGTTCGCGCCGCGGCTCGTCACCTCGCTCAAAGCTTCCAGGTGCTCTTTCACTCCTGCATGCCATGTCTCACTTTTCTTCCTCGCATTCATGATTCCCGATTCTCGATAGAATCCCGCTCTCGAGAATCTCAAAAGACGCACGTCTTTCTGGCGCAAGTTACCGTCGATGCTCTCTTCCATACGCTTCGGTGCTGCGATGGTTCTGATTATCGTGTGTTCCCATGGTCCGAGCCAGTGACAAAATCGTTACCCTGAACTTTCTGCGTCACTGGATCCGCCTTTTTGTTTTCTTCATGCTTCGTCATGGGCGATATCGAAGACGTAACTGGACGTTTCGCCTTCAAGCGCCGATAGTGTACGCACATGGCTACTCCATCGGTTTCGATTATCCCAGTGAATACCTTTTGCTTGCTTACTTTGAGTCGTTTGAAATCGAAGGTATTCTTCCAGTAGGTCTCCCGGTTTTCACCGGGGAACTCCGTGTTGCTTTCATCGAACTCCGGACGGATCTCCTTCGTGATGCTGTAGAGGACTCTGGAGTCGATGGTCAAAAATTCGACTCGATGTTGCACAACGGAACGAAATTGAAGCGCTTCCCCATTAGGAAAGCCTTACGTCTCTCCCACTCTTCATTGTTTTTCCTGACTCAGCTTCATCTCCGCGTTGCGTTCTAGTTCTTGGTTCAAAAACATGAAATATCGCAGGACGAGGCGATTGTATCTTTCCTTATCTTTTTTTCAACTCTGATATCTTTTCCGCTGGACTCGCCAGCCCCAGTACCGCACGGTGCTCTTGTATAACCGCACGGATTACGGAAGCTTCATTTGTGCTCTCGTTTGACGCCTTCTTGTCGACAAATTCGACCTCATCTTCATGCTTGGGACCCTTCGTGATGCCGTTGATAATCGCCCACATTCCTTTGCGAGACAGGCCCGGGCAGAGTGCAAACACGGCGCGTATCATGCAACGTTTGAGGTTCACTGTGAAATGGTTCTTCAGGTTCGTGATGTACTTCATCGCTCCGTAGGTGTAAATATCCGCTTCACCCTTGTATCGAGTACCGTTGAAGCGGTATTCGGCGTAATTTTCGTGAACGCCATGCACTCGCTCATTTCTCCTCGAAGGTTCCCCTGTGCCAAGCATCAGTTGACGAATAAAGGTCTTGTCGAAAAACTCGTCCGGAACCTCGACTGTTTCCATGTGCGTCACGTCGCGATACATCTCCTTTACGAAATGCAGCAGTCCTGACGATGCCTTTACAATACTCATGGGGTACGAGTCGACACGGTTTCTGATGGCGTCTCGCAACTTTTGCCTGCAGAGATCCTTGATATGCCCAAAAAGACAGGCTTTCACCACCATCTCGTCGTTGTGTCGTCTTTCGTGCAGGTTCTGACGTCGGGCTTCCCTGTTTTGCTTCTTCGTCTTGTCTTGTTCCTCTTTGCTCCGCCATGTTTTTCGTTGTCTCCGGCAGCCAGTGACATTTAGCCTCCAGGTCCTCAACTTGCTTTTCCATAACTTTCTTGTATTTATTTTGGAAAGGAACGCACTTAGAACGCTTCTGCTATAAACGGCGAAAAATCACTTGAATGAGCTTACTTGAGGGTTGGAAAACAATTCAGCTGAAAAACTATACTTTGCTATTACTTGAACGCAAATACAACTTTTACGGTAGAACAACACGCAAATATTCAGGATCGCGTTTCCCTTCAACGGCGAGATACTCCTCCTGTCTCATGCCTGCCAGATATCCCAGGTGTGCGTATCGACCACGCTATATAGAACAAATAACAGAGACTAACGATGAACTAGCAACGATACAAATATTTATTCCCCCTAGATGAAACGTTAAAAACGGTAAAGGCTTCCCGTACTGTCGAAAGTTTACCTTACAGGCGGCGGGTCCCGCGAGCCGGGCGACTCTGCTGGGCTGGTGCCCGGTGT
>Ga0078972_1002323_pt1 | contig 63738 bp, 64 predicted proteins | sample YelNatPaOPGAMG01_FD_67568 | JGI IMG/M metagenome (GOLD analysis project Ga0078972, IMG submission 67568) | Hot spring thermophilic microbial communities from Obsidian Pool, Yellowstone National Park, USA - OP-RAMG-01 (SPADES assembly) (version 2) | ecosystem: Environmental > Aquatic > Thermal... | reverse complement strand
GGCGAGTTGACTGGTTTACTCAAGGGCGCTGGGTGCATTTGGCGAAGGTGGCGTTTGAAAAGTATTTCATGCATAAGATGAAAACCGGCCACTCTGAGCCGCTGTATGAGTACTTTAGCTTCAAACTCCTGGGAATCACCCGGACCACTCCAGAAGAAGAGCGTGAGGCCAGTTAATCATCCTGGGTCCCGTTCCGGTGCGGGTACCCAAGACCCGGAACCGCTCTGGATCGGGCTTGAGATTCCGCTCTTCTCTGGTTCCACCCGATGTCCGCCGTACGCAGACCATCGCTGTCTCGCGCAGCGGTTTCCTGGGACTGCGCTGCAAGCGCATTCAGCAACATTACTCGATTTAGTGCTAGACTGGAGTGAAGTCCATCAGCAAGAGCTTATGGAGGATTGGAACCCATGTCAGTCGTACAAAACGCCAGATCCCATACCACCGTTGCAGTAAGCCAAGCCTCATGGGACGTCGTAGATGTCTCTCTGGTTGCCCCTTGGGTCATACAGGTACGCTTTTCTGATGGTGTAGAAGGCCGCGTTCGCATGGAACAAAGCCATCTGATCGGAGTGTTTGAGCCGCTACAAGACCTATCCTTCTTCGAGCAAGTCTACATTGACGACGGAGCCGTTACTTGGCCTGGGGAGATAGACCTAGCCTCGGACGCCATGCACGATGCTATCCAGGAGCATGGGGAATGGGTTCTAAAATAACCCCATTCACCGTAAGATCCGGTGTGATGGGTTTGCCGGTTGCGTCTTGTTCCTGTGGAATCAGTCGGTTCCGTTTTCTGGCTCTTGGTACTACCGGGCCAAAGGACGGATGTTATCCGGTAGCAGAAACTTGGACATTTGGACAAGCTGGATCTCAGATTTCCCATTCAAAACGTCAAGGAACCGACAAACGTCGAATCCTTGGATATTTTCGTTGCGACAAATGACCAAAAACAAAGTAAACACCGATCTGCACTGAGATGAATTATCAGAAACCAATGCGTGCAATCCAGACCGGACATGGTTCACCGTCTCCGGAGCCCCAATCAGACGGCTATATCCTGCATGGTACCCGGGCATTTCGCCATACCAGCCTCGCGCTGTTCGCGGCGGGCTTCGCTACTTTCAGCATGATTTACTGCGTGCAGCCGCTGATGCCGACTTTCAGCCGTGAATATGGCGTCAGCGCTGCCAGCAGCGCTTCGTCTTTATCCCTGACTACGGGGGTGCTGGCTATTCTCCTGTTATTTGCGGGGAATTGGTCTGATCGCCTGGGTCGGAAGCCGGTTATGGTCTGGTCATTGTTTTTGTCGGCGTCGCTGGTGCTGATCACCAGCTTTGCACCGGATTGGGTGGTTTTTCTGCTGGCTCGAGCGCTACTGGGTATAACCATCAGTGGTTTACCCGCTGTGGCCATGACGTATCTCAATGAGGAAATACATGCGGATTCCATTGGCCTAGGCATGGGACTGTATATCAGTGGTAGCGCCACAGGCGGCATGTCGGGACGCTTGATTGCTGGCGTGCTGGCTGATTACTGGGGCTGGCGCACGGCCATTGCGGTGATCGGTATCATCGGACTGATAGCAGGGGTCATATTCCTCCGCAGTTTACCTGCCTCCCGCCATTTTTCACCCCGTCAACTGCCCTGGAAGCAAAATCTGCATCAGATGATCGGTCTGTTCAGGGATCCTGGCCTCCCTTGGCTGTTTGCCGAAGGCTTCTTCCTGATGGGTGTGTTTGTGACATTTTATAATTATCTGGGCTATCGCCTTATGGCATCTCCTTATAATTTCAGTCAGGCACAGGTGGGGCTGATTTTCGGCGTTTACGTGATCGGCATGTTCAGTTCCCCGTGGATGGGGCATATTGCCGGTCACTTGGGACGCCGGAAAGTGCTGTGGACTGCTTTCGCACTGGTTGGTGCCGGGGTACTTCTCAGCATGGCGACAGCCGTATGGGTAATCGTGCTTGGTGTGCTGCTGCTGACTTTCGGATTCTTCGGCGGCCATTCCATTGCCAGTAGCTGGGTCGGGCGAAGAACACGGGTTGCGAAGGCTCAGGCAACGTCTCTCTATCTGTTTTTTTACTATGTGGGCTCGGCGGTGCTGGGTACCGGCGGAGGGTTGTTCTATACCGCCTGGGGGTGGAGCGGTGTGGCGGGTCTGCTGGGTGTGCTGGCATTCGGGGGACTGGCTCTCGCCTGGAGATTACGTCGGCTGCAGCCTCTGGCAGCGTGACAGAAGAGTTATGCCGTCGCCTCGGTCAGGGCGGCGCGGCGATTGCTGCGCACGAACAAGCATGCGCCCGGTATCTCTTCCAGAAAATGAATGTGGTAGTGGTGGCACAGGCCAACAAGATGGCCCGAACCATCTGGGCACTGCTGGTGAAAAATAGGGAATTCGACGCGCATCGCACAGCGCCAAAGGCTGCAGCGTAAGCGCGATTACAAAATTGTTGAAGTTCAGCTCGTCCTGCAGCAAAGGCCGGATATAATACTGCGACCAGACCTCAATGCCAGAAAATCATTTTACACACATGGAGGCATCCATATAGGAAATTGAAGCTCTACCGATTTCTTTCACAGTAAAAGTTCGGCATAATTTTGGCGTTAGGAGGCAGTGAGGCTTGGACAGTCATCCTAGCAGGCCCCGTAAGGGCAGCTCAGGACCCTGGATTTGAGGCGGCTTGGCCATGTAACGCTTGCGCCACCGTCCGGTCCTTGGGCGTTGTGAACCATTTTCCCCCATTCATGTGTGGATTACTGGTCTTGCTTCTGGTGAGACGGGCAGGATGGTTATGTCAAAGTCGTGCTCCATTTTTCACTGTGGAGGATGTGTTATGTCGGCTATACCAGAAACTTCTGTGACACTCACCGAAGCGGATCTCCTGCAGCATCTGCCCGAGGATGAGCGTCAGCGCATCAAGGACCGCTGGCGGATCTATCAACTGCGTCACCACCCCTCTTGGTGGCGGCGACTGCTCCTGTTCCTGAGCCTGATCGGGCCGGGCATTCTCGTCATGATCGCTGACAACGATGCCGGCGGCGTCATCACCTACGCCCAGACCGGCGCGATGTACGGCGTCGGCTTTTTTATTCCCTTCTTGTTGCTCATGATTCCTGTGGCCTACATCGTCCAAGAGATGACCGTCCGCCTGGGTGCCGTGACCCATCGGGGGCACGCCGAAATGATCTGGGGCCGCTATGGCGCATTCTGGGGCGTGTTTTCCCTGCTCGATCTCACCGTCGCCAACATTCTGACCCTGGTGACGGAGTTCATCGGCATCCGGGTGGGCATGAGCATCTTTTCCGTGCCGCCGATTATTTCCGTACCGGTCGCCTGGATATTCGTCGCTGCCATCATGATTTTTTTGCATTACAGCACCTGGGAACGTTTGGCGCTGTGGATCGCCGCCGGCAACATCATTTTCGTCCCCCTGGCCATTGCCGCGCACCCGCACTGGAGCCAAGTGGTTGTCGCCGTTGGTAACTGGCATATCCCCGCTGGCGTCGCCCTGGGTGCCTTTACTTATGTCATACTGGCCAACCTGGGCACCACCATCTCCCCCTGGATGCTGTTCTTTGAGCAATCCTCCGTCGTTGACAAGGGGCTCAATGTCCACGACATCCCCAGTAGCCAGGCGGACACGGCCATCGGCAGCGTTTCCATGGGAATCATTGCCATTGCCATCGTCATACTTACGGGAACGCTGGTCTATGGACACGCGGACGCGGCTGACTTCGATATCCAGGCCATTATGCACACCCTGCGGCAAAGTAGCCTGGGTCACGTCGGCACCGCCCTGTTTGCCCTGGGCCTCGTCGAGGCTGGGCTGATCGCGGCCATCACCATTACCGCCAGCACCTCTTGGGCGGTAGGCGAGGCGCTCAAACTTCCCCGCAGCCTGAATCTTAAACCACAACGCGCTTTGCCGTTTTATCTATCCGGGATCCTCAGCGCTGGCATGGCCGCCATGGTGGTCCTCATTCCCCATGTCCCTTTGGGCTTCCTGAATCTGACCGTCCAAGTGATCGCCTCCATTTTCATGCCCGCCGCCATGCTGTTCCTGCTCATGCTGCTCAACGACCGGGAAATCATGGGAAGCTATGTCAACCGGCCATGGCAGAACTGGTCGGCTTACGCCATCGTCGGCTTTCTCATCCTGGCCAACGGGCTTTATGGCTATACTGTGGCATTCCCTTCTTCCTAAGGACTTCCCATGCGCCGCAAAGAGGACTTTCATTCCACACCGACCCAAGATTTTCTGGCGTTTTTGCAGGAGGAAACCCACCAGGAACCCAAGCCGCTCAGCCGCGCACCCGTGCAAGGTTGGATACAAATCGCCTTCTGGGGTCTGCGCATCTATATCGTGGTGATGCTGGTCATGGTGGGCATCGGCTTCGCGCGCGGGATTCATTGACCGAGGATATCCGCCATGATGCCACAGATGCCCAACCTCATTCTCACTGCTAAAGACTTGCTCCTCGCCTTTATCCTGGGTGCCCTCATTGGTCTAGAGCGGTAATTGGCTGAGTGTGATCACGCAAAATGACACGCAAAATGATGGTCTTCTGGTCAAGTTTTTTGAGAGTCCCACAGGTCCGTGCAGATCTATAGCTTCTCATTACCATTCATGCAGATTGACCCCCCCCGGGATCAGTGGATGGGCGTCTTCTGTTTCTTTTACTGCCTCTGGTGGTTGTTCGTTCACTTGAGTGTAAGCGTGCAGCCAACCCATCTTTTCACTGTGTGAATTTTCGCTGACGCTATCCCCGGATTTTCACTGGAGGGGTAGTGATGACAAAGGAAGAGCGGACGGAGAAGGTTGAATTTTGGCGGCAGCAGTTGGACGCTTTTGCAGCGAGTGGTCTTTCGGTCAAGGCGTACTGCGCGTAGAAGTCCAGTTGCTGTCCGGGCGCCGCCTGAAATTCTCGGCACCGCTGGATAGCGCGTGGCTGCAAGCCTTGGTACAGGTTCTGGAAGGGCCATGTGGCTGAGTCCAGGCAGTCGCATCTGGCTGGCAGCCCATCCTGTGGACATGCGTCTGGGCTTTGATGGTCTGGCGGCCAAGGTACAGGGAGTGCTATCCGCCAATCCCTTCTGCGGCCATGCCTTTGTCTTTCGCAACCGGCGCGGGGATCGGCTGAAGCTCTTGCTCTGGGACGGTCTGGGATTCTGGCTCTTATATCGTCGCCTGGACCAGGGGCGGCTGCATTGGCCCCGAATGGAGCATGGGGCGATCGAGCTCTCGGCAGCCCAATGGGCACTGCTGGTCGAGGGCCGTCCCTGGACCCCGTTGCCCGCCCTCAGAATCTGTACGCCAACTGCCCTATAACTGGCGGAAATGCTTGCCTTTTCTGGCGGTTTCTGATAGCATTTCTTCATGAAATCAAAGACTCCCGCCGATCTTCCCAGCGCAGCCTGACGCCCTGCGCAAAATGGTTTTGCAGCTCCTGCAGGAGCGCGAAGAAAAAGATTGGGAATCTGCTTGGCAGATGGCCCAACACCATCAGCAGATCGCAGAACAACACCAAGTCATTGCGCTAAAAGAGCAGCATATCTCCGTACGCGACGAGACCATCGCCCGCTTGGAAATGACCATTGCCAAACTACAGCGTTGGCGCTTCGGTCGGCGTTCGGAAAAGCTCTCTGCCGATCAGCTCCGTCTTTGGGAAGAGACCCTCGAAACCGAAATCGCCGCCGTGGAAACGGAACTCGATGCCGTGCTCGCCGACAGTGCCGCGGCTACCAGCCCAGAGTCCACTCCCAAGGCCACGCCCCGACGCCATCCCGGTCGGATGAAACTCCCCGATACCCTGCCTCGGGTAGAGGTGCAACACGCCCCCAGCCGTTGCACCTGTGGCCAGTGTGGCGCTCTTCTGGAGTCCATCGGCGAAGAGGTCAGCGAAAAGATCGACTATGTCCCCGGCCACTTCCAGGTGATCCGTCATGTGCGTCCCAAGCTCACCTGCCGCTCCTGTGGCACCCTGGAGAGTCCCCCACTACCGGCGCAGGTGATCGACAAAGGCCTGCCCACCGCGCGCATGGTCGCGCAGGTCTTGACGGCCAAGTATCTCGATCATCTTCCCCTCTACCGCCAGGAAGCCCAATACCAGCGAGCCGGCGTACCCCTGTCCCGCTCCACCCTCAGCAGCTGGCTGGGTCAGGGAGAATACTGGCTCACCCTCCTGGCCGGAGCCTGCAAGGAGGCACTGCTGGCCGGAAAGATCCTGCACGCCGACGAGACACCCTTGCCGGTTCTGCATCCGGGCAGCGGCAAGACGCAAAAAGCCTATCTCTGGGTCTATCGCAGTCAGGCCGATGCCTCCCACCCCATCGTCGTCTTCGACTATGCTCCGGATCGCAAGGGGATCCATCCGCAGAACTTCCTCGGTGATTGGCAGGGGATCCTGCAGACCGACGACTACAGCGGCTACGATGCTCTTTATCGCAAGGGCGGCATCATCGAAGCGGGCTGCTGGACCCATGTCCGCCGGCACTTCTACGATCTCGACCAGAGCGCCCCCAGTCCCGTCGCGCAGAATGCCTTGTTGCGGATCCGCAAGCTCTACGAGATCGAAGCCGACATCCAAGATGACCCCCCGGAACGCAAAGCCCAGATCCGACGACAACGCGCCGGCCCCTTGCTGGAGTCCTTCCATACTTGGTTGACCGAAGTGCAGATGCAGGTGGCCCCCAAGAGTGCCATTGCCAAGGCCATCAACTATGCACTGCGACGTTGGCCGTCGTTGATTCTGTATCTTCAGGAAGGACGACTCAGTATCGACAACAACGCCGTGGAAAGAGCCCTGCGTGGCGTGGCCATCGGGCGCAAGAACTACCTCTTTGCCGGCAATGACGCCGGTGGCGAACGGGCAGCGGCCTTCTACACCCTCATCGAGACCTGCAAACTCAATGGCGTCGAGCCCTTCACCTATCTCAGCGACGTCCTCGATAAACTCCCCACCTGGCCCGCCAAAAAACCCCACGAACTTCTCCCCTGGAATTGGACAAGCCCTACCTAGCCTGATCGGATCCCAGCCGACTAGATGGGTTGCTCGGACGGTTACGCTCGATCTGCCCCGGTTTTCTCTCTGGTGCTTACATAGTCCTTACATGAAAAAACAAAGGCACTTGGGCGATCTGCCTAAGTGCCTGTTTTGATTGGTGGGTTGTGAGGGGATCGAACCCACGACCCGCTGATTAAGAGTTCCATTTTTGGGCGTCAATAACGCATTGTTTTATATTATGTTTTTATCAAACTGTCTAAGAAATCGTGCAGTAATCGTGCAATACAAGTCATTGTTTTGCAATGATCGGCAGCCTTGTCATAGACAGTTTCTTAGACACTTTTCCCTTTGTTTCTCGTGGATTGAGCAATCCGCCGAAGGGCGTCCCAATTCGGTTCTTCTGTCTCTTTGGGAGTGCCGGAAATGGCCCGTTCCAGTTCTTCCTCGACAAGATAACATTCCCGCCCCAATTTGCGGGGTTCCAATTCAAGCTGCTTCAATCGGCTTTGTGCAGTGCGCCAGGTACAACCGCCCAGGCGTTCACAAATCATGGCTTTGGTCAGCAGCATGGCACACACTCCGCTTCCAGTTCCGCCCACAGCAGGGGAAGGATACGGCGAACTTCAAAAGAGCGCAGGATGTTTTCGGGTTCGTCGCGGCGCATCAGCCAGGCGACCGTAGCGGCCTGTAATTGATCGAGACTGCGACAGACGTTTTGTGCTTCATTCAGGAAGTGCGTCATTTCCTGCAAGGAAATGATGGTATCGTCCACGCGCTCGCAGGCATGAGACAGGTCCACAGTATAGCCACAAGCCTCGGCGCTGGCCTGGGTGCGTTGTTGCAGCAGTTCGATGGCAAACTCCCGGCTCATGCGCTCCATGCGCAGCCGCCGACAGCGGCGCATGAACGGCTCGGTATGCTCGCGCATCCCGTTACTGGTGACGATGACCAGCAGATTGTCCAGATTGCAGCGCAAGTGCTCGCCAGGCTTGCCCGGTACGCGCCCGGTCTGTAGCCAGTCCAGAAAAAGCGCCTCAAAAGATTCCGGCGCCTTGTCCAGTTCGTCCAGGCAGGCAAGTGTCCATCCTTCTTTCTGGCTGGACTCCGCTACCTTGGTTAAAAAGCCCTTTTCGGCATTGCCGCTTCCGGTTTCGTAGTCGAAAAACTTGCGGCCGTCCGTCCAGGAGTGCAACTGCACATAGAAGTAGTTGGCGTCCAGGGCGGCGGCCATGGCCTCAGCCAGCGCCGTTTTTCCGGTTCCGGCTTCTCCCGTAACCAGCAAAGCCCTTGCGCCACTGCCTCGCTGCGCCAGGAGGGATTGCAGGGCCTGGACAGTTTCCGGGTTCGGGCGATAGCCTGTCCTGGTGAGATCAAGGTTTCTCATAGGGTTCTCCGTTTCGGGTTCCTATGGGGGTGATGCCGAAAATGTGCGAACACGGCTCATCGACGCAAGGCGAGAGGCGCGGCGACGGGTTCCGGCTTTGGTGAATCCGTCTCTTGTCTCCACTCGCGCAGGAGGCCCAGATTGCGCCGCGAGGCCGCATCACCTTTTTCCGCTGCCTGTTTCCACCACTGTTCCGCCATGTCGTACAGACCTTTTTGGGCGCACTGGTAGCCCAGGTTCCCAAGCTCATGGGGAGCCAGCAGGTTTGGTTTGCCATCGAAGGCACGGACCAGCCCAGTGTCAGAAAAAACGGCCTTAGGAAAATCTAGTACAGGAGCGGGGTTCATCAGGCGATCCAATTCGGCTTTCTCGGCAACATAACTCATGCCTGTCTGGTTCATCATCAAAAAAACGGGTTCCTCGAAGTGGACGGGTTCGCTGTCTGGCTGCAAAGGAAATGGCGTGATCCAGGCCCCGGATTCCGGGGCTGCTTTCTGCTCAAAGAGTTTTTGGTATTGATGCTGCCCATATACTGGTGTGGGCCGGATCAGACTCCTGGAGTCAAATGTCAGCGCCGTACAGGAATCATGGCCGGGAACCCGATAGAAGGTGTGCCGGTTTTTCATGGTTTCCGCCCAGGAATGAACTTCGGAGACAATCTCGGAGTAGCCAAAGGGCTTGTTGGGATTTTCCCGGTAGCGCAGGGAAACGGCGCGAGGCAAGAGGAGATCGCCTTCCCTGATGCGCTGCATGGCCTCATTGGGCGTAGCCGGAACTTTGCCATAGCCATGCCGGGACCAAAAATCCTTGAAGTCGCTGGACGGAACGACCCACACCTGTTCCACGGCGCTCATTCCCAAAAAGTACCGTACTGTAAGAAAGTCGCGGTCTTTGTGATTGGAATGGAACACCGTTGCATCAACGCGGGAAACGGGGTAGGTGAAAGGCGGCGGCAAGACAACGGTAGCGGTAGCGGGTGGCGCAGTCGTTGTACCGCCAGGTGTCGTGGCTCCTTGACCATTCATGTTGTGATTGAAAAAACCCGGTTCGTCGGGCTTCATGGGGAAGCGTTCGAGATTGCCGCCGTAATCCAGGACCAGGCAGTCGTCCTTGCCGTCTGTGGTTCGCAACCCGCGCCCTACCATCTGAATCCAGCGGGCGGCGCTTTGCGTAGGGCGCAGTACGGCAACGGCATCGATCTTGGGGAGATCAAAGCCTTCGATGAACAGGTCCACGTTGACCAGATACCGATACTTGCCGTCCCTGAAATCCTGAATCTTCTGGCTGCGGACTTCCGGTGAGGTATCTCCATCGACAACCACGCTATCCGGCAAGTCCTGTGCGACCTTGCGGGCATGTTTGCGATCGATGGTAAAGACGATGGTATGCTCCCGGTCGGTAGTCCAGGTGAGCAGGTCCTGGATGCGCTCTTTGTGCTGGATAGCCGCCGCGCTCAGAAGATCGGAATTGAGGAAATCACCCTTGCGGGAGCGCGCCTTGCCGGTTTCGATGGGATATTGCGTCGTCGCCCATTGGGGCGGCACCAAAAACCCTTCTTTGATGAGCAGTGCTGGTTCGATCTGATAGGCAATGTGGTTGAGCGGATTGCCGGGGCCGACGATATGCCCGCCGTCCAGTCGCCAGGGAGTCGCGGTGAATCCCGCGACGCGCAGATCATGGTGGCGGTCTTTCAGGGTCTGGATCAGGCGTTGATACTGTCCGTTGCCTTCCAGCGGGATGCGGTGCGCCTCATCGACGATAATGAGGCCGGGGGCGGGCATGGACCGCAAAATATCCGGCTTGCCGATGGTCTGTACACTGGCCACCGTCACCTGCCCGAAGTCCTTTTGCTTGAGACTGGCGCAATGGATGGCCGGTATCACGTCTTGCGGCAGAACATGAGAGAACCGCTCTGCCGCCTGGGTAATGAGTTCGGCCCGATGCGCCAGCACCAGGACATTTTCCTGTGGATATTCCCGAAGATACCGCTCGATGAAGCTGCCCATGATGACCGTGTTATGCGTTACCGTAAAGTCTCCCAAAAGAAACAGGCGATCAGGGCCAGCAATCTCAAAACCGTAATATTCTCCTTCACCAATGGGGTCTACGGAAATATCCGTAACCAGAACTTCTTTTTTCTGCTTTCCTGTTGCTGCTTGCTGTCTTTCAATCCGGCAGGGTATTTCGTCCAGGTTCCCGGAAATGCTGATGGAATGGTACTCCACGGTACAACCAGAACTCTTGATTGACTGCACAACCCGACTGGAATAAGCCGCAAATCCCAAAGACCGGCACAAAAACAAAACATCCTTTGCCAGCCGATCCGATTTGACAGGCAACTGATAATTTCCATGATTGTAATATCCGCCTGTATCCAGCAAACCGGCCAGCAGTTCCAGTCGCACCTCGCGGGAGTTCACGAGATAGGCTTGCGGAATATGTCTGTCTGGAATCAGCCCATAGGATTGCAGAGCCGCCAATACCTGGTTGTGCCCTTTTTTTCGATGGGAAGTGATACGCAGGTCCTGGCAATGTCCCCGGCAAATATCCATACCTGATGCTTGCGCCAGCGCATTCCAGCCAACTTCCGGGGCAGCGCCGTCACCCAACCAGACACCAAGTGCATAAGGCGGCAAGCTAATCGACTGCGCGGTAAACTCCACCCCAGTGCGCCAACCTTTGGCGTACTGGCGAAAAGCAGGGGTTTCTTTCAGGTATTCCTGAACACTCAGGTTGACAATGCTGTACTCCTGGTATCCAGAGACCGATTTGCCTCCGGTTCCGGTAATTTTCAGAGAAAGGATGTGCGAAGCATTGACGACATAGGAATCCCCCTTGATGGGAACGATTCGATACAACATTTCCCGGCCACGCGCCAGAGATACGACCTTTCGGGGCTGCGAATCCGGTCCCATGAGCAAATCCCCAACCTGCACGTCCTGAACAGGCAGCACGCGGCCATCGTAAAGCAGGATCGGCGTGTCTTTCCCCAGGCACTTGCCCGCGCCGGTAGCCGCGATGCAGGCGGGGTGACGATCATTCTCCCGCAAGGCTTCCAGCATGGCGGCAACGGCTTCCCGCTGATAGGGGCGCAGAGAAAACGGGACTCTTTCGTCCGTTGGGAAAAGTGTTTCCTGTCCCTCGTGCGAAAAAACCCTGCGACTCATGGCCGCGCCCCGAAAGCAAACAGGGGTTCTTCTGATGGCAAGGGATCTATTTTCCCCAGGGGATCATCCCCGCCGCCCGTTACCTTGAGTAAGGCCGCCAGGTTCTTGTCCGAGAGGGTGCCCACAATTTCCACATGCTCTGCGTTCAGACGCACCAGCACCTGCCCGGCCTTGCCGAAGGCGATCAGCTCCTGTGGATCAGGCTGTGGACCTCCGACAAACATCCGTTTCTCTGCGCTTTCCTTGTCGAGAGCCACGGCATACAAGGCGTTTTCAGGAGCGGAGTCACCACCAGAGGCGTGTTGCATGGGGGGCTGCATTTCGTCAGGAGATTGCGCCGCGTCAGGAACTTGCACTCCGCCAGGAGATTGCGCTGCGTCAGGAGCCTGCACTCCGTAAGGAGCGGGAGATCCTTCGATTCCGGCCAGAGTCGCCAGAATTTTCTGTTTCCATTCCTTTTCCTGGGTGTAGCGCGCTTCCTCTTTCAAGGCGCGTTCCATCGTATCCAGCAGACCATAGGTGTACAGAGTTTGTTGAGCGCGGGTACAGGCGACGTATTGCAGCGCCAGGGTGTTCTCATCGGGAACCTGAAAACTCCGCTCGCTTTCTTCGTCATGGTTTTCCCAGGATTTCTGGAAACCCGGCATGAGCAGCACGTGATCCCATTGCCCGCCTTTGGCCTTGTGGCCGGTGGAAAGGACATACTGCGCGGAATGGGCGGAAGCTTCGGTGTTTCGCAAGGCCATTGCCACTCCCTCGATATTGCCGTTTTTTTCTTCCACGATTTTGACCAGGGGGGCCATGCCCTGACCTAAAGGGGTTTTGACATAATCATGGAGCTGAAACCAGTCGTCGAAAAAGCTGAGTTCGGGATGCCTGGCAAACTCGTTTTTGTACAGGCGTCCCATGGCTTCCAGCAGATTGACGATTTCCCCGGTACCGCCGACAACATGAATCCGTTGATTGGCGCGCACGGCGCTGACCGCCGCTTGCAAAAGTTCCGCATTACCGCGAAAGAGCACGGCATTGACCGCCCCCGGATTTTCGTCCAGCACCTGACTCTCCGGTCCCTTGCCGGTCAGCAGGTAGGGCGATCCCATCAGCTGGAGAAAGTGGTTGCCCATGTCCGCCACGTCCTGTCCAAAGCGGTAGCTGGTGGTCAACGGCAAGGTTTTGGTTTCATCGGGATGGTCTTGCTGCATGACCTTCATGGCATCGACGGCCCCGGTGAAATCGTAAATGTGCTGGTAGGTATCGCCCACGAGTACCAGGCGCGTACCGAATTGCAGTTGATGTTTCAGAATCGCCAGCATGGGCGGTGAGGCGTCCTGTGCTTCGTCAAAGAGAATGGTGTCTGCCGAAATCCTCGGCGGTTCGAGAGAACAGAGCTTGAGATAGACGCCGTGATCGACAGGAAAGGTGCCGAAAGGATCACGCATACGGTCCCAGGTCCAGGCGCTTGCTCCCAGGAGGGCTTTGGGCGTCCCGGCAAGACCCTGCCGATGCAAGTACTCGGCCAGGTCCGGGACGATGTGTTCGGGACCGATTTCGCGGCTGTCGGACTGGCAGAAAGAGCGAATCATGGACTGAACTGCCATGAGTGCGCGTCCTTCCGAGCAACGCAGTTCCTGCCGTACCTGACGAATCCTGCTCTGAAACTCGGTGCTCTGCTGTAGCTGACTGCGCAAAGGCCCATAGAGACTGCCATTGACCAGACGCTTGCTGGACCTGCCATAGACTTCCATCATGCTGCCGCCGCCATCGGGATGAGGCGCATGAAACGCGAATCCGTGCGCGGTACTGACGCGGGTATTGCGGGGGAACTCGTCACTGGCTTCATCGGCATTGCGACGATTGAACACAAAGTAGGCCAACCGTTCGTCTTTCAAGGGATATTGGGCTGCGCCCTTGAGGGTGGTCGTCTTGCCCGTTCCCGCCAGGGCGTTGACCGCCAGAATTTGCGAATCCTGGTAGTGCAAGTGGTCCAGAATCGAGCACTGTTCGTCGTTATACCGAAAAGCCATATCTCACTCTCCCTGCGCCAGCTACCATCAGGGTGGTGCCGAAAAAACCGTATTTGGTACATTTCACCGAAGCCATGACCAAGGCAAAAACCCAACATCCGGTCGATATTGGCCGTGTAGGAAAGACGGGTAGCCAAGGCAGACGTACACCGAGAGAACTCCCTTGACTGCAAGTAATCATTCGATTACACTACGTTTATGACCTACACGGTGAAACTACTCAGTGAGTTCTCCGACTGGCTCGAGGGCCTGAAGGACGGGCTGACCCGGCAGCGTCTCAACAAGCGGCTGCGCAAGGTCCAGTTGGGCAACCTGGGCGATATGGAACCGGTAGGTGAAGGCGTGTTCGAGATGCGCGAACACTTCGGGCCTGGCTGGCGCATGTACTGCGTCCAGCGTAGCGAGACGCTGACTGTGATGCTCGCCGGTGGTGACAAGTCCACTCAGCAGGCCGACATTCGCCGAGCGATTGCGCTAGCGAAGCTTTTGGAGGATTGACCATGACCAAGAGAATCAAGGTTTCTGAACTTGCCGAGTTCGATGCATCCGAGTACCTGAACAGCGACGAGGATGTAGCGGCGTATCTGACGACCGTTCTTGAAGAGAACGACCCCGCGCTGCTGGCCGCCGCCCTCGGCGACATTGCCCGCGCACGTGGGATGTCACAGGTTGCGAAGGATTCCGGCATTGCACGCGAAGCCCTGTACAAAGCCCTTCGGCCCGGCAGTGAGCCGCGCTTCGAGACGATCAGCCGCGTTTGCGCAGCCCTGGGCGTGCGCCTGGTCGCGCAGCCGATGCATCCGGTTCACTGACGCCGTACTGTTTCGGCCAAGGTGTCGGACCGGAGCTGAGGTAGTCTGGCTCTTGTGGACTGTGAATCCCTCCGATTTCTATGGAGGCTCCGTGACGTGACAGAATGGAGCCATGGATACGATGAAATCAGGTCAGAAGTTTTCGGAAGAGGTTCGGTCTCGCGCAGTTCGATTGGCGGATGAGCATCGAGGGGAATACTCCTCGCTTGCGGCGGCGTTGCAATCGATTGTGCCCAAGTTCGGGTGTACTCCCGAGGCTCTGCGAGAGTGGGTGAATAAGGTGGCAGTAGAGGCTGGTTAGCAGGTGCGCTGCTCGCGCAACGGAGCGGCGACGCAGCCAGCGCGCCATCGAAGTGCCTCTGCCCGCCTTTGTAGAGCACGACAGCGTGTGGCCACCCACCCCGCCAAGGACGTTGCCCAACTCACCCTCAGATTGTGGAAAGAACAATTCGCCGCCAAGCCCCTGCGCTCCGATTTGTACCGCAACCATCACTGAAGAACGCCACTCAGAGAGCGGTTACGCTAGAGACAGCATCGGATCTTCCCCGCAGGTAGCGCCGCACGGCACATCGACTCACCGTTATGGAGTGAAGGGAACCTTTTCAGAAAAGCTTGTCAATATACTGCATGAGTCAATCCATATGGTTCTCCATCTTTCAGATTGTTCTAAGGAAGCTCTGCACAGCCTGAGCTGATAGAATGAGGCGGTACGCGCAAGGCAGGAGGCGATCATGGCGGGCCAGATGACATTTGCAGAGACAATGGGGCTGTCGCGCCGACACAAGGAGACCAAGCGGGAGCGTTTCCTTCGGGAGATGGACCAGGTGGTGCCTTGGCAGCCGTTGATTGAGTGCATCGCTCCCTACTACCCCAAGGCTGGACCGCGTGGCGGTCGCAAGCCCATGCCGATAGAGCAGATGCTGCGTATTCACTTTCTGCAACAATGGTATGCCTACTCGGACCCGGGCATGGAAGAGGCTCTGTATGAAATCCCCTTGCTACGGGCCTTTGCCGGTATCGATTTGGGCCGTGACCTGATCCCCGACGAGTCCACTATCCTGCGCTTTCGGCGCCTGCTGGAGCAGCACGGCTTGGCGCAACAGATATTTGTCCAGGTGCAGGAGCTGCTGGAAGCCTCCCACTTGATTCTGCAGGAAGGCAAGATGGTGGATGCCACCCTGATTCACGCCCCCAGCTCGACCAAGCATCGAGACCGCAAACGGGACCCCGAAATGCATCAAACCAAGAAGGGGAACCAGTGGTATTTCGGCATGAAGGCCCATGTCGCGACGGACACGCAAGGTTTGGTTCAGGCCGTCGAGGTCACCGCGGCCCATATCCCGGATCATCGGGTGCTGGAAGAGCTGCTGACCGGAAACGAGAAGACAGTGCTCGCCGATCGTGGCTACGATTACCCGCAGGTCCATGAATTTTTATGTAAGCAGGGGATTCAGGATGCCGTGGCCCGACGTCGTCATCCCGGCCAGAAGACGGGGCTACAGGCACTCAAGCGTTTCAACCGCCGTGTGGCAAGCATCCGTGCGCGTGGTGAACATGCCTTCCGCGTCCTGAAGTGTCAGTTTGGCTACCGCAAGACTCGCTATCGAGGCCTGACCAAAAACGGTGCGCAACTGAGCACCTTGTTTGCCCTGGTGAACCTGTATCTGGTTCGTAAGGAGCTCTGTTGGCTACGGGCGTAATCCGTCACAAAGACGGAAAGCGGGCGATTTCCGTGCTCACCATGCGCTTTTTGGCGTCTCTGGAGAGGGAAAATGAGAATTTTCGTCGCCAAATCGATTTTGCGAGACAAACTCGTTCCAAATCACGACGATTTTTACACCAGTTCAGAGGTTCCTTAGCGTAGAAACTGGAATAGCATGAATAACGTTGATCTTTATAGACAGAGTTTGGGTATCCAGGCGGTGACGGCATGACGCCCGACAAGACGCTGCCGAGATGGGCGATTACCTCTCGGTGCAATATCTCGCCGACCTCCTGGTCTGGTATCATCTGGCCTGGACCGGCGAGACCCTGCGTCGCAAGAGTGCAACGATTCAGGACTTGATGGCCAAGGGCAGCGGCTTCACTACCGCCGACCGCACAGCTCTGCTCGCCTGTCTGGGGGAGACTATTACCGGCCTGTTGCCGCGCTATCAGGCCCTGGCCCAGGCGGGCCGGATCGAGATTTCCACGACGCCGTACCAGCATCCGATTGCCCCGCTGCTGCTCGACTTTCGCTCAGCGCGGGATGGGCTGCCAGATGCACCATTGCCCGAGTGTCCGCAATACCCGGGGGGCAAAGAGCGAGTACAACGGCAATTGCGACGAGCGCTGGCGAGTCATCGCCAGCATTTTTCTGAGCCTCCCCGCGGAATCTGGCCGGCCGAAGGCGGGGTTTCTGCAGAGTTCGTGAAGTTGCTGAGCGACGAAGGAGTGCTGTGGACGGCCTCGGGGGAGGGTGTCCTCGGGCGCAGCCTGCATCAGTCCTTTCCGGATCGTGCGCCCGCGCGGGGACGCGCAGAGTATCTGTACCGTGCCTATCGCTCGGCCGGCCAGGGACCGCATTTATTCTTTCGGGATGATTCGCTCTCGGATCGCATCGGCTTCGACTACAAGACCTGGTCTGGACATGATGCGGCGACGGACTTCGTACAACGTCTGGAGGCGATCTGGCGCGATACCGAAGATCAGCCGGTGCCAGTGGTAAGCGTCATTCTCGATGGTGAGAATGCCTGGGAATACTACCCCTACAATGGCTATTATTTTCTCAGCGAGCTCTACCGGCTCTTGAGTAACCACCCGCACCTTCAGCTCTGTACCTTTGGCGATTATGTGCGCGATCACGGCGATGCCGCCCAAGACCTGCTCAAGCTCGCTGCGGGTAGCTGGGTCTATGGAAATTTCAGTACCTGGATTGGTGACCCGGCAAAGAATCGTGCCTGGGATCTGCTCTGCCATGCCAAGCTGGCGGTGGACCAGAAGATCGGCAGTTTCTCCGCCGAGCGCCAGGAAGCGATTCGCCAACAGCTCGCCCGCTGTGAGGGGTCGGACTGGTTCTGGTGGTTTGGCGATTATAACCCTGGTGATGCCGTACGGGATTTTGATGGCCTCTACCGCGATCACCTGCGGCAACTCTACGACTTGCTGGGGCAGCCAGCGCCAGCGGAACTCGATCAGGCCATCAGTCAGGGCGGCGGCAGCGCCGAGGCTGGTGGTACCATGCGCCGTGGCCACACCTGAGGAAAGCAAACGATGCCCGATGCCCTGCCCCTGCTGTTTGGAGTCCATGCCCACCAACCCATTGGTAATTTTCCCGAGGTCGTTGACGACGCGGTAGCACGTTGTTATCACCCGTTTTTGCAGGTGCTCGATCGCTATCCCGACTTTGTCTTTGCCTTTCACAGCAGTGGCCGGCTGTTGGGTTATCTGGCCGAACGCCATCCCCAGACCATGGAACTCCTGCGCAGCATGGTGGCGCGTGGACAGGTAGAGCTGGTAGGCGCCGGCGACACCGAGCCGGTGCTCGCCGCCATTCCGTATCTTGACCGTATTGAACAGCTGCAATCCATGAGTAACCGCCTACAGGCAGAATTTGGCCAGCGCCCGGAAGGCGCCTGGCTGACGGAACGCGTCTGGGATCCCTCGGTGGTGCCGGCGCTGGTCGACTCCGCCATTCGCTATGTGGTGGTCGATGACTATCATTTTCTTTGCGCGGGGCTGGAAAGAGAGGATCTCGGCAGTTTCTATCGTACCGAGGAGAATGGCCAAGTTATCGATGTCTTTCCTATCTCCGAGGCGCTACGCTACCGGCTGCCCTTTTCCGAGGTGGCGGATGCCATTGCTTTTCTGCACGAGCAAGGCGCGCAACAGCCGGGTACTGCGGCCATCTATTTCGATGACATCGAAAAATTCGGACTCTGGCCGGAAACCTACAATTGGGTCTATGAACGCGGCTGGCTTGCACAGTTCATTGAGGGCGTGCTGGCCTCGGATAGCATCGAAACGCAGCATTTTGCTGCCTATCGGAAGGCCCGGCGCCCGCGCGGCATGATCTATCTGCCGACGGTGTCTTACAGCGAAATGAACGAATGGACCCTGAGCCCCAATGTGGCGCGGGAATACGAACACTTCTTGCAGCAGGAGCGTGATGCGGGGCGTCTGGATGCGCGTAAGGCCCTCATCCGCGGGGGAATCTGGAAGGGCTTCCTGCATCGCTATCCCGAATCCAACTGGATGCACAAGCGCATGTTGCAGTTGTCTGCACGTTTTCATGCCCTGCCCAAGCGACGCCAGACTGCGGTCCTGCGTGCCGATCTGCACGCGGCACAGGCCAACGATGCGTATTGGCACGGGCTCTTTGGCGGTATTTATCTTCCGCATTTGCGGCGTGCTGTGCACCATCACCTGACGCGTCTCGAGGCAGGGCTCGACCAAGTGCGGAAACGGCCCGCGATGATTTGGGAAGATGTCGATCTCGATGGCCGCGAAGAGTGCTTCTATCATGATGCGCAGATGCAGATTGTGCTGCATTTGCCCCACGCCAGCATCCAGGAGTGGAATCACTACCCGAGCGAGCATGACTTTGCCGATACCCTGGCACGCCGCGACGAGGCCTACTACGACAAGATTCGTCAGGGGGAAAGTGCGGCAGAAGCGGAGAGTGCCGGCGGCATTGCCTCGGCCCATGATCGGGTCAGTTTCAAAACGGCTATTCACGCGGACGATCTGCTTTTCGATGATCTCCCCTGTCAAAGCTTCGTCGATCGCCTGGGCGGTGAAGCGCTGGAATATCAATTCGTTACCGGGGCAAAGACGCCGCGTTTCCTAGCCCAGCAGGAAGCCTGGGAACTCGAAAAATCCTTCGCTTTGCGAAACGGTTGTCTATCCGTTCGCTATGCGGGCAAAGGGATAAAGGATGCCGCGACGACGTTCACTACGCGTATCTATCTGGCCATGCCGAGTTGTGATGGACCGGCAGGCTGCCTGTCTGTGGATGCTGCCGTGGTCGGGGGCTTCGCCGCGGAGCTCTCCGGTACCGCACGGGAATTTCGTCTCGATGACGCGGTGCTGGGAGGCAGTGTCGAGATTCAGCTTCCTGAGCAGATAGCCTGGCAGGCTTGGCCGCACCGGACGGTCTCGCAGTCCGAGGCCGGCTTTGAGAAGATCATGCAGGCTTGGGTGCTGGAGCTGACTTGGCCTGTCGTCGGTGAGGAGTTTTCTGCCTCCTTGCAAATTCAGGTGGGGCGCAGATGAGTGCTTTGTACCTCGGGATAGATGTGGGCGGTACCAATTTACGCTTTGGCGTTTTTGATGATGCGCAGTGTATCGCCAGCTACCGCACGGAAATGAACCTGCGGGAACGTTGCGCCCAGGCCGGAGAGGTAGGTGCGGCGCAGCAGCTGGTATTGGAGGCCCTTGCCAGTGGCTATCACCGCTTGCGTGAGCAATGCCCGCAGATCGACGGAGTGGGGGTTGCTTTTCCGGGTTTTGTGACCGCCGACGGGCTGTTGCGGCAGTCACCCAATATCCCACATCTCGAAAATTTTGCTTTGGAAGCACGGCTCAGCGAGCAGTTGCAGGTACCGGTATTGCTCGAGAATGATGCCAATGCGGCGGCCTTTGGCGAATTCTGGTCCTTGCGCCAGGATCATCCTGAAATGCAGTCCTTGATCTATGTTGGGCTGGGTACGGGAGTAGGGGGGGGGTGGATCCAGTCCGGGCGCCCGTGGCGCGGCGAAGATGGCGCGGCGATGGAGATTGGTCATCTCATCGTCGTGCCCGGTGGACGACGTTGTGGCTGCGGCAACCAGGGCTGCCTGGAACAATACGCCTCGGCGCAGGGACTGGTGTCCAGTTATCTGGAATACACCGGCATGGCGGCCGATCCCAAGATCATCACCCAGCTTGCACAGGATCAGAACCCTGGGGCATTGCGGGCGTTTCAAACCTTGGCGGAACATCTCGGCCAAGCCCTGGCGCATGTCGTCAAGGTGCTGGACTCTCGCCAGATTCGCGTGGGCGGGGGCCTGAGTGCGGCCTGGGATTGTTTCGGCGAAGATCTGCGCCAGCAACTGCGCAGCAACATGATTCCGGCACTGCAAGACACCGTAGAGATCGCCGCCGGGAATGGCGATGACCAAGCGGGTATGCGTGGCGCTGCCCTGCTCGCCCGAGAAGTGCTGGCCGTCTGATGCGGGTCGGGGTTTTCGACTCGGGCCTCGGCGGTCTGAGTACGTGGTTGGCCTGTACCCGTTATCTCTCGGAAGCTGAATATTTCTATTTTGCGGATACCGCCAACGCACCCTATGGTGACCGTAGTGTGGCCGAAGTGCGGGCCTTTACGAAGGCGGCCTACCAGCGCTTTTTGCAACTCGACGTCGATGCCTTGGTGATCGCCTGCAACACCGCCACCAGTGCTGCCGCAGCACCACTGCGCCAATACGCGTCCATGCCCATCATCGGTATTGAGCCTGCCATCAAGGTCGCTCTGCAGGAAAGCAGCGGAGAACTGCTGTTGTTGGCTACCGAGCTTACCGTGCGCGGCGCCAAGCTCGAAAAGCTTCTACAGGATTGTGATCCGGAACGCCGGGTACGGGCGCTGGCCTGCCCGGGCTGGATGGAAATTATCGAGGGACAACGCGTGGACTGGCGCGAGCGTGCCAGTGATTATTGGCAGGAAAAGATCGCCGCACAGGTTAGGGACGCAACAGCGCTGGTTCTCGGTTGTACCCACTACTGTTGGCTGCGTGAGGAGATCTCTGTGTGGTCTGGTGGAAGCGCCATCTTTGGTGGTAACGATGGTGTGGCGCGGCAGCTCTACCGTCTTTTACATCGGCGTGAGCCGCCGGCACCGGCGGCCCCGCGCGAGCGGTTGACCCTGCACTTTAGCGCTTCGGCGGATGCCGATCAGAAAATGGCTGCTGCCCAAAGGCTCCTGCAGGGCGCGGGAGTACGCGCCCGAATCCTGCCTTTTTAGTTGAGGATAATACCGTCCTTGCCGAGGGTGACGTTATACTTCTTGGCTTGCGCTTCACCCTGGGCGTAGGAGAGCTTGGCTAGCTCCTCTGCATGTTGTGCCTTGGCGATCGCCTCATCATACTTGCCGGCCTTTTCTGCGGCTTCTGCTTTCTCGAGGAATTTCGGGGTGGCCAACCATTGATAGTGGATGCTCTCGGCCTTGGCCATAGCGGCTTGGGCAGCACTGATCGCCTTCTGGGCGTCACTGGCATTGGCGGCAAAGGCAAGACTGCTGCAGAGCAGGGCGGCACAGGCAAGGGTGCTGACAAGCAACGGCTTCATGATCTACTCCTCTCTAGTGAAATCTTGCATTGAGTCAAGCAAAAAATGTTCCGTTTCTTTGCTCCGCTAGTATGCATGCTGACGGTACCGGCACTGCCCCGATTGGACCGCTCTCTACTGGCCCAGAAGTCCCGAAAGAGCCATTCATACCGTAGCCAGCAGCACGAAAAGGGCATGGATGAGCAGCCCCAGCAGCAGTCCCACCACCGTCCCGTTGATACGGATGTATTGCAGATCGCTGCCGATGCCCTCTTCGAGAACGCGGATCATGTCGGCCATCGGCCAGGCGCGGATGGTGTCCTCAATGTGCTTGGTGAAGCTTTCCTGCACCGTGGGGAGTAGGCGGCGCGCGCTTTCTTCCACGTAGCCATCGATCGCCTGGCGCAACTGCGGCTGGGTATCCAGCAGTTCGCCAAACCAGCCCGCGCCCCTGCGCAAGAGCTGACGGCTGCGGGACCGGGGCGCCTGCAGGTCCTGCAAGAGCCATTGTTGTAGATCGTTTACCACCCGGGTGACATAATCGCGCGCCGCCGGGTGCGCGAGCAGCCCTTCCTGCCAGCCCCGGATGCGTGCCTGTAGCCTTGGATCCTTTTGCAGGCGCAGGAGATTTTCTTGGAGCCAGCGGTCGAAGGCCTGGCGCTTGGGGTGCTCGGGGTCCTGATGAATCTCGCTCAGGGTCTCCTGCGCCGCGCGTACCAGATTACGGGCCAGATTGCGACTCAGATTGGCGGGGTCGACGACCGCTCCGAGCCAGGAAAACAGCGTGGGATAGGCGCGTTGCAGCAGTCTCTCGATTTGTTCTGCGAATTCTTCTTGTACGCTTTCCTGCGTGAGCCAGTCATCGAGGCGGGCGATGGCGTCGCTGAGTAAGGCCTGATGGCGGCCATCTTCCGTCAGGAGTTGCAGGATCTGCGCCGTCCAGCGCGACAGATCCAGTTGCCGTAGTTGCGCCCCCAGACTCTTGGCGAGGCTCTGCCGCAAGGGCTCCAGTTGCGCCAGTTGCAGGGCGCGATAGACGAGTTGTTGCACTTGTTCGGCAAAAAGCGCTCGATTTTTTGCTTGACGTAGCCAGGAAGCCAGTCCACTCGCCAGAGAATAGCGCTGGACGAGCCGTAAGATGGCGTCTTCCTGCAGAAAGTGCTCGCGGATGAATTCTGCCAAGCGCTGTGCCAGCTGGTCGCGGCGGCGTGGCAGGACGGCGGTGTGCGGGAAGGGAATTCCCAGAGGATGGCGGAACAATGCCACCACCGCGAACCAGTCGGCGAGGGCGCCGACCATAGCCGCTTCGCTGGCCGCGAGCAACCAGGCGTAGCCTCCCTGCCCATTCTCCAAAGCGGCCCAGATAAAGAGGGCGAAGGCGAGCAGGAGAAGGGCGAGTGCCGCGCGACGATTCCGACGCAGTCGATTGCTGGGAGTTGGGCTTTGCATGCGCCAAGCATAGCACTGTCCTCTCTTGCCCGGGCATTAGTCTTTCTGTCATTGTGCGCGGGGGCAGACAGGAGCAGGGAATGGCAACGGAATTGCAGCTGGAAAGCAACTTTGCTGAACAATTGGAAGGGCTCTACAGCGAATGGCAGGCGGCGCTTGTCCCCAGCCCCAAGCTCCTGCTCCTGAACGAGGGCCTGGCCGCACAACTGGGGCTGTCGGTGGTGGCACTGCGCAGCTTCGGCGCAGCACTCTTCTCCGGGCAACGCCTGGCTTCCGGCAGCCGCCCTGTTGCCCAGGCCTACGCCGGGCACCAATTTGGCGTTTTCAACCCGCAACTTGGCGATGGTCGTGCGTTGTTGCTCGGCGAAATCCGCGATCCCCAGGGTAAACTTTGGGACCTGCACCTGAAGGGCTCCGGGCGTACCCCCTTCTCCCGCGGGGGGGATGGCAAGGCCGCTCTCGGGCCGATGCTGCGCGAGTACGTCATCGGCGAAGCCCTGCATGCCTTGGGTATTCCGAGCACGCGCGCGCTGGGGGTAGTTGCCACCGGCGAAACGGTGCAGCGCGAACAGCCACTGCCGGGGGCGATCCTGGCGCGGGTGGCATCCAGCCATCTGCGTGTGGGCACCTTTCAGTTTGTTGCCGTGCGCGAGCAGGAGGACCTGCTGCGTCGCGTGGCGGATTATGCGATTGCGCGTCACTATCCTGAGCTCTCCGATCTGTCCGGTGCTGAGCGCTACCTCGCCTTTGTCGATGCGGTCATGCAGCGGCAGGCAAAACTCATCGCGCAATGGATGGGGGTGGGCTTTATCCACGGCGTCATGAATACCGACAACATGAGTATCGCCGGCGAGAGCATCGACTTTGGGCCTTGTGCATTCATGGATGCCTATGATCCGGGGACGGTGTTCAGCTCCATCGATCAGAATGGCCGCTATGCCTATGGCGAGCAGCCACGCATTGGACAGTGGAATCTGGTGCGGCTGGCAGAATGCTTGGTACCCCTGGTGGATGATGACGTCGACCAGGCCATCGCTCGCCTCACAGAGACCCTACAGCGTTTCCCGCAGCTCTACCAGCAGGCGTGGCGGGAAGTCTTTGCACGAAAACTCGGGATCCCTGACGTGCGCGCGGAAGACGACGCGCTGATGGAAGACTTCCTGCTGCTGCTGGACCAGGAGCACGCCGATTTTACCCTCGCCTTCCGCAGTCTGGCGGCAGATTTGCAGGACATGGACCCAGCGCAGCGAGAGCGCCTGGGTATTCCCGCGATCCCCGAGAGCTGGGCCTCCTGGCGGTCACGCTGGCACGCGCGCCTGGGTGATGCGCGGCCCGCCGGCGCCGTAGCCGCTGCTATGGATGCGGTCAATCCGCTCTATATCCCGCGTAACCACCAAGTAGAAATCGCCCTTGCCGCGGCCAGTCAGGCCAATGACTCGCGTCCCCTGGAAAAGCTCCTGACCGTCCTTGCCGATCCCTACACCGCCCGCCCCGAGTACCTCCCCTATAGCGAGCCAATGCCTGGCAGCTTCGGGCCGTATCGTACCTTTTGTGGAACCTGACTATCTCCTCATTTTGCGGTACCGGAATTTCTTGCAGCCTGGGATAGCAATTGCCATCGTGAGCCGTCCCGCGGCCGCCTTGCCAGCCCCCCATCCCCCTCGTATCATGGCGTTTTAGAAGGAAGTCCTGGAAGCGAACTTGCGGCATCTCTACATCAAAACCTTTGGCTGCCAGATGAACGAGTATGACTCGGAGCGCATGGCCGAGCTGCTGGCGCGTAGTCACGGCATGGAGCTAGTCGAGACTCCGGAGGAAGCCGATCTGCTCATTCTCAATACCTGCTCCATCCGCGAAAAGGCGGAGGACAAGGTCTACACCCAGCTTGGCTTCTGGCGTCCGCTGAAAGAACGGGACCCCCAGCCGCTGATCGCTGTGGGTGGCTGTGTCGCCAGTCAGGAAGGTGAGCGCCTGCGTCGCCGTGCGCCCTTTGTCGATATCGTCTTTGGGCCGCAGACCCTGCATCGTCTGCCGGATCTGCTCGACGCACGTCTGGCGGAGCGGCAGCCCCAGCTCGACCTGAGTTTTCCCGAGCTGGAAAAATTTGACCGCCTGCCGGAGCGACCGGGGCGCCAGGGCGCGACTGCCTTTGTGACGGTCCAGGAAGGCTGCGACAAATTTTGCACATTCTGTGTGGTCCCGCACACCCGCGGGCGCGAATACAGTCGGCCGATGCCGGAGATCGTGCGTGAGCTGCGGCAGTTGCTCGATCAGGGTGTTGCCGAAATCACCCTGCTCGGGCAAAACGTCAATGCCTACCGTGCGCCTTCTGGATTGATCGGCGATGCCGATTTTGCCGATCTCCTGCGTCGTTTGGCGCTCTTGCCGGGGCTGCAGCGCTTGCGCTATACCACCTCACACCCCAACAACCTGGACGAGCGCCTTATTGCCGCGCACCGGGATCTACCGGTTCTGGCGCCGCATCTGCATCTGCCGGTGCAGAGCGGTTCCGATCGTATCCTGCGGCGCATGCACCGCAAGCACAGTATCGCAGAGTATCTCGAGAAGGTGGCGGCCCTGCGCGAGGCGCGCCCCGAGATCCGTCTTTCCTCGGATTTCATCGTTGGCTTCCCGGGAGAGACCGATGCCGACTTTCAGGCGACCATGGATCTCATCGACAAGGTGCGCTTCGACCAGTCCTTTTCCTTCAAATACAGCTCCCGTCCCAATACCCCGGCCCTGAAGCTGAAAGACAGCGTCCCCGAGCCGGTCAAGGAGGAGCGCCTCGCCATCCTGCAAACGCGCATCAACCAGCTGGCACAGGACTACAGCCGCGCCCTGGTGGGCAGCACCCAGAATGTCCTGGTGACCGGCCCGTCGCGGCGTGACCCCAACGAGTGGACCGGCAAGACCGGTTGCAACCGCTCGGTTAATTTTGCCGGGCCCAAGGGGCTAGCGGGGCAGATGCTGGCGGTGGAGATCACCGAAGCCCTGCCCAACAGTCTGCGTGGGCGTTTGACGGCTATGCGTGCGGCCTCCTGAGACGCCAGCGATGGAGCCTGCCCCGCCCGCGGAACACCGGGAATTCATCGCCGAGGGAGCCAGTGCTGCACAGTTGGCAGAACTCGCCGGGGAGCTCGATGCCCATCTCAAGCAGGTAGAGCGGCGACTGGGAGTGGTCATCTCCCAGCGCGGCGAGCGTTACCACCTCAGTGGCGAGCCTGTCGCCGTGCAGGCCGCCGCCGATGTGTTACGGCAACTCTATGGGCAGGTGCGGGCGGGGCGCTCCCTGAGCCAGCAGTGGGTGCATCATTGCCTTCAGTCCCATGTCCTGGAGGCCGAGAACGACAGCGACAGCGCACAGATCGCCGGGATTCTCACCCGCAAGGGCTGGATCAACGGCCGCGGGCCGCGGCAGCGCCGTTACCTACAAGCCATCCGTCAGCATGACCTGACCTTTGGCGTGGGGCCGGCAGGTACCGGCAAGACCTATCTGGCGGTGGCGGCCGCCGTCGAGCAGCTCGACAAACAGCAGGTGCAGCGTCTGGTCCTGGTGCGCCCGGCGGTGGAAGCGGGGGAGCGTCTCGGTTTTTTGCCCGGCGGTCTCGCGGAAAAGGTCGATCCCTATCTGCGCCCGCTCTATGATGCCCTCTACGAGATGCTCGGATTTGAGAAAGTTGCCAAGCTGATGGAACGGCAGATCATCGAGGTAGCACCGCTGGCCTACATGCGTGGTCGTACCCTCAACGAGTCCTTCATCATCCTCGACGAGGCGCAGAACACGACGCCAGAACAAATGAAGATGTTCCTGACGCGCATGGGTTTCGGTGCCAAGGTGGTGATCACCGGCGATGTTACGCAGGTGGATCTGCCGCGCGGGCAGCCTTCCGGGCTGGTGCAGGCCATCGACATTCTCAACGGCGTCGAAGGGGTGTCGATGAGTTTTTTTCATAGTGCCGATGTCGTTCGTCACCCCCTGGTGGCGCGCATCGTCCAGGCCTATGACCGTTGGAACACTCCGGCATGAGCGCCCCACGTTTCGTTTTGCAGATGCAGTTGAGCCCGGAGTTGAGCGAAGCGGAACGGGCAGGGATTCCCTCCCGGCGTCTCCTGCGCGCCGCCGTTGCCTTGCCCCTGACTGACTACGACGCGGACGGGCAGCGTCTGGAGGTCTCCCTGCAATTCCTGGGCAGCAGCGAGATCGCTGCGCTCAACGAGCAGTTCCGACAGCGACCGCAGCCCACCAATTGCCTTTCCTTCCCAGCACCGGCGCAAGTCTGGCCTGGTCGTAGCCGCCCCCTCGGCGACATTCTCCTCTGTCCCGCGGTCATCGCCCGCGAAGCCGAGGAGCAGGGCAAAGCCTTGCGTGACCATTATCGCCATCTCCTCATCCACAGTGCCCTGCATCTGCTGGGCTATGATCACCAGGAAGATGAAGAAGCCAGCCGCATGGAGGCGCTGGAGACCCACTTACTGGCCCAACTGGGTGTGGCCGACCCGTATCGTATGCAAGCAAATGAGTGAAGACCGAAGTAGCGAGCGCTCCCGCGGCTGGTGGGAGCGTTTCACCCAGTCCCTGCGGGGCAATGTCGAGGATCAGGAGGGCTTGCTCGAGCTGATCCGCGAGGCCAGCGAGCGAGAGATCATCGATGCCGAATCGGCACGCATGATCGATGGCATCTTCCGTATCGGCGAGATGACTGTCCGCGACGTCATGATCCCCCGCGCGCAGATGGAAGTTATCGAAATCGACCGCCCGGTATCCGAGGTTATCAGCCGCGTGGTGGAGTTGGGCCACTCCCGGTATCCGGTGGTCGGCGATGATCGTGATGATGTGCGCGGCATTCTCCTCGCCAAGGATCTGCTGCGCGCCTGCCAGCAAGGTTCCGCACCGACGATCGAGGAGCTTCTGCGGCCGGCCACCTACATCCCCGACAGCAAGCATCTCGATCATCTGCTCTACGAATTCCGTACCGGCCGTCATCACATGGCCCTGGCAGTGGACGAATATGGTGGCGTTGCCGGCCTGATCACCATCGAAGACGTGCTGGAGATCATTGTCGGCGAGATCGAAGACGAGTACGACATCGACGAAGACGTCATGATCGTTCCGCGGGAAGACGGCGACTACCTGGTCAATGCGTTGATTCCCCTAGAAGATTTCAATGCCGCCTTTGCGGTACGGCTGGAGGATGACGATGCCGACACCCTGGGTGGCTGGGTCAGTCGGGAGCTGGGACACGTTCCTCGCGTCGGAGAAAAGCTGCGCGTACAGGGCCTGCAGCTGGAAGTCCTGCGCGCCGATCGTCGACGGGTGCAAAGTTTCCGTCTCACCGCCCCCAGTTCAGCCTCGGGGGTAACGGCGGTGGAACGCGATAGCGACGCGGAACTCTAAGCGGCATGACTTTATCACCGATCCGGGCCTGGCCCGCTCTCGCGGCACTCGCCCTGGGTGCAGTTTGGCCCCTGGCCTTTGCACCCTTTCAGCAAGCCTGGCTCGCTTTCGTTCTTCTGGGCCTCCTCTTTTTGCTGGTGCAGCGGAGCAGCTCGCCGCGCCGTGCTGCGGGCCTGGGCTTTCTCTTTGGTTTTGCGGCCTTCAGTTCCGGGGTGTACTGGTTGGCCATCACCTTGCACAACTTTGCCCACATGGATTGGCCCCTGGCCGGGGCGGCGGTGGCGCTGCTGGCTGCCTACTGTGCCCTGTATCCTGCCTTGGCGATGGGGATCGCCAGACGCTTTGCGCCGGCCGCACGCTGGTGGCTTTTGCCGCTGTTCTGGGTCTTCGCCGAGTTCCTCCGGGCGCGGGTGGCAACCGGCTTTCCCTGGCTGGCGGTTGGGTATACTCAGGCCGGGGATTTCCTTTCTGGCTATGCCCCTTGGCTTGGCCAATATGGGGTGGGGCTGGCGACGGCAGGGGTGGCGAGTATCGGCGCCTGGGTCATCAGCCAGCGGCGGAAGGCCGCGGTCTGGTCCATGGGCGCTTCGGCCATACTGCTGATCTTCGCCGTGGCCCTTTTTGCCGCCACCGTTCGTTTTACCCATCCCACCGGCGCGCCGCTGCAGGTCCGGCTTCTGCAAGGCAATATTCCTATCACAGAAAAATGGAATGCCAGCCGCATCAACGACATCCTCGAGCGCTATGTGCGACTGATCGTTGCGAGTCCACCGGGTACGCAGCTCGTTGTTCTGCCAGAGACCGCCTTTCCCATCTTTCAGACCGAAATTCCGCTGCTCATCCAGCAGCTGCAGACTTGGTCGGCCAAACATCATACTGTATTGCTGATCGGCATTCCCGAGGATGCCCATGGGCGCTACTACAATGCCACCATGGAAATCGACGGAAATGCGCCGGTTCGCTGGTACCGCAAGGAACATCTGGTTCCGTTTGGCGAGTACATCCCCTTTCCCAAGATTCTTGGCCCGTTGGTGCATCATTTTCTGCCGGGTCTTGGCAGCTTTACCCCGGGAGACGGATCTTCGGTACTGCCGGTGGATGGGCAACAGGCCGGGATAACCATCTGCTACGAGGAATCCTTCTCCCGTGACGTGCGCAAGGGGGTGGTGCAGGGCGCGACCTTCCTCGTCAACAGCAGCGACTATGCCTGGTATGGGCACAGCACGGCCTCGGCGCAGACCCTGCAGATGGCGGTGATGCAGGCGCTGCAAGAGCAGAAGCCCGACATACGCGCCACCAACACCGGCATTACTTCGGTGATCCTGCCTACCGGACAGGTCTTGGCGCAACTGCCGCAGTTCAGTTATGCCGCCCTCAATGCGCGTATTCAACCAATGGCTGGTGAGACGCCTTTTGCGCGCTATGGTAACTGGCCCTACCTTGGCCTTTCCTTGCTCCTGTTACTTTGGGCCTTGCGGCCCCGCCGGAAGGCGCAGTCCTAGCCGCGTCAACCGTGCCAGTGAATGTCGGGCGCGATGATGCATAAGGCCCCCAGCACGATCAGAAGGGTGGCAACGATCTCCGTCCGACCGAGGCGTTCCTTGAGGATGCGGTGACCGAAGAAAAAGACGAGCAAGGTATCCACTTGCCCCAGGCCGCGTACCAAGGCGACCTCTGTCAACGCAAAACCGCTGAACCACGCCCAGGAACCCAGTGCCGAGAGCACGCCAACCGGCCAGGCAACGCGCCATTCATGCAGGCTGGCGCGCAGGTCTGCGCGCTTGCGGAGCAATAGCCAGGACCCTTGCAAGAGGGTTTGCAGGGTATTGGTGACCAGCAGCATCCACAGTCCCAGAGCCAGGATGGGGAGATGGGGATCACCGTGCCGGCTGGCAGCGCGCAGGGCGATGGCGGCCAAGGCAAAGGAGAACGCTGCCGCCAGCCCATAGCGTGCGGCGGGCTCTCGCAAGCCGCGCCAAAAGTCGCGTTCTAAAAACGCAAACCCCTGCCCAGACAACAACAGGACGCCGAACAACGCCAGAACGATGCCGAGCACCGCCAGGATCTGAATTTCGGCGCCCAGAAAGACCACCGTAAGAATGACCAGTTGCGCGGCTTCGGTTTTGGCATAGGCAGTTCCGGTGACCAGACCGCGGCTGTGGAAGGAACGCACGAGAAAGAGCGTGCCGAGGATCTGGGCGACACCTCCTGCCAGGCAGAAGAACAGAAACGGCAGCTGCGTCCCGGCAAAGGGTTCGTCACCAAAACGCCAGAGCAGAAAGAGCAGTGCCAAAAGTTCCAAAGGCAGGGCATACAGATAACGCACAAAGGCCGCGGCATCCGCGGTTAGAGTGCCTTTCAGCCGCGTTTGCAGGCCGGTACGCCAGGTTTGCATGATTGCGGCAAAGAGGGTGACGGGAATCCACAGGGGAATCTCGAGATGGGCAAAACGTAGGGAGGAAATCAGCATTGGTGCAGAGTAGAGAGTTTGTCCATCGCGGTAAATGGGAACAGGGGGCAGACCTATATTATACTGCTCGCACGGAGCGACGAGGGAAATGGCGATGAAGGTTCTATGGGACGAGACAGTGCAGGAGTGTTTGGCAAACGCGCAACGATTCCAGGATACCGCACCCTATCCCTGGTTGCGGATCAGCGACTTCATTCGCCCCGAACTCTTTCCTCAACTTTGCGCAGAAATGCCATCATCGGAGTTGTTCGAGAATCATATCGGAAAAACCCGCGCCCATGGGCAAAAGAATCATGACCGTCTGGCCCTGCAGTACCGACCATCCCTGGATGCACAATTGTCGCCCCTGTGGCGGCAGTTCATTGCCGAACTGCACTCCCCGGCCTACCTGGATTTCTGGCGTGCCATGCTCGGCCTGCGACCGCGCAGTCCGGTGATCCTCACCATGCATTGGCATTACGCCCCGGCTGGTGCCTCGGTATCCCCGCATACCGACGCGCGACGCAAGATCGGCTCGCACATTTTTTATTGCAATACCAAAGAGGACTGGGACGAGTCCTGGGGTGGTCAAACTTTGGTTCTGGCCGACGATGCTGGCCGTTGGCCGCGCCACTCCGCCCCGGACTTCTCCGACCTGCGTGAGGCGGGTGCCTCGCGGGTGCTGGGGAACCAGAGTTTTCTCTTTGCCCAGACCGACCGCTCCTGGCATGCGGTGAAAGCAGTCAGTTGTCCCCCGGGTGCTTACCGCAAGGTCTTTATCGTGGTCGCCAACCGCCTGAGTGGCCAAGTGCTCTGGCGTCGCATCCGCGGCAAGGACGCGGACGGTTACCGTCTGGCGGGATAGCGTGTCTGTACTGCGATGAAATTCGCCCCAGACTCCTGGAAAATCAGGTTTTTTGTTTCGAGAATTCTCTGGATAAGGTAAACAAATCAAAAAGATTTAGAATTTATCATCTTTTTGTCATAAAAATAACATCAAACTGTCATCTAACTTTCATCATACTGTAACATTCCGGTGGTATGGTCCTAGGGTCATAAAACTTACCGCTGAGGATCGCTATGAAGAAAAAGCTGTTGCTTTCGTCCATTGCCGTTGCCCTGTCGGCCCAAGTTGCCGCCCTTCCTGCCCTGGCTGCTGATGCCACCTCCAACCAGTCTGCAGTGAATGTGGGGGAGGTGAACGGCACGGCTTCCTCTGCGAAGCGGAGCGAATACGATAAGAAAACTGCGCCCCTTCATCAGACGCTGACGAACAAGCAGGTATTCCAATCGACTCAGTCGGTAGTTACCCTGACCAAAGAAAACAAAAAAATGATCAGTCCCAACTCGGGTGCTGCAGAGTTACTAGCAACTGCACCTGGTGTCCATATCATGAGCGAAAATCCACAAAATGGATCGGGGCGCTATAACATCACCATCAACGGCATGGGGATCGGTTGGTGGAGTGGAAATACCTATCGCAACCAGATTAGCGTGTTGTTTGATGGTGTACCCATGAACAATCAGATTACTAATGATGGACAGTGGAACTCCAGTCAGATTCCGATCCTTACCATGATCCATGGGGTCAACGTGGTATATGGTCCGGGCAACCCCCAGCAACGATGGTACGACAGCATGGGTGGAACGATTAACTTCGTGCCCTTGCAGCCTACTGAAAAATCCAACGCCAAAACCAACCTTTCCTTTGGTAGCTATGGTAGCAAGACGGCGAGTTTCTCGGTGAATACCGGCGCATTCCATGGCTGGTCCACGGTCTTGGCTGGCGGATACACCAGCGCAAACTCCTTTTTTCAGGGGCCGAGCAACTGGCCGCAGCACTCCTGGTCGGTATACATGAAAACTGCCCATCCTTTCTCCAACGGACTATTCACCCTTGGGTTCTATTATGAAAAATCCGACGCAACACACAGCCTTACCGTCCCTGTAACGCCAATTTCCGGCTATACCGTAAACGGCTATGGAAAACCCGGTCAGCTGCTGAGTCAGCAAACCAGTGGATTTTACTATGTTCCTTCTGCTGATCTATGGTACAAGGACGATATTGTCGATTCTTGGATTCTCTATTCTCAGCAATTGTTTGATCTAGGCGCTGGCTGGCAGCTGAAAAATACTCCCTGGTATCGGCATGGCTATCGCTTGCACCAAGCGTACTTCAACTACGGTGCGACGACCTATAATCCCGAATCCGCAGAGCACTATGCGCCCACAAATAATTCTTTTGGTGACCGCTTGGACGTGACTTTGCAGTCTCACTATAACGACGTTGCCCTTGGCGGCTGGCTGTCCTACCAGCAATACAACACTAATGAGGATCTCTGGAATCCCTATTTAGGAACTTCCCAACAGAATCCCTATGTGTACAACAATGTAGAAATCAATAGCCTCTTTAGTGATCTCTTTGCCCAGGATACAGTAAAACTGTTACAGGGAAATTTGCGGATTACGCCCGGACTTGCGCTGGCAAGTTCTTATACCTCTATGAGCGATCTGAAAAATCCTGATACCACAGCCACCTATATCACCGCAACCCCGGGCGCGAAAACTAACTTCACTCGTCTTGAGCCTTCCGTTGGCATAAATTACCGGATAACTAAAAATGTTTCAGTGTATGCTAATTATAGCGAAACCTATCAGAACGAGACGGACCTGGCCTATGGCGCCTATTTGCAAAGTATAAAAATCAATCCTGCTGATATTCCGATTACCAAAGCGCAAGACTACGAAGCAGGTTTAAGATTTCACGATAAGACCCTGAATGCTGGTGTCAACTATTACCATGACTATCTGACGAATCTGCTCAACGGTGTTTCGGGATCGGTCACGCAGTTCAACGCTTCCGGATACAATCTCGGCAACGCGATCTACCAAGGTGTAAACGCTTATGTAAAATGGCAACCGATCTGGCAATTGTATCTCTATGGTTCGGCCAACGTGCAGCACTCCTATTATACCAGTGATCACAATAATTCCGGTCAGTCTTTTGATGGTATGAGATTAGCCGGGATTCCGCATTATTCCTTCAATATTTCCGCCTCCTACAAGATCCGGGTACCTGGAGGAATTGTGGAACCAACCATAAGTGATCAGTATTCTGGCGGACAAACACTGTATGATAATGTCAGCGGTGGGCCAACCAACGAGACCATAAACGCCTATAACCTGGTGAACTTGTCTGCGAACTACCAAACGGTAGCGTTCAACCAGCTTATACCCGGGGTACGCAAGACCACCTTTACATTGGGCCTGTATAATCTGTTAAACCGTAAGTATGAATCGGATATTTATCTCGCGACCGGAGGTTATGACCCCTCCGAGCAACCCTCTTTGTTTGCCTATGCCGGTGCTCCGTTGCAAATATTTGGCAGCGTGAGCGTCAAATTCTGATCTGGGGGCAGACATGAGGCGAATTCGTAGGTTCTTGACTGCACCCGTTGCGATTAGTATTTGTCTGCTGGCGTATGGTACCGAGAGTCACGCCGCCACCCAGCGCTGGACGGGCCCGCTGGCGAAGGCATCCGCCGCTTGCCTGCAGCAGGATAGTGCCGCGCTTGCGCAAATTCAGCGCGGCGCACAATCTGGATCCTACGATGGTGTAGTGGCAATGGCTGCCTACTGGGTCTGCAAAGCCGACCCCGCGTCTGCCAAACCCTGGCTGGTAAAAGCTAGTGGCATGGGTAGTGGTTGGGCGAGCCAGGTGCTTGCGCAGTTCTTGCAACGGGACCCTGCCTCCGCCGCCAATACGGGGCAACAGGTCCGGTATTTGACGCGGGCGGCGTTGCAGGGCAATGGCTGGGCGGCACGCGAGCTTTCCGTACTGTTCCTGAACGGGGCACCAGGTCTTAGCGCAGATCCGCGCAAGGCCTCTTACTGGGCGCGCTATGCCGAAGATGTGAAGGAAAATGTCCCCGATACCTTTTATCTGGCCGAGAGCTACGCCAAAGGTTGGGGCGTTCCCAAAAATGCGCAGAAGGCCAAAGAGCTCTACGCAGAGACCTTTCATACCTTGCAGCAGGCGGCGACGGACGGCGACCCCTATGCCGATATGCTGTTTTTTCTTGCCTATAGCAAGGGTTATGGGGTCCCTAAAGACCACAGTAAAGCATTGCATTGGCTGCAGCAAGCCGCCGAGAAGGGATACCCCGAGGCCGTCGCCGAGCTGAAGGTCCTTTCCAATGGAGGAAAATCTCATGAATGAGCGCAGCGGGGGCGTCAATCGCCGTGAATTTCTCAAATCTCTGGCCTTGATGGGGGCGGTCTCTGCGACGCTCCCTTTGTCCATTCAGCGGGCCTTGGCTACCCCGGCGCACGCGGCCAGTGGAAGCATAGAGGACGTCGAACATATCGTCATTTTCATGCAGGAAAATCGCTCGTTTGACCACTATTTTGGGCATCTCTCGGGAGTGCGCGGGTACAACGATCGTTTTCCGCTACCCATTCCTAGCGGCAAGAGCATCTGGGAACAGCCACGTTTGTCTGATGCGAGCGAAGCGATTCTTCCCTATCATCTCAATACCTTGACCAGCTCTGCCCAGGTGGTCGGTGACCTCGACCATAGTTGGTATAGTACCCATGCTGCCAACGCCGGCGGACTCTTCAACGCTTGGCCGCTGGCCAAGACCGACCGCACCATGGGCTATTACCTGCGCCAGGACATTCCCTATCACTACGCCCTGGCCGATGCCTTTACCATCTGCGACCACTACTTCTGCTCGTTGGCGGGACCGACCCATCCCAATCGCAGTTATCTTTGGACGGGCATGGTCGACCCTAGCGGTCAGGGAGGCGGTCCCCTGATCAATAACGATGATTACATCACCGATCCAAAAAAATACCCGCCCGTCTGGTGGCCGACCTATCCCGAGCGCTTGCAGAAGGCTGGGGTCTCCTGGCAGGTCTACCAGGAGGGGACCACACTGAGCCTGGAGAAACCCTTTGAAGGGAACTACGGTGACAATCCCTTGCAGATGTTTCGTCAGTACGTGAATGCCCCGAGTGACTCTCCTCTGCGACAGCGTGGCATTTCGGTGCGCAGCCTTCGCCAGTTGCAGGAGGATGTCGTCCGAGACCGCCTGCCACAGGTGTCGTGGATTGTGGCACCCGCCGGGTATACCGAGCATCCCTCCTATGCGCCCGCCTATGGCGCGGTGTATATTGCGCGGGTACTGGCGGCACTTACCGCCAACCCCAAGGTCTGGTCACGAACGGCGGTATTTCTCAACTATGACGAGAACGACGGCATTTTCGACCATGTCATTCCGCCGCAACCGCCGACCCCAGTGCGGCCTGGGAAAAGTACCGTCAGCACCGCCGGCGAAGTGCACGATCTGGTCAACCCGCGTCAGGCCCCTCTCTTCATACCCGACGACCTGCCCTACGGGATGGGACCGCGTACTCCTATGATCGTTATTTCGCCTTGGAGTCGGGGTGGCAAGGTCTGCTCCGAGGTATTCGACCATACCTCGGTGCTGCGCTTCGTGGAAAAACGCTTTGGCGTGAGCGAGCCGAACATCACGCCGTGGCGGCGAGCGGTTGCCGGCGATCTGACCTCGGCTTTTGATTTTTCCCGCGCCGATCTTCGCCAATACTTTCTTCCCAGTACCGCCAATAACTTCAATCTGGTCCAACGGGCAGTGGCAGACTTGCCTCTGCCTCGGGTACCGGAGCCAGGAACTCAGCAAGGCATCACTCCGCAGGAAGAAGGTCAGCGTCCTTTGCTGCCCATCGACTACCGCCAGACATTGCAAATCGAAGCCGACGCCGACGGTTATCAGCTTCGCTGCCAGAACCCGTCAAATCTGGGGATCTGTTGTTGGGCCTACTGGGATGGCAACACGGGCTTGCCCCAGCGCTACACCATCGGTGCCGGCCACCAGTTAGAGGATCATATCGCCTGGCCCAAGGACGTCCCCGCTGCACTGACGGTCTACGGTCCCAATGGCTTCATTCGCAAGCTGCAGGGTAAAGGGCAGTCTTCGGTACGGGTAAGCGAAGAGTACGTACTCCCGGGCGGCAATCTTCGTCTAGTCCTGGAAAATCGGTCTGACTCGGCGCGCGAAGTGGAGATCGAGGACGCCGCGTATGGTGCCGAAAAACGCCGCATCCGCCTTGCAGGCGGGGAAAAGCGGGCACTCGATTTTCCCCTGCAGCAGAGCGATCAGTGGTATGACCTACAGGTTAGAGATCAAACCCATGTCTGGCGTTTGGCGGGGCATGTCGAAACCGGCCATCTGAGCAAGACCGATCCCGCCAACGTAGCCCCCGTCCTACGGGTGTGATTCAGCCAAGCGTATCAGGCCGTTGCCCTTTTTCCCTTCGCGCACTGACGGAGCTGCCATTTTTCAAAAAGGCTGTGTGCAAACATCCCGATGATCATGGCGACAAAGAACAGCACGACTTCGGTTTCCAGCGTGCCTAAGGATGCGAGCGCCGGACCAGGACAGTAACCGGCCAGTCCCCAGCCGCTGCCAAAGAGGAAAGATCCAATCAGCAGCGAGGGAGTGATATCCCGGCGAGTCGGCACTCCTAGCTTGTCGGCTAGGAGGGCCTTGCCCCGACGAATCACCAGTGGGATGCCTACCATGCTGACCCCGAGAGCTCCCGCCATCACAAAGAGCAAGGAGGGATCCCAGGCACCAAAGATGTCAAAAAAGCCCGTGATTCGTGCCGGGTCTGTCATCCCGGAAACATTGAGCCCGATACCAAAAAGAAGGCCGATCAGTAGCGTACTGAGAAGTTTCATGTGAGGTTTCTCTTTTCTTTTAGAATAGGTGTATCAGAGAGGCGACAAGAAAGCCTGCCGCCATGAAGCTGATGGTGGCAGCTACAGAACGCCGTGAAAGTCGGGCAAGCCCGATTACCCCGTGTCCGCTGGTGCAGCCAGATCCCAGGCGGGTACCAAAGCCAACCAGAAGGCCGCCTAGCAGAAGGGCTCCCAGGTCCAGGTCGATCTCTCCTTTGCTTAGGGAAAATCCTGCCGCAGACAAGAGAAATGGAGAGGCGAGGAGACCCACAATGAAGGCGAGGCGCCAACCGACATCACCGGAGGAAGGCTTCAGGAGCCCACCCACGATGCCGCTGATACCGGCGATCTTGCCGTTGATGGCCAGCAACAGCACGGCCGCCAAGCCGATCAATGCGCCGCCAAACAGAGAAAGCCAAGGTTGAAAGGGAACTAGGTCAGTAAACATATATTACCTCGCAGAATCGAGAACGCTCCAGTAGTTGAGTTATTTACTATATATATATAAACTAATTCTAGGGGCTAAAGTCAACCCCTTGTTATAAAAGAGGGAGCTATATTTTTATGGCGACCTCCAGTTGTGCAGCGACGGTAGGTTTTTGCAAACGGAGGGTACTACCATGACGGAAGTGGCAATCAAGACCTTTTTCGATCCGACCACGTGGACCTTTACCCATGTGGTCCATGACCCGGCCACCCGCAAGGCGGCCATTATCGATCCCGTGTGGGACTATGATCCGAAGTCCGGGCGTACGGCGGAGCGTTCTTTACAATCTGTTATCGACTACGTTACCTCGCAGGATTTGCAGCCCGAGTGGGTCCTAGAGACGCATGTTCACGCCGATCACCTGTCCTCCGGTAATCTGCTGCGGGAGCGCTATGGATGCAAGATCGGGATTGGCGCGACCATTCGGCAGGTGCAGGAGACTTTCAAGAAGATCTTCAATTCTGAAGAGAGTTTCCAGACCGATGCTTCGCAGTTCGATCGGACCTTTGCAGATGGAGATACCTTTCCCATTGGTAACCTGCAGGTCTCGGTGCTGCACATCCCCGGCCATACGCCAGCCGACAGCGCTTATGTGATCGGCAAACACGTCTTTGTGGGTGATACCATCTTTGCCCCCGACGTGGGTACGGCGCGCTGCGATTTCCCCAATGGCAATGCACACACGCTATATCGATCCATCCAGCGCTTGCTCAGCATGCCGGAGGATACCGTCCTCCATCTTTGTCACGATTATCCCCCGGAAGGGCGCGAAGCGCGTGCGGAGTGGACCGTGGCGGAAGAGCGTGCCGGTAATATCCATGTGCACGATGGTGTTTCCGAAGAAGAGTTTGTCAAGATGCGTACAGAGCGGGATGCCACCTTGGCCATGCCCGTACTGATTCTTCCCTCGGTGCAGGTAAACATGCGCGCCGGCGCCTTGCCGCCTGCAGAGGCCAATGGTGTCAGTTATCTGAAAATTCCTGTGAACCTTCTCTAAAGGACCGATAGAGCATTGGGGCTGGCCGGCGACCTACGTCGTGTGGTCGGCCCTTCATCATTGGCTATTCCGGATGTTTCAGGAAAGCCTCGGATCGATGGGTAGATAGGCAAATATCCCGTAGGGGCGCGAGTACTGCAGCAACAATTGCGCCTGTGTCAGTGCCTCGCCGCCGCTTCCCTGGGGGAGGGAAAAGCCAAGGCTTGCCAGTGCCCAGGAGCGGATTTGGGTGAAAGAGGACTCGCCCGCGGGGCGCGGCAGATATAGCAAGTGATACTGACCGCTCTGCAAATGTGCCAGTTGGGCAACGGCCTGCTCTGCCTCGGTCATCCCCCCCAGGCCGTCCACCAGCCCCAGGCGTTTGGCGTCCACACCACTCCAGGCTCGGCCTTGCGCGTCTTGTTCAGCCTCTGCGAAGGGCAGATGGCGTGCCTTCGCCACCAGCCCTACGAAATGGGTATAGAGGTGATCGACTACCGCCTGGAGGGCCTGTTGCTCCGGTTTCCCAAGCGGCGCGAAAGGTGTCAGCGAGGGACTGTGGGGAAGACTGCTGACCCCGGAATAGCCAACGCCAAGTTTTTGCAATAGACCGGTATAGTTCGGAACGAGCACAAAGACACCAATATCGGCGGCGATAGTGGTTGGTTCAGCGTAGATGCGATCGGCGGCAGTGGAAAGCCAGTAGGCGCCGGAAGCTCCGAGAGTCCCCATGCTCACTACCACGGGCTTACCCGCTTTGCGCAAACGCTCAATGGCGCGGCGGATGGCGTTGGCAGCATTGACGTCGCCGCCGGGGCTGTCAACTTGCAAGATGACTGCTTTGACGTCGGGCTCGTGGCGCAGGTGATCGAGCTGGCGCACCGTTGCTTCGGCGGCAACCACCCCGGGCGCTTCGATATCTCCCGGCACCAGCATGCCATCAATGGGTACCACAGCGATCTCGGATCCGTGCTCCGGCTGATGCGCGGCAAAGCTTGCATAGTAGCGCTGCCAGCCGATGCGCCGGAGCTTCTTTTGGCCTATGGCTTTGGCAATGGCGTCGCGAAAGTCCTCCCGATCACCAATCTGCGTGATGAGCTTTTGCTGTAGCGCCAGCTGCGCCGCGTTACCTTGGGATTTTTGTAACAATTCGGGGAGATGTAGTGCATAATTCTCCAGGATATCCGCGGAAAAACTGCGCCCCTGATCCACCGCGCTCGTATAGGACTGCCACCAGGTCGCCAGCCAGGCACGATTTTCCTCCTGCGCCGCCGGCGACATATCTGTGCGGGTCAACGGCTCCACTGCCGACTTGTACTTGCCCTGGCGGAAGGCGTAAACATCGACCCCGATCTTGTTGAGCAGGCCCTTGAAATACAGAGAATCGCTGGAGAAGGGGGTGATCAGGGCCATGCCCAATTCTGGCAGAAATACCTGGTTGGCCTGCGCGGCAAGCACATAGTTGCCGGTAGAATATTCTGGGGCATAGGCGTAGATGAGCTTGCCTTGGGCGCGGAAACGCTGCAAGGCATGGGCGACATCCAGCAGCTGCGTCAGACTGCCGCCACTGAATTCCCGAAGGTCAAGCGCCAGCACCCGTATATTCGGATCTTTGGCCGCGTGATCGATGCTGGCGACAAGATGCCGCAGCAGAACATGCTCTTGCGTGGGGTGAATTTTTTGCAGTAGGCGGTCCTGCCAGGAGTTGCTTTCGCTGTATACCAAGCTGCCCTGTGGCTCGACCCAGAGGACGGAGTTTTTGGCGACGTGAATCTGTGGGCGGGAGAAATGCTGAACGATGGCGGCAATGATCAGGATCAGAATGGCCAGTGTCAGCAGATTGAGGACCGTGAGGCGCAGCCAGTGTAGAACCTTACCCAGCCACAGAAACGGTAAGAGCAGGCGGCGCATGCGTCGGTTTCCTTTCGCCACGGGAGAAATTGGTCGGGGAGACAGGATTCGAACCTGCGACATCCTGCTCCCAAAGCAGGCGCGCTACCAGACTGCGCCACTCCCCGAAGCCACTAGAATAGCCGTGGGGAGCGACTTTGGTCAATCAAGGCGGGAGAGCTTGCGCCGCAGGCGATCGAGTTCGCGACGGGCCAGGGCGATCCCGTCATTCAGTCGCTGCCGCTCTTTCTCAGTGATGTCCTTGCCCTTTTCTACCAGCTCCTCGCTATAGATGGCGATGGTATCGAGCAATTCTTCGACGCGCTCGTTGATGCGCTCACGGGATACTGCCATCCTGTCCCAGGCCCGGTTGGCCTGTTGGCGCAACTGCTCGCGGGTACGTTCGCCGCTTTGCGGAGCAAAGAGTAGCGCCGCTGCAGCGCCCGCCAGGGCGCCGGCAGCGAGGGCCGCGCCGAGGGCCGCATAACTCAAACCATTATCTGTATCGTAATCCATGAGATACCTCCGTTACGTGATGACCGTGGGGGCCTTGCGGCCAGAAAGGCTTTCCAAGCGAGTCAGGTCTTTCCCGAGCGTTACCAAGGGACCCAGGTAGCGCTGCGGGTCGCGATGGAATTGTTCGGGATTGGTTTCGTAGGCCTCGTGATAAATGCGCAAGGTGGCTCCCGCGGTACCAGTTCCCGAGAGCCGGAAGATCAGGCGGGCACCGTCGGCAAAGAGAATGCGCAGGCCTTGGTGTTCGCTGACACTACCGTCGATGGGATCGGTGTACGAGAAATTATCCGCCACCTGTACCTCGCGTCCCGCCAGCTGCTGACCGGGCAGCACCGGCAGTTGCGCCTGCAGCCCGTCCAGCATCTTTTTTGCGACCTCGCTCGGCAACTCTTCGTAGTCATGGCGGGTGTAATAATGGCGGCCAAAGCGCTGCCAGTGGGCATCCAAAATCTCGCGCACGGACTGGCCGCTATGGGCCAGTACCGAAAGCCATGCCAGCACCGCCCACAGTCCGTCCTTTTCGCGCACGTGGTCGGAGCCCGTACCAAAACTCTCTTCGCCGCAGAAGGTGATGCGACCGGCGTCGAGAAGGTTGCCAAAAAATTTCCAGCCCGTGGGAGTCTCGAAGTGCTCGATGCCCAAGGCTTTGGCCACCACATCGGCAGCCTGGCTGGTGGGCATGGAGCGCGCCACCCCATGCAGGCCGTTGGCGTAGGCGGGAATGCAGCGCGCCTGGGCAGTCAGCACGGCCAGGGAGTCACTTGGTGTGACGAAGACGCCGCGCCCCAGGATCATGTTGCGATCGCCATCGCCATCGGAGGCGGCGCCGAAGTCCGGAGCTTGCTCGGAAAACATTAGATCGGCGAGCGGCTTGGCATAGACCAGATTGGGATCCGGGTGACCGCCGCCGAAATCGGGCAAAGGTATGGCGTTTTGTACGGTGCCTGCCGGCGCGCCCAGGCGTCGTTCGAGTATTTCCTGGGCATAGGGGCCGGTGATGGCATGCAAGGCATCGAAGCGCATGCGAAAGGAGCCCTGTAGCAGCCGGGATAAGGCAGGAAAGTCAAAAAGCTTCTCCATCAAGTCGGCATAATCGCGCACCGGATCGATGACGCGGATGCGGGTGTTGCCCAGCTGCAACTCCTGCTCGTGATCGAGGTCGATGTCCTCGATCTGGGCAATGCGGTAGCTGCTGATGGCCTTGCTTCCCGCCCAGATCTGCTCGGTCAGGGATTCGCTGGCCGGGCCACCATTCTCACCATTGAACTTGATGCCAAAATCGTGGTCGGGGCCGGCGGGATTATGCGAGGCACTAAGAATGAGTCCGCCGCGGGCTCGGTAATGGCGGATGACGTGGGAGACGGCGGGGGTGGAGAAGAGCCCGTGGCGGCCAATGAGTAGTTCTCCCCAGCCGTTGGCGACCGCCATCTTGATGATGGTCTGGATGGCCTCGCGGTTGTAGTAGCGACCATCACCGCCAAGGACCAGGGTCTTGCCCACACGATCGGGAATGGCATCAAAAACGGCTTGTACAAAATTTTCCAGGTAATGCGCCTGTTGAAACACCTTTACCTTTTTCCGCAGGCCTGAGGTACCAGGCCGTTGATCGGCAAACGCTTGCGTCTTGACCGTGGTGATTTCCATGTACAGAGCCTCAATGATCCAAGGGGATGTCCAGCACCGTCGAACTGCGGGATGCATCGGTGCGCACCCATAAAGTATAGCCGCCGATCTGCCAGGTGCTGACAATGATGCCCCCGTCTTTGATGGCAGCCAAGCTGGCGCGACGCAGATCCTCGTCCATACTTTCTTCCCAGTCGCCGGTAACATGGCGGCGTAGCAGCTCCTGGGGATTGATGTCTCCCGCCTCGAAAATGCTCTGCGCATCGGGAGAGAGCAGTATGGTACCGAGAGGGAACAGCATCTTGGGATGAAGATCGCTCATACAAAAAATCCTTGGCTACGGAGAAATTCGCGGCTCGGTTCCGCGCAGTGCTGCATCAACGCTATCCGGTGTGGGTTTTGTCGCGCTAAGCGTGCCAGGCGCGATGCCGAGTCTAATCCTGCCGCAGCATATACCGTCGGCACCGGGAAAAACGCGGTGTACAAAAATTGCCGCATCACCTCGCGCAGTAAAGGGCTGAGGAGGCGTCGCTGTAAACCGCCTAGGCGACGACTGCGCCGTTGCACGGTGATTCTTGCGAAGGCCATATGCCTGGCCTCTTCCCGACGATGAAGCTGGTTGATCGCCAAAACCGCCGGTGGCAGCATTTTATCGCTCAAGATTTGCCGACTCATCTGGTCGGGGACGTTTTCACCAATGAAAATCGTCGCCCAGAAAGCTGCCGAGCCCTCCGGCGCCAAGCGGGCGAACAGGGTCGCCAAGCGCGGGCGCTGACTTGGAGGGGTCAGGAAGGGGAGTTGTGCCCGCTGTTGTAGCTCGAGGAACATCAAACTGTGCCCGACTTCCTCGCGCAGTTCGTGGAGTTGATAATGGTAACTGTGCGTGTCGCCGTACAGATGCTGCAGGGAGTGGCTACCCAGCCGCTGAATGAAAAGTGCTTCCAGCCACAGACCCAGCTCACAGAAGGACACAAACTCGACTTGCGACAGGCGTATTCGCTCCTCAGCACGGAGGGCGTCGAACTCTGGTAGCCCATATAAAGAAAGGAGGGGATCAGGCAGCCAGGCCTTTTCCGGATCCAGGGTGTCCCAAGGGATTTCCTCGAGTGGATCACGATAGTTTGCGCTATGCCGACTGAGACGCTGAATGAGGGCGTCGTGGTGACGCGAAACAACCGCCATAAACTCTCTGCCCCTTCATAATACGTGTTCTGCATTCTGCCATGACCGCCAAAGCTCTCCAAGCCCGCCACCGGCCGGAAGGCGTTGCGCCGGTATCCTTGAGCGCGCAAAATGACAATCCGCTTTGTCGAGGTGCCCATGTTCGAATCCCTCAGCCAACGTCTCAACCAAAGTTTCAAGGCCTTGCGTGGTCAGGCCCGCCTCAGTGAAGACAATATCCGCGATGCCCTGCGCGACGTGCGTATGGCGCTGTTGGAGGCCGACGTGGCATTGCCGGTGGTCAAGGATTTTGTGGCAGAAGTGCGACAGAAGGCTATCGGCGAAGAGGTGTTGCGCAGCCTGAGCCCTGCACAGGTCTTCATCAAGATCGTCAACGACGAACTGACGCGTCTGATGGGTTCTCATAATGACCGGCTCGATCTGCAGGCGCGACCGCCGGTGGTGATCCTCATGGCCGGACTGCAGGGCTCCGGGAAAACGACCACGAGTGCCAAACTCGCCCTCTGGCTCAAGGAGCGAGAAAAGAAGCGGGTGTTGATGGTCAGTACCGACGTCTATCGGCCGGCGGCGATGGAGCAACTCGCCAGTCTCGGACGTGATATCGCCGTCGAGGTCTTTCCTAGCCACCCCAGCCAGGCGCCCGTGCAGATCGCGCGGGATGCTTTGGATGCGGCACGCAAGCAGGTGTACGACGTGCTGATCGTCGATACCGCCGGGCGACTGCACGTAGACGAAGAAATGATGACCGAGGCCAGGGACCTGACTGCTGCAGTACAGCCAACGGAATTGCTCTTTGTCGTCGACGCTATGACTGGCCAGGATGCGGTCAACACCGCCAAGGCCTTTGACACTGCCCTACCGCTGACCGGAGTGATCCTCACCAAGGCCGATGGCGATGCGCGCGGTGGCGCCGCCCTCTCCATTCGCGCCATCACCGGTAAACCCATCAAGTTCCTCGGTGTGGGCGAGAAGGTGCGCAAGGGGCTGGAGGCCTTCTACCCGGAGCGAATGGCCTCGCGTATCCTCGGCATGGGTGACATCGTTAGTCTGGTGGAGCAGGTACAGCAGGAAGTCGATGTCGAGCAGGCCCAGCGGATGACCGACAAGCTGCGCAAAGGCAAGGGCTTTGATCTCGAAGATTTTCGTGAACAGTTGCGTCAGGTGGAGCGCATGGGCGGGCTGACCAGCATCCTGGACAAGCTGCCGGGGATGAGTGAAATCCCCAGCGAAGCGCAGGAGGCCCTGCAGGACAAAAAGCCGATGCGGCGGCTGGAAGCGATCATCAATTCCATGACTATGGAAGAACGACGCCACCCGGAAATCATCAAGGCCTCTCGCCGCCGCCGAATTGCGGCAGGCTCTGGCACGACCGTCGCCGAAGTCAACAAGCTACTCAAACAGTTTGAGATGATGCAAAAGATGTTCAAAAAGATGGGCAAGGGGGGTAAGGGCTTAGGACGCTTGCTGGGGATGAATCCGCGCAATCTCACGAAAGGCGGTATGCCCTTTCAATAAGTGAAATTTTTGGTTATGATTCGCGCCTTTCCCGCCGCGCGGGTCGCGGTATTGTGCTTTTGTGAGGAACGGACATGGTAGTGATTCGGATGGCTCGGGGTGGCGCCAAGAAGCGGCCCTTCTACCACATCGTGGTGGCGGACAGTCGGGCACGGCGTGACGGACGCTTCATCGAGCGTTTGGGCTTTTACAATCCCGTCAGTAATCCGTCGGAACTGCGGCTCGACAAGGAACGTGCAGCCTACTGGCTGGCCCAGGGGGCGCAGCCTTCGGATACCGTGGCACGCTTCCTCAAGGCCGAGGGCGTGAGCAAGACGGGTGTCAACGCCGCCTGAAACTGCGGAATGGGTGCCTCTGGGGCGGATTTCCGGCCTCTATGGTGTCCGCGGCGCCGTCAAGGTCTTTTCCTATACCGAGGAGCGTGACGGCATTTTGGATCACGCCCTCTGGTATCTGGGTGTAGAGCACCGCCCGGTCGCTGTGCTCTCCGGTGGGGTGCAGGCCGGAGCAGTGATTGCGCAGCTGCGTGGGGTCCAGGATCGCGAAGCCGCCCGGGCACTGATCGGCGAAGAAATTGCTGTCCCTGCCGAAGAGCTGCCGCCGCTACCGGAAGGCGAATATTATTGGCGGGACTTGATCGGTATGCAGGTGATCAACCATACCGGGCAAGCGCTGGGGCAGGTGAAAAGCCTGTTGGAGACCGGCGCCAACGATGTCCTCGTGGTGGAGGACGAGCAAGATGCGGAAACCCTGATTCCGTGGACAGCGGATGTGCAGGTGGATGCAGTACAACGTCGTATCGTGGTTGGCTGGGAAAAGGACTGGTGATGCGTTTTGATGTCATCAGCATTTTTCCCGAGCTGATTGAAGGATATTTTCAGGCAGGGGTTTTGGCCCGCGGTCGGCAACGCGGTTTGCTCGCATTGCAGGTCTGGAATCCTCGGGATTTCAGCGATCTTCCGCATCAGCGGGTGGATGACCGCCCCTTTGGCGGTGGTCCAGGTATGCTGATGATGGCGCCGCCACTGATGGCAGCCATCGCTCGCGCGCGGCGGGAAAATCCGGAGGCACCAGTGGCGTATCTATCGCCCCAGGGGCGGCCCCTGCGGCAGGCGGATTGCCAGCGCTTCAGCCGCCGCGCGGGGATGATCCTCCTGGCCGGGCGCTATGAGGGTGTCGATGAGCGCGTCATGGCGCAGGTCGATGAGGAGTGGTCGCTGGGGGATTACGTCCTCGCCGGAGGCGAGTTGCCGGCGCTGGTGTTGATGGAGGCAACGGCGCGCCTTCTGCCTGGCTTCCTCGGGCATGAGGCCTCGGCGCAGGAGGACAGTTTTGCGGCGGCGGACCTCTTGGATTGTCCGCATTACACTCGACCCGAGCAATGGGATGGGGTGGGGGTACCTGAGGTTTTATTGTCGGGTGATCATGCGCGGATTGCGCGCTGGCGTCGGGGACAGTCGCTGTTGCGAACCCGGATGCGGCGTCCGGACCTCTGGGTGCGGCGCCAGTTGTCGGTTGAGGATATACGTTGTCTGCAGGAAGCAGAGAACGCGGATGAAAGTGGCAGGGCGTAAGGAGAAGTGCTGTGAATATCATTGATGAAATCAATCAGGCAGAGGCCAAGAACGAGATCCCCGACTTCATCGCCGGTGACACCGTAGCGGTGCACGTTCGCGTGAAGGAAGGCGAGCGCGAGCGGGTCCAGGTATTCGAGGGCCTGTGTATCGCCCGGCGTAACCGGGGTGCCCACTCATCCTTCACGGTGCGCAAGATTTCCAGCGGCGAAGGCGTCGAGCGCGTTTTCCCGATGCACTCCCCGCTGGTTGCCAAGGTAGAGGTGAAGCGTCGCGGCGATGTCCGGCGCGCCAAACTCTACTATCTGCGTGATCTCTCTGGTAAGGCCGCGCGCATCCGCGAAAAGCTCGGCTGAGATGACCGCCTTGCAGTCTACCGCCTTGCTGGAGCAATGGCGGATGGCTGCGGCACCAGAGCAGGATCGCATCTGGGCAGATGCTGCTGCGCGTCTGCCCTTGCAGTCAGGCTTTTTGCGGGAGGGCCTGCCTCTGTCTCGGGGGCAGGCCGATCTGCATCTCAGTCGTTGCTGGATGGCGCGACTCAGCGTGACCATTGCCGCGAATTCCCTGCCTGGCCATCTGGTCGCGCGGGCTTGGTCGGCGATGGCGACGGGCGCCCCGGTTCCCGCCGAATGGCTGCAGATAACACCCGATGCACCCCTACCGATCGACATGGAACTCGATATCCTTGCCGAGGCCGTCGAAAAACGGGACGAGAAACGGCTGTTGCCGCTGTTGCGCAGCATGGCCGAGGATGTCAAGGCCCGGCACCTGATCATCGATCGTCTACGCCTGCGGGTCGCAGAAGATGGTTTCGCCCATGGTTTGCGCAGCAGTCTCTTCCATGCCTGGGCACAACTCGCTGCCGTCGTGTCTGCGGAAGATTTTGTCGCGCTTACCCTGGCTGCGTTGCAGCAACATTGGGGCCTGCCCGAGGCTTGTGCGGTGGTGGTGCCCGAGGGGCGGGCAGAGCGGCGCGCGGATAGTGGCAAGGCGCTCTTGCAGAGTCTGCGCGAGCGTGATCTGAGTGCCTATATGGAGCATCTCCGCGGTATGGGGGACCAACCGATTGCCGCATTGCGTCAGCTCTTTCTGGCGCTGGGCCTGATGATTCTGGAATATCCGGCGAGCACCCAACTGCGTGAACTGGGAGAGATCTACCTGTGGTTGGCGGCGGTACTCCAGATGCCCCACCGTAGCTTGCGTCGTTGTCGACGCATACTGTTCAGTGCGGCTGCCGATCTGTTTCGCTTCGCGGGTTGGGAGGCGCAGCAAGACTGGCCGGGATATACTGAACTCGCAGCTTTCCGCCATGCCCTGTCCGAGAAGCCTACGCCGCAAACATTCCGTGAGGACTGGCAGCGCATTCTCCAGGTGCAAGCCCTCGGCAGCGAAGCCTTGGCAACCTGGTATCGTCGGCGGGCCGAGCAATATCTCAGCGTAGCTGCCGAGCCCGCGACAGACTTCTGGGCACATTGGCAGGAGACGCAAAGGGCTACCCAGGAACTCGCCGGACCGCTATTATGGACTCATCCCTTAGTTTTTCTGCGCCTGTACCCGGAATCGTGAGCCGTTGGCGCTACAGCGTCGCGCCGATCGGCACGCTGACCCTGGAATTTTGTGACGCTGCGTTGATTGGCCTGAGTCCCGTTCTCGGACAAGCCGAAGAGTTGCCCGATCTCCCCGCCGATCATCCGGTCGCGCAGGCGTTGGCAGCCTATGCGGCAGCCGACTTCGAGGCCTATGAACGATGCCGTAGGCGGCTTTTGTTGCGGGTACTCGGTACGCCATTTCAGCAGCAGGTTTGCCGTGCCCTGCAGGAGATTCCTCTGGGCCAGATCCGCAGCTATGGTGAACTCGCCAGCCGTTTGCAGAACGCGCCCCGCGCGGTTGGCCGGGCATGCCGTGGTAATCCCATCGCCATCCTCATCCCCTGCCATCGGGTACTCGCCAAGGACGGTCTTGGCGGCTATGCGGGCGAACGGGAGGGAGCAGCGCTCAGCTACAAAAAACTTCTTCTTCAGCACGAGGGGGTGTGGGATGCGCACGCCTAAGAACTCTGCACGGGAGCTGGACGAGGATGTTCATCAATTTCTCGATGCTTTGTGGCTGGAGAAAAACCTGAGTGCCCATACGCTGCAGGCCTACCGTCAGGATCTTGACAGTTTGTTCCGGCACCTGCAGCCGCGCGGGCTACGTTTGCGTCAGGCAGAGCACGCCGACCTGTCAGGTTTTCTCGCCGCTCGCCTGAGCGCTGGCGCGGCCCTGCGCAGCGTGCGGCGGCAGCTCTCCAGTCTACGGAGCTTTTACGCCCATGCCCTGCGCGAGGGCTGGATCCACCGCGATCCCACTCTGGACCTCAGCTCGCCCCGTCTAGGTCGCTATTTGCCGGAGGTGCCGACGGAGTCCGAGATCGAGGCGCTGCTTGCCGCACCAGATCAAAGCCATCCCCTAGGGCTGCGAGATGCCACCATGCTGGAGCTGCTCTATGCGACTGGCCTGCGGGTGTCAGAGTTGGTGACCCTGCAGCTATCACAGGTAGACATAGCAGCCGGCGTGCTGAAGACCTTCGGTAAGGGGCGCAAGGAACGCTTGGTGCCCATCGGCGAGCGGGCCCAAGACCTGCTTGCCGATTATTTGCGGCGCGCTCGCCCCGAGCTCTTGCAGCAGGCTGCCCAAGCTGCCCTGTTTCTCAGCCAGAGGGCAGCACCTATGACCCGGCAACGTTTCTGGCAGCTAATCCGACACTATGGCAGGATTGCCGGCATCCATTGCCGGCTTTCTCCCCACAGTCTGCGCCATGCCTTTGCCACCCATTTGCTCGATCACGGCGCTGACCTGCGCAGCGTGCAGTTGATGCTGGGACATGCCCAGCTCAGTACGACGGAAATCTACACGCATATTGCCCAGGCACGGCTCCAGGCCCTGCACGCCGCGCACCACCCGCGCGGCTAGCTTCAGTCCCCTTTTTTTGGTAGGCGCAGGACAATGAAAATGCTCGATTTTCCTTGTCGGACCAGCACCGGAACCGGTTTGTCTGCGGGAGTGGCCGCAACCAGACGTTGCAGCTGCTGCGGGCTCTGCACCACCTGCTGATCGAACTGTTCGATGACCATCCCCGGCTGCACGCCGGCTTCGGCCGCCGCGCCTTCGTGTACGTCCACTACCTCTACGCCCTGATCGATTCCCAGCTCTCGTTTTAGTTTGGCAGACAGCGGCTTGGTGGAGATACCCAGCCGTTCGATTTTCAGCACGCTAGGATTTGGTGTCGGACTGCTCTCCAGATCGCTGGCTTTCTGCGGGCTGGGCAAGGCGCCGACGGTGATCGGCAGATCCACCGCTTTGCCGTGCCGTAAAATACCGATCTCTACCCGAGTTCCAGGCTTTTTCGTGCCTACCAGCAAGGGTAGTTGGCCGACACTGTAGACTGGCTTGCCCGCGAAGGTGACGATGACATCGCCGGCACGTAGGCCCGCACGTGCCGCGGGACTGCCCGGCTCGACCGAGGCGACGAGGGCGCCCAGGGGTTCATTGAGATGCAGTGCCTCGGCCATGTCTGGTGTCACACTCTGGACCTCGACACCGAGATAGCCAAACTGAATGGCCCGGTGTGCCTTGAGATCCTCTACCACCGACATCACCGTATTGATGGGGATGGAGAAAGACAGGCCCATGTAACCACCGTTGTTGGTGTAGATCTGGTCATTGATGCCCACGACCTGACCATACATATTGAAGAGGGGACCGCCAGAGTTGCCGGGATTGATAGGCACGTCACTCTGGATGAAGGGGATGTACTCATCGTCCGGTAGTGGTCGATCCAGGGCGCTGACAACGCCCTGGGTGACAGAGTTGGAGAAACCGAAGGGGGTACCCACCGCGAGTATCCATTGTCCCACCTTGAGATCGCTCGAATTACCTATGGGTGCTGTGGGCAGGTTGTTGGCGTCGATCTTCAACAGGGCGGTATCGTAGCGCACCGACAAGCCGACGAGTTTGGCCCGATAGGCGTGGTGATCAGCGAGGGTGACAATGATGTGCTTGGCATGGCGCACGACATGGGCGGCAGTGACGATGTAGCCATCGCTGCTCAGGATGAAGCCGGAGCCGAGAGATTCGACCTTCTCCTGCGGAGGCTGCTTGGACTGACTATTGGGTGCGCCAAAATGCTCAAAAAAGCGGTAGAAGGGCGAGTCTGGCGGAAAGGGATTGCCGGCCCCGGGAATCGCCTGTTCGGAGGTCGTGCTGATATTCACCACCGTTGGGCCATAACGGTCGATGAGGGGGGTGAAATCGGGAAGATTCACCAGGGGCCGCAAGGGAGTACTTTGCGTGACCGCGGCAACGGGCGCTGCCTGGCTGGTAGCTGGCTTTTCGCCACCCACCTGTGCTTGCGCACAACCAGAGGCAAGCAGGACCAGAGTGAACGCTGAGGGGATGGCACGACGTTGCGAGAAACGGGAAATGGGGCCGCACATTCGGTCTTTTACTCCTTAGGGTACCCGCCAGGGCGGTGCGACGGAGAGCATCCGCCAGAGAACAGGCTCAATAGAGTGCCCGCGCCAGTTTGCTGCGATATTCGTTGACCAAGGGATGTTCCTTGCCCAGTACGAGAAAAATCTTCAGGAGGGTCTTGCGTGCGAGATCGTCGCGATATTTTCGATGACGCTGCACCATCTCGATGAGTTGCTCCAGTGCTGCCTGCTCATGACCTTGCAACAGCTCGCGTAGCGCATGTTGGTACATGGCCTGCGCCTGCTCATCACCACTGCTTTCCTGCAAGCGCCGCGTGATTTCCGCGCTGGGCGGCGCATCGCGCAGTTCTGCCGAAAATTCCAGTAGCGCCCGCAGCGCCTCGACGTCCTCCCCAACCTGGAAGGCGGGACTCAGAGCAGCCAATTCGAGCTCGGCGGCGTCGTGATCGCCACGGCCGATCAAAAGACGCGCAAGCTCCAAGCGGGCCTCATCATTGCGGGCATTTTGCTCGAGAGCGGCGCGAAAGGCCTGCTCGGCTGCCACGGTATCGCCCCGTGCGAGGGCTTCGAGCCCCGCCTTGCGCTGCTCGTCGCCGACATTGGGCAAAATCTTGTCGAGGAACTGACGAACGGCGGACTCGGGCAAGGCGCCAGCGAACTCGTCGACGACCTTGCCATCACGAAAGGCTTTAACCGCCGGGATGCCTCGAACGGAATACTGTCGAGAGAGCTCAGGATTTTCATCCGCGTTGATCTTTGCGAGTAAAAAAGCCCCCTGCATTTCGTCGGCCAAGCGCTCCAGAACGGGACCCAGGGCGCGACAGGGGCCGCACCAGGGAGCCCAGAAATCCACCACGACCGGGCGACGAAAGGATTCGGCTTCCACGGCCTCGCTGAAGTTGCCCAGGTTTACGTCAATCACGTGGGAACCAGACGCCATCTACTCCACTCCTACTCTTCGGATTCAGAACATGACTACACGATACTTTGTCGCTGTGAGCGCGTCACTGGGCCTGCAGCTTGTGCATTTCCTCGACGATCTGATGCAGCAGGCTGCGGGTGCTGGCGCCCAGTCCTTTGCCCAGACGCTCCACGTCGGTTTTCCCTTGGGATAATAGCCCCAGACAGGCGCCCAACTTTGCCATCTCGCCCCCTGCCCGCTGCATCTGGCTGGCCATCTGCCCGAGCCATTGCAGGGCCCGGGTATCGCCCCGCTGGGCAGCGACGACGATTCCGGCAATCCCGGGAGCCGCGAAGCTCGGGTCGGCCGGGGTGTCGGTGGACGGGAGAGAGAGGGGATCCTGCAGGCCCTGCAGGACGCTCTCGACGACAATGCGGTCTTCGTCGTCCAGACCGAGCAAAAGTGTTGCATCCCTCTCGCCCGCCAGGATTCGTTCCAGGCGCGCGACGAGCTCCTCCCAACCGTTGGCGCTGGCTGCGCGCAGACTGTCCGCCAGTGCTGGCCGTCGCTCGGCGTTCTGACAGGCGGCAACGACCTGATGAATAAGTTGCGCGTGCGCCCTGCGTACCTGTTCGCGAAAGGCTGGAAGTTCCGGCACCGACGTGTTCCCAAGATCACCAATTTCTTTGAGTTTGTATCCTGCCTTCACTAGAATGTCAAAAGACGGTGGTAGCGGAGGGATGGTTTTGGCCAAACAATGGCTGCAGCGAATGGAAAGTTGGGTGCACGGCGGTATCGACATCGTTCGCGAGCATCCCGGGCGCTGGGCGCGCTACCTGCTGGTGCCTTTGGCTCTCACCGCCCTGCCATTGCCCTTCTGGCTCATGTACGGTATTGCCCCCCTCGGACTCCTGGGTGGATTGTACCTGGCTGGACGCTGTGATGGGCAGGAATATACCAGTGCGCAAATCCGTCACGCCCTCAGTGTGGCGGTGTTGTGGGGAATGGTGTTGACGCTGTTTGGTCTGCTTTTTGAGTTTGGCCGCGAAACGGTGCTTCTCGGGGAACTCCTAAGCGGTGTACAGGGCAACTGGCAGCTGGGACAGGAACCAGGGTTCTGGGGTTGGTGGATGGGCTTCAGTGAGCGTCTCACCGATCTCGCCCTGACCCCATATTTCTGGTTTTCCCCGGCTTTCTTCGGCGTGGCTCTGGCGCTGCACAAGGGGCATGGCTGGCTGGAGGCGGAAGTCGAAACGACGCTTGCGTTGCTGTTTCGTCAAGAGTTGCGTGACCCGCTCATTGCTTTATGGGCCATACTCCTGGTTGCCAGCGTTATTCTGCCGTTGCCGGCGCAAGTATGGCTGGCGCTTTTGGTCTGGACACTGGGCCCCCCCATCGTCCACGTCGCGTATGAAGACATCTTTGCCAACAAGCAGCGGCCGCGGCGCAAGCGTGCGGGCAGATCGGTACAGTTGCCGGTATTGCAGGCGCAACCGCAGAAAGTGCGCGCCAGTTGAATCTTCTTCATGGCCAGGCAGCAGATTTTGCGCTTGAGAGAATGCTGCCCGCCTTGCTACTGTTCCGCCTGGAAAATTGATAGACGCAGGAGCCCCCATGTTTTCTTCCCAAACAGTCGCTGATTTTGATCCCGCTCTGGCAGCGGCCATGGAGCACGAGCGCGTGCGGCAGGAAGATCATGTCGAATTGATTGCCTCGGAAAACTACACGAGTCCGATGGTGATGGCGGCGCAAGGCTCGGTGCTCACCAACAAGTATGCCGAGGGCTATCCCGGCAAGCGCTACTATGGCGGCTGTGAGTACGTCGATGTGGTGGAGCAGCTGGCCATCGATCGCGCCAGGCAGTTGTTTGGCGCCGAACATGCCAATGTGCAGCCGCACTCCGGCTCGCAGGCCAATCAGGCCGTGTATTTTTCGGTGCTCAAGCCGGGCGACAAGATCATGGGCATGAGCCTTGCCCACGGCGGTCATCTCACCCACGGCGCCAAGGTGAATCTGTCGGGGAAGGTCTTCGACGTGGTCGCCTACGGCGTGCGCCGTGAGGATGGACGCATCGATTACGATGCCATGGCGGCGCAAGCCGAGCAGGAACGCCCAAAAATGATCGTTGCGGGGGCCAGCGCCTACTCACGCATTATCGACTTCGCGCGGATCGGCGAGATTGCCCGCAGTATCGGCGCCTACCTTCTGGTCGACATGGCGCACATTGCTGGCCTGGTGGCCGCAGGGCTACATCCGAGCCCGGTGCCGCATGCCGATTTCGTCACCACGACGACGCATAAGACCCTGCGTGGACCGCGCGGGGGCCTGATCCTCTGCCGTGAAGAGTACGCTAAAAAGGTCAATTCCCTGATTTTCCCTGGCATTCAGGGTGGCCCGTTGATGCACGTCATCGCCGGTAAGGCGGTTGCCTTTCAGGAGGCCTTGCAGCCGGAATTCAAGACCTATCAGACCCAGGTCATCCGCAATGCCCAGAAGCTCGCCGCCGTCCTGGCCGGCCGGGGCTATCAGGCGGTTTCTGGCGGTACCGACAATCACCTCTTTCTCCTCGATCTGGGCGAGACGGTGACCGGAAAAGAGGCGGAAGAGGCCTTGGGGCATGCCAATATCACGGTCAATAAAAACGCGGTGCCCTTCGATGCCCGTCCGCCGGCGGTTACCAGCGGCATTCGTATCGGCACCCCGGCGGCGACCACTCGCGGTTTTGCCGAGGGCGAAATGGAGACTCTCGGGATCGCTATTGCCGACGTCCTCGATGCCCATGAAGATTCGGCCGTACTGCGGAGTGCGCAGACTCGCATTCTGGATCTTTGCCGGAAATTCCCGGTCTATGGTTGACGGTGCATTGCCCCTTTTGTGCGCATGACGATACCCGTGTCGTCGATTCCCGCATTGTCGATGATGGCGAAGCGGTGCGGCGACGTCGGGAGTGTTCGGTCTGCGCTCAGCGCTTCACCACCTATGAGCGTGCCGACCTGGCCTTTCCCATGGTGGTCAAGGCAGACGGCCGAAGGGAGCCCTATCGGCAGGAGAAACTCCTTGCCGGTTTGCGGCGTGCACTGAGTAAACGCCCGGTCTCTACTGCGGAATTGGATCTTGCGCTGCGTAAGATCGAGAAGCAGATTCGTAGCCACCCTGAACGAGAGATTTCGGCCCGTCGCATTGGCGATCTGGTGATGAGCGCCTTGCGTGAGCTCGATCCGGTTGCCTATGTGCGTTTTGCCTCGGTATACCGCCGTTTCGATGATCTGCATGCTTTCAGCAGTGAGATTCAGGCCCTGCTCGATCCCGGAGATGACGCTGAGTCCAGCAACGATGGCGATTGACGAAAACGACATTCAGCACATGCGTGAGGCCCTGGCGTTGGCGCAGCAGGGCCGCTACAGCACCCACCCGAATCCACGAGTCGGTGCGATTCTGCTGCGTGATGGCAGGGAGCTGGGGCGCGGAGCGCATCTGCAGGCGGGTGGGCCACATGCGGAAGTCTTTGCCCTACGCGAGGCTGGAGAGGCGGCGCGCGGCGCAACTCTCTATGTTACTCTCGAACCCTGCTCCCATCACGGCCGCACACCGCCCTGCAGTGATGCCCTGATCGCCGCCGGGGTACGCCGCGTGGTGGTGGCGATGGAAGACCCCAATCCCCTGGTGGCTGGTCAGGGCATCGCCCGCCTGCGTGCTGCCGGCATCGAAGTCGATCTGCCCTGCCTGGAAGAGGAGGCTGCGTGGCTGAATCGTGGTTTCATCCAGCGCATGCGCACGGGTCGTCCCTGGATTCGCATCAAGCAGGCCAGCAGTCTGGACGGCAAGATTGCTCTCGCGAATGGTCAGAGCCAATGGTTGACCGGGGTGCTTGCACGGGAGGACGTGCAGCAGGAGCGGGCGCAGGCGAGTGCCATCCTGGTCGGCGTAGGTACGGTCCTGGCCGACGATCCGCGTCTGGCCCCACGCCTGGAATCCCCGCCGCTACGCTACCCGGCCAAGATCGTCCTCGATGGACACCTGCGTACCCCGCCCACGGCCGCTCTCTTGCATAGCCCGGGTAGGACGTGGATTGTGCATCGAGACGATGCCGATGGTGCCTATGGTCCGGCTCTGGCCGCTGCCGGTGCCCGCCTCGTCGCTTTGCCGCCGGCAAGCTCGGGAGTCGGGGTCGACTTTACTGCGCTACTGCAGTTTTTGGCAGCCGAAGGAGTCAACGAACTCATGGTCGAGGCGGGTGGAAGACTGGCCAGCAGTCTTCTCGATGCCGGGTTGGTCGATGAATATCTACTCTACTTTGCCCCCCTCTTGCTGGGGCGGAACGCCCGCGCCTTTGCCGAGCCCGGGCCCTTCGCGGAGCTTGGGAAGATTCCGCGCTGGCACCTCCGGGAAAGCCAGGTGTTGGGGCAAGACGTAAAACTTCGCTATCTCTGTCAGCAGGAGGCCTGATGTTTACCGGAATCATCCAGGCCTTGGGAACTCTGCAGCAACGCCAGCACCTCGGTGGTGATCAGCGCTTCTGGATTGCCGCTGGCGGTCTCGATCTGAGCGACGTGCAGTTGGGAGATAGCATTGCGGTGTCCGGCGTCTGCCTGACGGTGGTCGCATTGGAGCATGGACGTTTTGCCGTCGATGTCTCGCGGGAAACCCTGGAACGCAGTACCCTCGGCAGTTTGGCCCTGGGTGCGCAGGTCAATCTGGAAAAGGCTTTGCGTCTTGCTGACCGCTTGGGTGGGCACTTGGTGGCTGGCCATGTCGATGGAGTTGGCACATTGCTCAGCGCGCAGGCCTCCGGCCGCTCTCAGGTCTATCGGGTGCAGGTGCCCCAGGATTTGCGGCGCTACATCGCGGCCAAAGGAAGCATCTGCGTGGATGGCGTGAGTCTTACCGTCAATTCCCTGTATCCTGATGGTTTTGCACTCAATCTCATTCCCCACAGTCTGGCGCAGACTACCGCCCAGTTCTGGAAACCGGGGCAACGACTCAATCTGGAGGTCGATCTTCTCGCTCGCTATCTGGAGCGCCTCATGGCCGAGACCGGGAAAAGCGCGGTAGAATCCCGGCTCGACGCCGCAAGTCTAGCCGCGAAAGGATTCATTTGATGACGGACACGCATATCAGTCCTACGGAAGAGATTCTCGCCGACATTCGGGCTGGGAAAATGGTCATCCTCATGGATGACGAGGACCGCGAAAACGAAGGCGATCTGATCCTGGCGGCAGAGCACGCCACCCCCGAGGCCATCAACTTTATGGTGCGGGAGGCCCGCGGTCTGGTGTGTCTGCCCCTGACCCAGGAGCGTTGTCAGCAACTGCAACTCCCGCAGATGGTGCGGCACAATACTGCGCAGCTGGGCACTGCCTTCACGGTCTCGATTGAGGCGGCGCGCGGGGTCAGTACCGGAATCTCCGCTGCCGATCGTGCCACTACGATTCAGGCAGCCATTGCCGATGGCGCTGGTCCCCAGGACCTCGTCATGCCCGGGCATATCTTTCCCTTGGCGGCGCAGCCCGGCGGGGTATTGGTGCGTGCTGGCCACACCGAGGCCGCTGTTGACCTCGCCCGTTTGGCGGGTTGCAAGCCGGCGGGCGTGATCTGCGAGATTCTCAACGAAAATGGGGAGATGGCGCGCTTACCAGACCTGCTGCCCTATGCCGCGCGCCATGGTCTGAAGCTTGGGACGATTGCCGATCTGATCCGCTATCGCCTGGAGCGCGAGCGCATTGTCCGGCGCGAGGGTAGTGGGCCCTGGCAGAGCCCCTGGGGCATGTTCACCCTGCACCTGTATCGCGACTGGATCGCTGGTGAGACCCACTTTGCTCTGGTAAAAGGGCAGCCGGAAGAGAGCGACAAGCCGGTCTTGGTGCGGGTGCAGGTGGGAAAGGCCCTCACGGATCTCTTTCTCGGGGATCAAGGCCCCGTGGCCCACGCGTTGGCGCGCCTGGCACAGGAAGAGATCGGTGTCCTGGTATATCTGCAACATGCCGACGAGATCGAGTCCCTCCTTGCCCAGATTGCCGAGTTGCCGGCACGGCCGCAGGGGCCTGGACAGGCAGGAGACTCGGGAAAAATTCTCCGCACCTTCGGTATTGGCGCCCAGATCCTCACCGACCTTGGCGTCCATCAGGCGCTGGTCCTCAGTGACAGTCAGTTTCAGTATCGCGGCATTGGCGGTTTCGGCCTCGAAATCGTCGGTCAACTCCCCTTTCTCGAAACAGGAAAACGCCCATGATCGAGCGCATCGAAGGTACGTTGCAAGTCGGCGCTGGCGAGCGGTACGCGCTGCTGGTTGCCCGGTTCAACAGTTTTATCACGCAGCAGTTGGAGCAGGGTGCCATTGACGGTCTCAAACGGCATGGCGCCAGCGACGAACAGATTCAGGTAATCTACAGCCCTGGAGCCTATGAGATCCCGTTATTGGCGCAAAAGCTCGCGCGTTCCGGCAAATATGCCGCTGTCCTTTGTCTGGGGGCGGTGATTCGCGGTGGTACGCCTCATTTCGATTATGTCGCGGGCGAGGCGGCCAAGGGCATCGCCCAGGTTGGCCTTGAGACTGGCGTACCTGTAATTTTCGGCATCCTCACCACGGACAGCATCGAACAGGCCATTGAGCGAGCGGGCACTAAGGCCGGTAACAAGGGCTTTGATGCCGCTCTCACGGCAATGGAAATGGTTCAGTTGCTGAAAAACCTGTGAACGAGCCCCGCACTCCCAGTCGTCGGCGTCTGGCGCGAATGGCGTTGGTGCAGGCGTTGTACCAATGGCAGCTCAATCCCAGTTCCTGTGAGGAGCTAGCGGAACAGTTCCATGCCGATCCGGAGCGCCTGCAAGCGGCAGATGTAGCCTTCTTCGATCGGACCTGGGCGGCACTCTGCGGACAGGTAGGCGCCCTCGACCCGGCGATCATTGCAGCCATCAGCGATCGTCGCTGGGAAGATGAGGTCAACGAGATCGAGCGTGCCATCCTTCGCCTCGCCGCCTTTGAATTACACTCTGCACCAGACACCCCCTATCGAGTGGTCATCAATGAGGCTATCGAGCTTGATAAGGCCTTTGGCGCCGACCAGGGTCACCGCTTCATCAATGGCGTTCTGGACCAGCTTGCCCGCCGCTGGCGGGCCGTGGAACTCAGTCCTCCAGCGCCGAAAAGTAACGTGACATAGCTATATCCATGCATGAGCTTTTTGGTGTAACCTTCTGACTCCCAGAGTTTTCTTTTGAGGGCCCCATGAAGATTTCACAGTCCATCGCTATCTCCGCTGTACTGGTTTCCAGCACCATCTTCTCCGCGTCGGCATGGGCTGGCCAGGCCGACCAAGCCACTTTGGAGGATGCGGCATGCACGTCCCCCGACCTGCTCACCACCGCCAAGCTGGAAAATGACATCGGTACCCACTGCGCGCTTGGCCAGGGGGTTCCACAAAATTACGCGCTGGCGGCACAGTGGTTCGAAAAAGCTGCCAAGATTGGCTATGGTAAGGCACAGTACAATCTCGGGATGCAGTATTATTCTGGTCAGGGAGTGGCGCAGAACTATGCGCAGGCTGCCGAATGGTGGCAGCGTGCAGCAGAGCAGAATGTGGCTTTGGCCCAGTACAATCTCGGTAACCTCTATTATCAGGGACTCGGTGTCAAACAGAATTTCCAGAAGGCCGCCTATTGGTGGACAAAGGCAGCCGGACTGGGCGTAGCGCAAGCCAAGACGAACCTGGCGGTGTTGGAGAAGTGGCAGGCGAAAAACCTCCAGCAGGTCGCCGAAAAGACCCCCGTCACCCCGTAAGCGATCAGAGATTCTGCGGCGGGCGGTCTTCTGACTCCCGCTGCTCCGATCCGGACGCCTTATGCAGCTCCTGCTCCAGGGTCAACCTGTGGTTCTGCTCACCCAACAGCTTCGTCTCCAGCTCGCCGATCTGTCGGACGTGCTTGCGAATCCGCCAGCGATTGCGCAGATGCGTCGGCAGATAAAAAATGGTGCTCGCCAGCGCCCCGGCAACGAAGGCAATCAGGACGATCACTCCGATCGACTGTTGAAACTCCCAGGTAAAGAAGCGGACAGCGCTGAGGGCATTGTTCTGCACCGCAAATATCACTGCCAAAGCGGCAATGAACAGGGAAAAGAAAATCCACATGTGCCTCTCCTAGTTTTGTGATCGAACGAAGACCGCTTGAAACCAGCGCGTTACTGCCCAGCCGACGAAAGGTAGGCTGAGCAACCACAGCCAGATAGGAAGATCCAGCACCAGGGCACTCAGATCCCCTTCGACCGCAGCAATGAGGGCCAATCCCATAACCACGATCACCGAACTGGTCAACACGGCAAGGCGCTGCAGACCGCGCCGTAACTCCCGCCGAATAGCCTCCAGTTCCTCATTCTGCACGGGCACTTGCAGCTCGCCACGCTGGGCCTTTTGCAGCAGGTTGTGCACCAGTTCCGGTAGTTCAGGTAACACCAAGCCCCACTGCGGCGCGTGACGGCGAAATTGTGTCCACCATGCCTGCGGACCGCGTTGCCGATTCAACCAGTCGCGCAATAGTGGTGTTGCCACCTCCCAGATGTTCAGGGTAGGGTTGAAGTCCCGCGCAATCCCCTCCACATTCACCAACGTCTTCTGTAAGAGTAGCAGTTGCGGCTGGGTCTGCATCTGGAAGCGGCGCGTCGTCTGGAACAGGCGCAGAAGCAGTTGGGCTACGGAAATTTCGTGTAAAGGCTTTTCAAACACCGGCTCGGCGATGGCGCGGATCGCTGTTTCGAAATCCTGGACGTTGGTATCTGCCGGTACCCAGCCGGCCTCGATGTGGGCTTCTGCCACGCGCCGGTAGTCGCGGCCGAAAAAGGCGACCATGTTCTCGGCGAGATAATGCTGGCTGGCTTCGTCTAGGCTCCCCATGATGCCGAAATCAACGGCAATGAAACGGCCATTGCTGGGATCGATGAAGATGTTGCCAGGGTGCATGTCGGCATGAAAGAAGGAGTCACGGAACACCTGGCGAAAGAAGATCTCGGCGGCACGGCGCGACAGCTGATCAAAATCGATACCGGCGGCCCGTAGCGCTTCGCGTTGTCCAATCTGGATGCCGCGTATGCGCTCCATCACCAAAACCTCTTCACTACAATAGTCCCAATACACCTCTGGGACGTAGAGAAGATCAGGCTCATTGATGAAGTTGCGGCGTAACTGGCTCGCATTGGCCCCCTCGCGCAGAAAATCCAGCTCGCCCCGCAGGGTCTTGGCATATTCCGCAACCACTGCGCACACTCGTAAACGTCTGCCTTCCTGGGAATAGCGTTCGGCAAGCTCGGCCAGCCAGGCGAGAATCCCCAGATCCTGTTCAATGATGCGGTGTAGACCGGGTCGGCGGATTTTGATCGCTACTTCGCGGCCATCGTGCAGGCGACCGAAATGGACCTGGGCAATGGATGCGGCGGCAGCGGGCTCGCTGTCTATCTCGGCAAAGAGTTCTGCAACCGGTTTCTTCAGAGAATGCTCGAGGATCTGTCGTGCCTGCGCTGTCGGAAAGGGAGGCACCGCGTCCTGTAGTCTGGCGAGCTCGCGGGTGATCTCCTCGGGCAACAAGTCCCGCCGCGTGGATAGCATCTGTCCGAGTTTCACAAAGGTCGGGCCAAGGGCTTCGAGGGCGAGACGCAGACGGGCACCAAAACTTCCCTCCGGCTTGGGCATGATCCAGCGCCCGGGGTTCAGCTTGAGGATGGCCTGATATGGCTTCAGCAACGGCAGATAATAGAGCAACTCATCCAGTCGGTAGCGAACCAGAACGCGAGTGATCTCGAAGATGCGAAGGGAACGGAGATAAGATTGGCGCATGGCGGGATTCTAGCATGCTTACCAGAGAATAGGACGAAAAAGGGCCCCGCAGGGCCCAGAACTAAACAGCTGTCTGCTCTTATTTGGTTACGGTCTTTTCGACCTTGATTGTGCTGTTGATCTCTACACGCTGGTTGAGAAAACGTCCCTGAGCGGTAGCGTTGCTGGCAACAGGATCATCGTAGGAATGGCCCTTGAGCACCATGCGACTCCGGCTGACTCCATGGTTCTCCAGGTACTGCGCCACACTCTCTGCCCGTTGCTTGGACAGCTTCAGATTGTACGCGTACGTACCTACCTTGCTGCAGTATCCATTTACGTTGAGCACCGCGTCAGGATGATTTTTGGCGAAGTCGGCCACCTCGTCGAGAACCTTGATGTCATGGTCAAGGAGTTTGTAAGAATCGAACTTGAAGTTGATTCCGGTGATGGTGATTGGTTTGCTGACCAGCACTGTCTGCTCGACGGGCGCAATGGGTGCCGGGGCGGCTGCAGGTGCGGGTGACGGAGCAGGGGCGGCGACCTTTACCGGAGGCACGCAATAGGCAGGGGCTGGCCCGTTGGTGTCCGGTCGTCCGCCGCGTACGCATTGGCCTTTCGCGGTGACCACCGGCGCTCCCTGGGCATTTACCGCATACCCCTCATAGGGGCTGGTGCTAGCCAGAGCCGTGCTGGAGCTAAGTACCGCAGCGACAGAAAGTGCCAGCGTCAATCGCAGATTGTTCGACATTGTAATACCCTCCTCAATACCAAATGTAGAGCCGTGCCACGGACAAGGCAACGGTATTTTTACAACAAGCGGAAGAATGTTGTAATTCGACAACGCTGTCAAGGCGCGCGTACCTTGCCCCTGTCTGGAAAGGCATCGATTGGCATCAAAATACCTGTCCGCCTGATCAGTTAGAGCGCTGAAAAAGTCTTGACAGTGACGGTGTCAAAGCACATTAGAAATGTCCGGTGTTGGGCAAGATAGAGATGTCCGGTTCTCCTGGGTATGGATTACTTTCCAGGACGATCTACGGTGGGGTAACGACGCCAAGGATGGTCGGCAG
>Ga0078972_1002319_pt1 | contig 63811 bp, 65 predicted proteins | sample YelNatPaOPGAMG01_FD_67568 | JGI IMG/M metagenome (GOLD analysis project Ga0078972, IMG submission 67568) | Hot spring thermophilic microbial communities from Obsidian Pool, Yellowstone National Park, USA - OP-RAMG-01 (SPADES assembly) (version 2) | ecosystem: Environmental > Aquatic > Thermal... | reverse complement strand
GTCCCCTCAAACACCAGCGGCGCCAACTCCGCCCGCGCGGTATACAGCGCCGCGGTATACCCCGCGGGACCCGAACCAATGACGATCACGTCGTGAACAGTGTCGGCGCTCATACGAACCTTTCAGCCAGGGCCCACGTTCCCATTGGAAAACCCATTGAAAAACGCGAGCCTACTGGGAATCGATTACCGTGCCATTTTCCAACAGTAATGCCCCCAACCGCGGCCCGCCCACAACGACACCGGCATCACGAAGACCAGTTGGCGGTCACCGTAGACGAAACCGACTGTCCTGCAATCTGTTCCAGAGAACCAGATCAACGTGACGCACAAACGTCGCGCCGTCAACGTGAAGCCGCACACACAACAGCAGTTTGTGGGCTCACAACGAGGACACCTCTACCAAACTCCCGTTGAGCGGCGCACCATCAATGTCGTGACCCGTAGGTCCAATGTCGTGCCTGCGGGCAACTCTTGCCGACCAACATCATTGTTGAAGTCGAGTTAGCCTGGTTTTAGGCGCGTGCTGCGGGGGTGTGCAGCCCAAACGATCACCTGTGCGGCGCGGTTCAGACCGGTAATCCATGGCCGGCGATGTTCGAGAAGGAGACGATATGACCACAGCCCGTCCCGCCAAGACTCGCGACGAGGGCCAGTGGGCGCTGGGAAGCCGCGAACCCCTCAACGACGCCGAGCAGGTCAAGCACGACGACGGCCCGCTGAACGCGCGCGACCGGGTCATCAACAAGTACTCGAAAGAGGGCTTCGAGAGCATCGACAAGTCCGACCTGCGGTTCCGCTTCAAGTGGCTGGGCCTCTACACCCAGCGCGAGCAGGGTTACGACGGCGGCTGGACCGGCGACGAGAACATCGACAAGCTCGAGTCCAAGTACTTCATGATGCGCGTGCGCTCCGACGGCAAGCCGATGTCGGCCAACACGCTGCGCGTGATGGGTCAGATCTCCACCGAGTTCGCCCGCGACACCGCCGACATCGGCGACCGGGAGAACCTGCAGTACCACTGGCTCAAGATCGAAGACGTTCCCGAGATCTGGCGCCGGCTCGAAGCCGTCGGCCTGTCCAGCACCGAGGCCTGCGGTGACTGCCCCCGCGGCATCCACGGCAGCCCGCTGGCCGGCGACTCGCTCGACGAGGTGCTCGACCCCTCGCCCGCCATCGACGAGATCATCCGCCGCTTCCTGGGCAACCCCGACTACGCCAACCTGCCGCGCAAGTTCAAGACCGCCATCTCGGGCCTGCAGGATGTCTCCCACGAGACCCACGACGTGGCGTTCGTCGGTGTCAACCACCCCGAGCACGGCCCCGGCATGGACCTGTGGGTGGGCGGCGGCCTGTCGACCAACCCGATGATGGCCCAGCGGGTCGGCGTGTGGGTCCCGCTGGACGAGGTCCCCGACGTGTGGGAGGCCGTCGTCAAGATCTTCCGCGACTACGGCTACCGGCGCCTGCGCGCCAAGGCCCGGATCAAGTTCCTGGTCAAGGACTGGGGCGTGGAGAAATTCCGCGAGGTCATGGAGACCGAGTACCTCAAGCGCAAGATGATCGACGGCCCGGCACCCGAGCCGGCGAAGCACCCGATCGACCACGTCGGCGTGCAGAAGATCAAGAACGGCAAGAACGCCGTCGGCGTCGCCGCCATCGCCGGGCGCGTCTCGGGCACCATCCTGCAGAAGGTGGCCGACCTCATGGAGCAGGTCGGCTCCGACCGGGCCCGGTTCAGCCCCTTCCAGAAGCTGATCATCCTCGACGTGCCCGACGACAAGGTCGATTTCCTGGTCACCGAACTGGACAAGCTCGGCCTGCCGTCGAAGCCGTCGGGCTGGCGCAAGAACACGATGGCCTGCACCGGCATCGAGTTCTGCAAGCTGTCGTTCGCCGAGACCCGTGTCCGCGCGCAGTCGCTGGTGCCCGAACTCGAAGAGCGGCTGTCCGACGTCAACGACAAGATCGACGTGCCGATCACCGTGCACATCAACGGCTGCCCCAACTCCTGCGCCCGCATCCAGGTCGCCGACATCGGGTTCAAGGGCCAGTGGATCGACAACGGCGACGGCACCTCGGTCGAGGGCTTCCAGGTCCACCTCGGTGGCGGCCTCGGCCTGGAGAGCAACTTCGGGCGCAAACTGCGCCAGCACAAGGTCACCAGCACCGAACTCGGCGACTACGTCGACCGGGTGACCCGCAAGTTCCTCGAGCAGCGCGAGGACGGCGAGCGGTTCGCCAACTGGGCGCTGCGCGCCGAGGAAGCCGACCTGCGATAACCAGCCGACAAACGCCGACCGTTACGACGAAGGAACACAACGAAATGACCGAAGTGGTGAACAACTTCACCGAGGAGCAGTTGCGTGAGCTTGCGGAGCGCGGTGCGGCCGAGCTCGAAGGTGCCGGCGCCGAGGACATGTTGCGCTGGACCGACGAGCACTTCGGTCCCGTCGAGGGTCCCCGTGACTGGGCCACGAGCCGCTACATCGTCGCATCCAACATGCAGGACGCCGTGCTGGTGCACCTGGCCGCCCAGGTGCGTCCCGGCGTGCCGATCCTGTTCCTGGACACGGGTTATCACTTCGCCGAGACGCTCGGCACCCGCGACGCGGTCGAGTCCGTCTACGACGTCCACATCCTCAACGTCACCCCGGAGCACAGCGTGGCCGAGCAGGACGAGCTGCTGGGCAAGGACCTGTTCTCCCGCGACCCCAACGAGTGCTGCCGGCTGCGCAAGGTCGTTCCGCTGCGCAAGGCGCTGAGCGGCTACTCCGCGTGGGTCACCGGGATCCGCCGGGTGGAGGCCCCGACCCGCGCCAACGCCCCGTTCGTCAGCTTCGACGAGGCATTCGGGCTGGTGAAGGTCAACCCGCTGGCCGCCTGGACCGACGAGGACATGCGGAACTACATCGACAAGCACGGTGTGCTGGTCAACCCGCTCGTCGACGAGGGCTACCCCTCGATCGGCTGCGCGCCGTGCACCGCCAAGCCGGTCGACGGCACCGATCCGCGCAGCGGACGCTGGCAGGGCAAGGGCAAGATCGAATGCGGGCTGCATAGCTCGTGAGCACGCTGATCCTCACCGCGCACGGCAGCCGCGATCCACGGTCGGCCGCCAATGCGCACGCCGTGGCCGAGCGGCTGAGGAGCATGCGGCCGGGACTGGACGTGCGGCTGGGTTTCCTGGAGCTCAACGCCCCGAACTTCGCCGACGTGCTGGCCGGCCTGCCGGACGGCCGCCGCGCCGTCGTCAGCCCGTTGTTGCTGGCCAGCGCCTACCACGCGCGGCTGGACATCCCCAAGCAGATCGCGGGGGCCGGCGCGCTGGACGTGCGGCAGGCCGACGTGCTCGGTGAGGACGTCCGGCTGGTGTCGGTCCTGCACGAGCGACTCGCCGAGTCGGGGGTGTCCCCGGACGACGACGAGCTCGGCGTCGTGGCGGTCGCGATCGGCTCGTCGCACGCTGCGGTCAACGCGCGCACCGCGCAGGTGCCGTCCATGCTGGCCGCCGGCACCCGCTGGGCCGGGGCGACGATCGCCTTCGCGACCCGGCCCGAGCCGTCGGTCGCCCAGGCGATCCGTCAGGTGCGGCGCCGCGGGGCCCGCCGGGTCGTGATGGCGCCGTGGTTCCTGGCGCCGGGCCGGATCACCGACCGCGTGTCGACCTACGCCCGCGAGAACGGCATCCCGATGGCCGCGCCGCTGGGGGATCACCCGCTGGTCGCCGAGACCCTGCTGGACCGCTACGAGCAGGCGCTGGCCGAGGAATCCGCGGCCTGACGTCCGCTGCGCCGCGTCACTGTTTAGACCCGACCGAGGTGATGTGGCTGAGCAGGTCGCGTATCGCACCCGCGGGCGGGGTGCGCCCCCCCACCCAGATGGCCCGGAACTGGCGCCGCAGGTCCAGTTCGGGAATGTGGACGGCGCGCAGCCGCCCGACCGCCAGGTCGTCGGCCACCGCCAGCTTGCTCATCGCCGCCGGCCCCGCGCCGGCCAGCACCGCCGCGCGCATGGCCGCGGCCGAGGTCAGCTCCAACACGGGCGGCGCCTGCCGCATGTCGTCGCCCAGCGCGTGACACAGCGCCGCGGTCAGCGAGTCGCGAATCCCCGAGTGGGGTTCGCGCGCGACCAACGGTGTCTCCGCGAGCTCCCGAGCGGTGACGGCACCCGGCCGCCGGGCCCACTTGTGGGCCGGCGGCACCACGATCACCAGCTCGTCGTGGCCCACCACGCAGCTGCCCAGCCCCTTGGGCGGGCCCGGGTTCTCGACGAAGCCGAGATCGGCGTCGCCGTCGCGCACCGAGGCGATCGCGTGCTCGCTGTTGGTGGCGGTCAGGATCACCTGCGGCACCGCGCCGCCACGCCGGGCCCCCGCGGCCTGCAGCGACACCAGCCAGTGCGGCATCAGCTGCTCGGAGATCGTCTGGCTGGCCGCCACCCGGATCTTCTCGCGGCCCTCCTTGCGCAGCGAGCTCATGCCCGCGTCGACCTCGCCGGCGACCTCGAGCAGGCGGGTCGCCCATTCGGCGACGATCACACCGGCCGGCGTCAGCTGTGAGCCCCGGGTGGTCCGGACCGCGAGCGTCACCCCGACCTGGGCCTCCATCGACGCCAGCCGCCGCGACACGGCCTGCTGGGTCAACCCGAGCTCGCGGGCGGCGCGGCCCAGGCTGCCCGTTTCGGCGATCGCCAAAAACACCTCGAAAGAGGCCAAATCGGGCATGCGGGGGCTGAGCGACATGGTTGGCACAACGATAGCTTGTGACACCACAACATCGAAACCTCTACTCGCGGCCTGTCGCGGCGACCACCATGGACACTATGACCCGTCCAACCACTGAGGCTCAGACACCGACACTGGACCGGGGACGTCCCTACCACGTCGCGATCGTGGGTTCCGGTCCGTCAGGATTCTTCGCGGCAGCGTCGCTGCTGAAGGCCGCCGACAGCTCCGAAGACTTCGATGTCGCCATCGACATGCTGGAAATGCTGCCCACCCCCTGGGGTCTGGTGCGGTCCGGCGTCGCCCCCGACCATCCCAAGATCAAATCCGTCAGCGCGCAGTTCGAGAAGACCGCCGAGGACCCCCGTTTCCGCTTCTTCGGCAACGTGCGGGTGGGCGAGCAGGTGCAGGCCGCCGAGCTCGCCGAGCGCTACGACGCGGTGATCTACGCCGTCGGCGCCCAGTCTGACCGCGCGCTGGGCATCCCCGGCGAAGACCTGCCCGGCAGCGTGGCCGCAACGGACTTCGTCGGCTGGTACAACGCGCACCCGTACTTCGAGGAGATGGCGCCCGACCTGTCGGGGGCCCGCGCCGTCGTGGTGGGCAACGGCAACGTGGCCGTCGACGTGGCCCGCATGCTGGTGACCGAGCCCGACGTGCTCGCCCGCACCGACATCGCCGACCACGCGCTTAAGACCCTGCGGCCCTGCGGCGTCAAGGAAGTGATGCTCGTCGGTCGTCGCGGCCCCCTGGAGGCCGCATTCACGACGGTGGAACTGCGCGAGCTCGGCGAGCTCGAGGGCGTCGACGTGGTGGTCGACCCCGCCGACCTGGAGAACGTCAGCGACGAGGACGCCGCCGCGGCGGGCAAGATCACCAAGAACAACATCAAGATCCTGCGCGAGTACGCCGGCCGCACCGCCAATCCCGACAAGCGGCGAATCGTGTTGCGGTTCTTCACCTCTCCGATCGAGATCAAGGGAACCGACAAGGTCGAAAGCATCGTGCTGGGCCGCAACGAACTGGTCACCGACGCCAACGGCCGGATGGTGGCCAAGGACACCGGGGAACGCGAGGAGCTGCCCGCACAGCTGGTGGTGCGCTCGGTCGGCTACCGGGGGGTGGCCATCCCGGGGCTGGCCTTCGACGACAGGTCCGGCACGATCCCCCACACCAACGGCCGGATCGACGGCAGCCGCAACGAGTACGTGGCCGGCTGGATCAAACGCGGCCCGTCCGGCGTGATCGGCACGAACAAGAAGTGCTCTCAGGAGACCGTCGACACCCTGCTCGCCGATCTGGAGGCGGCGCGGGAAGCGGGGCAGGCCGAGCACGCGGATGCTTCTCGGGACTACGCCGGCGAGCTCGCCGCGTGGCTGGCCTCGCGTCAGCCCCAGCTGGTCACCGCCGACCACTGGCAGCTGATCGACCGCTTCGAGCGCAAGGCCGGCGAGGCCCACGGTCGCCCCCGCGCCAAGCTGGCCAACCTGACCGAACTACTGCGGATAGCCCACGGCTGACAGCCGTTCCGCTGATGAGGAAGGAACCACTGTGACATACGTGATCGCCGAACCCTGTGTCGACATCAAAGACAAGGCATGCATCGAGGAATGCCCCGTCGACTGCATCTACGAGGGCGCGCGGATGCTCTACATCCACCCCGACGAGTGCGTCGACTGCGGCGCCTGCGAGCCGGTGTGCCCGGTCGAGTCGATCTACTACGAGGACGATCTGCCCGGCGAGTACAGCGAGTACGCCCAGATCAACGCCGACTTCTTCGCCGAGCTCGGTTCGCCGGGCGGGGCGTCGAAGGTCGGACTGACCGACAACGACCCCGCCCCGGTCAAGGCACTGGAGAGCCGGGCCGAGGCGACATAACAGGCCTTCTTTTCCAAGTTGGCCACGCCGGCCTCTGACAGCGTCGTCAGAGGTCGGCGTTTTGTGCGTGCGCGACGGCCCTGACGAGCCCGCGCCCCGAAAAACCGCGTGTCCGGCGGGCAATAGCTGCCCAATCCGCGTTCGGCCGAGAACAATGCAAAGCGCCGGGATTTGCTCGCGCGGTGGTCGGCAACCGGTGGTGAGGCGCCGGCGCCTCCGGCGGTGCGCTTCCCGTCCCGTTTTCGCTGCACGGCCGGATAAGGAGACATCGATGTCGTTCGTGATCACCCACCCCGAAGCGCTGACCTACGCGGCGGGCAAACTGCAGACCCTCGGCTCCGCGCTGGCCGACGAGAACACCGCCGCGGCGGTCCCGACCACGAGCCTCGCGCCCGCGGGAGCCGACGAGGTATCCGGTTTGCAGGCAGCGCTTTTCGCGGCGTACGGCAACCTGTACCAGTCCGTCAGCGCCCAGGCCACGGCGATCCACGAGCTGTTCGTGAACACCCTGGGAACCAGCGCCGCCTCCTACGCGGTCACCGAGTCCACCAACTCCGTCGCGACCGCGTCGCCGCTGTCGGCGTTCTCCGGTGCCGTCAACGGGACCAGCGCGCAGGTCATACCCGCGGGGTTGTCGGGTGGTTTCGCCAACATCGTCAACATCGGGGCGGGCAACTACTCCGCCGCCGCGTCGGACCTGCTCAACATGGCGGCCGGCGGGCTGCTTCCCGCGCAGGAGGGCGGCCTGAGCGCCGTCCCCATCGATGCGGCGGGCCCGGGGCCGGCCCTGACCGCGACGGGCCCGGCGGGCTTCGGCGGGTCGCCGATCGCGGCCGGTCTCGGCCAGGCGGCCACGGTCGGGCGGCTGTCGGTGCCGCCCGGCTGGGCGGCGGGACCGGCCGCCCCACCGGTCGGTTCCGGCGCCGCGACGTTGGCCGGCTGGACCGCCCCGCCGCCCCACGGCGCGGCGATGACGGCCGTGCCCGCCGGGATGCCGGCGGTCGCCGCGTCCGGCAAGGCCGGCGGCCTGGGCGCCCCGCGCTACGGGGTCAAACCCACCGTGATGGGACGCCCGGCGGGCGTCTGAAAACCCAGGCCAACCGAAGCGAATCGAAAAGGAGCGCAGCACAATGGATTTCGGAGCGCTACCCCCGGAAGTCAACTCCGCGCGCATGTACGCCGGTGCGGGCGCCGCACCCATGATGGCCGCCGCGTCGGCGTGGAACACCCTGGCCGCGGAGTTGAGCACGACCGCGGCCGGCTACGAGTCGGTGATGGCCGAGCTCACCGGTGATCAATGGACGGGTCCGGCGTCGGCTTCGGCGACCGCCTCCGTCCAGCCGTACGTGGCCTGGCTGAACACCACCGCCGCGCACGCCCAGCACGCGGCCGCGCAGGCGACGGCGTCGGCGGCCGCCTTCGAGACGGCCTTCGCGATGATCGTTCCGCCGCCGCAGATCGCAGCCAACCGGGCCCAGCTGGCTGCGCTCGTCGCGACGAACCTGCTGGGGCTCAACACGGCGGCGATCATGGCGACGGAGGCTCAGTACGCCGAGATGTGGGCCCGGGACGCCGCCGCCATGTACGGCTACGCCGCCTCGTCGGCGCGGGCGGCGTTCCTGAACCCGCTGACCTCCCCGTCCGCGATCGCCAACCCGGCCGCCCAGGCCGGGCTGGCGCAGCTGATCTCGACCGCACCCCACACGGTGGCCGCGCTCGCCACACCCGCGCAGGCCGGCCCGATCGACAGCTTCCTGAGCATCCCGTTGGTGGCCAACGCGATCGACGGCGGCGTCGACACCTCGGCGTGGTTCACCATGAACGCCATTCCCACCGCGGTGTCACTGGGCCACACCCTCAACGCCTCGTCGGGTGCCGCCGCGGCGGCCGGCGCCGAGGCCGCGGCGGGCGGCCTGGGCGGGCCGGCTCTGGTGGGCGCCGCACAGCCGGCCGCGGCGACGGGCATGGCCGGCCCGCCGATGCTGGCGGGGCTCGGGCAGGCGTCCACGGTGGGCCCGCTGTCGGTGCCGGCCAGTTGGTCGGCGGCGGCCCCGCCCGCCGGGCCCGCGGCGGCGGCGCTGGACGGGTCGGGCTGGGCCGTCGCACCCGACGACGAGGCCACGGCGGTCCCGACCGGCATGCCGGCCATGGCCACCGCCGGGAAGTCGCCGGGCTTCAGCGGCCCGCGGTACGGGGTCAAGCCCACCGTGATGCCCAAGTCCGTGCTGGTGTGAGGCCAGGAAAACGACGGGACCCGGGGCCGGGGTCGCGGGCCGCCTCGTATGGTGTCGGCATGCGCGAAGCTCGAGTCGTGCCCACGACTCCAACATCAGCTACGGCGAATACGGCGGCGCCAACCACCTCGACATCTGGCGGCGCCCGGACCTCGACCCGGCCGGCAGGGCGCCGGTGCTCTTCCAGATCCCCGGCGGGGCGTGGACGACGGGAAACAAACGCGGACAAGCCCACCCGCTGATGAGCCACCTGGCCGAGCTGGGTTGGATCTGCGTGCCGATCAACTACCGGCACAGCCCGCGCAACACCTGGCCCGCCCACATCGTCGACGTCAAGCGCGCGCTCGCGTGGGTCAAGGCGCACATCGCCGAATACGGCGGTGACCCGGACTTCATCGCCATCACCGGCGGCTCGGCCGGCGGGCACCTCGCCGCGCTGGCGGCGCTGACACCCAACGACCCGCAGTTTCAGCCGGGGTTCGAAGCCGCCGACACCCGGGTGCAGGCCGCGGTGCCGTTCTACGGCGTCTACGACTTCACGCGTTTCAACGACGCGATGCACCCCATGATGCCGGGGCTCCTCGTGAAATCGGTGCTCAAGCAACGACCCTCGACACACCTGGAGATCTACCGCACGGCGTCACCGGTCAACCACGTGTCCGCCGACGCTCCCCCCTTCTTCGTCCTGCACGGCCGCAACGACTCGCTCGTTCCCGTCGAGCAGGCGCGCGCCTTCGTCGGCGCCCTGCGGCCGGTCAGCCGACAGCCGGTGGTGTACGCCGAACTGCCCTACACCCAGCACGCCTTCGACATCTTCGGCTCGGCCCGCGCGGCGCACACGGCGGTCGCCGTCGAGCAGTTCCTCGCCGAGGTCTACGCCACGCGGCGCCAGGTCTCCGCCGCGTAGGGGTCGCTACCCGGCACCGCGCCGGCCCCTAATGCACCGTCACGATCGCGGTGTACGTGCACGCCGGTTTGCTGTCCTTGCCCACAAAGCTCGCGTAGTAGGTGGTGACCGTCGTGGTGCCGGGTTTCAGCGCGTCGAACGTCCACACCTCGGTGCCCGGCGCCCCCATCCGGTCGGTGGTCGGTTGCACATACCGGTGGCTGGATTGCCGGACGATCGAGGAATCGCCGATCCGTGCGTCCGCCTGCCACCGGTACGGGGTCGAGTAGTTCGAGCCCAGCTTCACCGTGAGCGTGTTGCCGACGCCGAGCGTGACGTTCGCGGTGATGTTGTCCTTGTGCAGCACGTCGTCCATCGAGACCTGCAGGGTTTTGTCAGACGGAGGGGTCCTGGACTGAAACGAGCAGCCCACAGCCGCGCACGAGACGAGCACGACCGTCACCATCAGCCTGATCTTCGCCAGCAGCACCTGTACCCCCATGTCCCTTGCAGCCTAATATCGCCGCCCTGGCGTCCGACCGCAGCCGGGTGCCGAGGGGCCACGGGCCCCGCGCCACCCCGCACGGTGCCAGGTAAGCATTTCCGGCAGGATGGACCGGGTGTTTGGGCTCGTCGTGATCGTTGCGCTGGTATCCGCGGTCATCGTGGGCACGGTCCTGGGCCATCGCTACCGCGTCGGGCCGCCGGTGCTGCTCATCCTGCTCGGGGGTTTGCTGGGCCTGATCCCCCGGTTCGGTGACGTGCGGATCGACGGCGAAATCGTGCTGCTGCTGTTCCTGCCGGCGATCCTGTACTGGGAGAGCTTGAACACCAGCTTCCGCGAGATCCGCAAGAACGCGCGCACCATCGTGTTCCTCAGCGTCGCCCTGGTGATCGCCACCGCGGTGGCCGTGTCGTGGACGGCACGGGCGCTGGGCATGGAGTCACACGCTGCCGCCGTCCTCGGGGCGGTGCTGTCCCCCACCGACGCCGCCGCCGTGGCGGGCCTGGGCAAGCGGCAACTGCCGCGCCGATCGCTGACCGTGCTGCGCGCCGAGAGCATCGTCAACGACGGCACCGCGCTCGTGCTGTTCGCCCTGACCGTGCACGTCGCGATCGGTGGGGCCGCCGTCGGCCCACTCGACCTGGTCGTCCGGTTCGTCGGGTCCTACGTCGGCGGCATCGTGTCCGGGATCGTGGTCGGCGGGCTGGTCACCAAGGTGCGCCGCCGCCTCGACGCGCCGCTGGAGGAGGGGGCGCTGAGCCTGCTGACCCCGTTCGCGGCGTTTCTGCTGGCCCAGTCGCTGCACTGCAGCGGCGTGGTCGCGGTCGGGGTGTCCGCCCTGATGCTCACCTACTACGGGCCGGTGGTGATCCGGGCGCGGTCGCGGCTGCAGTCGTACGCCTTCTGGGACATCGCGACCTTCCTGATCAACGGCTCGCTGTGGGTGTTCGTGGGGGTCCAGATCCCGGGCGCGCTGCGCGGCATCGCCGGCGTCGAGGGCGGGCTTCGGCACGCCGTCTACATCGCTCTGGCGATCACCGGCGTCGTCATCGGGTCCCGGATCTTCTGGGGCGAGAGCACCACCCTGGTCATCCGTCTGCTCGATCGCCGCGCGCTGCAACGCGGCCGCCGCGTCGGCTGGCGGATGCGCTTCGTCACCGCGTGGGCGGGGTTCCGCGGCGCGGTGTCGCTGGCCGCGGCACTGGCCGTGCCGATGACCACCCTGAGCGGCGCCCCGTTCCCGGACCGCAACATGCTCGTCTTCGTCGTGATCGTCGTGATCCTGGTCACCGTCATCGTGCAGGGCAGCACGCTGCCCGCCGTGGTCCGCTGGGCCCGGATGCCCGAGGACGTCTCCCTCGAGAAGGAGCTGCAGCTGGCCCGCAGCCGCGGCACCAAAGCCGCGTTGACGGCGTTGCCGCTGGTCGCCGGTGAGCTCGGCGTCGACGAGGAGCTGCTGGCCCGGATCCGCAAGGAGTACGAGGAACGCGCCGCGCTGGTCTCGGCCAACGACGGCTCGGGGGCCGCCGAGCTGGTCGAACGCAACGACCTGGTCCGGCGGGTGCGCCTCGGGGTGCTCGAACACAAACGCCGGGAGATCACCGCGCTGCGCAACCAGAACCTCATCGACGACATCGTGCTGCGCGAGTTGCAGGAGGAGATGGATTTCGAGGAGGTGCAACTCCTGGACGCCACCGACGGCGCCTGAGCGGCCACCGGGCGGTCACACTGGCTACATGGTGTTCAACAAGCCCGTCAAACCCGTGCGCAGCGCTGACAAGATCGTCGAGGTGCTCTCGGCCCAGGGCGTCGAGTACGTCTTCGGCGTGCCCGGCGCGAAGATCGACGCCGTCTATGACGCCCTGGTCGACTGCGGCCCGCAGCTGGTGGTGTGCCGCCACGAACAGAACGCGGCGTTCATGGCCGGGGCGGTCGGCCGGCTCACCGGCGTGCCCGGCGTCGTCCTGGTGACATCCGGTCCCGGCACGGCCAACCTGGCCACCGGGCTGCTCACCGCCAACACCGAGCAGGACCCGGTGGTCGCGCTGTGTGGGGCCGTGCGCCGCAGGGACCGGCTCAAGCGCACGCATCAATCCATGGACGCCGCGGCGTTGCTCAAAACGGTCACCAAGTTCACCGGCGAGATCAACGACCCCGACAACGCCGCCGAGGCCACCGTCGCGGCGTTCCGCGCCGCGCTCGGCGAGCCGCGCGGCGCGGCCGCGATCGTGCTGCCCGCCGACGTGCTGGCCGCCCCGACCACCGCGGGCATCACCGCCCGCCTGCCGATCCCGCCGCTGGCGACGGCCCCGGCGTTCGCCGTCGACAGGGCGTGCGAGCTCGTTCGGGCCGCACGCCGGCCCGCGCTGCTCGTCGGCAGCCGCGGCGCCGATCCGGACAGCTGCCTGGCGCTGCGCGCCCTGGTCGCCACGACGGGACTGCCCGTGGTGGAGACCTTCCAGGCCGCCGGAGTGGTGTCGCGCGCCCTCGAGGACTACTTCCTGGGCCGGGTGGGCCTGTTCCGCAACCAGCCCGGCGATGTGGTCCTGGCCCGCGCCGACGTGTTGGTCGCCGTCGGGTACGACACCGTCGAATACGACCCCGTGTTGTGGAACAGCGACGTCGGGCGCACCGTCGTGCACATCGACTCGGTGCCCGCCGACATCGACAACAACTATCAGCCCGCCTGCGAGCTGCTCGGCAACGTCGCGGCCACCCTGGAGTCGCTGACCGACAAGCTGGCCGGCCTCACGCTGTCCGACGCCTACCGGGCCGAGATCGCCGGGCAGCGAAAAGCGCTGGCGGACATCGACGCCGCCGCGCGCGAGCGCGCCCCCGACGGCCCGGGACTCGACCCGGCCGCGGTCGTGCTGCGGCTGCGCGAGGAACTCGGCTACGACGACGAGGCCACCATCGCCTGCGACATCGGCTCGGTCTACATCTACATGGCCCGCCACTTCCGGGTCTACGAGCCCAGGCGGCTGCTGTTCTCCAACGGCCAACAAACCCTGGGCGTCGCCCTGCCGTGGGCGATGGCCGCCTGCCTGGTGCGGCCCGGCACGCCGGTCGTCTCCGTCTCCGGCGACGGCGGATTCCTGTTCTCCGCGCAGGAACTCGAGACCGCCACGCGGCTGGGCCTGACGTTCACCCATATCGTGCTGCGCGACAACGCCTACGACATGGTGGGCTTCCAGGAGGCCCTGAAATACGGACGCACGTCGGGGGTTGCGCTCGGCGACTACGACATCGTCTCGTACGCGGCCGCCTTCGGCGCCCGCGGCCACCGGGTGGAAACCCTCGAGGAGTTCGGTGCCACCGTGCGCCGGGCGCTGGCCGAGCCGGGCGTCTCGCTGATCGACGTTCCCGTGGACTACAGCCGCAACCCCGAGCTGGCCGCGGTCCTGCACGAGGACACCTTCGAGTAGCCACGATGGACGCTTCCGGTGCATACGAGCGCTTCCGCCATTGGGCTGCAACGCTTCTCGCCCACCAGCAGGCCGGCTCCGAGGTCTACCAGTTCTCGACGATCGGTGCGCTGCTGGACGGCGTCTACGACGGCGACATCACGGTCGCCGAAATCCTGCGGCACGGCGACTTCGGGCTGGGCACCTTCAACCACCTCGACGGCGAGATGGTCGTCCTGGACGGCGTCTGCTACCGGGTGCGCGCCGACGGAACCGCCACCCGGGCCGACCCGACCGATCGCACCCCGTTCGCGGCGGTCACCCGATTCCACGCCGACTTCGAGTTCGACATCGCCGAACCCACCGGCAGGGCGGCGGTGGCCGATGCCATCGACCGCCGGATCGCCAGCGCCAACCTGATTTACGCGATCCGCATCACCGGCCGGTTTCGTGAGCTGCACACCCGCACGGTGCTGGCGCAGCAGGAGCCCTATCCTCCGCTGACGCAGGCGACCGAGGGGCAAGCCGAGACGGTGTTCACCGACGCGACCGGCACGTTGGTCGGTTTCCGCACCCCCGAGTTCGAGCAGGGAATCTCGGTCGCCGGTTACCACCTGCACTTCCTCGACGCCGAGCGCACCGGCGGTGGCCACGTCCTCGACTTCGACCTCGAGCACGGACGGGTCGCGGTCAGCGGCGCCGCACAACTGCACCTGAGCCTGCCCACGTCCGGCGCCTTCCTCGACGCGCGGCTTTCCGGCGCCGACATCGCCGAACGGATCGACCAAGCCGAAGGCCCCGGGGCCGATCGGCCACCCGAGCCGTGACGCACCAGACACCCGACGCGGAATTCACGGACTGTTCAGGCCATCGTCGGTTCGGCATCGTTGACTGCACACGCGTACCGCGTGTCCTCACGATATGCGTGTTGTCCAGGTCGCCAACTTCTACGGCCCTCGGTCCGGTGGCCTGCGCACCGCGGTGGACCGGCTGGGCGCGGAGTATTGCGCCAACGGGCACGAGGTCTTCCTGATCGTCCCGGGCTCGTCCGCCGAGCGGACCCTGCTGCCGACGGGCGTGATACGAATAACTCTGCCCGCCAGGCTGATTCCGCTGACCGGTGGCTACCGCGCGGTGCTGCCGGGCCCCGTCAAGGCCTTGCTGGAGGCCCTGGAACCCGACGCGCTGGAGGTGTCCGACCGGCTCACGCTGCGGCCCCTGGGCCGCTGGGGCCGCGTCCACGGCGCCAGGACGGTGATGATCTCCCACGAGCGCCTGGATCGCCTTGTGGGCCAGATACTTCCGCGCCGCCCCGCCCAGAAGTTCGCGGACTTCGCCAACAGGCGCACCGCGGCAGACTACGACACCGTGGTGTGCACGACGGGCTTCGCGCGCGAGGAGTTCGACCGTATCGGCGCGTCGAACACCGTCACCGTCCCGCTGGGAGTGGACCTGCAGACGTTCCATCCGCGCCGCCACTCGCACCTGGTGCGCCGGCGCTGGGCCGCGCCGCAGCAGATCCTGCTGGTCCACTGCGGCCGGCTGTCGGTGGAGAAGCGGGTCGACCGCAGCATCGACGCGCTCGGCACCTTGCACCACGCCGGCGTCGACGCCCGGCTGTTGGTCGTGGGCGAGGGGCCGTTGCGGGCCCGGCTCGAGCGGCAGGCCGCCCGGCTGCCGATCGACTTCACCGGCTTCGTCAACGACCGGCACACCGTCGCCGGGCTGCTGGCGTCGGCCGACGTCACGCTGGCGCCCGGCCCGCACGAGACCTTCGGCCTGGCCGCGCTGGAATCGCTGGCGTGCGGCACCCCGGCCGTGGTGTCGCGCACGTCGGCACTGACCGAGATCGTCACCCCCGACAGCGGTGCCCTGGCCGACAACGACCCCCGGGCCATCGCCCACGCGGTCGGCGTCATCGTCCGTCGGCCCGAATTCCACCGCCGCAGCTCCGCGCGGCGCCGCGCGGAGGACTTCACCTGGCAGCGGGCCGCGGCCGGCATGCTGGCATCGCTGGACACCCGCGGCGGGGCCGGCCGGGACCGCGACTCGGAACGCACCGCCTAGGGTGCCCGGCGCCGGTCATTGCCGCCGTTGGGTAAACCGCTTCCGCCCCAACGACTATGGCCCCCAGATGAGGAGATCCTCCATGCCGTTGTTCATCGTGACGGTGTTCGGCGCCGGGCCCGTGACGTCGAAGTGGATCTTGCCGGTCGATTGTGCGCCTTCGGGGATCGTGGCCCCGCTGATGTTGGTGGGGCTCGCGACGAACCACAGCACCCGGTAGGCGGCCTCGTTGGGGGCGACGGCGTTGAACTGCGATATGGCCGGGGTGACGCTGCCCTGGATCGCCCGGACGGTGACCGTGGCCTCCCACAGCTTGCCGGCCGGGATGTATCCCGGCGTCTCGTCGGTGCTGGGCTGCAGGTCGCCGACCTTGTAGGCCAGCACCACCTGGCCGACGGTGTCGGTCATCGTCAGCTCGCTGCCGAGCTTGCCGACGATCGGATAAGCCGCCGCGACGGTGGGCGCAACGACGATTCCGGCCGTCGCCAGGACCGTGGCCGCCACCGCCGTCACTATCATCGAGATGACCTTCACTGGTGTCCTCCCAACTCGTGCGAACAACCGAAATGGTCGGCGGGCAGCCGACTCCGGGAGCCTGATTCTGTCCGCCGGGTGGTCGTGCCGGTAGAGCCGTTCGGCCCGACAACCGTGGGACCTAAGTCGGTCCGTGGTTTCGGGGCGGCGCGGCGACCAGCGCCGCGACCTGGGCGCGCGAGAGTGTGGCCACGCTTCCGTCGGGCAGCCCCAGGATGCGGTCCGCGGCCAGCCCGTGCAGCCGGAACCGGGTTGTCAGGGCGTCGATCGCCCGCTCCCGCGCGGGCTCGTCGCAGGCCTGCAGCACGGCCAGCACCTTCGAGTTCGTCCGTGCGGCAAGGCCATAGATCAGGTCGGCGGCCCCCTCGGGATCGAAGGTGTCGAAGACGCCCACCGCGACCCCGTCGGCGACCAGTCGCGTCAGCAGCGGCAGGAACAGCGCTTCGTCGGCGGCCAGGATGCGTGCGTACAGGTGGGCGTTGTCCGGGCGCAGCAGCGACGCCATCGCGGCCAGTTGCTCCGGTGCCCCCATGCGCATCTTGACGTCGAAACCGGCCCGTAGCACGGAGTTGAGCCGGGCCAGCGCGTCGCCCGCGCACCCCGCGGCGGCCTCCACCGCGGCGAAAGCCGCCCCCGCGCTGCGTTCGGCCAGCGCCGCGATCAGCGCATCCTTCGACGGGAACCAGTGGTAGAACGCCCCTTTGGAGACCCCGGCGTCGGCGATCAGATCGTTGAGGCTGACGTTGTCGTATCCGCGCCGCAGGAACAGCCCCGCCGCCCGGTCGAGCAGCTCGGCCCGGCGGATGTCGGGGTGCTTAACGACCCGCGGCACGCGCGCGATCCTCGGGCCTCCAGCCGACGTAGGTCAGATACAGGCCGGCCGCCCCCAGGCCGAGGAACAACGCCCAAATGAACGCGGTCGCCCCGGCGCCGTAGAGGGCGTTGCCGGCGGCGTCGTAGGCGCCGGGAACGGTCAGCAGCAGCACCCCGCGTATCGCCAGGAACCAGCCCAGCGTCGAGACGATGATCGCCGCGGGGCCGCGCCAGTACTGGTGGAACGCGATGACCACCAGACCGAACATCACCAGGATCGCGCCGAACAGCCACGGCCACATCGGGTTTGCCTGAAACTCGGTGAACAGCGTGCGCATGTCCGAGCCGCGCACCGCGACCGTGGTCGGCACCAGGGTGAACCAGGGCCCCAGCACGCGGGCGAACATGCGGGTGCGGATCCGCGACTGCTCCGGTGTGCTCACTGCTCTCCCTCCAGGATCGCCGTCGATGCTAACCGACCAATGGTCGGTATGCCAGACCACTGGTCTACTCGGCGCGCCGCTAGGCTCTGTCCGAGGCAACGAGGAGGTGACCGCGTGGAGGCACGCGACCGGGTGCTGATCGCCGTCACCGAACTCGCCGCCCTCATCGCGGCCGGCGAACCGCTGACCGTCCTGGACGTGCGGTGGCGACTCGACGAGCCCGACGGCCGGGCGGCCTACGGGCGGGGTCACCTGCCGGGCGCGGTGTATGTGTCCCTCGAAGAGGAACTCAGCGACCACGCCGTCACCGGCCGCGGCCGACACCCCCTGCCATCGGGCCGCGACCTGGAAGCGGCCGCGCGCCGGTGGGGCGTCCGGCACGATGACGCGGTCGTGGTGTACGACGACTGGAATCGAGCGGGCTCCGCGCGGGCGTGGTGGGTGCTGACGGCGGCCGGGCTCGCCGACGTCCGCATCCTCGACGGCGGGCTCGCCGCATGGCGGTCGGCCGGACACCCCCTCGACGGCGGCCACGTCGCCCCGCGTGCCGGGAATGTGATTGTGCCACATGATGATCTGCATTCCGGTCGCCAACCCACGTTGACCGCCGAGCAGTCCGGCTTGGGGGGCGTGACCCTGCTGGACGCGCGGGCGCCGGAACGTTTCCGCGGCGACGTCGAACCGCTCGACCCGGTCGCCGGTCACATCCCGGGCGCAAAGAACCTGCCCAGCGGCGACGTCCTGTCGGCCGACGGCACGTTCCTCGGCGACGAGGCGCTGCGCCGACTGTTGTCCGACCGCGGCATCGACGGCGAGGTGGGCGTCTATTGCGGTTCGGGCATCACCGCCACGATCACGATCGCGGCGCTCGCCGCGACGGGCCGCCGGGCCGCGCTGTATCCGGGGTCGTGGTCGGAGTGGAGCTCGGATCCGACCCGCGCCGTCAGCCACGGTCCCGAATAGGCCTCCCCGCCAATAGGATCAGCCTGATGCTCGAGGTGATCGACAAGGGGCCCCGCCGCGAATCGCGGCGGGCGCCGGTGCTGTTCGTGCACGGTGCCTGGCACGGCGCCTGGTGCTGGGACGAGCATTTCCTGGACTTCTTCGCGCAGCGGGGTTACCGGTCGCTGGCCGTGAGCCTGCGCGGCCACGGAAAAAGCCACGCGCCCAAGCCCATGCAGTTCTGTTCGATCGCCGACTTCGTGGATGACATCGACTCGGTGGCCAAAACGCTGCCCCGGCCACCGGTGGTCGTGGGGCACTCCATGGGCGGGTTCGTCGTGCAGAAGTATCTGGAGTCCCACGCGGCGCCGGCCGCCGCGCTGCTCGCCTCGGTACCGCCGCGCGGGATCGCCGGCTTCCTGCTGCGCAGGTTCCGGCGCCACCCGTGGCTCACCGCGGGCAGCCTGGCCATCACCAAGTCGTTGCGCAGCGTCGGGGGGACGCCCGGCCTGGCCCGCGAAACCTTCTTCTCGGCGTGCACCGCCGAGGCCGACGTGGCGCGCTACACCGCCCGGCTCGACGAGGAATACGTCGGTAAGCACATCGTGGACATGCTGTGGCTGAACCTGCCCCGGCCTCAACTCGTCTCGACCCCGGTGTTGGTGCTGGGCGCCGCGGACGACGTGTGTTTCACGCCGGCCGAAGCCCGTGCGACCGCGGCCGCCTACGGCACCCGAGCGGAGATCTTCCCCCGGATGGGCCATGACATGATGCTCGAGCCGGCCTGGGCCGGCGTGGCCGAACGCATCCACGCATGGCTGGAGGCCGTGCCGCACGGACCGGAAGGAAAGCCCGATGACAGGCCGGCTTGACGGCAAGGTCGCGATCGTCACCGGCGCGAGCACCGGCCTGGGCCCGGTGCTGGGCACGCTGTTCGTCCGCGAGGGCGCCCGGGTGCTGCTGGCGGCGCGCCGCGAGGACCTGATCCGCGCCGCCGCGCAGGAGGCCGGTCCCGGCGCGATCGCCATGCGCGCCGACGTGACCGACGAGCGCGACGTCGCGGCCATGGTGTCGCGGGCGGTCGAGGAGTTCGGGCACGTCGACATCCTGTGCAACAACGCCGCCGCGCCCGGGCAGGACCGCTGGATCTGGGAGCAGACTCTGGAGAACTGGAACGCCACGATCGCCATCGACGTCACCGCGGCGATGCTGTGCACCCGCGAAGTGCTCAACCAGTCGATGCTGCAACGCCGCAGCGGCGTGATCCTGAACTTCTCCTCCACCGCCGGCTACACCGGCGTCGTGCGCAAGAGCCACTACGTCACCGCCAAGGCGTCGCTGCGGGCGTTCACCAAATCGGTCGCGCTCGAGGTCGGCTCGTATGGCATCCGCTGCAACTGCATCGTGCCCGGCTCCATCGACACCGAGCTGTGGCGCAACTGGGTGCGGCGCAGCGCCGACGAGCAGGGCGTCGACTTCGCGACGCAGCGCGCGAGAATCCTCAAAAGCGTTGCGCTGCATGATATCTCCTCGGCCGAGGACGTCGCCAACCTGGCGTTGTTCCTGGCCGGCGACGAGAGCAGAACCATAACGGGCCAATCGATCCCCGTCGATGCCGGAGGGTACCTGCAGGGATGAGCACCGAACCCGTGCGGCTGTCGGTGGCCACACCGGTGGTGACCATGCTCCCCCGGATCAGCGGTGACTGGGAAAGCGACGCCTCCATCGACGACCTGGCCCGCATCGCCGAAGCCGCGGACCGCCTCGGCTACCACCACCTCACCTGCAGCGAGCACATTGCCCTGCCCGCCGCCGAAAAGGGCCGCCGCGGCACCCGGTACTGGGACCCGCTGGCCACGTTCGGATACCTCGCCGCACACACGCGGCGAATCCGGTTGGCCACCAACGTGTTGGTCCTCGGATACCACCATCCCCTGGAGATCGCCAAGCGCTACGGGACGCTGGACAAAATCAGCAACGGCAGGCTCATCCTCGGGGTCGGCGTCGGCAGCCTGCAAGCGGAGTTCGACCTCCTCGGCGCGCCCTTCGACGACCGCGGGGCCCGCGCCGACGACGCGCTGCGGGCGCTGCGGGCCGCACTGTCGACCACCGAACCCGGCTACCACGGCGAGTTCTACTCGTTCGGCGGCGTGGTCGTCGACCCGTGCGCGGTGCAGGAGCGGTTACCGATCTGGGTCGGTGGGCGCACGCTGCGGTCGCTGCGCCGGGCGGCCACCCTGGCCGACGGCTGGGCGCCCTTCAGCGTGAGTCCGCAACAGGCCCGAGACTGGTTGGGCCGCTTCGAGTTACCGCCGGGATTCGAGGTCGTGCTGCCGCCCCCGGCAGCACTGGACCCGATCGGCGGGCCCGAACGGACCCGCGCGCTGCTCGGGGAGACCGCCGCGCACGGCGCCACCATCGTCAGCGCCGTGTTCGCCCATCGCTCGCTGGAGCACTACCTGGACAACCTGCAGGCGCTGGCCGAGCTGGGTGCGCCGTGAACCGGGTCAAGGCAGGCTTTTTCAGCTTCACCGCCGCCGCGCCGCCCGACGACGACGGCGGTTACCTGCGCTGGCACCTGCTCGACCACATGCCCGAGCAATACCAGCTTCCCGGGATCGTGCACGGGTTGCGCTGGATCGCCGACGGCGACTACCCGGGCCACCGGCTGGCGGCGCGCGGAGCGCTGAGCGAGCTGGGCAACGTCGTGCACTACCTGGTCGGCGACCCCGTCGAGCAGACCTTCGACGACTTCGTCGCGCTGGGCCGCGCGCTGCGGGAGAACGGCCGTTTTCCCGTGGTCCGGCCGTCACTGCAGCTGGCCGGGCTGCGGCTCCTGCAATGGCATGCCGCCCCGCACGCGCTCGTCTCCGACGTGGTCGTGCCTTTCCGGCCGCACCGCGGCGTCGTGCTGATCGTCGAAGAACCCACCGGCGGCCGGCCCGACGCGTGGCTGCAATGGCTGCACACCGAACACCATCCGGCGCTGCTCGCCACGCCCGGCACCGTCGGCGCCTGGACGTTCGGGACCGGCACCGGCTGGAGCCACCTGCCACGGGGCTGGCACCCGGGACCCCAGTACGTCACCGTCGTCTACCTCGACCGCGACCCCCTGGCCACCACCGACGCCCTGGCCCCGCTCGTCGAACAGCGCTGGCGATCCTCGGCCGTGCGGCCCGTCTTCGCCGGGCCGCTGCGAACCATGATCGGGTGGGAAGCCTGGCCGTGAGTCTGCGGGCGCCCCGGCGGGGCCTTATAGTCCTCCTGGCAGTCGAGCAGAGGAAGACAGATGCGGCGGAGGGTTCCCGCGGTTGCCGGGATCGGCGTGGCCGTGGTGGCGACGAGCCTGGCCGCCTGCAGCAGCGGCGGCGACCGCCACGCCGCCGGCCCCGGTCCCAGTCCCGCTCCGGTGAGCACCACCACCGTGATGATCGGCGGGACCACGCACTCGATGATGGCGCCGGTGGACTGCACCACCACGGCGGCGCAACGCGGCGCGACGCCCCCGGAGTCGGGCGATCTCACCACACGCATCGCCGTTCACGATGATTCGTCCTCGGTGCGGCTGACCCTGTCCGACGAAAAGCCGCCGAGCGTCGACGCCTTCGCCATCTCACTGAAGGCGGACGACGGCCGCTACCAGTTGCCGTATCAGGCGCCGCAGTCACCGATCCAGGTCCAGGCGACCAAGGACGGCACGAGCTACACGGTGACGGGCACGGGTCAGGCGACGACACCGGATCAAAGCGGCACGCGCCAGGTGACATTCGGCATCCACGTGACCTGTCCGCAGGCGTGGGGGCACGGGTAGTTGTCCAACCACCGTCGCCTCTGAGATGCTGGCACCTTGGACATCTTCGCGCAGTGGCAGAAGGACAGCACGCAGCTTCGTTGGCGCTCGACCACGGCGGCCAACAACGGAACCGAGGTGTCGGTGTTCAGCCGCCGGTGCGGAACGCCCGGTGCGCCCGCGCTGGTGCTGGTGCACGGCTTCCCGACGTCGAGCATCGACTACTACGCCCTGTCACAAGAGCTGAGTGCGGAGTTCGACATCCACGTCCTGGACTTCCCGGGCTACGGGCTGTCCGACAAACCACCCGAGCCCTACGTGTACTCGCTGTACGACGACGCACGCCTGCTCGTCGACGCGATCACCCGGGTGTGGGGGCTGACCGAGTACCGCATGCTCGCCCACGACCGCGGCAGCAGCGTCGCCATGATCGCCGTCGGCATGCTGGCGGACCAGGACCCGCCGGCGCCGCCCGTCGACCTGTTCCTCACCAACGCCAACATCTACCTCCCGCTTTCCAACCTCACCTCGTTCCAGACCGCGCTGCTCGACCCCGAGACCGCGCGCGACACCGCAGCCGCGGTCACCCCGGAGATGCTGGCGACGGGCATGGGGGCAGGCACCTTCATGCCCCGGCGCACCCTGGAGGACCCCGAGATCGCCGCATTGGCCAAGTGTTTCGCCCACAACGACGGGGTTCGGGTACTGCCCGACACCATCAAGTACCTGCACGAGCGCACCGCCGACGAAACCGGTTGGCTGGAAGCGCTTTCCACCAGCCCCGTCAACACCACGCTGGCGTGGGGGCTGCACGACAGCATCGCGCCCCTGCGCGTGCCCAACCACGTCTGGCAGGCGTATCTGAAGAACAAGCCGGGCCGCAACCGCTACTGGGTGGTTCCCCACGCCGATCACTACCTGCAGTGCGACGCGCCCGGGCAACTGGCCCAGATCGTCCGGCTCACCGCCCAGGGCGTGGACATGCCGCTGCAGACGCTCGGCGACCAGCTCGACGGGGCGGTGCTGATCGACAAGACCGCTTCCTAGCCTTGCCGACTGTGCGGCAGGCCGCCGCGGTGCCACCCGGGCCTCCAGCCGGGCCAGCGCCGAGCCGAGGCAGAAATGCAGGCCCTGGCCGAAGCCGAGATGCCCGCCCCGGCGGTGGATGTCGAGGCGGTCCGGGTCGGGGAACTGCCGTTCGTCCGGTTGGCGGAACCGTTGCGCAGCAACATGAACGGTGTCGCGGCCGGAAAACATCGTCGGCGCGGGTGTATGGCCGTGCCTGCGGCATGCGGCCTCGTACGCCTCCCACATGCCCGGCCCGTATCTGCCGGTGCCGTGCCCCTCGGCCTCCCCCGGTGTCATCGCGCAGTGGATGTCCGGGGCGCCTTCGATGTCGACCTGATACGTCGCGTCGGACTCCGACGCCGGCCGAGCGGGCGCCGCGTCGCGGGCCATCCGGATGGCGCGCTCGATCACGATGGCCTCGCGGCCGTTGACCAGCCCGCGCGCGTGTGCACGGCCCCGCAGGTGCCCGCGCCCGATGGTGCCGAACGCCACCTCCTGTCGCGGTCCGTCAACGCGGGCGGCTGAGACCCATCCCGTCGGTCAGCATGTCGGCGACCGGGTAATGGTCGTTGAGCGCGACCTCGGTGGCCGTCACGTCCAGGGGCCCGAATGCACCTACGCGCCAATGCGTTCGAGACCCGGGCGGAGGTCGATGGCGTCGACCGCGATCGTTCCGACACCCCCGGTGGACCACGAGCGTGAATCCTGCGACGCGACACGCCACAGAGCGTCGTGAGATTCACTCTCGCGGCCCAGTTGATTCGGAGGACATGCGGGGTTGAACTTCGGCACCTCGCACACGATGCTCGTCGAGCGCTCCGCGCCGACCGCCTCAGCCCAGCAGCGCGGCCCGCGCGCGCCGCACGGCGTCGTCGTCGACACCGGCGGCGTCGAGAAACCCGCCCAGCGAGCCGTACTGGCCGTCGATCGTCTTGCGGGCGGCCTCGAGGTACTCCGCCCGCACACCGAGCACCTGGTCGGGCAGCCTGCTGCGCACGTAGTCCAGCAGCTCGGGAGTCAGGCTGTCGCTGCGTGCCTCGATGGTGCGCAGGATGCGCTCGCGCAACGCCGGCACCGACGCGTTGCTGGCCAGGAAGTCGGCGTTGATCAGGTCGGCGTCCACACCTACGGCCTCCAGCACGACGGCGACGGCCAGACCGGTCCGGTCCTTGCCGGCGAAGCAGCTGACCAGGACCGAGCGCGTGTCGCCGATCATCCGGATGACCTGCCCCACCGCCGCGCGGGTACCGGGCAGGGCCGAAAACCGTTCGTACTCCTCGATCATGAACCGGCCCGCGGCCTCGACCGGGTCTTCGTCGTCGGGCGTGCCGCTCAGCATCCGCTCGAAAGCCTGTTCGTGCGGTGCGGCGTTCTCGCCGTCGAACGCGAGCCGGTGCACCACGACGTCCTCGGGCACGGCGCTGCTTCCATCCCGTTCCACCTCGGTGATCGACCGCAGGTCGGCCACGTCGGTGACGCCGAGCCGCCCCAGCGCCGCACGGCCGTCGTCGTCGAGCGCGCTCAGCTCACTCGACCGGAAGAAACGCCCGGGGCGGATCCCGGTCGCCAGCGCGACATCCCGGCAGTTCCACGCGCCGGAGACGTCGGCGGTCATCGCGGCGCGCGGCGTGACGCCGCCGCGCGTAAACGGTTCCGGAGGCTGGTGTCGTCCATGTTGCTCGCATCCTAGTCAGGCGCCGATCGGCGTCGTCGGTGTCGTCTGCATAACCGGTTGACGTGAACGGTCCGCTGCCGGACGGTGTCGAGTTTTGACGGAGTCGTCAAAGCCTTTTCGGCGAGCGGTGAAAGGCGCGGTGAAAACTCGTACTGGACGAATTCGCGTCGCGGGGAGAGGCTTGCAGTGGTGTCCGCCCCCCGGAGGTGCTGAATATGCATGTGCTGCGAACCCCAGACTCCCGATTCGAAAACCTGGAGGGCTATCCGTTCGTAGCGAACTACCTCGATGTGACGGCGCGCGACACCCGGCCGCTGCGGATGCACTACCTCGACGAAGGCCCCGTCGAGGGGCCGCCGATCGTGCTGCTGCACGGCGAGCCCACCTGGAGCTACCTGTATCGGACAATGATCCCGCCGCTGACCGAGGCGGGATACCGGGTGCTCGCGCCCGACCTGATCGGTTTCGGCCGTTCCGACAAGCCCAGCCGGGTCGAGGACTACACCTACCTGCGCCACGTCGAGTGGGTGACCTCGTGGTTCGAGCTGCTCAACCTGAGGGACGTCACGCTGTTCGTGCAGGACTGGGGTTCGCTGATCGGGTTGCGCATCGCCGCCGAGCACGGTGACCGGATCGCGCGGCTGGTGGTGGCGAACGGATTTCTTCCCACGGCCCGGCAGAGCACCGCTCCCGCCTTCTACGCGTGGCGCGCCTTCGCGCGCTACTCCCCCGTGCTGCCCGCCGGCCGCCTGGTGGGCGTGGGCACCGTCCGCCGGGTTCCTGCCAAGGTGCGGGCGGGCTACGACGCACCCTTCCCCGATAAGGCGTATCAGGCCGGGGCCCGGGCGTTCCCCCAGTTGGTGCCGACCTCGCCCGACGATCCCGCCGTTCCGGCCAACCGTGCCGCCTGGGATGCGCTGGGCCGCTGGGAGAAGCCCTTCCTCGCCGTGTTCGGATCCCGCGACCCGATCCTGGGGCGTGCCGACCGCCCCCTGATCAACCACATTCCCGGCGCCGCGGGCCAGCCCCACGCCCGCATCAACGCCAGCCATTTCATCCAGGAGGACAGCGGACCGGAACTGGCCGAGCGCGTCCTGTCCTGGCAACAGGCGATCCACTGAGGAGACGTCAGCGCGTTGCGCAAACGGCTGCAATACCGCCTGCTCGCAATCGGTTTGGTGACCGCGGACGAGGGCGCGTCAGCCGGTGACGGCCAGTACGGCCGCGGCCAGCTCGGGGCGGCACACCACCAGGTCCGGCAGCTTGGGGTCCGGCTGGTTGTAGGCCAGCGCCGACCCGTCGATGCGGGACGTGTGCAGGCCGGCCGCGCGGGCCACCGCCACCGGGGCGGCCGAGTCCCATTCGAACTGGCCCCCGGCGTGCACGTACACGTCGGACAGACCCTGCACGATCGAGGCCACCTTGGCTCCGGCGGAACCCATTTCCACCAGGACACCGTCCAGTGCGTCGCGGACGGCCAGCGCGATGGCGGGCGGGCGGGTGCGCGAGACCACGATGCGCGGCTGGTCGGGGGCGGCGGGCGGCGCGGCGACCTGGGGGGTCGCCAACGTGACCCCTTGTGCCGGCAGCGCCACGGCCCCGGCCACCAGCTCGCCGGCCTGCCACAGCGCCACGTGCACCGCCCAGTCGTCGCGGCCCGGCTCGGAGAATTCGCGCGTCCCGTCGAGCGGGTCGACGATCCACACCCGCTCCGAGCGCAGCCGCACCGGATCGTCGGCGCCCTCCTCGGACAGCACGGCGTCGTCGGGGCGCTCACCGGCGAGCGCCTCCATCAGAAACTCGTGAGATCGCTTGTCCCCCGCATTTTTCCGCTCACCGGCCTCGGCGTCGGCAAATTCCTCGCGCACGCCGAGCAGCAGTTGTCCCGCCTCGGTGGCCAGTCGCGCGGCCAGCTGGTGGTCATTCATCGGTGGACTCCACGGACCATCTCATCTCGATGCGTCGGTCAGGTGGGTAAAACCTACCCTGCCGCGCCCGCGGCGCAGTAATCTCCCGGCGTGACATTTCTCTCGGGGGGGCGGAACCGTTGAAGACCGACAATGCCGCCGCAGCCAGCGGGTGGCGGCGCATGACCCGCACGCGGCTGATCGTGATCGGCGCGGCGCTGGCCGTGGCGCTGATCGGGGTGTCCGCCTTCGTCGCCGTCAAACTGACCCGTCACGGCACACCACCCCCACCCGCGACCCAGGCGCCGCCGGCCACCTACGCCATTCCGGGCTGCTACAACCTTTCGGTCCCGCCGCTCGAGCGTCCCAGGCAGCTCAACATCGTCGGCTGCGCGAGCGTAGCCGTTGCGCTGCAAGGCATGTCGTGGACGTCCTGGGGGCCGCAGGGCGCCGACGGCAAGGGCACCGCCGTGTTCAAGATCTGCGATCCCAACTGTGCGGCCGGCTACCAGCTCAAAGACCCGGTCGTCGTGCATGCGTGGAATCCACAGTCGCCGCGCCCCGACGCCATCTGCCAGGCCGGCCTGAAGATATTCGCCGACATGATCCTGGCATTTCCCAAGGACGTTCCCCCGCCGACCACACAGCAGATGAACACGCAGTACAACGGAGCGCCGGCGGTGCACTACGTCAACTACTCGGGCGCCGACCCGCAGGGCACCGAGTTCATCGGCTACACCTTCTGCAACTGAGCGCCGCGGCGTCATCCGCTTCACCGATGCCGACCGTGCGCAGCGCGGGCGGGCACGACACAATCGACGCATGACCTCAGCTTCAGCTCAACGTGACGCCAGCCGGACAGCCGCCTACCGGATCGCGGCGATGCTGCTCGGCGTGGGCACCCTGCACTTCGTGGCGCCCGGACCGTTCGACACCATCGTCCCCGCCGAACTCCCCGGCAGCGCCCGGTCCTACACCTACGCATCGGGCGTCGCCGAGATCGCTGTCGGAACGCTGCTGGTGCCGCGGCGCACCCGGCGACTGGCGGCCCTGGCGGCCGCCGTGCTGTTCGTCGGCGTCTTCCCGGCCAACGTCAACATGGTCCGGCTGTGGTGGGGCAAGCCCTGGCCGATGCGCATTGCCGCATTGGCCCGGCTGCCGCTTCAGGTCCCAATGGTCACCGTCGCGCTCAAAATCTGGCGCAACAGCTGATGCCCCGCGGCCCCCTCCCCGCGAGCGCGCGTGTCTGTACGACGACACGCCGGCGCGGAGGGCGTTTTGCGCACGCTCGCCACAACGGGGCGTAGGCGATGGGGAAGACGGACATCGCGGCGGCGCTCGCGGTGGCGGCCGCGGTGATGATGGGCATCGGGGACGTGGTGCAGCAGCGCTCCGCCCAACAGGTCACCCGGCAGCCGGTCGGCACCGTCGCCCTGTTCCGCCGGCTGCTGCGCGACCGGCAATGGTGGGTGGGCAGCCTGGTGGCCGGCGCGGGGTTCGGGTTGCAGGCCGCGGCGCTCGGCGTCGGCTCGGTCGTGCTCGTGCAGGCGCTGCTGGTGACCTCGCTGCTGTTCGCGTTGCTCATCAGTGCCAGAGCCAATCACCGCAGAATCACGCGCCGGCAAGCGTTTTGGGCGGTGCTGCTGGCCGCCGCGGTGACACTGGTGGTGACGGTCGGCGACCCGCAGGCGGGCACCCCGCGAGGGTCGCTGCACACCTGGAGCATCGTGGTCGCGATCATGGGCCCCGCACTGATCCTCTGCGTGCTCGGCGCGCGCCTGTTCCCGGGTTCGGTGGCCGCACTCCTGCTGGGCCTGCTGTCCGGGTCGCTGTGGGGCCTGTTCTCGGTGCTGATGAAGGGCGTCGTCGACCAGCTCGGCCACGGCATCCCGGCGTTGCTGCGCACGCCGGAGGTGTACGTGTGGGCGGTGCTGGCGGTCGCCGCGACGGCCTGGGAGCAGTCGGCGTTCCGCGCCGGCCCGCTGACCGCGTCGCTGCCCGCGGTGACCGTCGCCGAGCCGCTCGTGGGATCGGTCCTGGGGGTCACCGTGCTGGGCGAGACCCTGAGCACCGACACCCTCGGCCTGGTGGCGCTGGGCGTGTCCGTCGCGGTGATGGCCGCGGCGACAGTGGCGCTGGCCCGCAGCCAGGCAGCCATAGCCCCCTGATGGCCGCCTGACCGGAATCAGCCCCGCAGGCGGCGGGCCACCTCGCCGTAGCGCTCCACGCGCTCCGCGTCGCCCAGGGCGTTGTAGAGCACCAGGCGCGTGGCGATTCCGGCGTACTTGTCGGTCAGCGCATCGGCCAACCCGTCCCAGGTCGACTCGGTGGCGAAGGCGGCGATGTGGTCGTCGCTGATCTGGGCCGCCATGCCGGCGAAGTCGCCGGCCTTCTGCCTCTCCCGGATCCGGGCAGTCGTGCCCTCGAACCCGGCCTCGTCCCAGATGAACGCGTAGTTGGGCGTGCTGCCGTAGAAACTCATGCTGGCGCGCACCACTTCTCGTTCCCTGTCGCGCTCCTCGTCGCTGTCGCCGACGATCGTCAGCACCGGCACGATCACGGCGATGTCGGAGGCCGCCCGCCCCGCTTTGGCCGCGCCGTCGGCGATGTTCGGCAGCGCGTGACGGGTGATGTAGCCGGGTTCGCCGATCGGGTGGATGTGCACCCCGTCGGCCACCTCGCCCGCCATCCGCAGCATCCACGGGTTCACCGCCGCGATGTCGACTTTGGGATCGGGCGCCTCGATGGGCCCGGGACTCCACTGCGGCGTGATGAAGTCGAGGTCGTAGAAGTCGCCGTGGTGATCCAGGGTTGCGGTCCGAAACGCCGCGAAGCACGCCTTCACGGCGAGCACGTAGTCGCGCAGACGTGGGCCGGGCCGCTCGAAGGGCATCCCGTAGCGGCGCACCACGTGCGTGCGCACCTGCGTGCCCAGGCCGAGCCGGAAGTTGCCGCCGGTGGCCTCCTGCAGCTCCCACGCCGCGGCCGCGGTGACGAACGGGCTGCGGGGGAAGGCGACCGCCACGCCGGTGCACAACTCGAGACCGGGCGCGGCCTGCGATGCCACCGCGGCGTTGAGATAGGCCGTGCGCCCGGTCTCGGTGAACAGCAGACCGGAAAAGCCGGCCGCCTGGGTGCGGCGAGCGAGGTCACCGGCGCGGTGCAGGGGCTGGGGAGTCGTCATCGCGTCGACGTGCATGATGGGAGCGTACGACGGGGGCCCGCGCGTCCACCGAGCCGCTTCCCGTCATGGCGGACGCGCCGTGGTCACCGGATGGTTGCCGACGGTTCATGATCGTGGCTTAGTTTTCGGGATTGCCATGCAAATTGAGAAAATGTGATCGCGCTGTTCGACGTGGGCGTGCGGTACGACACCACGATCGCGTTGCACCCGCTGACCATCCGGTTCGACGCGGGCACCTTCACCGTCCTGCTGGGCCCGTCGGGCGCGGGCAAATCGACCCTGCTGCGGTGCATGAACCATCTCGTGACCCCCAGCAGTGGGGTCATCGAGGTGGCCGGGGTCGGAAAGCTGAACACCAGCGCCAGGATTCGCGCGCACCGGCGGCGCACCGGCATGATCTTCCAGCAACATCAACTGATCGGCCGGCACACCGCGCTGCGCAACGCCCTGCTCGGCTCGGTGGCATCCACCGGCCTGCTGCGCGGGCTGTGGCGGGCGGACCGGGGGCAGACCTACCGCGCACTCGCCGCGCTCGACCGGGTCGGTCTGCTCGGCAAGGCGACGGTGCGCGCGGACCGGCTCAGCGGTGGTGAGCAGCAGCGGGTCGGGATCGCCCGGGCGCTGACCCAGCAGCCCGACATCGTCCTGGCCGACGAGCCGGTGGCCAGCCTCGATCCCGAAACGGCGGTCGGCGTGCTGAGCCTGCTCCGGGAGATATGCCGGCAGGACGGCATCACCGCCGTGGTCAGCCTGCACCAGGTCGACCTGGCGCGGCGCTTCGCCGACCGCATCGTCGGATTGTCCGAAGGCCGGCTGGTGGTGGACGACCAACCCGGCCGCATCGACGCGGCACAGCTCACCCGGATCTATCGCTCCCCCGGTGACACCCACCGGAGCGTCCCGACGACGAAGGAATGCTGATGAAGGCCGTTCGTATCGTGGTAGGCATCCTGCTGGCGTTCGTCCTCGGCGGCTGTTGGGGTTCGCACGACCAGGGCGCGTCGAACCCGGCGACGCTGCGCGTCGCCCTGCTGCCGGACGAGAATGCGGCCACGGTGATCCAGAACAACCAGCCGCTGAAGAACTATCTGCAGTCCAAACTCGGCAAACAGGTCGAATTGGTTGTCACCACGGACTATTCGTCGATGATCGAGGCGATGCGGCGCGGGCGGCTGGAGCTCGCCTACTTCGGCCCCCTGTCGTATGTGCTTGCGCGGTCCAAAGATCCCGGCGTCCAGCCGTTCGCGGCGCTGGTCGAGCAGCCCGGCGGGCCGCCGGTCTACCACGCCCTGGTGATCGGGAACGTCGCCCAGCACATCGCCGCGATCCCCGACCTCAAGGGCAAGACGATGGCCTACGGCGATCCCGCCAGCACCTCGAGCCACCTGATCCCCAAGTCAATGCTGGCCGAGCAGGGGCTTTCGGCCGGGCAGAACTATCAGGAGCAGTTCGTGGGCGCCCAAGACGCCGTCGCCCTCGCGGTGCAGAACGGCAACGCCGCCGGGGGCGGCATCAGCAAGCCGATCTTCGACGCCATGGTCCGGCAGGGCAAGATCGACCCGGCCAAGGTGCGGGTCGTCGCCGAGTCCAAGCCGTACCCGAACTATCCCTGGACGATGCGCAGCGACCTGGACCCCAACCTGAAGTCCTCGGTCGTGGAAGCCTTTCTCAGCCTTCATGATCCGGCGGTGCTCGAGCCGTTCAAGGCCGCATCGTTCGCGCCGGTTGGCGACGCGGACTACGACGTGATCCGCCAGTTGAGCACCCAGTTGGGGCTCGACCTGTCCTCGCTGAGCAAATGACGACCGATTACGCGGCGATCGCCCGGCTCGAGGAGCGCCGGCGGCGGGGCACGCTGCTGTGGGTGGGGGCGGTCGGGCTTGCCGTGCTCGGTTGCTGCGCCTACGTCGGACTGCTGGACGCCCGACGGCTCAGCGACGGGCTGCCCGCGCTGCTGTCCCTCCTCGGGGAGATGTGGCCCCCGGACTTCAGCCGCGCCGCATCCTGGGTGATGCCGCTGATCGACACCGTGGCCATGAGCGTGGCCGGCACCGCCATCGCGATCGCCCTGTCGATTCCGCTCGGGCTGGCGGCCGCCCGCAACACGTCGCCGCATCCGCTGGTGTACCACCTGGCCAGGACGATCCTCAACGGCCTGCGCGCGGTGCCCGAACTCATCATGGGGATCGTGTTCGTGGCCGCCGTCGGATTCGGGGCATTGCCGGGGGTGCTGGCGCTGGGGCTGCACTCGGTGGGCATGGTCGGCAAGTTCTACGCCGAGGCCATCGAGCACGTCAGCCCGGCGCCGATCGAGGCGGCGCGGGCGGTGGGCGCGCGACCGGCACAGGTGATCGTGCACGGTGTGCTGCCTCAGGTGCTGCCCCGGTTGGCCGACGTGTCGATATACCGCTGGGAGCACAACTTCCGGGCCTCGACGGTGCTCGGCCTGGTCGGCGCGGGCGGCATCGGCTTCCAGTTGATGGCCGCGTTGCGGATACTGGAGTACCGGCAGGTGGCCGCGATCATGCTGGTCATCTTGGCCACGGTCACCGTCGTCGACGGGCTCAGCGGCTGGCTGCGCCGCTGGTTCGCATGAATGCCGTTGGCACGCCGCCGTTTCGGGTGGTCATCACCCATCGCGTCCATTCCGAGGTGCTCGACCTGCTCGGCCGATCGTGCGAGGTGGTCGCCAACCAGACGCCCGAGGGCCTCACCCGGGGCGAGTTGCTGAGCCGATGCCGCGACGCCGACGCGCTGCTGGTGTTCATGCCCGACCACGTCGACGAGGAGTTGCTGGGCCGCAGTCCCCGGCTGCGGATCGTGGCCGGCGCGCTCAAGGGCTTCGACAACATCGACGTCGCGGCCTGCACCGCCCGGGGAATCTGGGTCAGCTACGTCGAGGATCTGCTCACCGGCCCCACCGCCGATCTCGCGGTCGGGCTGCTGATTGCGCTCGATCGCCACATACCGGCCGGGGACCGCCACGTCCGGTCGGGCCGCCACCAAGGCTGGAGACCGGAACTCTACGGCGGCGGGCTGGCCGGCCGGCGGGTCGGGATCATCGGGATGGGCGCGGTGGGCCGTGCGGTGGCCCGCCGGCTACGCGCGTTCGACGCGGAAGTGCTCTACACCGACCCCGCCCCGCTGCCGGCCGGCGACGCAGCGGAACTGGGCGCTCGCTCGGTGCCCCTGGAAACGCTGTTGGCACGCAGCACCGCCGTCGTGCTCACCGCACCCCTGACCGCCGAGACCCGCCACCTGATCGGACCGGTTGCGTTGCAACGCCTTCCGGAGGGGTCGCTGCTGGTCAACGTGGGCCGCGGTTCGGTCGTCGACGAGAACGCCGTCGCCGACGCGCTGGCGTCCGGCCACCTGGGCGGCTATGCGGCCGACGTCTTCGCGTTCGAGGACTGGTCCGATCGGGGCAGACCGCGGGACATCCCGCCCCGACTGCTCGCCCAGGACCGCACGCTGTTCACCCCGCACCTGGGTTCGGCCGTGCGCGACGTCCGCCTGCGGATCGAGACGGCGGCGGCACGCAGCGTCCTCGACGTTCGCGCCGGCAAGCCGCCCCCGGTCGCCGCAAACCGTGTCAACCCTCGCAGGTGAGATGGCCCGAGTGGTCGGTTTTGGCAGAATTCAGTCGCGGACGCGGACCGCGATGTAGCCCAAGGGGATTCCGGTGCGCACCGTGATGCATTCGCGCGCGGCGAATTCCACGTCGCTGCGACGGCTGGAATGGGTGACGGCATCGATTTCGGGAATGCGGATCAGCCATCCGCCGGCCTGGCGCACGACCTCGATGTCGAAGCACTGGCCGATGACCGCCACGGCGGCCGGGCGCCGGGGCCGGCGGCAGTGCGAGCGTCGCAGGGAATCCGCGGACGAGCGGCGCGAAAGTGTGTGGGTCTGCATGCGAATTCTTTCTCGGTCTTCGTTGAGCCGTGGGCCACACTACTGCCGAGCGTGACCAGCACCAAATCGGGGCGACGCGGTCAGCCCGATCGCGGATGCCGGCTCACCGGCGCGGTAAAACCTTGGGTGTCATCGAAGAACGCCCAGCGCCCGTCGTCGTCGACCTCCAGGCGCCAGCCCAGCTCGGAATCGCCGGCGATGAGACCCAAAAACCATGCGTGCGCGGCTTCGGCACCGGCGAAGTTCCTGGTCGCGACGACCGTGCCGTGCGGATCGATGACGCGAAACGCGGCCATGGGGTGAGCTTATCCCCGGTGGCGGATTTCGATCACACCGATGTCCGCCGGCGAGTGAGGTGCGCGTGCTACACGGTGCGGGTCAGGCGGTCGGCGAGCAACTCGGCGAACCGGGCCGGGTCCTCCAGTGCGCCGCCTTCGGCGAGAAGGGCTGTGCCGTAGAGCAGTTCGGCGGTCTCGGCCACCTCGGCAAGCGCGGTGTCGTCGTCGGCGTGGTCGTGGTGCGCTTGGCGCAGCCCGATCACCAGCGGGTGGTCCGGGTTGAGCTCCAGGATCCGCTTCCCGAGCGGGACGTCCTGTCCCGTGGCCCGGTAGAGGCGCGCCAGCGTCGGCGTGATCCCGAACGCGTCGGTGATCAGGCAGGCCGGCGATTGCGTCAGCCGGGTCGACAGGCGCACGTCCTTGACGTGTTCGCTCAGGGTCTCCTTGAGCCAGGCCAGCAGGTCGGCGAAGTCCTTCTGCTGCTCCTCGCGCTCGGCCTCGCTGGTGCCCTCCTCGGAGTCGAGGTCGACCTCCCCCTTGGCCACCGACTGCAGCGGCTTGCCGTCGTACTCGTCGACCACGCCCACCCACACTTCGTCCACCGGGTCGGTGAGCAGCAGGACCTCGTAACCCTTGGCCTTGAACGCCTCGAGGTGCGGTGACTTGGTGAGCTGCTGACGCGTCTCGCCGGTGGCGTAGAAGATCTGCGTCTGGCCGTCCTTCATTCGCTCGACGTACTCGGCGAGCGTGGTGGCCTCGTCCTCGCTGTGGGTGGAGGCGAACGAGGAGATTTCCAGCAACGTCTCCCGGTTGTCGGCGTCGGACAGCAGGCCCTCCTTGATGGCCCTGCCGAACTGGTTCCACAGCGTGCGGTAGTCGTCCGGGCGCTCGGATTGCAGGTCCTTGATGGTGGACAGGACCTTCTTGCTCAACCGGCGGCGGATCGCGTTGACCTGCCGGTCCTGCTGCAGGATTTCGCGGGAGACGTTGAGCGACATGTCCTGTGCGTCGACCACCCCCTTGACGAACCGCAGGTAGTGCGGCAGCAGTTGGTCGCAGTCACCCATGATGAACACGCGCTTGACGTAGAGCTGGATCCCGACGTGGGCGTCGCGGTCGAACAGGTCGAACGGGGCATGGGACGGGATGAACAGCAGCGCCTGGTACTCGAAGGTGCCCTCCGCCTTCATCGCGATGACCTCGAGCGGGTCGTCCCAGGCGTGCGCGATGTGCTTGTAGAACTCCTTGTACTCCTCTTCGGACACCTCGTCTTTGGGCCTGGCCCACAGCGCCTTCATCGAGTTCAGGGTCTCGATCTCGGTGGTGACGACCTCGTCGCCGCTGTCGTCCTCGGAGGGGGTGCGTCGCTGGACCTCCATCCGGATGGGCCAGGCGATGAAGTCGGAGTACTTCTTGACCAGGCCCCGCAGCCGCCAGTCCGAGGTGTAGTCGTGCAGCTCGTTGTCGGTGTCCTCGGGCTTGAGATGCAGCGTGACCGCCGTGCCCTGCGGCACCCCCTTTCCAGCGTCGATCGTCTCAATTGTGTAGGTGCCCTCACCACTGGATTCCCACCGGGTGGCCGCGCTCTCGCCGGCCTTGCGCGTCAGCAGCTCGACCTTGTCGGCGACCATGAAGCTCGAGTAGAAGCCGATACCGAACTGTCCGATCAGTTCCTCGGACGCGGCGGCGTTCTGGGATTCCCTGAGCTGCTGGCGCAACTCGGCGGTCCCCGACTTGGCCAGCGTGCCGATCAGGTCCACGACCTCCGCGCGGGTCATGCCGATGCCGTTGTCGCGGACCGTGAGGGTGCGGGCCTCCTTGTCCACCTCCAGCTCGATGTGCAGGTCGGAGGTGTCGACGTCGAGGTCCTTGTTGCGGAAGGCTTCCAGCCTCAGCTTGTCCAGGGCATCGGAGGCGTTGGAGATCAACTCCCGCAGGAACGAATCCTTGTTGGAGTAGACCGAGTGGATCATCAGATCCAGCAGCTGCCGGGCCTCTGCCTGGAATTCCATCTGCTCGACACGTGCGTTCATGAGACTCCGTTCGACGACATGACGCCTCAAATTTAGCGAGATGCCGAGCGCTCGTGCCGGGGGGTTCGCTCAGCGCTGACAGGACTACTGCTGACAGGACTACTGTCGTGAGTCGTCAACGCCGATCAGGCGCGGCCCTAGTGAAGGAGATCCGGTGTCCGTAGCTCGACGCGAACGTGCCGCCCTCGTCGACACCATGCGCGACGTGGGTCCCGATGCCCCCACCCTGTGCGAGGGCTGGAAGACCCGGGACCTGGCGGCCCACCTGGTCATCCGCGAGTACCGCCCCGATGCCGCGCCGGGCATTTTGATCCCGTTCTTCGCCTCCCACACCGCCAAGGTGCAGCAGGCGGTCGCCGAGCAGGACTGGGTGCGGCTGCTGGACAAGGTCGCGTCCGGCCCGCCGCCGTACTCGCCGTTCAAGCTGCTCGACCCGGTGGCCAATGTCGCCGAGATGTTCATCCATCACGAGGACGTGCGCCGCGCGCAGCCGGACTGGACACCGCGCGTGCTCGAACAGGACCTGGTGGCCGCGCTGCGCCGCACGCTGCCGCTGATGGCCCGGCTCACGCTCGCGAAGGTTCCCGCCAGGGTCGCGTTGCGCACGCCGGAAGGCAAAACGGTGCTGACCGCCGGGCATGGTCCCGCGGTCACGGTGACCGGGTTGCCCGAGGAACTGCTGCTGTTCGCCGTCGGGCGGGAAGCCCGGGTCGAGTTCGACGGCGACGCGGCGGCGGTCCAGGCGGTGCGCGACGCGCCGAAGGGCTTGTAGCGGCGGCGGTCACCTGTTCCTCCGCCGACCGTGGGTGCTGCGGGCGGTGAGGCTGCGGGCGGAACGTCGTCATACCGCCGGCGGGGGGCGAAATCCGGAGTGCGCGATCGCGACCGAGACGGCGCTGCCGATGGGGCCCCGAGGGTCGACGAGGACAGCGGAGCCGGTGGCCACGCCGTCATGGCTGGAATGGGTCAGCGAGGCCAGCCCGACGTGCGGCCCCTCGGGCAGGCGGCTGAGGATGACGGTGTAGTCGGCGTTGATGAACTGCAGTCCACTCGTGCCCCAGTTGGTGAGCGAGGCGGTGATGTCGCCGGCCATCGCCGCACGGGTGAACGCCGTGAGCGGTTCGCCGCCGACCAACGACCGCGTCTCGTGCAGCCACGTGTATTTTCGCCCCGGCTCGCGAGGCCAGTCAGGGTCGGGGTTCTGCACCTCGGAGCCCCAGCCGTAGGTGCGCATGAACAGCGTCGACGGGGCGCCATCCGTCTCGAGCGGGACCGGCGGCATCTGCACCGGTTGAGACCACACGTCGCCGTCGGGCTGCGGGCCGCGCCGCAGGAACAGCGCGCTCCCCCGCGCCACCGGAGAGCCGTCCTGGGTGAGAACGGCCTCGACGAGCCGCAGCCGCTTGCGGTCATGGTGGACACGGGTGTGCACCTCGAGCGGTTCCAGTGCGGTCGGGCGGGGCAGGTCGACGGTCAGCCGCGCGGGTTGCAGTTGCGGGTCGCCGACGGTGCGTTCCGCGGCCCAGCCCAACAGGGCGCCGACGACGTGTCCGCTGATCGACGGGCCCCACCCTCCGCGGGCCATTGCGGTTGGGAGGTAATGGTTTCCGTCACGGAAGAAGTAGGGCGCCGACTCCCGCGGTCCGACGTCGCCGGGCGCGGCCTTCGACTCGGTCACCGCACGACCCGCCGCGGCAGCGGCACTTTCACGGGCTCCTCCTTCGTAGGCGGCAACCGTGGATATTACAGTTGCCGCTTCCAGTCCGGATCCGTGGCAGCGGCCCACTCCAAACCCGCTATAGCACAGGAACATCAGCCACAGCCGGGCGTCAAGCGATCGCGGCGCCCACCAGATGACCGATCACGTACGTGGTGGCCAACGCCAGGCTGCCGCCGACGACGTTGCGGAGCACCGCGCGTCCCTTCGGCGCGCCCCCCAGCCCGGCCGAGACCGCTCCCGTCATCAGCAGCGCCAGGAGGACCGCGACGACCGTCACGGGGATTCTCAACGCGATCGGCGGCGCAAGGATCGCGATCAGCGGCAGGATCGCGCCCACGGCGAACGACAGCGCCGAGGACGACGCCGCCTGCCACGGGTTCGTCAGCTCGTCGGGGTCGATGCCCAGTTCGACCTCGGCGTGGGCGACGAGGGGATTGTGGTCGGTGAGTTCCTCGGCCACGGTGCGCGCGGTCGCCGGCGACAGGCCCTTGGCCGCGTACAGTTCGGCGAGCTCGTCCAATTCGGCGGCCGGATCGTCGCGCAGCTCGCCACGTTCCTTGGTCAGCAGCGCCTGCTCGGTGTCGCGCTGCGTGCTGACCGACACGTATTCGCCCAGCGCCATCGACACGGCTCCCGCCACCAGCCCGGCGACCCCGGCGGTCAGGATCGGGCCCGGTTCCACCGTCGCGGCCGCGACACCGACCACGATGCCGGCCGTGGAGACGATTCCGTCGTTGGCGCCCAGGACTCCGGCACGCAGCCAGTTCAATTTCGACGACACCGAACCGACATGGGGTTCGGCGGGATGCGACGTATCGGGCACGGCCGAACAATATACGCCCGAAACCCCGAACGACCAGCAAAGATAGCCTTGCCAAAGGTTGTCGGGCCGGCACCTTCGGCTGCATCGCGCCGCGTCCGGTCCACCCGGGCCCGGAGCCGGCCGGATGGGCCGAGAAGCGCTCTGCGCCCGGCCGCGGGGGACAGCGGCGCGGGTTGCGGCCGGTTCAGCGCCCAGGCGTGGCACAGCTAATCCAAGCGTCCCGGGCGTCGGGGAGCTGTCGAGGAATTTGCCAACGGACGGGTGAACAAGCGGGCGTTGTGACGTTCGGCCCTCGTGTTCGGGGCCGTTCGCCACTCGGTAGGCGGGCCCTGTGGCACTCGCCGGCGATGTCTCGGTAGCGAAACATTGTGGTCACGGTTTGGATTTGACCAGCCGGAGTCCCGACTGGACAGGAGACGCAATGGCCACCCAGGTCGGATTCCCCACCCAGGGCCACCGCCCTCGCATGGCCGCTTACGCCGGCGCTTTGACGATCGCCGGCCTGTCGGGCATCTGCGCATTGGCCGCGCTCGCCGCCGGGACGCCCCTCGAGTTCGGGGTCGCGCTGGCGTCGTCCGGCGCAGGATGGGTGGTCGCCGACTTCGTCGGCTGGACGGCAGAGCACGACCGTGAGCATGCCGCTCGCCGACGCGCGATCCCGACCGCGCGAATCCACAAGTACCGGCCATCCCGCGTCGTGGTTGTCGGCGGGCAACTGTCGCGCCCGACGCCTCAGCTCTTGGTGCCCACGGTGATCAGGTCGGAGATCAGACGCATCCACACCGGTCGCCGGATACGGTGCTGATCGCCGAGGGTGAACCCGGCGTCCTCGAACATCGTGCGCATCTCGGCCGGCGACGCGTTGTGCTGCGGCTTCCACCTGTTGGCCGCCGGGACCTGCAGCAGGGGTTGCCGCGTGCTCAGCGCCGCCACGGCCACCAGTCCGCCCGGCGCCAGCACACGATAGAACTCGCGCAACGCGGCGGGCTGATCGAAGAAGTGGAAGGCCGAGGTCGTCACGACGGCGTCGAGCGCCCCGTCGTCGAAAGGCAGTTGCTCGGCCGGGCCGCGCAGCCACTGCACGCGACTCGACCTGGCGCGGGCCTGGGCCAGCATGCCGTCGGACATGTCCACGCCGAAAACGCGCTCCGGGTGCAGTTCGCGCTCGATGCGGTCGCTGAGAATCCCTGTACCGCAGGCGATGTCGGCGATCTTTTGCGCGCCGTGGGCGCGCAGTGCCGCGATCACCTCGTCGTGCGGAGGCCGGTAGACCCACTGCTGCAGCAAGGGCAGGTCGTAGGCCGGAGCCAGGAAACTCCACATGCGGGTGACCGCGTCGTTGAGCCCCCGGCGTTGCGCGGACGTCATTTGCTCAGCGTGGCGCTGTAGTAGACGGTGTCGGCCACCGACACCGAATCGTTGCTCTGCGGGATGGCCGCAAGGCCGTTGTCGGCCAGCAACCGGCTCATCGGCTTCCCGACCGTTCGCCAGCCCAGGTTGTCCAGGTAGGAGGCGACGTCGGCGCGCTCCCCCTCGTACCCCAGATCGGCGAACTCGAAGTCGAAGCCGTGCTCACGCCACTTGGCGGTGACCCTGCGCATCATCTCCCGGGCCCGCTCGTGGTCCACCTGCGACATGTCCGGCACGGCCTCGCAGGCCAGCCGGCTGCCGTGCGCGCTCAGTGCGGTGACGTTATCCAGCAGTCGGTCCTGAGCCGCCGGCGGCAGGTAACCGAAGAGCCCTTCGGCGATCCACGCGGTGGGCCGGTTTCGGTCCAGGCCGGCATCCAGCAGGGCTTTGGGCCAGTCCTGTCGCAGATCGATTGGCACCGTGCATAATTCGGCCCGCGGCGCGGCGCCGAGGCCCGCCAGGGTGGTGGCCTTGAACTCGATCACCTGCGGCTGGTCGATTTCGAACACCGTCATGTCGGCGGGCCATTCCATGCGGTAGGCCCGCGCGTCCAAGCCCGACGCCAGGATCACGGCCTGGCGGATCCCGGCGCGCGCCGCGTCCTGGAAGAACGTGTCGAAGAAGCAGGTGCGGGCTGCCATCGCGGCGGGCATGTGCGCGAGCTTCCAGGTGGACTCGTCGTCGTCGACGTCGGCGGCGGCGAGCTCACCGGCGGCCCAGCGCGTGAAGAAGTCCACGCCGACGGCACGGACCAGCGGTTCGGCGAACGGGTCCCGGATGACGGGGTGATCGGCCTTGGTGGCGATCGCCCGTGCGGCCGCGACCAGTGTGGCCGTCGCGCCCACACTGGTGGCCAGGTCCCAGCTGTCGTCGTCTGTGCGTGGCATGCCTGTTCCCCCATGTCGGATCGGAGCTTTATTTAGCCACTGTAACGAACGACGGGGGCGGTGGAGTTCCACAGTCGAACGCTCCGAGCCTGCGGCGGCGGCGTCGAGTCTGCGTCCAGCGCGCGAATCACGCCCCGAGGACGCTCTCAGCGCAGGCTGGGGCGGCGAAGGGTTTAGCGCGGGCCGGGACCACCCGGCCCGCCGAGGCCACCCGGCCCGCCGGGGCCACCCGGCCCGCCGGGGCCACCCGGCCCGCCGGGGCCGCCCGGCCCGCCCGGCCCGTTCGCGGTCGGCAGCCAGAACACGCACTGGTTCAGGTTGGGGCTCCAGACCCAGCCCGGTGCGCAAGCCGGCGGGTCGGCGCGGGCGATCGTCAACGGCGCGGAGAGGCCGATCACCGGCAGTCCGGCCAGCACGACCGCGAAGCCGACCACCACACAGCCCCGCAGCACGCGCCGCGGCGCGAATACCGCCGCGCCCGCCTTGTCCATGTCGCTTCTCCTCCCGGCAGCAAACGCCGCGCGCAAACGATTGTGCCCCCATCGACTCGCCCGTATCGGCTTTTCCCGGGCAAAGATCCGGCGCTATTCCGCGTGCCCGGCCCGGGCTTCGCCTTCCCGGGTGAGGCCGACCGCGCCGATCAGTTCCTCGTGCAGTTCGAACCACACCGTGTGATAGGAGTCGATGAGCGGCCGGGTCAGCCACATCGTCTCTCCCCGCAGCACTTTGGCGTAGGCGGCGGCGAGCCTGTCGGCGTACGCCGACAGGCGCGGCAGCTGGCCGGCGACGGCCGCGATGATCGGCACGACGCGGCGGTGGACGACCTCCAGTCGCTGCAGCACCGCGGCGTCGTACCCGGTGTCGTCGTGGGTGTTGGGCCGGCCGTCCCTGAGTTGCCAGTCCGACACCAGCTCCTTGAAATCCTGGTTCACCGAACGGAATCCGTCATAGGCCGCACCGAGCGCACGCGGGTCGGCCGCCTGCCGTTCCGCGGCCAGCAGCTCCTGCAACCGGGCGCGGCCCTCCTGCGACAAACGCACCGTCTTGTCGGCGAGCACCAGGCCGGAATCGGTCAGGCGTGCCACGGTTTCGGTGACGGCGGCGGGATCGTCGTCGACGGCGGCCACGACGTCGGCGGCGGCGATGCGCCCCTTGAGGCGAATCGCCTGCAGCACCTTGAGTTCGGTCGTCACGGCGAGCCGCCGGCGTGCAACGCGGTGAGCATGGCGATCAGCGGCGTGGCCGATACGACTTCGGTGTGCCCGGCGGCGAGGGCCGCGCGGATGGCCGCCGGTGACGCGTCGTCCAGGCGCGGGTAGGGACCGTCGTGGTGAGCGCGCAACGGGCTGACGTGGCGCGCGATCTCGGCGAGCGCGACCAGGTCGGGGGTGTCGCGCTCCGACCACGCGGTCAGTTCCAGCATGCCTTCCCTGATTTCGCCGGCCGTTCCGTCGACGGTGACGAGCTTGCCCTCCAGCGCCACGCCCACCCCCGCGCCGCAGCCGACCACCGCCGGACGGCCGATCTCTCGGCTGACCACCGCGGCGTGGGAGGTGGTGCCGCCCACCTCGGTGACGATGCCGCGCGCCGCGAGCATGCCGCCCACGTCATAGGGACTGGTCGAGGACCGCACCAGGATGACGTCCTCGCCTCCCTCGGCGGCGTCGATGGCGGCGTCGACGTCGGTATAGGCCCGACCCCGCGCCACCCCGGGACACACGGGGACACCGCGGGCCAGCAGGGGCGCCGCCATCCTGGCCTCGGGTTGCAACGACGGCGACAGCAACGCCTCGACCTGGGCGGCGGTCACCCGGCGCAGGGCCTCGGCGTCATCGATGAGCCCCTCGGCGCGAAACCGCAACGCCAACCGCACCTCGGCCTGCGCGGAGCGGTTCGCGGTGCGGGTCTGCAGCAGCCACAGCCGGCCCGCCTCGACGGTGAACTCGATCTCCTGCGCGTCGCGGCCCAGCCGCTCGAGGGTGCGGGCCGCCGCGAGCAGCTCCTCGTAGGCGGCGGGAAGGTCATCGCGCAACGCCGTCACGGGTTCGCAGTCCGCGCAGCCCGACACCACCTGTTCGCCCTGGCCCCCGGACAGCCACTCGCCGAACGGTTCGCCGGTGCCGGTCATCGGATTCCGGGAGACGAGCACACCGGTGCCCGACTTGGCATCCAGGTTCCCGAAAACCATGGCCTGCACCACGACCGCGGTCCCGCCGGCGTCGTCGAGGGCATGGTGGCGTCGATAGGTCGACGCCCGCGGCGAGTTCCACGAACCGAACACCGCCTCGATCGCACCCCGCAACTGGGCGTGGGCGTCGTCGGGGACGACGCCGTCGCCGCCCAGCACGATTCGCCGGTACATCTCCTCGAACCGCCGGCGCGTGTCCGCGGCGAAACCCGCGGTGAAGCCGGCCTCGAGCGCCCGGTGCACCGCGTCGGTGATGCCGAGGTTCAGCACCGTGTCGAGCATGCCGGGCATCGACTGCGCGGCGCCGCTGCGCACGCTCACCAGCAACGGCCGCGGGCCGCGGCCGAACGACCGCCCCGTCTCGTCCTGCAGCCATCCCATCGCCTCCAGCACCTGGTCCCAGACGCCGTCGAGGGCGCGGTGCGGGTCGGTGAAGTACTGCTCGCACACCTCGGTGGTGATGCAGAACGCGGGGGGAACCGGCAAGCCGTGGCCGCGCATCGCGTCGATGCCGCACGCCTTGCTGCCCAGCAAACCCTGCGACAGCCCGGAATTGCCGGCCAGCCGCACCACCGGCGGTCCGCTGAACTCAGCCATGCCGCCAGGCACTGCGCCTCCCGGCGCGCCATGACCCATGACTCTCCTGTCGCTCGAATTCGGTGCTGGGAGCGCAAGCCCAAACAGTTCGACGTTACGCCAGTTCGAACAGCCACATCCCACGCCGCCCCGATCAACGCACGGCCCGGGCTCGCTCGTCGGGGCCGATGGGCGCCGCGGGGCACAGGGTGCCGATCCCCCGGCACCGCCCGCACGTGACGAAGACGTTCCGCACGCCGCGGGCGAGGTTCGCCCCCGTTCCCCGCCGGCTGCGGCGTCGCCGGCCAGGCCGGCCACCGAGTAGGGCGCCGGCGGTGCGGACGAGGGTGACATCCCGTGCGCGTCGTACCCGATCACCCGGAATCCCGCGCGCCACTCGGACAACGAGTGCCACCCGAGCAGTTTCGCCGACGCACTAGCGAAGCCGCGCAACGCGTTTCGCGTTCTCACGGCGGGGGTTGCCGGGCGAACTGGTCCTTGATCTTGGGGATGATCTCCGGTGCGTAGACGAAGATCGCTGCCTCGACCTCCCACTCGGCCTGATCCGGGGTCATCGGTGTGGTGTCGATCACCTTCTGCACGAGGGCTTTCGCGGTTCCGAACGGGTCGGGGGAATTGCGCACCTGATCGGCGAACCACCGCCCCTCGACGACCATGTGGCAGTCGTTGACGTCGGACCCGTGGATCAGGTTCTTCTGGGCCAGCACGTCGATGTACTGCTCGTCCTGGGCGCTCAACGTGCATTCCGCCGCCGCTCGTGGCGCCGCCAGAACCGAATGGCCCAGCGTCGCGGCCACGACGACGATGCTGACTACCCACACCGGGAGTCGACTCCTGGGCGAAAGTGTCATTGCCGGATCACCTTTGGTGGGGGAAGTTACTTCTTATCACGCAAGCCCAGCCGCGCCGCCCGGACGCAGGACCTGGGCCATGGACGACGCGGTGAGCATCCCCGGGTGGGAGGCGGCGCGCCGCACCGGTCGCCACTGGCTCACGGGTGCCGAGCCGCTGCCCGATCTGGTGGAGAACTGAGGACGCATCGCCGCCCGATGGCGTCAACGTGTCGCACGCCGGCGACATCTCTCCGACAGACCCGGAGCTTCACCCGCCCCCCAGGCGCTGCGCCAGAGCCCACGCCATCTGCGCCAAGCCGCGGTAGCGGTCGCGGACTTCCGTCGTGCCGGCCCGGGAGTCGGCTGCGTTGCCGTCGAGCCCGCGCCGCCACACGCCGGCGGTGATGGAGGCGAGCCGGAACATGGAGAACACGATGAAGACGTCGAGCGAGCGAGGCGGCTCTCGGTCGGCATGCCGACAGTAACTCGCGACGAACGCTTGCTCGTCGGGTATACCGGTGCCGGTCAGATCCTCCCCCGCCACGCCCCGCGTGCCGCCGAAATCCGGCGGAAGATGGTAGGTCAGGCAGGTATAGCCGAGGTCGGCCAACGGATGGCCGAGGGTCGACAGCTCCCAGTCCAGCACTGCGACAATCCGGGGCTCGGTCGGATGGATCAGGACATTGCCCAAGCGGTAGTCGCCGTGCGCGATGCACGCCGGCTCGTCGTCCGGTGGCAGATGGTCGGGCAGCCACTGCGCCAACAGGTCCATCGCCGGCATGTCCTCCATGCGCGCGGCCTGCCACTGCCGGGTCCACAGCGCCACCTGGCGGTGCAGGTAACCCTCTGGCCTGCCGAAGCCCTCGAGTTCTGCCGCACGCCAGTCCACACGATGCAGCATCGCGAGGATGCGTGCGAGGTCCTCGTGGACCGCCGCACGATGCGCCGGAGTGCTCTGCGGCATCGCCGGGTCGGTGAAGATGCGCCCGGGGACGTGATCCATGATGAAAAACTTTGTACCGATGACTGATTCGTCATTACACAACAAACGCATGCGCGGCACCGGCACACCGGTGTCCCGCAACGCCGACATGATGCGGTGTTCGCGCTCCACTTGATGCGCCCGGGGCAGTAACGTGCCCGGTGGCTTCTTGCGAAGGACGTACTCACCACCGGTGGTGCGCAGATGAAACGTCGGGTTGCTTTGCCCGCCTTGAAACTGACGGACCGTCAGCTGGCCGTCGAAGCCGGGAAGTCGGCCTCGCAGGTGCCGTGCGAGGGCGGCCTCATCGAGGCGGTGCGACGCTAGCACCGGCACCAGTTCAGCCACGCCCTCCATCGGTGCAACGATACCTGCGTGCGCCGACCTGCTGGGAAAATCGTCTGCTAACGAGTCGGATTCGTCATGTTCACGGCGCCATCACGTCCCGCCGTCAGAATTGCGCGCGTCCGGTCAGCCAGCTGCCCCCGTCGACGACGACGACCGCGCCGGTGATGTAGGACGCGGCGTCACTGGCCAAGAACAGCACGGTTTGCGCGACCTCGGTCGTCGAACCCAGACGGCGCAACGGGTTGGAGTTCGCCGGGAACTTGTCGTCTCCACCGGTGATGCGTTGCACGCCTTCGGTGCCCGCCATCCCTCCGGGGGCGACGACGTTGACCCGGACGCCCGCGGGCCCCCACTCGATGGCACACGTCCGGGTCAGGGCGTCGATGCCCGCCTTCGCCGAGACCACATGCGCCTGCATTGCCATTCCGCGATATTGGGTGGCGGCGGTGATGTTGACCACCGCGCCACCGTGATCGCGCATCCACCGCTCGTAGGCCGCTTTGGACACATTGAACGTTCCGCGCAGATCGATGTCGACCACCGCTTTGAAGCCATTGGGGCTCAGATCCGAGATGAGAGCCGGAAAGTTGCCCGCGGCGTTGTTGACCAGGATGTCGAGGCTTCCGAAATGCGCGACCACGGAGTCCACCACGTCCGCCACCGCCTCGAACTCGCGCACGTCGCAGATGCCGTACATGGCATCGATCCCGTCGTCGCGTAAAACCTGCAGCGCGGCTTGAAGATTCGCCTCCTTTCTGCTGCACAGCGCAATACGAGCACCGTGGCTGCCGAGGACTCGGCACGTCTGCAGACCGAGTCCCGTGGCACCCCCGGTGACGAGGGCGACCTTGCCGTCGAGCAGATCGGACCGAAAAGGACTCTGATTTGCCGTCACTGTCTTCCTCCAGCCACTGAACTGTCCTGGGCAACAACATGAATGCGTGCGCGCCGGCCGGTTGACCCAATGTCAAGCAGCGTCCTGCCGGCGGCCTCGGTCGTCGCCTCGACGGGCCCGACGATGCCCTCGCCGGCAATGGCATCGTCGGTGAGCGTCGCCCTCACGCCCTCGGCCGGCACGGCTTTCACGGGGGCCGGGGCAGGCACGACGATCGAGTCGGCGTAGCACTCGGACGCGAGCCCTTCGCTCAGCCGGTCCAGGACCGCCTTCGGCGAGCCGTACGCTGTCCCTGCAGGTGACAGATGCGGACCTTTCCAAGGCGCCCATCCAACTACGGCCGGGTCGAGATCCTCATCGAGACCTGCCCGGACGCGCGCAATCCCTACGAGACGGTCCCGAGATGCCCCGGGCTGATGCGGTTCGCCTCCTCGCCCCGCAAACGGTCCGAGGAGGACATGCGCGAGTCGTTCCCGTCCTTCGCGGAATCGCCGTACCACTACGCCATGCACCCGCTGGCGTTGTTGGACGCCCACTTTGAGGTCTCCGGCGCATCGTGGACTGCGGCGACCTCGTGACGGAATCCTGATGGAGCCTGCCGACTTAGTCGAGAGAGGAAATGTCTTCGCTTTCGTCGGAGTCCCCGGCAGGCAGAATTCACCGAGCGGTCCTGCCTGGCCGTCCTCGCCTGCGGTGCGCCGCCAGCAGGTCGGCGTTCGCCAGTGTTTGCGCCTGAGCGGCCAGCGTCGACGCCCGGTTGGCGTGGGCGATTGCCCCGGCGTCGTCGCTTGCCTCGGCGGCGTGCGCCGCCGCCAATTGCCGCTTCGCCTCGTCGAACCGGGCCCGGGCCTCGGCGCCGATACTCTGGCGATGCCGGGCAACGTAGTCGGAGATCTGGCGCAATCTGGCGTCCGCGATGGACAACGCCTGCGGCAACGGACCAGTGCGTCCTTCGATGTCGACCGGCCCGCCGGCAGGGTCGAGCTGGCGCGCGCCGCGGCGGCGGCGCGCGCGATAGAGCACCAGGATCACGGCGGCCACGACGCCACTGACGACAATGACGGCCACGATCGCGAGCGGCAGCCGGCTCCGCTGTGGCGAGCTTGCCGATCTGTCCAACCCGTCCGCCGCGGCGAGCGCGGCACCTCCCCAGTCCTTGGCGGCCACTGCGGGACCGATTTTGTTGTCCCGCAGGCTGTTCGACTCCACCGACGTGAGGCCCGGCGCACTGAACGCGTACAGCTTGGTGTTGGTGGCCACGGCCAGCAGCGCGTCGTGGTCGCCCATCGCGCTGGCGCTGCGGGTTCGCTCGGCCCAGTTTTCGGGTTTGAACCGGGAGAAGTTGTCGACGTAGACCACCCACAGTTGAATGTGGCGGTCGCGGTAAAGCCGGTCGATTGCCGAACTGACTGCTGCCCGGGCCGGATTCGTCAACACCCCGGTGGTGGTGGTGACGTGATCGGTGAGCTTGCCCGGCGGCTGCGCGCCGGCGGGGGTTGCCAGCAGCCCCGCCGTGAGGATCGTCAGGACTGCACCCAACAGGGGAACCATGCGCATAGGGGTAATTTAGCCCGCCCACCGCGGCGGTCCAGGGTTACGCGAGCCGCGGCATGTGGTTAGCGGGCGGTCGGGTTCCGACCCCGAACCCAGGTATCAGAAGTGAAGGGCTTCACATCCCGGGTCCTCTGAAATACAGTTAGCGCTTCCGAGTCGCCCCGTTGATTTGCTGGGAGGCGCAGATGCCGACTTTTTCGCTCGCAGAACCCGAGGCTTTGGCCGCGGCGGCAGGGGATTTGAGCGGGATCAACGAGGCAATCAGCAAGGCCACGGCGTCGTGGGCGCCGTCGACCACCGAGATCGCGGCGGCGGCCTCTGACGAGGTGTCGGTGGCGATCGCGCGGTTGTTCGGCAGCTATGCGCAGGCCTATCGGGCGCTGAGCGCCCGGGCGGTGGTGTTTCAGGAGCGGTTTGGGCAGGCGTTGAGCGCGAGCGCGGGCTCCTACGCGGCCGCCGAGGCGGTGAACGCATCGTGGCTGCAGATCCCGAATCCGCTGGCACTGGAGCAAAACCTGGTGGGCACGGTGAATGCGCCCATTCTGGCGTTGACCGGGCGCCCGCTGATCGGCAACGGCGCCAACGGGGCCCCCGGGACCGGTGCCAACGGGGGTGCCGGGGGGTGGATCCTCGGCGATGGCGGAGCCGGCGGGTCCGGCGCGGCCGGTAGTGCCGGCGGGGCCGGCGGGCCCGCGGGGCTGATCGGCATCGGCGGGGCGGGCGGGGCCGGTGGGGCCGGCGCGTCCGGCGGTGCGGGCGGGCAGGGCGGGTGGCTGTTGGGCACCGGCGGGGTTGGCGGGGCCGGCGGGTTCGCGGCGTCCGGGACCGGCGGGGCCGGTGGCGCGGGCGGGGCCGGCGGGTTGTTCGGCGGTGGCGGCACCGGCGGGGCCGGCGGGTTCGCGGCGGACGGGACCGGCGGGGCCGGTGGCGCTGGTGGGGCCGGTGGGCTGGTCGGCGGCGGCGGCACCGGCGGGGTCGGTGGAGCCGGGGACACCGGAGGGGCGGGTGGTGTCGGCGGGGCCGGCGGCCTGCTGGCCGGGTACGGCGGTGACGGCGGAACCGGCGGATTGGGCGGCACCGGGGCCGGCGGGGCCGGCGGGGCCGGCGGGTCGGCCGGCCTGCTGCTGGGTAACGGCGGTGCCGGCGGCTCCGGGGGCACCAGCTATTCGGGGAACGGCGGTGCCGGTGGGGCCGGAGGCCACGCCGGCTGGCTGGGCTCCGGCGGCTCGGGCGGGGCCGGCGGCAACACCTTGGGCAACGGCACCGGCGGCCATGGCGCGGCCGGCGGCGACGGGGGCCTGATCGGTTTCGGCGGGACCGGGGGCGCTGGCGGGTTCGCGTTGTCCGGGGCCGGTGGGGACGGCGGCGCCGGTGGCGCGGGTGCTCTGCTGTTCGGCGACGGCGGTGCCGGCGGTGCCGGCGCGCAGGGCGCCCCCGGGTTCGCCGGCGGGGTCGGCGGGGACGGCGGCAGGGCCGTGCTGCTCGGCATCGGCGGGACCGGTGGGACCGGCGGGTTGGGTGCGCCTGCGGGTAGCAGCGGCGCCGCCGGCGCCAACGGGCTGTTGCTGCCGGCGGCGGTGCTCAACGCGATCAACGCGCCCAGCCTGGCCCTGACGGGGCGCCCGCTGATCGGCAACGGCGCCCCCGGCGCCGCGGGCAGCGGGGCCGGCGGAGCGCCCGGCGGGTGGTTGCTGGGCGACGGCGGTGCCGGCGGGTCCGGCGCGGACGGCGTGCCCGGCGGAGCCGGCGGCGCGGCAGGGCTGTTGGGCAGCGGCGGCGCCGGCGGGGCCGGCGGGTTCGGGGCGTCCGGCCCCGGTCGGGCCGGCGGCATGGGGGGATCTGGTGGGTGGCTGTTCGGTAATGGCGGTCCCGGCGGGGCCGGCGGGGTCGGCGCCACCTCCGGGGGCGGCGGGGACGGCGGGTCCGGCGGGGCCGGCGGGCCCGGCGGGCTTTTGGGCTCCGGCGGGGTCGGGGGCACCGGTGGATTGACCGGTCAGTTGACCGCTGGTTTGCGACCCGGCGCCGGCGGGGCCGGCGGCGCGGGTGGGCCGCTCAGTGGGCTGGTCGGCGCCGGGGGCGGCGCCGGCGGGGTCGGCGGGTCGTCCATCCAGTCCGATGGCGGGACCGGCGGGGCCGGCGGCAGCGGCGGCCCGCTGTTCGGTAACGGCGGGATCGGCGGCGACGGCGGCTCGAGCAATGACGGCGTCGGCGGCACCGGCGGCGCCGGTGGGGCCGGCGGCGCGCTGTCGGGCAGCGGCGGGTCCGGTGGGACCGGCGGATCGGTGCTGGCAACCGGAGCCGGCAGCGGTGGCGGGGGCCTCGGCGGGGCCGGCGGCACCGCCGGCTGGTTGGGCTCCGGCGGCGCCGGTGGCGCGGGCGGCGCCGCCGGAGGTGTGGCAACGGCTCCCGGCGGCCAGGGCGGGCCCGGCGGCAACGCGATCCTGCTCGGCTGCGGCGGGGCCGGCGGGCCCGGCGGATTCGCCGCAACGGGCACCGGCGGGGCGGGCGGCCACGGCGGGGCCGGCGGGTCGCTGCTGGGCAATGGCGGCTCCGGCGGTTCCGGCGCGGACGCGGCCGCCGGCTACAGCGGCGGTGGCGGCGGGACCGGCGGCAACGCCGGCCTGATCGGCGACGGCGGCAACGGCGGCAACGGCGGCAACGCCGGGACCCTCGCGCTGATGGGCAGCCCCGGAACCGTTGGGGCCGGCGGGCTCCTGCTCGGCAGAAACGGCATCCCCGGATTGCCGATGAGCCAGAACCTGTTGGTCAACCCCGGCTTCGAAATCGCCGACCCGTCCGGGTCGGGCTACAGCTCGGTGACCATCCCGGGCTGGACGGTGACCGGTACCCCGACCGTGATCGCCTACGGCACCCCGCGCGGCTACCCGTCGCCGTTCTCGTTCCCGTTCCCGGACCTGCCGAAGTTCTTGGGTTTCCCGAGCAGCCCGCCGGCGGGCGGCGGCAGCAATTTCGCCGGCGGTGGACCCGTGGCGACGTCGACCATCAGCCAAACCGTGAACCTCAGTGGCGCAGTCAGCAGAATCGACACCGGCACAACGCCGTACACACTGAGCGGGATGCTCGGCGGCTACCTCCTGGATCCGTCCGCGACCTCACTGAAGGTCACCTTCCTCAGCGCCAACGGGGTCGTCCTGGGCACCGGCTCTGCCGGGTCGGTCACCGCGCTGGATCGCCTGGGAATCACCGGGTTTCAGCCACGCGACGTCTCCGGGACCATCCCGGTGGGCACCACCTCGGCGGTGGTGACCGCGACCTTCGCCGACCACAACCCGATCCTCGGCCACTACAACGACGCTTACGCCGCCAACCTCTCGTTCACCGTCGGCGATCCAAACCTCACCGCCGCGCCGCTCACCGTGCCGACGTCCCACGTCGGCCAACTGGATCACGTGTTCCTGATCTACATGGAGAACCACGGCGTCGGCGACATCCTGGGCAGCCCCAACGCGCCCTACATCAACAGCCTGATCAACACCTACGGATATGCGGACAACTACTACGCGCTGAGCCACCCCAGCAACCCCAACTATTTCCGGATCCTGGGCGGATCGGACTTCGGCATCGACTACAACCCGACCTCCAACTCCATCAACGCACCCAGCCTCATGCAAGAAATGGATCAGACCGGCGTGACGTGGGCCGGCTACGCGCAGAGCATGCCCTACCCGGGTGACCTGGTGTCCTCGGGTAACTATGCCGTCGACCAATTGCCCTTCGCCCAATTCGGCTACGTCTACAACAACACCCCCGCCTACCTGCAGACACACCTGCTGCCGCTGTCGCAGCTGGGCCCCGATCTGCAGAACCCCAGCACCGCACCGAAATTCGCGTGGCTGGCCGCCAACGAGGCCAACAACATGGAAGGCCCCGTCAGTTCTCCTTCCGGCATTGCCAACTTTATCGGCAGCCAGCTCACGACACACCAGTACAACGTCGCGGCCGGCGACCAGTTCGTCCAGCAGCAGGTGTCCACGATTCAGAGCTCGCCCACGTGGAACGACCCGACCCAGAAGGACGCAATCATCATCACGTGGGACGAGGACTACAACAACCTGTCACTGGGCATCGGTAACCAGGGCAACAACGTTCCGATGATCGTCATCCCGAACCAGGGCGCCGTGACGCTCGGCGGGATGCAGTCCGGGCACTTCACCACCAACACCTACTACAACCAGTACAGCCTGATGGCCACGCTTGAAGACACCTTGAGTCCGACGCCAGGAGCCCTGGCCCCGCTCACCTACAACGACATGTACGCCCAACCCATGAACGCCTTCTGGAGCTGATCGCCGACCCCGGCGCTAGTCGGTATCACGGACGGCGTCGAGGCGCTGGCTCACCCGGGCCAGCGCCTCGTCGAAGACGTCCACCTTTTCACCGCGCCGTTCGTTGGCCGGCTGGGCGGCGCCGCGCGCACCTTCGGCCGCCACGCGGGCCGCACCTTGCCGCCGCAACAGGCTGAAATTCTTCTCGCGCGCAGTCCTGAGCCGACTCTGCAGGTCCTTCAGCTGCATCTCATCCATGCGCTCGAGAGCGTCGGGATGACTTTCGCCGATCAACGAGGCTTCCTGCTGGGTCAGGTTCACATGGTGTGTACTCACCGTCATGTCTTAGCGCGCGCCGATGGTGTCCGCAACTACCCAGCCCAGCGACTATCCCTCGGTGGTCTCGTGCCGCGGCGAAAGGATGGAACAAGTCGCAGCACGATGACGCGCTCGCCGCGTAGGCGCCGAGGACAAGCCAAGGTATCGGTCTGCTACCCGAGCAGCGACGGCCGTGACGGGCCGGTGTTCGACAGCAGCCACGCGCGAGGCGCTCCGGTCGAGTTTTCGTTGGCCGGCGTGGTTCCGAGCTTCCAGAAGGCCATCGCGGGACAAAACGCCGGATCCGCGGTCGCTGTGGCGATGAACTCGGCCGACGCCGCGCGACCGGGCACGCCACCGGTCAGCCAGATGTTGCGAGTGATGTGTGCCCATCCGCGCAGGACCGTTACATGTAACATGGTCTCATGTCTCCTGCCCGGGACCGCGTTCGACGACATCGCGAGCGACTACGGCAACGAGGCCTGCGGCCAATCCAAATCTGGGTTCCCGATGTGAACGCCCCGGAGTTCGTCCGCGAAGCGCACCGCCAATCGGCACTCGTGGCCGCCAGCGAACAGGATCGTGACGACCAGGCGTTCGTCGACGCCGTCTCGGCCGACTGGGACGAATCCACGTAAACGTGCGACGAGGCGACATCTACACCGCCGCGGCACGCGGTGCCTACAGTGGAAAACCCCGCACGGTAGTCGTCATCCAAGACGACCGGTTCGACGCGACGGCCTCGGTCACGGTCGTGCCATTCACCACCAGCGACGTCGACGCGCCACTACTTCGCGTTGCTGTGCAACCGTCGGATACCACCGGCTTGGTGGAAGCCAGCCGGCTGATGATCGACAAGGTGACGACGGTGCCGCGCACCAGCCTCACCCGCCAGGTCGGTCGCCTATCGGACGGCGACCTCGTTCGACTCAACCGCGCACTATTGGTATTCCTTGGGCTCGCGGTGTAGTAACGCGGCTGGCGGCTGGGGAGCGGATTCGAGTTTCGGCCGCCTCACGCCATTGAGGTGTCGGCCATAGCCTCTGACGTGGGGCGGGCGGGGCTCGAACCCGCGACCAACGGATTAGCGACTTACCGTTCCTGGCAGTTGCCATCAGATCTCGTATTTGCCTGCCCGCCAATGGATTATGTTGCTCGTTAGACACTCCTGGCTTCAGTTGATTCTCGGCACTTCTCGGTCATAAACGACGAATAAAAGCCGAGCTGATCGCGAGGGATAGGGGTTGTGCAACGGCCGGACAGCGCGATCTGGGTGACACCTGGGATGGAACTCGCGCAGATCCTGCAGCCCCAACCCATCCCGCAGCCCAGCCGCGCCCGCGTGAAGTGACGCATCGGGTGGTGGTGGTGGTGGTGGTGGTCCTAGTAATACTCACACCTGTTGCTCGTGCTTTCCCGCGTAATGAGGACAACATCCTCAGAAACAGCCGCGGGGCGTTATTCCGATGTGGCCGCGATCTGTGATGGCATTTTGAGGTCGGTCTGTCCGCCGTCGACGAAGAGCTCGGTGCCGGTCATGAAGCTGCTTTGGTCGGAGGCAAGGAAGAGCACTGCGGCGGCGAGCTCTTCAGGTCTGCCCACCCGGCCCATTGGGACCTTGGCCGCTTCGCCGTCGAGGAGTTGTTGGCCCTGTCCGGCTGGGGCCAGCCCGGTTAGTCCGGGTGTTTCGATCGGGCCGGGAACGATGGTGTTGACCCGGATGCCGCGGGTGATCAGCTCGCTGGCCCAGGTTCGCCCGAACGAGCGGATCGCCGCCTTGGTCGCGGCGTAAATACTAAATGCTGGTGTTCCGTTGTAGGCCGCGGTGGACCCAGTCAGCACGATCGACGCACCTGGGTTGAGCAGCGCCAGCATGGCTTGGACGGTGAACAGGGTGCCCCCGACATTAATCAGAAATACGGTGCTGAACTGCTCGGCGGAGATCTCCCCGAGCGGGGTGAACTCCCCACCGCCGGCGTTGGCGAACAGGACGTCGAGGCCATGGCCGCGGGCCGCGATGGCCTCGGCAACCTTGGTCAGGTCCTCCACGCTGGACACGTCTGCGCGTACGCCGGTGGCGCCGGCGCCGATCGTCGCGACTGCTGCGTCGATCGTGTCCTGATTGCGGCCGGTGAGAAATACATGGGCACCTTCGGCGGCCAGGCGCTGGGCGGTGGCCAGACCGATACCCGAGCTACCGCCGGTCACCAAAGCCGTCTTCCCCTCGAGTTGGTGTCCCGTACGCGTTGCGGTGGCGGCTGGCTGGGTGGTCACAAGTGAGGTGCTGGTCATGACGTGTTCCTTGCTCTGATGACTGCGGGCTCCCAGGTGGGGGCATCGATGCTCATTGTGCGCGGTACGCGGCAGGTGAAAAAAGAGCCGATCAGCGAAGACACTCATCGCCTAGGTCGATCAATGCGTTGACCCACTCGGCCCGCACTACGCTCTCGGAGTATGGAGTTTCGCCAGCTCGAAGCCTTCGTATCGGTGGCCGCCGAACTGCACTTCGGGCGAGCCGCGGAGAAGTTGCGGATCGCGCAACCCACCCTTAGTGACCTGATCCGCCGACTGGAACGCGAACTCGGTTCTGCGCTGCTGATTCGAACCACCCGCAAAGTCGCCTTGACCGGCGCCGGACAGGAACTTCTCGGTCGGGCCAAGGTCATCCTCGACGAAGTCGCTGCCGCCGCTGCCGCCGTGCGGCGCACCGCTCACGGCGATGCCGGCACGGTCCGGGTGGCCATCACCCCACCTGTGGCACCCGTGCTGGCCCCGCACCTGCGCCGCGCTGCACGCGAGCACCTACCCGACGTCGCCGTAATCGAGCAGCGAATGTGGCTGCCCGACCTCACCAGTGGCCTCGCCGACGGCACCATCGACGTGGCAATCACCTGCGCCCGACTACCCGACGCACCCGGAGTGATGAACACGGTCTTCTGCAGTGAACCCCTCCTCGTGGGTTTGCGGCCGGACCATCACCTCGCCGACCACGCCGAGGTGGCGCTCGACGATCTGGCGCGCGACCGACTCGGAATCCCCAGCGACACAATGTTTCCGGCCTGGACACTGGCCCAATACCAAGCTCTCGACTCCGTGGGTTTGTCCCCACCGACGGTGATCCTGGATGCCACCGACCTCTCGGCTTCGGGCTGGACGCATCAGCCCGAAGCGACCTGGATACTGCTCGCCGCATCGCTGGGAACACCACCAGCCACCACCATCCGCCCCATAACTCCCCGGTTGACCGTTCCCTACACCCTGCAGTGGTGCCCCGAACGGGCCCAAACTGCAGCAGTCGCCCGCTACGTCAGACTGGCCCTGACCCACGACGTCCCGCCAGGATGGCATCTTGAACCCGGGCATCTGCGGCACCGCACCTGAGCTCAGCTGGGCCGCGCGCATGACCAAAAGCCACCGCTGAACCGCAGCTCCGATTAATCGATCTAGCCGATCAGTGTCTGAACGAAGTGCCTCTTTTTCCGCGCCGCCGCAACGCGCACGCTTCGAAGAGTTAAATTTAACGACGCGGCGAGAGCCCAGCGGCGTTTACGAGATCGGCTTCGACACCAAGATCACCGATCTCGTAGAACAGCATCTTGCCCGCCTGGCCGAGGATGGCCGCTCCCCCGTGACCTTGTCCACCTACCGGTTCACGACCGCGAAGCTGACCAAGTTCATTGGCGGCGTTCGGGTCGGCGAAGCGACGCCAGGGCGAATCGACGCGGCGATTCGCTCCATGCGCACAGCCCACGGTCCCACGATGGCCCGCCAGTCCAAGACGATCCTTCGTGGCGCGTTGCAGATCGCCGTGATGGCTAACGCCCTGGGCACCAAGCCGGTACGCGACCTTCAGCCGATCGGTTTGAAGCATCGACCCAAAGGCGCGACGGCACTCACCGCCAATCAGCTGCGCGAGCTGCTGGCGAAGCTGCGGGCCGACGACTACTGCCAGCAAAACGATCTCGTTGATCCGATCACCGTCTTACTAAGGAGTTCGTAAGTAAGTCGAGACACGCCGGGGAAAGCCTTTGCTGGCGAACGATATTCGTCGAGAATAGGTATATGCGCGATAACGATGGCCGCAAGCTTGATCACAAGACGCTCGAAGCGCTGCGGAAGCGAGCGGTGGAGCAGGTCGATGCGGGTGAGCACCCCGAAAAGGTGGCCGTGACAATGGGGTTCCACAAGAACACCGTCTATGGATGGCTGGCCAAGGTGCGCGACGGCGGCAAGGACGCGTTGGTGGCCAGGCCGGTTCCGGGTCGCCCACCCAAGCTTGGGTTGCAGCAGGTCTCGCGGCTCTATGAGTTGATCGCGGGCAGCGATCCGCGCCAGTTGTCGTTCGGGTTCGCGCTGTGGACCCGTTCGATGATCGCCGAGCTGATTCGCCGCGAGTTCGCGATCACCCTGAGCGAGGTCAGTGTGGGCCGACTGCTGCACACGATGGGCCTGTCGCCGCAGCGGCCGTTGCATCGCGCCTACCAGCAGGATCCCGATGCGGTCGAACGCTGGAAGCGCGAGCAGTTCCCCGCGATTCGAAAGGCCGCCAAAAAAGCAGGCGCAACCATCTATTTCGGCGACGAGGCCGGCGTCCGCTCGGACTACCATTCCGGCACCACCTGGGCACCGGTCGGCCACACGCCGGTGGTGGCCAACACCGGCGCCCGCTGGAGCATCAACATGCTCTCGGCCGTCAGCGCTCAGGGCAAGCTGCGGTTCATGGTCCACGACGGCAAGGTCAATGCGTCGGTGTTCATCGAGTTCTGCAAACGCCTGCTGCGCGACGCCGCCGCCCCGGTCTACCTGATCGTCGATGGCCACCCGTGCCACCGGGCCAGAGCCACCAAGGAATTCGTCGCCTCCACCAACGGCAGGCTCAAGTTGTTCTTTCTGCCCGGCTACTCGCCCGAACTCAACCCCGACGAGTGGGTGTGGAAGAACGTCAAGCACGATCGCATCGGCAAGACCGGCGTCACCAGCAAGGACGACCTGAAGAACAAGGCCACCAACGCGTTACGCCGACTGCAAAGACTCCCGCACCTGGTCCAGGGATTTTTCCGTGACCCGAATTTGGCCTACATCGCGGCGTGACTCGACTTACTTACGATCGCCTTAGTAATTGCTACCGGGCTGCGCCGCTCCGAGCTGCTGGCGCTGCGGTGGACCGACTTCGACGAGACAACGGCAACGCTGACCGTGGCCGGAAAGGTCGTGCGGGTAGCCGGCGAGGGATTGCGCCGGATCGACGACACCAAAAGCGAGGCGGGGCAGCGCACCATTCCGTTACCCCGGTTTGCCGTCGACGTCCTCCGGGAGCGCCGCAACCATCCGTACCTGAGGCAGTTGCCGGTGATCTTCCCGTCGACGGCGGGCACACTGCGCGATCCGAACAACTTGGGCAAACAGTGGCGCAAAGTGCGCGACGAGTTGGGCGCGCCGGGCGTCACCACCCACTCGTTCCGCAAAACGGTGGCGACGCTGATCGACGATGACGGCCTGTCGGCACGGGTCGGCGCCGATCACCTCGGGCACGCCAAGGTGTCGATGACGCAGGACCGCTACATGTCTCGGGGGCGGGTGCATAACGAGGTCGCCGCGCTGTTGGACCGAGCCATAAAGTACGAATAAAGGTCGGATCCCATGGATAGGACAACTAATTACCAGCTATGACGTGGGGCGGGCGGGGCTCGAACCCGCGACCAACGGATTATGAGTCCGCGGCTCTAACCAACTGAGCTACCGCCCCTTGAGCTAACTAGCTGTGGATATAGTCTCCGCTTCGTCGTACCCGGCTTCTGAATACCGCAGTGATACCGCAGTGCTCTCGATCGCTTTCCCTAAAGCGTCCGCTGCGCCGGCCAAGTCATCGCTGAGCAAGTGCCCGTAGCGGTCAAGCGTCATAGCTGCTGTTGCGTGTCTTAGAATCCTCTGCACGGCCTTGACATTAGCGCCCGCGCTGATCGCCAACGACGCCGTGGTATCCCCCACCGAGGCAAAAGGATGGTATCCAACGACCGTGGTATCAGCGTGGACAACGAGGCCGACGGCTCACGCGGATAGCTGAAGACGCGCATCGGCAAGCCGTGAGGCTTCGTGTTTTCAGGCTGCCCTCGGTATCGAATCTCTAGCTGGCCACAAGCTTCAAAAACGGCTTCGCAAGATCCCGCTCATCGCGTCCTAGGTGGGCTGGAATGCTGCGGACCGCGCGGTCTAACGCCTTCCGCGCCTTAGCGGATTTGACTCCGTACTTCTTGAGTTTGGCTCGCGCGCTTCCGGTCTGCGCTCGCATCGCGAAAGCGATGTTCTCGTAGTGATCGTCGATAGTATCGGCAGCTCTCATGAGGTCGTCGATAAATTCCCACTCCGTTACCTCTCGTGGGATCAGAATCCGACGTCCAAGGCCCTCGCCCGGACCCGTGCTGACCAGTACCAGGGCGCCGGGGTGGCGCATCGTTGCACGGATCGGCTCGATCATTCCGGTCGAGTCGTCGGCCTCGAAGACCTTCTGCGCTTCGCTATCGGTCAACTTAGCCATCAACGTGTAGGTGAGGTCCCCAGGCTCCGCGAAGGTCCAACTCAGTAAAGCTCCGTCATCGAGCTTGAGCAGGTAGGAGCTACCGCGCAAGGGTACGCTGCCGTGGCTGGCCGGCGGTCCTGCCGCAATCCAGTCAAACGGGTCGCGGTTTCGGCTAGACATTTCCTCCTCACCCCCTCTCGTTAGCTGTCAGCATCGATCTCGGCGATCGTTTCAAGTGTGACACGCCCGCGCCTCTCCCACCATCTCCCGGCAAGCATCACGAAAAGTGCCCGCGAAACGCCCTCGGTGCATCACGTAGGAATGCCCGCGAAACGGTGGATCCTCGCCAGGCATGGAGAGTGGGCTGTCGATGTCGTCTCGGGCCGAGATCACCGCGAAGTTCGCCAAGGCGTACGTGAAGGCCTCGAAGGCGGACAAGGGGCAGATTCTGGATCAGGTGGTGGAGGTCACCGGCTGGTCGCGTGACAATGCTCGGCGCCGGTTGACGGCCGCGGCCCGCCCGCCGGGAGCGGGTCGGCAGGTCGCCAAACGGCCTCGCCGGCAACGCAAGCCGAAGTATTCCTACGACGCGTTGAAGGTGCTGCAGAAGATCTGGGCGGCCTCCGGTGGGCAGTGCGGGCGGTACCTGGCCGCGTCAATGGCTCTGCAGCTGGATGCATTGGAACGCCACGGTGAGCTGGTGCCCGGCCAGGACCGTTACGGCCCCGAGGTGCGTGCCGAGCTGTTGGCGATGAGCAGCGCAACGATAGACCGCTACCTGCGTCCGGCCAAGGCCCGCGACCAGATCAAGGGCAAATCGACCACCAAGGCTTCCCCGTTGCTGCGGTCTTCGATCACGGTCCGCAAGGCAACCGACGAGGTTGAGACATCTCCGGGGTTTTTCGAAGGTGACACCGTCGCGCACTGTGGGCCGACTCTCAAGGGTGAGTTCGCCCGCACCCTGAACCTCACCGATGTACATATCGGCTGGGTCTTCACCCGCACCGTGCGCAACAACGCCCACGCCCATATCCTCGCCGCCCTGAAGGCGGCGGTACATGAAATGCCTTATGAGGTAACCGGTTTAGACTTCGATAATGGTAGCGAGTTCCTGAACAAGGCCGTCATCAAGTGGGCCGCGCAGATGGAGATCTTCTTCACCAGGTCACGGCCGTACAAGAAGAACGATCAAGCCACGATCGAGTCCAAGAACAATCATCTGGTGCGCAAGTACGGGTTCTACTACCGCTACGACACCGACGAGGAGCGTGCGGTGCTCAACCGCCTCTGGCGCCTGGTCAACGACCGGCTCAACTACCTGACCCCCACCATCAAACCCATCGGCTACGGCTCTGGCCGCGACGGTCAGCGCCGCCGCCTCTACGACGAGCCCATAACCCCACTGGACCGGTTGCTAGTCGCCGGCGTCCTTTCACCGGCCCAAGAATCAGAGCTGCTCGCCTATCGCGACAGCCTGAACCCGGCCGCGATCGGGCGCCAGATCGCCGATCTACAAGCCGCCCTGCTCAGACTAGCCAAAGACAAGACCGAACAGCTCTACCTCGCCGCCATACCCACCGCCCTGCCCGAGGTCAGATCCGGTATCCGCGTCAAGAACAAGACCGCCAGCTAACCCCCGATTTCGCGGGCATTCCTTACGTGATGCATGGATCAGATTTCGCGGGCATCTTGACTTGATGCATCACGCCTCCGGTGACGCGTTCTGTCGGTGCTATCGACGGGAGCGTAGATCCCAACGTGTTCGTGGTTATAGATGCTCGGCGTGTGTAGCGGCCAATATTCGTTTTCTCGCAGCACGCGCACGCTGAAGTATCGAACGATATCGTGACGGTTGGTGGGGCGCCCGTAGGCTGTGCTAACCGCATCCACTGTATCCAGTCGGCCGCGAACCACCGATACCGCGATTTCTCGGTCCCAACGCGGCGACTCCCGAAAGCCGTGCCGACTATCGCCGCACTGTGTAAGCCATTCGTCGGAGCTGAGGTCTTCCGCTTCGACCGGGATCGGAAACCCAGGATGCGACGCGGGCGCGTCACGCCACTGTTGTCTACCCTTGCTCGCCATGGCAGTCCACGTCGACGCGAAAGCCACTCGAACACAACGAGATACCTACTAGATCGAGGGCCATCTGCGCGGTCTCCCATCGAACTCGCGGAACCGCGTCCGCGGCTCTAAACAACTGAACTACCGCCTTTCCGGCTAACTCGCTGTGGATACCATCTCCCGCGTGGTAGTCGCGGCTTGCGAATAACGTAGTGATACCGCGGTACTCGCGATCGCTTTGCCCAAAGCGTCCGCCACGCCAGCCAAGTCGTCGCTTAGCAAGTGCCCGTAACGATCAAGAGTCATGGCCGCCGTCGCGTGCCCAAGAAGCCTCTGCACGACCTTGACATTAGCGCCCGCGCTGATCGCCAACGACGCCGTGGTATGCCGTAGCCCGTGTGGCACGAGGCCACCGATCCCGACAGCATTGCAAGCCTTGTCGAACGCTCTGCGGTACTCCTCGATCGGCAGGTGCCCACCTCGATGGCTTGGGAACACGAGTGCGTTCGGATCGCTCGGCAACTCTGGCTGCAGCCGTTCCCATACCGGCTCTGGGATGGGGACATGGCGTGCGCGGTTAGTCTTGGTTGTCGATTCGACAATGCCTTTGCCGGTCACATACGTGGCCGACGCGCGGACCAGCAGCTCTCGATCACCCACGTGCTTGCGCCGCAGTGCGGCAGCCTCGCCGAAGCGCAATCCGCAGTAGCCGAGAACCAGGGTCAGCGTCTCGAAGCGCTCGGTCGCCTTCGCGAGCTGCAGCAGTTCGGCGTGGTTCAGGTATCGGCGCTCCCGTTCGACCTGAGCTGGCAAATCTTCGGACCGCTTGATCTCCGCCGCCACGTTTCTAGAAATCTTCCCGCTCCGTTGTGCGTACTTGAGCACTGCGCCGACGAGCTGGTGGGCCTGCGTGATGCGACTAGCCGAAAGTGCGGTGCCGCGTTGTGAGCCGTCGACAGCCAATCCACCGAGCCACGTTGAGTAGGCTTGGTAGTCAATCTGTTTCAGCGGAACCTCGCCCCACTTCGGCAGCACCAGAGTGTCCAGGATGGAGCGATAACCGGCGACTGTCTTGGGTTTTCGATGCCCCTTGGTAGCGAACCATTGTTCGGCGACCGATCCGAACGTCTCAGCGCTCTTGCGAGGGTCGACGTACGTACCCTGTTGAATGTCGGCGGTCAGGCCGTCCAGATGAGCCTGGGCGTCCGGTCTGCGTTCGAAGACTCTTGTGTGCTCCCTGCCACTGTCGTCAACCCAGCGCACGCGCCACCGCGTGACCTTGCCGTAGACCGCGGAGCGTTCCTTGCGGATCTTTCCATCGGAGCCCTTGACCTTCTTGTGCCATCGGTCGTCAATGCCGGCGCGCTGGTGCCTGGTAGTCATGGAACGAAGATACCGCATAAATCCGTGGTATGAATCCGTTACTGCGCTAAACCTCCGCGCTCGGTCTTGGCAGCTTCGGCCTCGATCCACGCGTCTAGGTCGGCGATGTCGTAAAACGTATGTCGGCCAAGGCGATAGCTGCGCGGGCCCGTGCCCATGTAACGCCAGTACCTCAGCGTCGACTCGGGCAATCCACCCAGGTACTCGGCTGCGGCCCTAGTGCCCAGTCGAACCACTGACGTTGCAGTCATCGCTCTATTTCCTGTTCTCGCTCAATGGGCATAGGGCCGAAACCCGCTTTGACAGAGACGCCCGTCTCAATTCATGGACTTGCTCCGCTGTTCTGGCTGGCATCCAAACGAGCCAGATATCGATGCTCTCGGGCACGCAGTGCAGCGGTATGGACTAGCAGCCGTTCGCCGTCGCTGCGGTGCCCGGCGCCGTCAATGCGCCAGTCAGTCAGTTCAGGCGCGCCGCCTGACCAGTCTTGCTCGTCGCAGGAATTGTCTTGGCATCCAACGCGTTCCGGTTGATCGGCGCGACAGATACGCCAGCGATGACGGACGGCCCGTAACGCGGTCATAGTTGTCGAGTAGCGCCGCGATTTGGTGGTGATGTGCCCGCGATAGCCCAGGGTATGTAGCCAGCCCAGCATCGCAGTGTTTCCCGGCAGTGTCGCCAGCTCGGCGACGGTGGACAGGATCCGGCGGATATGTGCAGAGATA
>Ga0078972_1002318_pt1 | contig 63845 bp, 40 predicted proteins | sample YelNatPaOPGAMG01_FD_67568 | JGI IMG/M metagenome (GOLD analysis project Ga0078972, IMG submission 67568) | Hot spring thermophilic microbial communities from Obsidian Pool, Yellowstone National Park, USA - OP-RAMG-01 (SPADES assembly) (version 2) | ecosystem: Environmental > Aquatic > Thermal... | reverse complement strand
GAGCAGCGTTGGTGAACGTCCCAAATCCATTGTTGGTGAGCAGATTGATTGCACGGGCTGTGTAATCAGCCACCGCCAGATCAATCCGCAAGTCTTTCTTCAAATCAATCACCGCCAGGGCGCGTGGAGACGTGCCTGCCGGGAATGTAACTGCATTGGTGAAGGCGTAAGGCTTGACGTTGTCAACAAAGGCAACGTCAACAGTCACCGTCGCCACCGCGCTGGTGCTAACTCCATCGCTGACCACATACTCAAATGTATCCCGCCCGTTGAACAGCGGGTCAGGAATGTATGTGGCGATGCCATTTCCAATCGTCACCGTACCATGCAGCGGGCCGCTCACCACATAATATGTCAGCGTGCTACCGGGGATCCCCTGACCAGAGAGCATGATGTTCGCAACTTCGCCCTCTGTGGTTTGTTGGTTTATTGGATTGGCCAGCGGCTGGAGATAGACCACCGCGACAGCGCTTGTGGTGATACCGGCGGCGTTGGCAACCAGCACTGAGTAATAGCCGGCATCCGCGAATTGGACGCTTGGGATCAACAAAGTGTTGTTTGTTGCGCCTGCAACAGGGGTTGTGCCGAAGTACCATTGGTAAGTTGCATCTGAGCATGAATCAGCCTGAACTTGCAATTGGACCTGCGCTCCCAATTGGAACGCGCCGCCAACCGGTTGTGCTACGATTACCGGCAGATTTGTGTCGGTGACAACCAGGGCAGCCACGCGGCTGGTAAGCTGGTTAACCGGATTTGAGATAATTACTGAGTATGCGCCAGACTGCTCCATGCGAACCGAAGGCAGGGCCAGTGTGTTGTTTGTAGCATTGGGGATCGGTTCCCCATTGAAGAACCATTGGTAAGAACGCGCCGCCCCGCTAACGCTTACAGCCAGCACCGGCGTTGTTCCGCATTGAGCCTGTGTGTCAGAAGGCTCAGCCACCATGGAAAGCGGCGTTGGAATGAATGCATCCTTGCCCTGGACATAACTATTGGCCACCTGCTGGTCGTTAAAGGCTACGTTGTAAATTCGCAATTCGTCAATCGAACCATTCAAATAGGAATCAGCGTTGTAAAGGGAACGGCCAAGCCATGAATACACATTGTGAATGTTGGCAAGCGGAATGGTAATGGCGCCGGATGCGGCCAGAACGCCGTTGCGATAGAACCGCATGACGCCTGCAGGCGGGTCCCACACGCAAACAATATGCTGGTCGGACAAATAATCCAAAATGCCGGCAGCAGTCACTACTTGTTCATGAGTGTACCCCGGATCGCCATCAGCGATGCTCATTCGATGGTCGGAAACCCCTGAGTGCGGAGTAAAGAAGATGTAATTGCGTCCCAGCCCGCCGGCGGTTTGGTCGCCGAAATCGAAAACCCGCGACCAATTGCCATTGACTCCGAATGACGCCCAAAATTCTATGGTGACACTGCTCAAACCATCAATCAACCCGCCTGGCAGCGCGGCATAATTGCCGGGCACACCGTCCAGGAACAACTGGCCATTGTTGATGGCAGCATTTCCAAACAGCGTGCCGTGAGCGTCACCGATGCTGTCACGCAAATCACCGTTAAAACTGTAGCGGTGGATAAGCGCCTCGGGCATGGTTACCACAACGAGCCTTGCAGTTGCGCTGGTAACAACGGTTGGAGTGTTTTGATAATAATTCGATGCCACACAGAAGAACTGCGCGCCATTGTCAGCAATAGTTACTGATGCCAGAGTCAGATTTGGGCCATCTGCGCCAGTAACAGGCGCGCCATCACGATACCACTGGTAGGCAATAACCGGCGAGCCTGACGCGCCTGCTGAGAATGTCACCGAAGAAAATTCCAAAACCCGCGCATCAACCGGCTGGCTGATGAATGCAACCGGCCCCGGCAATGTTGAACCCAGCGCGTAGTTGTCGGCAATCTGGCCCGGAGTAAGAACGCCGGAATGAACCCTTAATGAAGCCAGTGCACCTGAATAAGGAATGGTTGTCGCATAATTGTAACTGGCATCATAACTTTGCCCCAGTGTAACCGGGTCGCCATCCCATATATTCAGTGTCTTGGCCTCCTGTGCATTAAGCACACCATCCACATACGCCCGCTCAACCATGCCGTCGTAAGTAACAACAATATGATGCCACACCCCTGCTGAAGGCGTAGATGGAGCTCCGGGATTTGATACCCCCTCGCCAAAAGCCATGTCAGGCGTGCTCCAGTGAGCGGTTACTCCAAAAGCAGCGCTTGTGCCGTAGCCAACTGCTGCATAGCGCGGAGAAGTGCCGCGCCGCGCCCAGGTGAACAGCCATTCCTCGTTTGCCACGCTTGGATTCAACACCCAGTATTCAATCGAATACGAATTTGGGCGGCCCTGCCCGTCAACACCTGTAATTTGCGGCGGCGCCGTAAAGGTGGCTTTCATCCGTTGAGCGCCATTAAATGAAACACAGGGCTGGCCACCGGCAACCGAAACCACTGGATACGTCTCCATAGGTCCGTCGCCTCCAAATGCGCCGCCTACTGAACCGTAATTTATCCAGTTTGAAATTGCGCCGTTGGGTGCTGCCTGGACACCGCGGGCCACGTTAATGTCAATCAGCAACACACCGGCGGTTTCAATCAAATCCATGTTAGCCGTTTGTTGAGAGGCAGTTGCCGGCGAAACCAACTGGTAATTTACCAGGCCGCCGGAGCCTGCCAGCGAAAAGACGGCCACGTAATAGGTGGTGTTTTTCCTCAAATCCCATACAGTGACACTGTTCCCAGCGCCATAATAAACCACATGTCCGCCGCCAAGGAGCGCGCCAAGGCCAAACTGGGAGTTGGCGGCGTATTCGATACCGTCCTGTGGGCCGCCGGAAACCGGAGAGCCTTCGCGCACAATCACAAGGCTGCCAGAACTGCCGACCCCGGGTGTCCATGAAATTGTCATGCTGCGATTTGATATATTTGCAAACGAAACGCCTGTCGCGGCCTCAGGCTCGGTGTAAAACTCTGCATCCGGCGAATAAACAACACCTTCGACGGCGTTGCTTGCCCATGCACGTACATAGTAATGGCCGCCGGCAGCCAGACCTGACAAAGTCTGCACGATGTCCAAAGGCGCAGTTGCCGGGCCTTCCACCGTTGTCCGGTTGTCAACCGGCTGCGGCGTCAAACCCCAAACTGTTCCGTAGCTGTCCATTCCATTTCCACCATCGGAAAGGACGCGTACAGCAAAAGTAGCCGTGCCGCTGTTGATGTTTGTAACTACAGGCGTTGTGAAACTAAGCGGCAACGGACGCGTTATCACAGTGCCAAAGGAGCTGAACTGCGCCGGCGCTGACTGATTTAGGTAGCAGGCATTGATCCATACAGCGGACCGCGGAACGCTTTCCGCCCGGCACTCATCAAGCCGCCCGTTCATGGCGCGGCCCCAAGTTACACCCGCCAGCATGAATTGATTGTCGTTCATTGCGTAGGGTGTCTTTGTCCAGGTTCCGGCAAGGACGCCGTTGGTGTAAATCTGCTCAGTGGTTCCGTTAACGATGCCTGCCACATGTATCCATCTGCCTGCACCGCCTACATTCGACAATGGAATCTGCGTGTCGCCGCCCCATGGGTTTAATTCATGGCGCAGATTGGCCCATTGGCCGGCCTGTGCCTGCGCCCAGAAGAAGATGTTACCATCCTTGCACATAAAAATTGAATCCATGTTCGGCGCGCGCAACCATACCCAGGCCGAGAGCGTCATGTTGCCCAGCTTCAAGTTGCCAACCGCCGTATAAGGATTTACGACGTTGTTGGTACCGTAATAATCCTGGGCAATGCCAATAACGCCCTCTGTATCGGCAATTATGTTGGTATTGTTGATGTAGTTGGCATTGTAGCCATTGCCGGTGGAATCCTTGACCCATTTGTTGGTCATGTGCCATACGGCAGCAAAACCATCGCTCCATGTTGCGCCGTTGGTTGTGTAGGCAGGCACAGAAAGGCCGGATTTACCCCAATACATCAAGATGTAACTGTTGGAGGTCAGTTGTGGCACTTGCACCCACACATAGGAATTGCCGTTGGGATTCCATGTCTCGATTTCATAATTCAACTCCCCGCCGCTGGGTTCCACAAAACGCAAATCGGCGGCATTCGGCGAAAGGAACTGATCGTAACTAAAGCCTGGAATCTGCGGGCCAAGCACAACCAACATTGGGAAGTTGGTCAAGGTTTCGGCATTTGTATATCCGGTGATGTAATTGGTCATCAGATAGGCATAACCAAGCGGCTGAAATACAGGCGGCGTGTTGAAGCTGGATGAAGATGCCGCCCAACTCTGCCCGGCGGCGTTTTCAGCGTAGTAGCGGTAGTAGTACGTAGTCGAAGGCGTCAAACCGGAAATCCTGACACGATACTCTCCCGCGCCGCGCGCTCCCAAATCAATCACATTCGCCCAATTTGCCGCCACTGTTCCGCCGTCTGTCGGCCCCCAATAAAGCCGCAGTTGAGTTGTCAGCAAATTGGTGGCTGACAAGGTTCCGGCCACAAGCGCTTCATAAGGAGTAATGCTCTTTGGCGGCGTTACGTTTGCAACCAAAGGCGCCCCGGGCACGACATCCGGCCCCGCCGCATAAGTTGTCGCTATCTCGGCATCAGACAACGCATTTGTGTAAATGCGCAACTCCTGATAAGTGCCGCGGAAGTAAGGATCGTTGTATTGTGAGCGGCCCAGCCAGTTGTTGAAATCGTTCATGCTGCGCAATGGAATGGTTGTGGTTGTTGTTATCACCCTGACACCGTTGATGTAGCAGTACATTAGATTCATTGCCGCATTGTAAACCACGGCGAAATGAGTCTGTATATTGGTTGGATAAGCTTGGGACCACTCAACCCATGCTGAAGCCGGGTTTACATTCATGTTCAAACGCATCTTGCCGTTTGAAGAACGCGGAGTAAGGAAGAAAGAGTTGGTGCCGTTGCCCGAGCCGCCCTCGCCGGCGGTACTGCTGCCAAAGTCAAAAATCCGCTGCCAGTTTGCACTGGCATCAGTCCACGTAACCCAACCTTCGATGGTGATGTTTGTTTTGCTTGAAATCAGGCCATTCGGCAAATCGATGTAAGTAGTCTGATTTCCTGCTACTGTGTTTATGCTCAAAGCCGAGCTGGTGCGCACGTAGTTGGTGCCCAGGATTGTGCCGTTGGCCCCGCCAATAACATCCAGTACGGTTGCACCGCTGCCCTCGTTGAATGTGTAGCGGTGCGCCAGCCCCTGCGCATTTTGCAAGACAGTGATGGTCCTGCTATCGCTCAGCCCGCGGAACAAGGCGCTTACAGTTGCAGTGCCCGGACGCAAGGCAGTTATCAACCCATTGGTTGATACCGAGACAATGTTGGGATCGCTGGACACGTAGAGGACATCGCGATTTACCGTCACGTTCACGTTCGCCGCGTTTTCGTAGTTCACAAAAACATTGGCTTGCTGCTGGTAAAATGCGCCCGACATGACATTGCTGGAAATCACGAGACTCAACGGCCCGACAATGTTTCCAGCGCTCACAGCAGGCAGGGCGTCAGGCCCGGCTGCCGCGTTGAGGGCAACATCCCCCTCAGACAACGCCCCATCGTAAATGCGAAATTCGAAGTAATCCCCCTTCCAGAACGGGTCGGGCCATTGGGAACGGCCCAGCCAGTTGTTGCCCTCGATAATGCCGCTCAACGGGTAAATAGGAATGCCATCCCGAACCAATACACCGTTTATGAATATCTTGGTTGTGCCGGCGGACATGTTGTAAGTAACAACCACATGGGTAAGTGAATTGATAGGAAAAGCCGAAGGCCCCAACAAAATCGGCGCCTCACCGGCAGCGGCGCTCAGTTTATAAACAAACCGGTATGGATTTGAGCCTGAGAAGAAGACATAATTGCCAGAGCCACTTCCAAAATCAAAAACCCGTTGCCAGCCCGGGGAAGGATTGCTCATCACCACCCAAGCTTCAAAGGTCACGTTGGTTTGGCTGGAGAACAAACCTGTGGGCAGGGCTGCGTAAGCCATATTTGTGCCGTTTTGCAATAGTGTCAATTTGCCGCCACCCAGAGCAAAGTTCGTAACTCCACCGGTATCGGCCTGGTTGGTTACCACGCCATGCGATGTTCCGACAGAGTCATAAATTGTTGTCCCTTCCGTCTCGTTAAAACTGTAACGGTGCTTCAAGACCGCGCCATCCTGGGGCACAACTGTAATCACCCTGGAATCACTCACACCACGGTAGTTCACCGTCAGCGTTGCCGAGCCGGGGTTGCGTGCGCGCAGAAAGCCAAGGCTGTCCACGGTGAAGACGTTTGTGTCACTTGAAACATATTCCACGCCGTCACCCACAGTGACATTTACGCTGGAAACAGTTGAAAAATCAGCAAGCACCACCACCTGTTGGGTGCGCCAACTGACAACCGTGTCAGGCAATAAATAGGCGTTTGTAACGAACAAATGAACTGCCAACGGCTGCACAGGTGACAACATGGTGTCAGGTCCTGCAGCAGCATTCGCAGCAATCTGCCCGGCACTCAAGGCCACATTGTAAATGCGGAATTCATCATAAGTGCCGGCAAGGAATGCATCCGCCGAAAATTGTGAGCGCCCAAGCCAGTTGTTGAAGTCATTTATGCTGCTCAAAGGCTGTGTAATGGCGGCATAACCGACGAGCTGCCCGTTGACAAACATCTGCGCCAATCCACGGGTCATGTCGTAAGTAACCGCAAAATGTATCGGCACATTAGCAGGAAGCGCCGCAGCGCGAATCTGGACGTTATCAACGCTTTCACCCTGCCGGCGCGCGCCAAAATAAGATGGCATCCCAGTAAGATTGGCGCGCGGTGTTGCAAAGATGTAGCCGTTGCCGCTGGCAGCCACACCTTCGCCTGCCGTGCTTGCGCCGAAGTCAAAAATACGCGCCCAATTGCCAACGCCATTCCAACTGAACCACGCTTCAAAAGTAGCGTTTGTCAGGGAGGAAATTATGCCGTTAGGCAAATCCACGTAAGCGCCATTGGTGCCAGATTGTGCAAGTGTAAGCGCGCCGCTTATCCAGGAAAAGTTTGTTGCCGGGCCTGTATTTGCTGCGTTGAGAATCACTCCATCTCTTCCGCCGACCGTGTCATGCACTATCACGCCATCGCCCTCGTTGAAACTGTAACGATGCGCCAGATACTCGGCCCCGGCCATTATGGTGATCGGCTTGGTATCGGACATGCTCTGGTACGTGGCAGTCAAATTCGCCGTGCCCGCCTGAAGCCCGTGCACAAGCCCGTCGTTGTTCACAGTAAAAATGGATTCATTGTCCGAAACATAAACCACGCCTTCGCCGGCGCTTACATCAACCGCAGTCACATTCTCAAAATCCGCCTCAACACGAACTGGCATCGAATGTCCGGCAAAATAATTGTTTGTAGCCACAATGCGAACAGCAACCAAACCGCCTGAAGCCGCCCCTTCAATATCAGGCCCGGCTGCATAGTTTGCGGCAATTTCCGGCGCCGAAAGTGCCGTGTCGTAAATGCGGAAGTCGCCAATCAATCCATTAAAATAACCATCGGAAGGATACTCGGACCGCCCCAGCCAGTTGTTGGTGCTTGTGACTGCGCTCAAGGGGATTGAAATTGAAGTCCGCCCCACCCGCCGGCCATTCATGTACAAAGCCATGACTCCCGCGCTATAATTGTAACTAAGCGCCACGTGCACCCACTGATTCGACGGCAAAGCCGGCCCATCCACCCACTGCTCGGCGCCTGTCGCATTTGAGTTGGTGGTAACAGACGCCCGCAGACGCCATCCACCGCCGGCAGGCGCTGCATTGGCCGAAATAATAATGTAACGCAATCCACGGCTTCCATCGCCGCAGCCAAAGTCCAGTATCCGCTGCCAATTGCCACCGGCACCGCTCCAATTGACCCACGCCTCAAACGTTGCGTCAGTCAATCCGGTCAACAATTCAGCAGGCAGGGAAATGTAATCATCCACGCCATCCAACACCACGCTGCCGGTGCCGTCGCAAGAACCGCCGTTTAGAACCTGCCCCTCCAATCCACCGGCCCAGTCGAACACACTGGTTACCCCCGGCCCTTCAGTAAAGTCCCAATGATTGCGTACTGCAGCCAATGCCGGCGTAGCAGCCAGCAGGAGCAACCCCGCCAGCCCGACAAATGCTGATGCGCACCTCCGGAAACATGAGATAGTCTTCATACTCTTTTCCTTCATTGTGTATTGTGGTATTTACAGCAGCTCGAGAATGACGCAAAAACCAGTTCTCCAAGCGCTCCATTGTCGCCTGTCAGAACCGATTTCGACACATTCATAAGCACTGCTTTAATTTGTCTTTTAATATCATGTCACGTCCCTAAAACAAGTTTAATCATGTCACATTTATGTGCGACAGTTTGCAGTTTCCTTCGGCGGAAAGATTGCCCAAAATCCAGAGGCATGAAGTGTTTTGTTACCGGCGCGACTGGTTTTATCGGCGCAAATTTGGTCCATGAACTTGCAGCCCGCTCCCATCAAGTCCGCGCCCTTGTGCGGCGCGGCTCTGAAATGCGGGGATTGGAAGGCGCAGAGTTTGAGCCAGTGGAAGGCGACTTGAGCGATCGCAAATCCCTGGCCGCGGCAATGAATGGCTGCGACTGGTGCTTCCATCTGGCTGCCAGTTACCACCTCTGGCTAAAAGATTATGCCCCGATGTACGCAGCCAACGTGGATGGAACCCGCAACGTGCTCGAAGCCGCCGCCGAAGCCGGCTGCAAACGCATTGTGTACACCAGTACCGTCGGCTGCATTGCGCTGCCCGTTGAAAAAAACGGCGTGGTAACGCCAACCGATGAATCCACGCCGGTGAGCGGAGCGCAAATGAGCAATCACTACAAAAAATCAAAATGGCTTGCCGAACAGGTGGCACGTGAGTACGCGTCAAAAAATCTGCCGGTGGTAATTGTCAACCCCAGCGCGCCAGTCGGCCCGCGCGATGCCAAGCCAACGCCAACAGGAAAAATAATCGTGGACTTTCTACAGCGCAAAATGCCGGCTTACCTGGACACAGGATTGAATTGGGTGCACGTACGCGATGTGGCGATCGGCCACATTTTGGCCGCTGAAAAAGGGCGTGTGGGAGAGCGTTACATTCTGGGTAACGCCGATGGCAACTGGACATTGAAACAAACTTTAGACGTCCTTTCTGAATTAACCGGCTTGCCTGCCCCGCGCTTTCGGGTGCCGTATTTTATCGCGCTCATGGCAGCTTATCTGGATGAAATCCGCGCCCGGCTCACAGGCCGCCCGCCAAAAGCGCCGCTGGCAGGGGTGCGGATGGCCAGATACAAAATGTTTTTCAACCCGGCAAAGGCCATTCGCGAGCTTGGCCTGCCTCAAACGCCACCACGCGAGGCTTTCCGTGACGCCATCGAATGGTTCCGGAAAAACGGCTACGCGCCATAATACCGGATACCCAATTTGCTACTTCGTAAAATTTTTGAAACCTTTTCAAATGCACTGCGTCTAAGAAGTGGGAAGTGAATCATGAAGGTTATGAAAAAACATTTAGGATTGGTTGCCGCACTGGCTTTGGCGCTTGCACCGCTGGGGCTGTGCGCAAAAGACAAAGATAACACTAAAACACCACCCGGAAATCCAAATTGTCCATTCATGGGACAAGGAGCCGCCAGAGGTGGCAAAGGCATGGGGCCGTGTTTTGGCGGCGCCGGCGGCACTGCTCAAGGCATGCGCTGGGGCAAAGCCGCAGATAATCAGGGCAAGGGCTTTCGAGGCGGGCCACGTGACGGCCTTGGGCCGCGGCGCGATGGCAGTTGCGGGCGTTGCCCCTTGAATCAACCTTGATTTGGCCGGCTTTTGCCTGGCTTGGCGTCAGGCCAATTCCCCGCCGTCGCATTCGTGCGGGTAATACGGGTAAGGCGAGTGGTAAACGCGATTAAAGGCGACTGAGTCTTCTTCGCGTTTGAAAATGGAGCCGCAGCCGGCGGCCATTTCCTTTAACCTGGCAACATCCGCCTCGGTGCATGGTTTCAAGGCATAACCGGCCAAAATGGCCTTGGCTTGCAAATCAGGCCATGCAGGAGAAAAAGTGCTGACCACGCCGGGCAGCGATAGCGTCCAGCGATAGGCCAGATTAATATCCTCCTGATTTTCGAGCGGCCTGTACCACCATTGACGGGTACGCGGCGTATTGGGGGGCCATGCGCCGCTGTTCATTGGTTTGATTGCAAGAATTGCGGCCCCTTTTTCGTTGGCAAGCGCCATGACTTCCCTGCCGAAGTCGCGAGTAAAATATTCCACGTAGTTGATGGGAAACATCACGGTATCGAATGCAAACCCGCGCAAAGCCTCAAGAGCCGCCTTGGTGGTGTGAGCCGAAAATCCTATCGCCTTGATCTGTCCGGCCTTTTTGGCTTCCAGAAATGTCTCCAACGCCCCTCCCTCACCAAGGGCGCGCTTTACATCATCTGGCTTTACCAGGTGATGCATTTGATAGACATCGAAGTAATCTGTCTTCAACCGTTTCAATGAGCGCTCCAGCTCCTCTCTTGCGCCGGCCTTGTCACGCATCTTGGTCTTGCAAGCCAGATAGTATGATTTGCGCTCAACCCCTTGCAGCGCCTCACCAAGCCGGGTTTCGCAGGAGCCGTTGCCGTAGGCCGGCGCAACATCGAAGTAATTGACGCCGCCGGCAAGGGCGTCGCGGACAATTTTATTGCACGCCTCCTGATCAAGGTTTTTGTGGTGCAGCGCAAATCCGGAAAAGCCAATCACGCTGATCTCAAATCCGGTCCGGCCAAGCTTCCGGCGCGGCATTTTTTGTTCAGACGCCTGAGGGGCGCCAACAGATGGAATCACAACAGCGGCGCTGCCGGCAGCAACGCCGACCACTTTCAAAAAAGTTCGTCTTTTCATCCGGCTGTTTTGTTTTGAGTTTTATCCACGGCACTGCTCCTGGCGCGCCGCCATTGGCGCGCCATCGGAACAACCTTCAATAAAGTAGCCCCTGAAAGCACAAATGGCAATTCGCCTCTAAATAATTGTATTGTGCGGCACAACTCCGTTCTTGGGGATGATCACTATCCCATCCCGGATATAGTACAACGGATGATCAACATTTTCAGGCTTGCCCGCCGGAGTAATGACCACGTTGTCGCCTATGCGCGCATTTTTATCAATGATGGTGTTTTCGATGCGCGTATTTTGCCCAATGCCAATTTTTGGGCGTCCTGCCGCTTCATTTGCAGCTATGGATTCGATGTTTTCATAGTAGTCCGCCCCCATGAACACAGTGCGATTGAGGTAGCTGCCGGCGCCAATTATCCCGCGGAGTCCGATGACTGAATACGCCAGGGCGGCGCGGTTGATTATGGAGCCTTCGCCAATGATGGCATGGTCAATTGATGCGCCGTTGATTTTGGACGGGGGCAGATAGCGTGGACGCGAAAAAATCGGGGCCGTCATGTCAAAGAAATTGAAACGCGGCAACTCCGCGGTGCATTCAAGATTAGCCTCAAAGAAACTGCGGATGGTTCCGATGTCCTCCCAGTAGCCCTGAAAGACAAACGAATAAACTTTGTGCGTGTTAATCGCCGCCGGAATGATGTGCTTCCCGAAATCCTCGCAAGTGTTGTTCAACACTTCCAGCAACGCCGAACGGTTGAACATGTAGATTCCCATCGAAGCGAGAAACAATTCCTCGTCGCGCTTGATGCCGAGCTTGTCGTAACTGGCGCGGTCCAGGCGCAGGGAGTCCAAAACCTCGGGTTCCTTGGGTTTCTCAACAAACCGAACTATGCGCCTGTCGGAATCAATCTGCATGATTCCAAGTGATTGCGCCTCGTGGCGCGGAACCGGAATGGTGGCGATGGTAATGTCCGCACCGGTCTCCAAATGTTGATTCATCAGCTCCCTGAAATCCATGCGGTACAACTGGTCACCGCTCAGGATGAGCATGTATTCAAAGTAATGATTGAGAAAATGAACTAGGTTTTTCCGCACCGCATCCGCCGTGCCTTGAAACCATTGTGTATTCGAATATGTCTGTTCGGCGGCAAGCAGCTCCACAAATCCGCCCGAGAAATGATCGAACTTGTAGCTTTGAGCTATGTGCCGGTGCAAGGACGCCGAGTTGAACTGTGTAAGCAACGCAATCCGTCTGAATCCCGAGTTGATGCAGTTTGATATCGGTATGTCCACCAACCGGTATTTCCCGGCCAGCGGAACAGCCGGTTTCGCGCGGTCGCGGGTTAGCGGAAACAGCCGCGTGCCCTGACCGCCGCCCAGAATAACCGCCAACACCATGTTATGTTTGGCAGCCATCCGCTCACTTCGTTGCGGCATAATTGTTCCTTGCTCAAAAAATACTTTAAGGCGCATCCCAAAGCTCTGCAACCACAAATTTCCGCCCCAATTCCGCACCGCCAAAAAATGAAAAATTCTGACAAATTTTTGCAAAAGGATTTCTCTTGGCAAGTAGGGGCATACCAGTGGCATAATGGCGGCTTTATGATAAAAGTTAATGGAATGACAAAACTTGCATTAAGTTTGGCAATAATCGGACTGGGCGCCGCAACCGGCGTTGCCAGTGAGGCTGACATCAAAATACCGGACCTGAACACCGTCAACTTTCACGGGTTGGGAGGCATAGCGGGTACGACTTTGATGTACCTGGGCATCCTTATCTGTGGATTGGGAGCGGCATTCGGGCTGGTGCAATACCGGCAGACGAAGGCACTGCCAGTGCACTCCTGCATGGGCAATGTCTCCCATACGATTTGGGAGACTTGCAAAACCTACCTCATTACCCAGGGCAAATTCCTGGCAATACTGTGGGCGCTGATTGCCATCTGCATGGTGTATTACTTCGGTTTTCTGACCGAACACAAGGACACCGCCGGACAGGCGATGACCGGCGGCCACGTGGCCTTCAACGTGGTTGTCATTCTGCTTTCGTCAATCCTGGGCATTCTTGGCTCCTACGGTGTTGCATGGTTTGGGATTCGCATCAACACCACGTCCAATTCACGAACCGCCTTTTCAGCGTTGAAAGGCAACCCGCTGGCAACCCTGGGCATACCGCTGCGCTCTGGCATGAGCGTTGGCCTGCTTCTGGTGGCCGTTGAATTGTTTTTCATGATTTGCATTCTCGTATTCCTGCCGCGGGAACTGGTCGGGCCATGCTTCATCGGATTTGCCATAGGCGAATCACTTGGCGCATCAGTCCTGCGTATCTGCGGCGGCATCTTCACCAAAATCGCCGACATCGGCTCGGACCTGATGAAAATTGTCTTCAAGCTTCCGGAGGATGACCCGAAGAACCCGGGCGTGATAGCCGACTGCACCGGTGACAATGCCGGCGACTCAGTTGGGCCGACCGCCGATGGTTTTGAAACCTACGGTGTGACCGGCGTGGCACTCATTGCATTTCTGGCGCTTGCGCTGGCTGCCAACCCTGTTGTCTGCGCAACACTTATAATATGGTTGTTCACAATGCGCGCCCTGATGATCATTACCTCCCTGGTCTCTTACTTCCTCAACGAAGCCTTCAGCAAGGCGAGGTACGGCAACAAAAAGGATTTCGACTTTGAGGCGCCGCTGACCCATCTGGTGTGGATAACATCGGGTGTGTCAATCATAGTAACATTTGTCGCAAGCCACTTCCTTCTGGCGAAACAGCCGAGTTTTCACGGCGACCTCTGGTGGGTGCTTTCAGTAATCATCAGTTGCGGCACCATAGCCGGCGCGTTGATTCCTGAGTTTACAAAAATTTTCACCAGCACAAATTCGCGCCACGTAAAGGAAGTGACCAATTGCTCCCGGCACGGCGGCGCATCCCTGAACATTCTCTCAGGTTTCGTGGCGGGCAACTTCTCGGCATTCTGGATGGGCATGGTCATCTTGCTGCTCATGTTTATCGCCTATCATTTCTCCATGAACCCAGCCATGGCTCAATTAATGCCGGCCAAGTTCGCCTTTGCAGCTCCGATTTTTGCGTTTGGACTGGTTGCATTCGGCTTTCTTGGAATGGGGCCGGTGACAATTGCGGTGGATAGCTATGGACCGGTTACCGACAATGCGCAGTCAGTTTATGAACTGAGCCAGATCGAAAGCCGCGAGGGCATTGCGAAAGACATTGAACAGAATTTTGGTTTCAAACCTGACTTTGAAAACGCAAAGTATCAGCTCGAGAAAGGCGACGGCGCGGGCAACACATTCAAGGCGACCGCCAAGCCTGTGTTAATCGGCACAGCAGTTGTGGGCGCCACCACGATGGTATTCGGCATTATTATCCTTCTGGAAAACCTGTTCGGCAATGTAATCGCAAAGCTGAGCATAGTCGAACCGTCGGTTATCCTGGGCTTTCTTACCGGCGGCGCGGTTATCTACTGGTTCACCGGCGCCTCATGCCAGGCGGTTGTCACCGGCGCCTACAGGGCGGTGGTTTACATCAAAGAAAACATGCGGCTTGACGCCAAAACCGCCTCCGAAAAGGACAGCAAAGAAGTGGTGCGCATTTGCACCACCTACGCCCAGCGCGGCATGTGGAACATCTTTATCGTGGTGTTCTGTTTTGCGCTTTCCCTGCCGTTCTTCAATCCATACTTCTTCATCGGCTATCTGATTGGCATCGCATTTTTCGGCCTTTTCCAAGCCATCTTCATGGCCAATGCGGGCGGCGCCTGGGACAACGCCAAGAAAATTGTCGAAGTTGAACTTCGACAGAAAGGCACGGATTTGCATGCCGCCACGGTTGTGGGCGACACGGTGGGTGATCCGTTCAAGGATACATCCTCTGTCGCCATGAATCCGGTCATCAAATTCACGACATTGTTCGGCCTGCTTGCGGTGGAAATCGCGGTAACAATGAAAGATCAGACCATGAAAAGCTGGATCGGCGCGGCGTTCTTCATCGTGGCGCTGATCTTTGTTTATCGCTCCTTCTACGCCATGCGGATTCCGGAAAACAAATAATCCGCTGGTTGAAACAATTCCAGCGCGCCGACCGTCATGGGCGGCGCGCTTTTTTTATGCTCGAACGCCGCCCAGCTTCAAAACTCGAATGAAGCCAGCCGCCTGAAGGCGAGCCGCATGGGGAACCACCCGACCGCCACTGACATGCCAAAAAATGCAACCCAGCAGGCTGCGCGCACGCCTGCGGGCAAAAAAAGTTTGGACGACCATGGTGAACCCGCGGCCAGAAACAACACCGAAAGCAGTATGTAAACGAAACTCAGCACCAAGCAAAGCGTGCCGCCAAAGCCACTGACAATCTTGCCGGGGTTATCCTCGCGCAAGTTTGGATACAAAACGCCTATTCCAACTGCAAGGCCGTTGAGTGAAAACGTCATGATGGTGACTGCTGCGCAAAAAAACAAAAGCCTGTCCAGTGGCATGCTCAACATTTGACAGGAAAGAAGCATCAACCCAAGCGTCGCCAGCAGCGATGTTCCGCACGCAAGGCCGTATTTGATTTTTACAATCTGCTCCAGACTCAACGGGCATAGTCCAAGAATCCACAGCCGCCTTCCTTCCAGAGAAAACTGCGGAAACACAAAACGTGTCGTCAATGTGGCGAGGTTCAACGCGCATGCGGCGAGATTAAGAAATGAAACCAGGTGCACCCAGAACGGATTTGAGAGTTGATTGGTGAAATGCCGCAAATTTATGATGTACACCCCCAACAAGCCGAACAACATTATGGACTGGCCCCATTGCGTTGTATCACGCCAGAACATCCGCAAATCTTTGACAACCAATGCGCGCGCATCCAATGGGATGAAACGAAAGACGCCAAAAATTTTCTCCAGCAAGCCGGTCTCCCAGGCCATCCTTTTCTGGCGCCGCCGCCAGGCCTGGAACCACTGCCACCTGCCAAAAGCGCTTTCCCGGCTTTGCACAGCGGAAAACGCCTCATAAAAGCGCCGCCCAAGCTGCGTCACGGTCAAAAAGCCGAAGAACATCGAATGGCTCAACAAAACAAGCGCAAAAAAAATCGCGGATGAAAGAGCGCCTTCGGCCCAGTTCAAAACGCTGGATGAAAGCCAGTAGCTTGGCAGAAACGGCATCTCGGCAAAGCGCGTCCTGTTCAGCAACTTGTCCAAAACCTGCAGCACGCGAAATTCAGCATTTTCATCGGGTAATGGTTCGGGTTTGAGCCAGAAAATCGCTGATGCCAACAATACAAGGGCGCTTCCAACCGCAGCCAGTTGAAAGGCACGTCTTTCCAGATGGCGGGCCAGCCCGACAGCAATCCATGCACCAAACGCTCCCGGCAAAATTATGCACAAAATTACGAGCAGAGTTGTCATTGGGTAAAAATGCCACGGCACGCCCCGCTTGATTCCGAAAGCCGCAAGCAACGGGGCTATCAGAAACAAAAACGCCCACGACGCCAGAATCACCGATTCAATGAATTTCCAGCGAAAAACCGTCTCAAAGGTAACTGGCATCGTCAAAAGGAATTGCGTCTCCCTGTTGCGGAACAAATTGGTGTAATTCATGACAATGTTGCTGAACAACAGCATGACAAACAGAAAGGCAAACAAAAGGAACAGAAGCCGTTCCACCAACAATGTCCCGAATCCTGGAAATTTTCCGGCGAAAGCGATGCCTTTGTAGAAAAGGTAAAAAGCCAGCGCCAGATACCCTGCAATGAAGCCCATAATCAGGCCTGTCAGCAGCCGGGACTGCTCACGCAAGGCCAGCAGCCGGCGCAATGCCTGGATGATATTTACTCGAACGATCAGCCATAATGCCGGCTGTCTGCCGCCAGCATCAGCGCCATTGCCCAACTGGTGCGATGGATTGTTCGCGCTCAAATTTCAACCAAGTATGCAATCCAAACCAGATCATGGCAAGCCAGACCCCTGCTGCCGTGTTGCGGCAATGTGCTGGTGGCGGCGAACTCAGGCGCCAGCGGACAATTTTTTCAGTAGCTGGCGCAATTCCTCCAACTTGAACGGCTTTTGCAAAAATCCGGCCAGACCCTTGCCCGCAAATTGTGAAATTGCATCCTGCTCATTGTAGCCGCTCATCAATATGACTCGCACATCTGGTTTCAAGCGCCGCAGTTCACGAAAGGTAGCCTCCCCGTCCATGTGCGGCATTGTCAAATCCAGTAAAACAAATTGGAAAGGTGATGTTGCCTTTGTAAACTTTTCGACCCCCACCAATCCGTTTTCTGCCTGAACAACGGAGTAGCCAATCGATTCCAGCGTCCGGCAGATGATTGCGCGCACAGTTTCCTCGTCCTCAATGACCAAAACCGTGCCCTGCCCTTTGAAATCGAATGAAGTTTTTTCAGCAGGCTGCTTTGGAATCTTCGCGCCATTTGCCACCGGAAGCAAAATCTTGAATGTGGAACCCTTGCCGGGTTCGCTGTAAACCTTTATCGCGCCCCGATGGCTGCGGATAATCCCCAAAACCGCCGCCAGTCCCAGGCCGCGTCCTGTAAATTTTGTGGTAAAGAAAGGGTCGAAAATTTTGCTGATCGTCTCTGAATCCATCCCGCAACCGGTATCGCTGACCTCAAGAAAAACGTATTCGCCTTCGGGCAAATCCGGTGAAAACTTAATTTTATCCAGGTAATCCCGGTCTGCCCTTACCATACCGGTGCTTATTGAGATGACACCGCTGCGCGAGCCTATTGCCTCGGAAGCGTTGATGACCAGATTCATGATTACCTGCCGCATCTGGCTGGCATCGGCATCCACAGGCGGAAGGTTTGGCGCGAGGTTGAATTTCAGCACCGCGCTCTTGCTTATGGTCAACTGGAGCAAATGCGTGGTATCTTCAACCAGTTGGCTGAGGTTTATCCGCTCGATGTTAAATCGCCCCCTCCCTGCGTATGCCAGCATTTGTTTGCACAAATCGGCGGCGCGCAACGCGGCTTTTTCAATGCTTGCAAGGTGTTCATGTAACGGTGAACTTGGACTCAGCACCATCCGCGCAAGGTTTGCATGTCCCAACATGGCGGTTAAAAGATTGTTGAAATCGTGCGCAATGCCACCTGCCACCACACCGAGGCTTTCGAGCTTTTGGGTCTCCTGCAATTTGCGTTCCAGTTTCAACCGCTGAGCCTCAGCCTCACGCAAGGGCGTAATGTCCAGGCATGTGCCAATGAAACCAGTAAAAGTATTGTCTGCTTTCAGGCGCGGCGCGCCTGTTCCAAACATCCAATGGTAACTTCCATCGTGGTGCTTCAACCGAAATTCCAGGTGAAACGGCGCCTCCTTTTGACGCGCCTCCGCCATCGCCTTGTCCCATGCAGGCAAGTCCTCGGGATGCACCCCTTCGCGCCAGCCGTCATTGGCCTCCTGCGCAAGCTCCCTCCCGCGGAATTGGAGCCACGTACGGTTAAAATAACTCATGCTCAAATCCGCCTCAGCCATCCAAATAAGCACAGGCGCGGAGTCTGCCAATGCACGGAAACGCTCTTCGCTCTCGCGGCTTGCCAGTTCGGCTTCGCGACGTTCCTTAACCTCCTCCTTCAACAACTGATTCGTAATTAATAGAGTTGATGTCTGTTCCGCAACCTGTTCCTCTATTGTCCTGGCGTGGCCCAACAGATAGATGAATATCAAAGTGATCAAGGCCGCGATGGCCATTACTGCGCCGGCCAAAGCCACAGGAAGCATACCGCGCTGATATTCCCGCGCGGCTTTGTTCGGCAGTATTAGCAATTCCCACTGCCGGCTTGCCGCCTGAAAAGTCCGGCGCTCATGCAGGGCCTTCGCCAACTCTGCATCAACCAGCAGGCTGGCATTATTCGTACCGGTCTGGAAAAGTATGGTTGGCTGCTCACCTGGAGTCTTGTCCTGCAAAACAATATCAAGTGTTTTCAAGACGGATGCTGGAAAGGCGCTGCCAATCAAATCCTCTATGCGGAAAACCACGCGAATAAATCCAACCAACCGCTCACGTCGCTGTTCAACAGTCGCAGGTTCAGACAAACCGGGATATAGCGGCATGATGAGAATCCAAGCGGATTTTCCTCCTATGTCCTGGATAATCTTCGACTTTCCAGTGGCGACTGTTTTGCCTGTATCCCGCGCAAGCTCCATGTAGGCGCGATTTGTTCCAGCCAGAGTATCCCACCCCAAAAGCCGCTCATTTCCCTTAACGGGTTCAACGTAATAAATTGGGTAGTACTCAGCTCGCTCGCCGGCTCGAACGGGTTTTGGCCCTGGCTCAATCACTTGAAACCCTGCAAGCCCATCCTGCTTCGCCTTCGCCTCGAACTCGCCGCGTTTCGCCAACGTAACTCTGGGCACCCATTCCAAAGCCTGGATTGCTGGATTCCTTGCAAGCAAATCAAGCGCCGCGCCGTTAAATTCCTGGCGCTCTACGCTTTGTGAAAACAAATACAAAGTGCGTAATGGGTAGAGGGTGTGTTCGGCGTTTGCTATTTGCATTCGTAATAGTTCACCAACGACAAAAGCCCGCTGTCGGAAGCCTGCTTGCAACCTTTGCTGCTCATAATTGCGGGCCAAGAGGTACACCGATATGCTCAACACCAACCCGAGTAACAAAAGAATGGCGACCAGCAAGCGGCGAAATGCCGGTTGTGCGCTCCAAAAAGTACGCCAATACCCTCTATTTGATTGCGTCATTTTATGGCGAGCCTACGCATTTTGCTTTTCATATTCAAGCAGTTCCAGAAATCGAATAACAGAATCGCCGTGTTCCAATACTTTTCGCACCTGCCATGCCTGGGGAATTTCCAATCTATCGCGCCGTGCATGGCCAAGAATAAACAGCCCGGACGGTTTGATTACTTCCCGCAAAGCAGGTTCATCGAGCAACTTCTGAGCCAGAGATTTGGAGCGCTCGGAAGTGTTTTTCTCCCCATAAGGAGGGTCAGCCAGAACAATGTCAAAATTTTCCCCTGCCCTTGCAATCTGGCGCAATGCGGCAAAGACATCCTGAACACGCACATGAAGAGTGCCTGATGGCAATTTTGAATTCCGAAGATTTTCAAGAATAAATCGGGCGTGCAATTCATCCCACTCAACGCATAACGCACTGATTGCACCCCGACTTAGGCATTCCAAACTTAGCGCTCCCGTTCCTCCGAACAATTCCAGAACACGCGCCCCCATCACTCTGGTTCCCAAACTGTTGAACAAGGCCTGCCGGACACGGTCAGGCGTTGGTCGCACCTTGTAACCTTTCGGCACTTTCAACCTCGCGCCGCCAGCCATGCCGCCAGTAATCCGCATGGAGCCTATTTTACATCTTTCGCCCCGTTCGGGACGATGAAAAAATATCGCGCAGCCCCCAACAATTCTCTAATACTCAGACAGGCAGAGTTCGGTATTTGCAGGCTGACGCTGTCATGAGCCGTGGATAAAATGCGGGAAATATTGTTTGCTCTCGTGCGCATTCGGATGGTTCACGCCGTCGGAGCCGGCGTGTTGCTGGCTTTGGCCTTTCCCGGTGTCAAATTGGCAGGAGCCGCATGGGTTGCGCCCGGATTAATTTTGCTTTGCGCACTGGGCGAAAAAGGATGGTCAGTTTTTAGGATGGGTTATGTTTCAGGGCTTGCTTTCTGGCTGACGAGCCTCTGCTGGCTGCTGCAAATACCGGTCAACAAAGTTTTCCCTTTCATGGGTTGGGTGGCGTTGTCGGCCTACCTAGCCATCTATATGGGCATCTGGACATGGCTTTGTCATGGGCTGTTGGCAACATTAGAATCGAATGTCCTCGACAACTTCGCATCAATTGGCCGGCTACGCAGAATGGCTTGGGCGCCACTATGCGCCATCATTTGGGTTGGTCTGGAGGCTGTCAGGGCGCGCTTATTAACTGGATTCCCATGGAACTCTCTGGGCGTGTCGCAATTTGAAATCCTTCCCTTGGTGCAAATAGCTTCTGTGACAGGCGTGCCAGGGATATCCTTTTTGGTAACGTGGTGTTCCGTTGCGTTGGTATCGGCAGGATGGCTCATAACAAAAGAACCTGCCGCCAGAAGGCTGTGGACTGGCGAGCTGTTCTTGCCAGCCGCTGTCCTGGCTGCAACATGGATTTGGGGCGCAAGCGAATTATGGCATAAAATAGACCAAAAACCGCGAACCACCCTGAAGGCCGCCCTTATTCAACCGAGCATCCCGCAGGAACTCATTTGGGATGCGCAAAAAGATACAAATCGCTTTGCCCGCCTGTTGCAACAATCGGAGTCTGCCGCAGCCGCCAAACCAAACTTGCTGGTCTGGCCGGAATCAGCCATCCCGGCCATGCTTCGCTACGACGAATTTGTATTGCGCGCCGTCACAAACTTCGCCGTCAAGCATCAAATTTGGATGCTTGTTGGTTCGGATGATGCCATACGTCAAGCCGGTGCGAATGCGCCTGATCAAATTTGTTTTTACAACAGCGCATTCCTTGTCTCGCCGGATGGCCGGATTGTCAGCCAGTACAGCAAACAGCATCTGGTTATTTTCGGCGAGTACGTGCCGTTGGAACGCTGGATTCCCTTCCTTAAAAAGCTAACGCCCATTGGCGGCAGCTTCACTGCCGGCGAATCCTCGACGCCCTTTGAATTTGAAGTTCTCCCCGAGAACGCCACCGCCATGTCGCAAACCCATCAAAAGATCAAAGCCGGCGTGCTAATTTGTTTTGAGGACGTTTTTGCTGATTTGGCAAGAAAGGCCGCTGAGAACGGCTTGGATTTTCTGGTGAATTTGACCAACGACGGCTGGTTCCAGGAAAGCGCCGCCCAGTGGCAGCATGCCGCCAATGCAGCCTTCCGCGCCGTTGAAACCGGGCGTCCATTGGTCAGATGCACCAACAACGGCCTCACCTGCTGGGTGGATGCCGCCGGTCGAATCATGGATGTTTTTTACGATGAAAAATCGGATATCCATGGCGAAGGCTTTATGATCATTTCCATCCCTTTGACTGAACCTTCACACGGCCCAATAACATTCTTTGGACGACATGGCGATTGGTTTGGGTTATTGTGTCTGTTTGTAACTGTGTGTTTTGCCATCCATGGTTCAGTCAGGCGGCTCGCACCCACTATTTTCAAGCAAGTGAAACTGCCCTGATTGCAAAAATATTGCCTGAATGTTGCAAAAAATTTGGAGGGCCAATTCCTTGACTCCAAATGCAAACTGGGTGATAGTAGGAATGTTGTTTTGGTTGCGAACTTAAAATTAATACTTAAGGAAGTTTTATGGCACTGAATGCAGCTCCAAAGAAAAAAGAAACCTTTGTTTTCGCCGCGCCCGACGCACAAAGCGTTGTGCTTGCGGGTGATTTCACTGGTTGGGATGCAAATCCGAAGAAAATGAAAAAGGGCAAGGATGGGATTTGGAAAGTGACCGTATCCCTCGCTCCGGGCCGGTATGAATACAGGTTCATAGTGGACGGCCAGTGGAAAGACGACCCGCAATGCATGGAACGATGCCCCAATGCTTATGGCGGAGAAAATTGCGTGCGGGTGGTGGCATAGCGGTTTCTTTCAACACAAACTTGACGTGGCCTTCTGGTTGCCAACCTTGCTGATTGCAGCAAGCGCAGCCGGGGCCACGGGGCCGGTCATTGAAGATGCCGGATATGCCAATGACGCCGCCGCCCAGGCTGCATGGCGGCCAATGGCTGGAAGCAGCCCCGTATCCATTGTCAATCAGCATGGACTGAAAGCAATCCGGTTTCCATGCCGCTTTTCTGGTGCAGCCATCGAAAGGGCCAGTTGGGACCGGAAAGTAAGTCTTGATTTGTCTGGTTGCCAGGGCATCCAGCTAAAAGTATTTTGCAGCAATCCATCCCCCATTTCCGGATTCACCCTCTACTTTCAGAGTGGGAATGGATGGTATTCCGCCCGTTTCTTTCCCGAATCAACATCTGAATGGAACGAAATCATCCTGGACAAGGCCTCGATGCGCTCTGAGGGACGGCCGGCAGGCTGGGAACAAATAACCACCTTGCGCCTTTCAGCATGGAAAGGCGGTGAAACCGACACAGAGTTTTACATTACTGACATGCGGCGACTGGGTGAGCTTGGATCAGATGCCTTGATTGCCGTGATACGGGGCGACTCGGCTGCAAACAATGTGCCTTCGGAAAAGCGCGCCATTGAACAATATTGCGGCAGCATGGTTCAAATGCTCGCATCCCGCCAGATTGGATGCACAGTAATCAGCGATTTGGAAGTCACCGCCGATACCATAAAAAAGGCAGCAGTGGTTATCCTTCCACATAACCCTCAAATGCCTGACCGGGCGGTTGATGAGCTAAAAAAGTACGCTCAAAATGGCGGCAAGATCATCGTGTTTTTTTCCGTACCTGCCGGGCTTCGGACACTTTTGGGCATTGAAGACGGACCTTTTGTCAAGGCGACCCCAGCCGGCCTTTTCTCACGCATTCACTGGCGCAGCGGCGCCATTGATGGAATGCCGGAAATAGTTGAGCAAAAGTCTTGGAACATTCACTCATTCAAACCTGCTCCTGGCAAAAGCGGTATTTTAGCCGTATGGGAGGATGAAAAAGGCAATCCAACCGGCCATGCTGCTGTAATCGGAAGTTCAAATGGCATGGTGATGACACATGTTTTATTGAATGACGGCGGACAGGCGAAGCTGCAAATGTTGCAAGCAATGGTTGGTTTTTTGGCGCCTGCCATCTGGCAACAGGCAGCCGAAAGCCGCCTGAGTAAACTGGGGGCAATTGGCGGATTCCCAAATTGGGAGCAAGCTGCTGCCGGCATTGCCAGAATGGGCAGGGACAAATCAAAAGCAGTGGAAGCCTTGAGTGCCGCTCAAAACGCCCGGGCTCGCGCCCGCCAACTGGCGCTCTCAAAACAGTATGCAAAAGCTCTGGACGAAATGGATGCCGCCGAACGCAAATTGCTGGAGGCCTTTTGCAGCGCCCAGCCATCTCAAAGAGGTGAATGGCGGGCTTTTTGGTGCCATAATGCTTATGGCGTTGACGGAATGAATTGGGAACAGGCACTGGCACACCTTGCAAAAAACGGTTTCACCGCCATTGTGCCTAACATGCTGTGGGGCGGCGCCGCTTATTATCCCAGCAAAGTTTTGCCCGTGGCAGATGAGGTAAGCAGACGCGGCGATGCGCTGGCCGAATGTGTCGCCGCTGCCAAAAAGCACGGCCTGCAAATCCATGTCTGGAAGGTCAACTGGAACCTCGGCCACGCTGTTCCACGGGAATTTGTGGCACGCCTCAGGCAGGAAGGCCGTCTGCAAGCCGATAATAATGGAAACGAAGAGCCATGGCTCTGCCCTTCGCACCCCGAAAACCAAAAACTGGAAATTGAATCCATGCTTGAAGTTGCCCGCAACTATGCCGTGGATGGTTTGCACTTTGATTACATCCGCTACCCCGGCGGTCAATACTGCTTTTGCAACGGCTGCCGCCAGCGTTTTGAGAAAGCTATCGGCCAGCAAATTCAAAACTGGCCCAAGGATGTGCTTGCCGGTGGGCCGCATCGCCAGCGCTGGCTGGATTGGCGGCGTGACAATATAACCTCGGTGGTGCGCGCCGTCAGCGAACAGGCAAAAAAAATCCGGCCTGGCATTAAAATTTCAGCAGCGGTTTTTCCGCGATGGAACACCGACAGGGATACGGTTGGGCAGGATTGGAAACTGTGGTGCGAAAAAGGGTGGCTTGATTTTGCCTGCCCAATGAACTACACGCCAAGCGACGGGGCTTTTAATGGCCTTGTTGAACGGCAGCTCCAATGGGCCGGCAAAACGCCTCTTTATCCCGGAATTGGTGCAAGCACCTTAAGCCGCTTGATGCCTGACAAGGTCATCGAACAGATTCAAATTGCCCGCAACCATAAAACCGGCGGCTTTATTATTTTCAACTATGGCAGGGCTGAGGCGATGGAGCTGTTGCCACTTCTCGGCATGGGCGTAACTGCCATACATTAACTCAACTGCCTTTACTGCTGGCCCTTGAGCCGGAAAAACAGTACCGGCGCGCTGGATGACGGCGTAATTTGATAAAAGAATTGATTCTGGTTGCTCACAATGCCAGTTGTCACAGGCAGCCAGTTGGCATTTGGCGATAATGCGGGGGCATACTGAAGCTGCCAACCCGTTGCGTCAGAAAATTCTGACTAATCCTTTGGATGGATTGCTGCTTCCAATTCGCTGAGCAGTCCCTCAATGGTGTGCACTTTTGATTCCACCGCCGGGCTTAACCCCAACTTTGCCAACGTTTTACTGGTTTCAGGGCCGATGGAAGCTACTTTCATATTTGGAAATTGTTTCAACAACTTCGGCAGGTTGAAACGAGCATGAAAATTTTCCACTGTTGAGCTACTGGTAAATGTAATCCAATCGGCGCCCTCTTCAAGCAGGCGGCTGGCCGCGCCGGTAATATCATCGGTCTCGGGAACTGTCCGGTAAACTGCCACGTCGTCCACAATCGCGCCCAATTCAGTCAACTGTTTGGCCAATTCAGGATTGGCTTTCTCGGCCCGCAGTATAAGGATTTTGAGGTTTTCAACGCTCTCATAGGCGTGAATCGCAGCAGCAAGTTTGGATGTCAGATAATCCTCTGGCATTACATCAACCCGCAAATGAAGTTCCTTCAACTTGGCTGCTGTTCCAGGGCCTACGGCGGCAACTCGCACATTTCCCAGGGCGCGAATGTCCCCAAACGCGTCGAAAAAGTATTTGAAGAACATGCTCACGCCATTTGGGCTTGTGAAAACAAGCCAATCATAGGCGCCCAGACCGGCCAGTGCGTCATGCAAATCAACTTTGCGGGTTGGTGGTTCCAGCCTGATAGTTGGAATTTCAAGCACATCAGCGCCCAATTCACGCAAACGGCTGCTAAGCTGGCTGGCCTGCTCGCGTGTTCGGGTTACAACCACGCGCTTTCCAAAAAGAGGGCGACGTTCAAACCAGTTGAGCTTGTTGCGCAATTCCACAACACCGCCAATAACCGTTACAGCCGGAGCCTTGAAACCGGTTTCCTCGACTCGGTCGGCTATTGTTGACAATGTGCCCTCAATGGATTGCTGTCGGCTGGTGGTGCCCCAGCGAATCATCGCCACCGGCGTTTCACCAGGCATCCCATTGGCCATCAACTCATTTGCTATCTCCCGAATCCTTTCAACCCCCATCAGGATAACCTTGGTGCCCGGCATTCGCGCCAACTGGGCATAATCGAGCGAGCTTTCAGATTTTGCGGGGTCTTCGTGGCCGGTAATGACAGTGAAAGACGAACAATAGTCCCTGTGCGTAAGCGGAATGCCGGCGTAATTTGGGGCAGCCGAAATTGATGAAACGCCTGGGACAACCTCAAACTGGATGCCAGCCGCCGCCAGCGCTTCCGCTTCCTCCCCGCCCCGCCCGAACAGGTATGGGTCGCCACCTTTTAACCGCACCACGGTTTTGCCTTCCCTGGCTTTGGCTACCAACAGCTCATTCAATTCATTTTGCGGTATGGCATGATCCTTTGCGCGCTTTCCACCGTAAATTATTTCGGCAGTCTTGGGCGCCAACCTTAAAAGTTCGCTGTTAACCAAGGCATCGTAAACAACCACGTCCGCCCTTCCCAAAAGCTCCGCCCCGCGCATCGTCAGCAGTCCGATGTCGCCTGGCCCCGCACCTACCAAATAGACCACGCCTTTCTGTTTCATGCCGCGCCAAGTTTATCCAAACCGGTTCACAATAACACAAAAAATCCGTGATCCTGTGCAAGAGACAACATTTCGTGGTTCATGTCATGGCGCCGTTGCAGAGTGTCACGGGGTATTCTGTGGACTGCCCTGTTGCGATACATTGGCTGAATTTGATTTATCATGGGGAATTTCAACCACGAACTCAGTTCCCTTTCCGGGCACACTGTTAAAATAAAGTCGCCCGGACAGATAGTGCTCCGTTAGCAATTTCGCACTATAAGTTCCCAAGCCGCGCCCGCTGCCCTTGGTTGTAAAATTGCGGTTGAAAACCTGCAATTGCACCTGTCGGGGCATGACACTGTCATTATGAACAGAGCATATCACACAATTTCCCTTGTCCGCCACCCGCAACGAAACCACACCACCTCTGGCAGTAGCCTCGATGGCATTTTTGACGAGATTACCAAGGACCCTGCGCAGCAACACCGGGTCAGTTTGAACCATGCATTCGGAAGGCGCTTCAAGCAGAACAATCCGGCGCCCTTCAGCAGAGGGATGGTGTTGGTATAAATCAACCACCTGCCGGACCAGCTTTACCATATCAAACCGGCTGATAGCCGGCCTCAGCTCATGCGCCTCCGCTGCCAGCAAATCACGCTGCAAATGTATTTGCTCAAGCATGTCCTGCAATGAACGGCGCGCCAGTTCCAGGTCGCTTCTCAATCCCTCCGGCGCAGACGAAGCAATCTGCTCCAAAAGCCCGCTAACACCGCCGGCAACATTGATGACGTCGTGGAAAAAAATCCGCTCCAAAACAAGCCGGCGTTTGGCATGGCTGATGTCCATCAGGCTGACCAGCGCATAGGTGTCCCCGTTTACCGTCAATGGTGCGGCGTGAACGAGCAAATCGAGCGCTTCCATCTGTCCGTTGACCATGCGCATCATCCGGCATTCCCGCGCACCGGCCTCCTGGCGAATACAATCCCAAATTGCGTGGAGCGATCCACATTCTGTGCAGTACGCACTTGTGCCGCATCCAGATGGTGTTTCTTCCGCATGAATACAACCGAAGGCCTCCCCCGGCCGCAAACCGATTACTTGATCAAGCGGACGATTTGGAATGAGGGTTTGCGCACTCTTGTTGGCAAGTGTTATTTGATGTTGCGCGTTGAGAACCAGAATTGGAATCGCCATAGAATCCAACAAGCCAACCAAGACTGGGTCTCGTTTCAAAGCCTCAGCCTGCCGCCTGACAATCTCCAGCGGCAAACGCTGTTCAGGCGCATACTGCGGCACGATGGCTATTGGTTCCATGCCTTTTCTACAATCCAATATGGCGCGTAAAAATCAAGCCCTGAAATTACCCGCCAACAAATCTTGATATATGCCCAAGTATCTGGCAGCCGTTTTATCCCATGAAAAATCGGCCTTCATCCCGTTTGTTCTGAATTGCAACAACGCAGGCTTGTCTTTGTACAACCGGAGCGCCTTGTAAACCGCATGCGCCATTGCATGCACCGAGTATGGCTTGAACTTGATGCCCGTTGGCAGTTTCGAATTATCCAAGGCGCATTCTCGCGGGTCCACAACCGAGTCTGCAAGCCCCCCGATGTCGCGGACAATAGGGATTGTGCCGTAGCGCAAACTGTACATCTGATTTAATCCACATGGCTCAAAGTACGATGGCATCACGTAAAAATCGCATCCAGCCTCGATTCGATGCGCCAAAGGTTCATTAAATCCAATTCTTACGGCCACTTGCCGCGGAAACCTTGCTGCCAACTGGCGCGCGTGAATTTCCAGTGTCTCCTCCCCGTTACCAAGCATTGCCAATTGTAAATTTTGTCTCGGCAACAATTCCTGAAATGTCCGGAGCAGCAAATCTATCCCTTTTTGGCCGGTCAGCCTTGAAACATTGCCAAACAGCGGCGTGTCATCCATCACCGGCAGTCCAAGCTCGGCTTGCAGCGCCCGTTTATTCCGGGCTTTGCCCTCCAAATTATTGATGTCATACGGCGCAACCAGGTGGGGATTATTCGTGGTATTCCAAGCCGAGTAGTCAACTCCATTGAGAATGCCAATTAAAGTTCCTGAATCAAGTCGCATCCGCAGCAACCCTTCCAACCCGTGACCAAATTCCCGGGTTGTAGTGATTTCGCGTGCATAGGTTGGGCTGACGGTTGTAAGCAAATTCGCATGGAGTATTCCGGCCTTCAGGCAGTTCAGTTCACCGTAAAATTCAACTCCCTCCGGGCTGAAGTAACTCTGCGGCAGATTTGTAATTGGAAAAAGGCTCGCCGGAAAGTTCCCCTGATAGGCAAGGTTGTGAATGGTCAGGATTGTTGGCGGCGCCTGCCACCAGCCATCAGTCAACTTTTGATGGTGCACAAATACCGGCACAAGGCCGGTATGCCAATCATGCAAATGCAGCACCTGCGGTTTCCATGGCAAATACCTGCCGAGATGAGTCACTGCTTTTGAAAAGAATATGAAACGCTCACCATTGTCCGGAAACTGCCCGCCACGGCTCTGATAAATGCCCGGACGATCAAAAAACTCCCGCTGCCGGATGAAATAGACAGTTAAATTCTCATGCGGCTTCAGCGTCCAGACCTCAGCCTTTATTATGCGGTTGCCCAGCGGCAACTCCATTCGCCAGTCCAGAAGTTCCAACCCGGACCGCGTTTCAGGGCTTCCGCCGTATAGCGGCGTGACCACGCCAACCTGATGCCCGTGCTCCGCCAAGGCTCGGGCCATTGCGCCAACCATATCCCCCAGACCGCCGGTCTTGGAGTACGGATGAACTTCGCTGCTGGCCAAAAGAACGCGCATCAAACACTGGTCTTTCAGGCAGGTTTCAGGCGATCAGTCCCCAGATAAGGCTGTAACGCCGCGGGAATAATGACGCTGCCGTCAGCTTGCTGCCATGTTTCAACCAATGCCACAAAAAGCCGGGCCAGCGCAGTGCCGCTGCCGTTCAAAATATGCGGGAAACGATTTTCGCCAGTGGACGCCTTGTAGCGAAGGGCCATCCGGCGCGCCTGGAAGTCTTCACAATTGGAGCAACTCGAAACTTCAAGATAGTTCCCCTGCCCCGGCGCCCAGACCTCGATGTCATAGGTTTTGGCGCTCGCAAAACCCATGTCGCCGGTGCACAGCAAAACAACCCGGTAATGTAAGCCGAGCAATTGCAAAACGCGCTCCGCGTTGGCCACCATTTTTTCCAGCTCATCGTATCCGTTTTCGGGGGTGACTATCTTTATCAACTCGACCTTGTCGAACTGATGAACACGTATCATGCCGCGCGTGTCCACGCCGGCTGCGCCAGCCTCGGCCCGAAAACATGCGCTGTAAGCGCAGTAATAAATGGGCAACTGGGATTCCTTGAGAATTTCCTCGCGATGAATGTTGGCCACCGGCGCCTCAGCGGTTGGCAAAAGATATAACCGCCCCAACGTCGAAGCATCATTGCCCTCCCTCACGGCATAAGCTTGATCCTCAAATTTCGGGAATTGCCCAACTCCAGTCATGCAATCGCGTTTTATGATATAGGGAGGAGAAACCTCCAAAAAACCATGCTCCCGAGTGTGCAAATCCAGCATGAAATTGATCAATGCCCGCTCCAGTCGCGCACCCCAGCCGGTGAAAAGCAGAAAACCGCTGCCCGACAACTTGGCGCCCCGGTCAAAGTCCACTAGCTTCAATGCCTCGCAAATCTCAAAATGCTTTCTGGGTGTAAATGAAAAAGCGGGTTTTTCTCCAACCACCCTGACTACTTTGTTGTCTGCCGCCGATTTCCCCTCCGGGACGCTGCTGTGCGGCAGATTCGGCAACTGTATGAGCAGGTTGTACAACTGCCGGTCAACTTCATCCACTTCACGGTCAAGGGCCGCGATCTTTTCTCCAATTTCACGTGTTTCGGCCTTTTTTGCTTCGGCTTCGGCGAGCTTTTTCTGGCCCATCAGCGCACCTATTTCCTTCGAGACACGATTCCGCAGCGCCTTAAGTTGTTCAACTTCAACCAGCGCCTTGCGCCGCCTTTCGTCCAGAGCCACCACCTCGGAAATGCGCGCTTCGTCCGCGCCACCGCGGGTGGCCAGACGCTCCCGCACCCAGTCCGGCTTTTCCCTTATCAATTTAACGTCAAGCATGAGTGCATGATAAAAGCCGGCAGGTTTGCGCCGCAAGGAGAAAGGCTGAATCAGCCAAATCAATGTTGAACATGTCGGCTGTTCAAAATACCCTCTCAAATCAACAATTATGCAGGAGCCAGTTCCATATCCGATAACCGGAGAGTTGGATTTGCACACTTTCAACCCGAAAGACATTGCAGAATTGCTGCCAGAATACCTGCGTGTTTGCCGGGAGAAGAATCTCCTTAAAGTCCGGATCATCCATGGAAAAGGAACCGGCACTTTGCGCGAAACGGTTCACTCCATACTGCGACGTCTGCCTGAAGTTGAGCATTTCGCACTTGCCTCGGAATATTTTGGCGGATGGGGAGCAACAATTGTCACATTGAAACCGTTGGCGAAAAATTCTCCGTAAACCTGCTGTTTTTGGACTTCCTGCAATCTCCGATTTGAGTTTATTTTCAGACCGTGACGACATTGACACTTGGACATTCGCCTGATCCGGATGATGCGTTCATGTTTTATGGATTGGCCAAAGGGCTGGTTCCAACGCATGGGCTGAAGTTTGAGCATGTTCTGCAGGACATCCAAACACTTAATGAACGGGCAACACGTGGCGAGCTGGATATCACAGCAATTAGTTTCCACGCCTACGCTTATGTGTGCGAGCAATATGCCCTGCTGCCAAGCGGCGCAAGCATGGGCGATGGCTACGGCCCCATGCTGGTCGCGCACAAACGCCTTTCCCGCAGCGAAATTCAAAAGCTTAGAATTGCCGTCCCCGGAACCATGACCAGTGCCTTCCTGGCGCTTCAACTCTGGCTGGATAAACCGGCATCCAGCCTTGATTATGTTGTCATACCATTTGACCAAATTTTTCGCGCCGTCCGTGAAGGCAGGGCGGATGTCGGTTTGATTATCCACGAAGGACAGCTTACCTATGCCAGGGAAGGATTGGCGCTTTGTCAGGACCTTGGAATATGGTGGGGTGAATTAAACGACGGGCTGCCGTTACCCCTGGGCGGCAATGTCATTCATAAACGATTTCCTTTGGAAACCCGGCGCCTTGTTGCGAACATTATCACCGACAGCATCCGTTACGGCCTCAATCATCGGGAGGAGGCGGTTAAACACGCGTTGCAATACGCCCGCGACATGGACATTTCAGATGCCGCAAAGTTCGTCGGCATGTACGTCAATCATTGGACCCTTGACTACGGCGACAAAGGACGGGAAAGCATACGGCGCTTTTTGCAGAGAGCTTATGAGGCGGGCATTATACCCGCCGCTCCTGAGCTTGAGTTCGTGCAATAAAACCAACTGCTCCAGACAATTACAACCGAGCTTGGGGCCGTGATTACTTAACCACACGCAACTGGCTTTTGGTTGTTATAATTATCTGCGGCTTTCCACGATACTCAGTAATTTTCCCGCTGACTTCGACTGTTTTGCCCTCCAGCGTATCAAGGTTTGGGAAAAGCCCAAAGTTCCGCGCGAAAATGACTGCGCTGAAATCGTGCTTTGGAAATTTCTGCCCGAAATTCAAATTCACCACCTTGTCGGTGCGATGCACCTCAACAACCTTGCCCACTACAACGGCATTTTTGTTGGTGTATTTTATCGCCTCAGACGGGCTAATCGGCGCGACCGGCTCGCCCTGCTCTCCGGCAAGTAATGCGCCTGCCATAATGAACATGCCAATGAGCTGAATAAAAACTCGCATGAACTCAATCTACCAGACGGCTGAAGTTTGTGAAGTGTTTAATTTGAAATGTTTTTTGATGGAGCCAGTTCTCGGATTTGAACCGAGGACCTGCTCATTACAAGTGAGCTGCTCTACCGGCTGAGCTAAACTGGCATCCCATCTTCCTGCCGGACGGCCTTATTATGTAGGCAGGAATTCCGCAACTTGCAAGTTATTTTCCACGACCGGCGGTCTTTTGCATCAGTTCCTTTGCCATCAGGTCAACAACCATTTTAAATTTGGGGATATTGGCGTCGTTTGCATCCATCAAATTTCTATGCGCCTGCAAGCTCGTCTGGTGCACTTGCAGCTTGTCACCCTCGTCTTCATCCACCAAAGGCTTGAAATCCGCCTTTTCCCAGTTCCAGCCATCCAAAAAACAGAATCGCCCGGCAACTCCCAAAGTGTCAAACAGCCCCCGCAACTCATCGGTTGCCCGGCACAGTTCCACTTTGACTGGCGCTTCGCCTCTTTCTGCCATCAAAGCAAGCCCGGTAAGCACCCCCAGAAAAGTGCTGTCCATCCTCGTGCACTCCGACAAGTCAAAGGCAAAATGAGTCCGTCCCTCCTTGAGCAACTCGTCAATCGCCTTTCTCAACGCATTGCTGTCAGCAAGACTTGGGCGGCCGGCAACACGAAACACCGCCGTTTTTCCGTCTGCATCAAGCGCGAACTTCAGCGCATCGGCTTTCATATCACGAGCCTACCATTAATTGGCGGCAATGCAGACGTCAAGGCTCAAGACTGACAAATAATTTTCTATTTTGTGCAAAAAGTTTGAACTTGGGGGAATCAAGGTGCATTATGTCCACATGATTAGAGGCATAAAAATGGCCGGCGTAAAAATCGTTTTACTCGCGGTAATTGCAACAGTCCTTGCCATGAACAACCCCTTGAACGCCGCAAATTCCCAGGTGGTTGCAGGGGTGGATACTTCAAAATGGCGCGGTTTTAACTTGCTGGAAAAATTTACCCTCGGGAGAAACTCCCCATTTCGTGAGGATGATTTCAAATGGATTTCGGAGCTTGGCTTCAACTTTGTGAGGCTTCCGATGGATTACCGTTGCTACACCGAAAAAGATGATTGGAGCAAGTTTCGGGAATCAGCTCTTAAAGAAATTGACGAGGCCATTGAATTTGGAAAGAGATACCACATCCATGTCTGCATAAACCTGCATCGCGCCCCCGGCTACTGCATCAATCCGCCCGAGGAACCGACCAATTTGTGGACGGATGAAAAGACTCAGGAGACGTTTGCTGCGCATTGGGCAATGTTCGCCCGCAGATACAAGGGAATCCCATCGGAACAGTTGAGCTTTAATTTGCTCAATGAACCAGCACGGTCTTCGAAAGAGCAGTACCTGAGAGTATTCCGTCGGGCAATATCCGCAATTCACGAAATAGACCCCAACCGGCTTGTAATGGTGGATGGCATGAATGTTGGAAAAGACCCTGTGCCTGAATTCGTCCCGTTGCCAAATGTAATGCAAGCCTGCCGTGGTTATGCGCCGGGCAGAATTTCGCATTACAAGGCTAGCTGGGTCAAAGGCTCCGACCAATGGCCGGAACCAACATGGCCATTGGTGAACGTCAACGGCATGTTGTTCGGCACGTCCAAGCCGGAGTTCAAATCTCCATTGGTCATCGAAGGAGATTTGAAAGCCGGCACCTCAATCGCAATCAAAATTCACTCGCTCTCAGTCAAGGCTGTCCTCGAAGCAAAAGCAGACGGCAAAGCGCTGGCTGTGAAAGTGTGTGATCCAAAAGCCGACCCGGCATCGTGGAAAGTCATTCCAACCGAACAACGTTACACATTCCATGAGCCGGCCAAACCCACGGAATTCAAAGTTACCCTGCCCGAAAACGCCCGGACTTTTAGTTTGGAAAATACAAATGGAGACTGGCTCAAGTTTAGCGCGATAGTCATTCAACAACCTGGAGGTAAGACCCTTACTTTTGCAGCAGACCCATCCTGGGGCAAAAAGCAGGAAACTTGGAAGCTTACCAATGAGGGGCTTCTCCTGCCCACCAAAGGAAATCCTGAGGCTGTCCTGGATGATTATCTCAAGCCATGGCTCGACATCTCCAGACAGGGGGAAACTGTTTTTGTAGGCGAATGGGGAAGTTTCAGCAAAACACCACATCCCGTTGTACTGGCATGGATGCGCGCATGGTTGGAACGATGGAAACAGGCAGGATTTGGTTGGGCGCTCTGGAATTTTCGCGGTTCTTTTGGCATATTGGATAGCGGGAGGGCCGATGTTGAATACGAGGACTGGCGCGGCCATAAATTGGACAGGAAGATGCTGAATCTGTTGCAGGAATACGCGAAATAGCACTGGGAAATTTTAATTTAATCTGAAATACAGGGCCGCCTTGCACATTATGGAAAACACAAACCAGACGATACAAGCCGCACTCGCAAACGCCGGCGGCAGCAAAAGTGCAGGCGATATCCTGGAAACTGCATGCAAAAGCGGCATTACCCTGCCGAAAGCTGCGACTCCGATTTCGCTGCTGGGTGTGGATTATCTCCACATAACAACTTCTGACGGAGGGGAACTGTACATCACCAAGTTTGGACTTCCTTTCTGGGAGCTTTTGCAGCCCGAAAACTGGCACAGCAAAAATTGGTTTGAAAAAAACCGGGAACGTTTGCAAGGCACAAGCACGGTTTACAGGGTACCAACCAAGACTTTGAACGGACGCAACTTGAAGCTTGTTGTAAAATGGTCGCGCGTTGGCAAGGAAGTGCCGCTCGACACGCTTACCATCAACAAGTTCATCAATGCCGAATTCAACAGCCCGTTTGAAGAGTTCGCGGTGGTCATGGAACTTCGAAAGGGAGCCTATGGGGCGGTTGGCTATCGCATACGAACACAGCGCCCACTGGCGATCTACGTGCCTCCGGAACGGCTCCAATTGTGGCAAACCGGACGTTCTGCGGAAAAAATTGCGGCCAAGATTGCGCGGGCGCCCGGGGTTGAGCTTGATATTTTGCGGCAATATGTCCTGCTGTATCAATGGATTGACGGCATTAACCTGGTGGAGGCAGCCCAAGCCCTGGGGTATTCCGAGGAGACAAGTCTTCAATTTCTTTCGAGCATAACCAGCCTCGCCAACCATGAGTTGGAACACAAAGGCTATCGAGTGGTTGACATGAAGCCGGAGCACATCATTGTCCGGCTGCGGAAAGACAAAAGCCTGTTGCGTGACAGACACAAACAGGTGGCGTATGCAATCGTGGATTACGAGCTGCTGGAACGAACCGCTGAACATGAACAGGCAGTGCGCAGTCAAAACCGGCGGTTTTACCTGCAACATATGGCACGTCGTTTTGAGGAAAATCTTAGCAAACCGCTTCCACCACACCTGAAAGCAGTGAACATTCTGGGAGTGGACTACATCTATGGGCACGCCGAAAGCACCGGCGGACTGCTTTGGGTTGTCGGCAAGGACCCCGACCTTTTCAATTATTTTCTTCCTGAACGCTGGCGGCGAACGCCCAAAAAGTCATTATCGAACCAAACGCATACTTATTATACGTGTACAAAGGACAGCATCCACCTCGTATGGAAAGTTTCGCGCATGGGTGAAACACCGTCGGTCAGGGATGAAAGCCCCAGGTCCCAGGAAATTATCCGGTATGGGTACAACAGCCCGTTTGAAGAATTCGCCTTTGCCCTGGAGCTGAGTAGAGCCGGAGCACGCACCACATATCCGCGGGCAATCTACATGACAGGACATACCACCGATAACATTAGAATTATCACCGATCCGCAACGGTACATCAAATATGAGCACCTTCGCACACCTGACGGGCTGCCGGTGTTGCAACGCAACCACGATTACATCACCATTTGGGGCTTTTGGAACGGGCCGGACGAACAACTGGCCGAAAACGACAGCCTACATTACAGGGGGCTGAATGTTTGGCAGGCGCTCCATGAAGAAAAGGTGATTTCCCAGGCTGATTTCGAGGAGTTCATGAATCGCGCAAGACGGCGCTTCGAGCGTTGTCACTTTGAAGATTTGAATCTTGAGCCTGAACATCTGCTTATATCCATTGGCCCTGATGGCAAATTGGTGCGTGATACTTTCGGCAAGGTTGAGTTGAGAATTTGCAACTTCGAGCTTGTGCGCCGCCTTGAGAATAAATGAGCGATTTCTGCTGATTTTAATTAGTTAATACGCCGGCAAAGGATTGGTCCGAGGGCCAATTTAAACCATGTCAAGAAATTGCCCTGCACTTGGGGAAAACACATGGAACCCAACCAAAAATCTCAATTTGCCAATTCCTACGGTTCCAATGTACCCAGAACGACAGGCCCCAAAAGACCGGCATCCATCAGCGGTGTATTACGTGTTAATTTCCTGATGTTTGTGCGAGTGAATCGTTTTTCCGGTGGAAGAAATTGATCGCCAATTATTCTATTCGGCCAGAAGTTCACAACAGTTATTTCCAATTTATTTCCCGACGGCTTGACTGCTGCGCCGATTTCAGCACGCATCGGCCTTGCCCACAGCACACCCAATGAAAGACCGTTAAGCCGGACTTCAGCAAGTTCACGCACATCGCCAAGATCCAAACAAAGCCGGTCAAACGGCACTCCCTTTAATTGCTCCGGCAAATCGAAGGTTTTGGAATAAGTTGCGGCCCCCGAATAATACTTGATGCCGGAATTTGTATGACTCTTCCAATTAAGCAAGGTGTCAAACTCGACGGATGCCGGGCCACCCCATTGTGGATCGAACCGGACATTCCAACCTCCTGTCAACTGGTGTCGCTCTACAAACCGGCGCTGATTCCTTTCAGCCACAGGCAAATGTGATGCCGCCGGTTCGCGGAAAATCACAAACCATGAGCCGTATGGCGCAAATTCAATCGGAACGGCAGTCTGACCGTCCATTTGCTGATATGCAGAGGCAAATTGACGCCTGCCGGAAACAGGGTCCCAGAACTCCGGGGCTTTTCCTGATACGCGAAACAGACAACGGACATTCTCGATGCGATTGGAACGGTTTGCCACAAAATAAATGTCCGTGTCACCAACTCGGCGATGGATGTAATCAATTCCAGTTTTCTCATCGCCACCCAAAAGCTCAAAGTCCGGTTTCAGACCGTCTGCAATCATAAGTTCACGGGCAGTCATGCCTGTAACCACGCGTCCCATGCCAACTTTACGAATTCCCTTTTTCCCCTCACCCCAAAGCGCATCGGCAATCCGCTTCACCTCAGCATCGCCTGCCTTCAAATCCGACAGGCTTGTGCCTTCAACTGGCTTGCTGCCAATTACCGTTGCGCCGCCTTCCACCAACTCTCGGACTTTCCGCAAAGCCGCAACCGAGATTGCCGGCCGGTCCGGCAACACCAGAACCCGGTAACTCATTCCACCTGGCAAAACCAGTCGCTTATCTTTCACTCCCATATCTGAAACTAATGTGAACTCGGTTATTACATCATAATCAAAGCCGGGAAGCACTCGTGCCGGGTCGGTGCGCTTGTATTGGGCAAAATTCGGAACATGATCCCCGTAGTAATAACAAACATCCGCTACAAATTGGCCCTGCTGCAAAAGCCATTGGCAGCGATTGATGTAAGAAAGAAAAGCGCCTGACCACGGCCACCATGTTGAATTTGGATTAAAGTGCGTGCCTGCGAAGTATTGAATGCCCGGTACGCCGGCCTCCTGTGGAGAACAAACAAACGCATGCCAGACCAACAAGTTAAGACCTTCACAAGCCGCCTGATCGAAGGAGGGCTTGAGATTGTCCCACAATGTTTCCTGCCAGTGTGGCCCGATTGTGGTGAACCCCTCCGCGGCAACCAGCCGCCGCCCGCAGGTGTGCGCCGCCGAGGCCGGTTGTTTGACAAAAAACCGGTTTTGCTCGCCCACTCGATGCCGCCATGACCATGCCCAAAATTCGGACATGGGCACGTCGTTGATTCCGAGACAGCGCTGGGCGTCAATTGGAACTGCATGAGGCCCGCCGGACTCAGGATGAATTTGCAAACCGTGACGATGTGCCCACTCTGAAAAAGGCTTGTAATGATTGTCCACGGCAAGCTCGCCAATTGTTTTCCGGTAATCGTTCAAAAAACGATTGCTTGCCGGACGGCTGTCAACAATGCGTCCGGCCAATACTGGAAGCCAGGCAAGCATGTCATACCCACGGCGCTTGCGAAATTCCTCGCGCAATGAAGGCGTCCAATTAATGGCCTCCACTTCCCAACTATCCGTATGCAAGTATTTCAAAGTGCGTCCTGCCATTGGCCCGGCGTCAGCTATGAGTGGTTCCACCACTGCATCCCAGTAACGTCGAAAAGCGCCCAAATCCAGAACATCAATGGCATACCCCTTCCAGTTGTCGCTGGATGTTGAAACTCTGCTATGGTCCGAAGGAGTAAACCCAAATCGTAATATCACCCACTCGCCGTCAGGAGCCTCCCACTCCAACATGCCGTCAGCCTTCAATTTGCCCGTTAAATCCCGGACGGACGTTTCTTTAGTGTCTTCCTCCCCATCAACTGGCGGGTTGTCACGTAGAAGCGGGGTGGTATCCGGGGCTGAAAAATGCAATGCGCGGTACAATGCTTTTTCTTCCCAATTTGAGATGGGCGGACGGCGTCGGGCATCCACACCGGGCTTGAGTGGATACGCCACCACAAATAAATCCCGGTAGAAGTTGTCACGATGTTTTGGAATCGGCAATGCCGACTGGAGTTTTCCCGGGCCTTTCAGCCGGGTTTCAGACCAAACCAGTTTCTTTGCTGCATCCTCAGGCTTGACCATCGGGCCGCCCAAATTCCATCCGCTTTGGATGTTGAGACTCATCTCCAGGCCAAGCCGCGCAGCTTCACGGAGAGTGTGTTTGTAAAGCTCGCGCCATTCCGGACTTAAAAAATCCGGCCCATGTGGCACCCGGTCATTGCCGTCTTGTTCAGCGCCGCCAGCGTCGCAAATAAGCGCGCCGCCGAATCCGCGCGCCTTCATCTCTTCCAAGTCTCGCGTAATCGCTGAACGAGTCACATACCCGTTCAGCCACCACCAGTATGCCCGCAGACGCGCCTCAACGGGTGGGTTCTCCCAACCTTCAACCAGCGAGTCGGCTGCTGTCGCTGAAACGGGCAGCAAACCTGCCATTAATATCCAAAGCCTTGCATTCATCGGCAACGCAGACAGAGTATCAAAACCATCCCAGAATGTGCCAGAAATTGTTGTGGTTTCCATCGCACCTTTTGCACGCCCAAATAATTCTCCAACAAAAAGTTCCAAACGCCGTCTAATGACGTGGTTGCTTGTGGTTGTGGTTTGGGGCAAAATTAAAAAGACATGGGGCAATTGCGGTACAACATCGAGGAAAGCGCCGAGAGATTAATCCAGAATTCCTGGGTAATCGCCGCAGTTTGCTCTTTGCTTATCCATTTGATTGGCTTGGGCGCTTACCAAACTAGCAAACACATTCACTGGCGGGGGCAGCAGAAATTTTTGGATGCAATCATGCCTCGAAATGCGACAAAATTGCCCGCAATCATGAATTGGTTCAAACCACCCATTAATAAACCGGCTTTGCAACAGCTTTTATCTGCCAAACCGCCGCAAAAACAACCGCCACCACCCATGGAAACTGAACTTCCACTTACGCTGACACTTGTTGACCCCGTCCAGGCAACTGTGGAAGAGCCGGAACGGCCAAAGTATTACGCCGCCCTTAATTCGCTGGCCGCAAACCCCAATATCCGCAAGCCATCAGAAGAGCCGGATGTTAAAGGGACTCAAAACAAAGTTCCGGATACACTGGACAAAAAATTCACCGGCCCCCCACCGGCTCCCAAGCCTGCACCACAGCCTCCAGAACCACCTGCACCTGAGCCGCCTAAAACAGCCCAGGCCAATTCAACACCACAGGCTGGCAACGACAGGGAAACTTTGGCGCCCAAACCCAAGCCAAAAGGCGGCGATACCCCCGGCGATTTGGCCATGGCGCGGCCATCTGATGTTAAACGCGACAGTGATGGAGTTGCGGATTCTGATCGCGAGCAACTCGAAAAGCGTTTGATGTCGCCGGATAACCAGCCGAAGCAGGCAACAACAAGCACCGCCAACACGTCACGTCCGCGCACACTGATTGAGGCGCGTATGCGCTCCCAAAGCTCATCACCGCCAAGTCGCGCCATGGAAAAAGAAGGCGGCGTGCGTCGCCTGCTTGCCGTCTCATCGCTCGATGCCAAAGGCACTCCATTGGGGGCGTATGACGAAGCCATGGTGGCGGTTATCCGCCAGAGATGGTACGACCTTTTGGATAAATACCGTTACGCAGGCGAAAGGAAGGGCAAAGTAGTTCTGGATTTTCGGCTGCACTCAAACGGACGCATCACAGACATGAAAGTCTCCGAATGCACTGTAGGCGACCTTTTGGCGTCAGTTTGCCAACTCGCGATAACCGATCCAGCCCCATATCCAAAATGGCCGGACCTCATGGTGCGGCTGGTTGGCCGTGAGTATCGGGATGTTCGCTTCACATTTTTTTATGAATAGGGCTTGAAAGCGGGACAAGAGGCGGTTTCCATAGCAATGTTTTTTGAGGGAGATTGAGACGATGGAATTGTTTTTTATTGGTTTGCTGCTGTTAACGTCGCTGATCGGCGTCATGTTCATCATTGAACGCGCAATAGCGTTGCGTTGGAACAAAATCATCCCACCGGCGGTGGTCGCAGCGGTACGAGCCTGCCAGACGCGCAACGACGTGCCTACGCTAAAAAGAATTTGCGAGCAAACACCATCGGCCTTAAGCCGCCTGCTTTTAGTTGCAACAGAGCATTTGAACTGGCCCAAGGCCGACAATGTTGAAGCCATTCAAACCCATGCCCGCCGTGAAATAGTCAGGATGGAGCGAGGATTGGTTGTCTTGGAAGTCGTGGTTGGCATAGCGCCTTTGCTGGGGCTGGTTGGTACTGTATTCGGACTCATGACGCTTTTCGCCGATTTGGGACGAACAGGAATGGTGGACAGCGCCGCTTTGGCCAGCGGCATAAGCACAATTCTAATCAGCACACTTCTGGGACTGCTTATCGCAATTCCCGCATTGGTGGCTTGGAATTATTACAACAACAAGGTGCAAACCATGGCCGTTGAAATGGAAAGCATCTGCACCGAGTTTTTGCGGCGTCAGTACGAAAACCTACAAGCCTGACAAACCATGCAATTCGTAGTTCGCCAACGCCGGCAGCAGCCTGCAGTTATCATAGTGGCTTTGATTGACATTTTGATTGTGCTGTTGATTTTCTTAATCGTCAGCACAACGTTCAAACAGCAGCCATCACTCAAGCTTACACTGCCTGAATCAAAACAGGCAAAGACCGGCGTTGCTGAAACCGCACGGGTTATTATCGTGGAAATTGACAAACAAGCGCCGTATTTGCGCTTGGACGGAAAGGCAGTCACGCAAACGCAATTACAACAAGAATTTCAAGCACGCGCTCGCCAAATTCCAATGCCGGCGGTGGCCATACGCGCCGATGCCAAAGCGCCGTTTGAAGAGGTTATTCGCGTCATGGATGTAGCACGCGAGGTTGGCCTGACTAATTTCAGCGCGTTTGTAAGGGGCGCAAAGTAATTACGTAACTCGCAATTTTGACCGATACCGACTCCGGTAAATCCACTCAAGTCGTCAGAGTATCAGCCTTGCACCCCGAACCGCTCCGCCGCCACAGCTCCAAACAAACAAGCGCACAAACCAGGCCAATCAAAGCTCCGCACCGAAACCATTCATCTTTGTAAACAATTCGGATGACATGCCTGCCCTGTGGCACTTCAAAGGCTTGAAAAGCATGGTTGGCACGCCAAATGGGTATCTCGACGCCGTCAACGTAAGCCCGCCAAGCAGGATGCCAACATTGTGCAGCCGTCACCCACGCAGGTCCACCAGCCTCCACATCTAACAAAACCGTGTTGTTTCCAAATTCCCTGACTGTAACCACCGCCGGCGCTCCATTTGTAGCCTTGATATGCCCGCGTGCTTCAATTGGCAAAAACACCTCCCGCCGGCCGTCAAAAGCAACAGAGCCAAGCATCTCAACTGTTTCCCGTGGGTCTGCAATTCTTGGACTTGCGCCGCCGCAAAACACGGGCATGGCAGTGCCACGCTCTTTCCACACAAATGGCTCTTTCTCCGAATTGATATGGGATACCGCGAGAAAATCCATCAATCCCTTTGGCAGTTTATTTGTTGAATTGAGCCACGGCCCCATTAACTCTTGATATTGCCGCGGATAAAGGGAATAAAAACCATCACATTTTGGAAAATCATCCAATAAGTTCACATTTGCGTGTGCAACCAGGCGCCGCCCAATAAAATCCTTCTCCTGGTCTGCCAAAATCCGCCCGTAAAAGAAGCGTTTGGCCCCTCCGTCAAGCCATGCTCGCGAAAAGCCCGCCCGTAAAACTGGCTGTCCTTCGCGCCGTGCCAGCCCCGGTTCAAAAACAGAAGGCTCCACCGTCAGCACGAGATTGGGCGAATGGGTCGTCAAGTCCAGCCATACAAGGGCCAAAATTAGCAATTGCAGCAGTTGCAACCGCAGTCTTTGGACAAATAAAACGGACATGACAATCAAAACCAATTCCGCAGCCACAAATACAATGCGCCATTTTGTGTTTTTCCAGCACCCATCCCAATCATCAAATGGTTCAGGCGCAACTTTGGCCGCCCAAACCAATCCAAACATGGCCAGTATGGTAATCATTCCAGCCAATCCCAATATGAGGTTGCGCCTGAAAATTTCTTGTTTGGATGCGGCTTCCTCGTGCTTACCGATTGCATAAGCCGCCAGAAGAGGCAAAGCAATGACGGCTAAAACCACCAACTTGATTGGAAACCGCATGAAACCGAGACCGGGCACGAATTTCTTTAACCAAATGTACAAATACCCATTTTCCCCAAGCGCCAGAACCAAGGCTGCCAATGCAAGCAATGCTAAAAGCAGCGTGCGCCTTTGGCGGTTGGTGATAAAACCCAACACAGCCAGCGTCACCGTTGCTGCGCCCACATAATAGGATGAAATCCAGTATTGCCCATATTGATGGTACACACCGGATTCCCACCGGTTGGTATGCAATAATGGAACCAGAAAACTTCCCCAACCCCACCACGGCATTGACCAATCAGAGCCTCCATAGTCACGCGTACGATGCGCCAAACTGAGGAATTCCAAAAACGGCAGCAATTGCATTGCCGCCATGCCTGCTATCAATCCCGCCAAAGCCAATGCCCGGCAGGACTTTCGCAATCTTGAAACGCCATTCTTACGGAAACCTGCCAGTCCGAAAATTAGGAATATCACAGCATTCAAAACCCACGTTTGCAGGATAATCTCCGGCGCGCCCGTCAACATTTGTAAAGCTCCGGCTACGACGCCCATGACCAACTTGCGCCCGCCTTCCGTCCACGCGCTTTCTGCTGTCAAAACAACCCATGGCATCCATCCCAACGCAGCCACGTTATTTGGCCATAACAAACAATTGAACGCCAGACCGCTGAAAGCAAATACCACTCCGGCCAGAGCAGCTCCAAAATGGCTCCCAGTCCAATGCCGGGCCAGCATGTACATTCCCAGGCCTCCCCAGTACATGTGTAAAATACAAAAAACCGGAAGTGCCCAGGCCAATGGCAGTAACACATAGAAGAGGACCGGCGGATAAAGGCACTGCGTATTCCACTGCGCCAAAAATGGGATGCCGCAATTGTTATAGGGATTCCAAAAAGGAATCTCGCCACGCAACAGACTCTCGCGCAAAAAATGCGCAAGTGGATATCCGAAACTTCCAAAGTCGCGGTAAATTAAAGTTCGGGTTCCGGCAAGTATTTCCGGGAAAGTCGCAACAAACAGCAGGGCAAGCACCAGCGCAAACCGCTTGAAATTAAGCCATTCCCCTGCCCCGTCCTCTCGATGGGGTTGATTCAATAGTGCGGGTGTTTCAGTGGTTTCAGTTTTCAAGCGTGTAATGGCGCAGTCCAAGCAATTGCCCGACTACCAACCAAATAAATCGCGGATTATTTCGGAGATACCGCCCGGCCAGCCTCCGCGGCTCACGGCAAAGCCTGTAAAACCATTCCAAACCGGAGCGTTGCATCCAGCGTGGCGCCTGTGGAACTCGCCCGCTGTGAAAATCGAAGGCCGCGCCTACGCCAATCATCAAAGTGGTGTCCAGCCGTTCAATATATTCAGCCATGAACTTTTCCTGCTTTGGCGTGCTCAGCCCAACCCAGATAATGTCCGGTTTGGCCGCCCGCACTTGCACGGCCAGTTGCTCACTTTCCTCCGGCAACAATGGGCGAAATGGTGGTTCATAAATGCCGACAATTTGCAGTCCGGGAAATCGAGCCAGCATCTTTTCGCGCAGCAACGCAGCCGTCCCGTTTGTGCCGCCCAAAAAAAAGTGACGCCATTCCTTTTTTACCGATGCCTCAAATACCTCCAACATCAAATCCGGGCCATAGACCCTGTCCATTTGGCGATAACCGTTAAGCCTGCCCAGCCATACCATTGGCATTCCATCCGGGGTGCATAAAAAGGCCCGATTATGAATGCGCCGCAATTCGGCGTCATCTTGGGATGCAATAACACCATGCACACCGGTGACGCAAATGTAGCCGCGCCGGCGCGCTCGCAATGCCTCTCCAATGGCATCAGATGCCAGCGTCAAATTCAAAACGCTGATCCCGACACCCAAAACATTTATGCGCGCAACTTCCATTATCAGCCAAGTTCAGACTCCAGCCCGGCCCACGGCAAGCAAACTCTGGCCAATCGGCGGCCAGCAAACTTTTGATTCCAACCAGCCGGTCACGGGAAAAACAAGCCTGTCGAAAACCTTCATCTGAGAAGGTGCGAAAGAACGCCGCTTCATGAAACAAAAATTGAACCACCATCCAAAATACCCCACCAGGTTAAAATAGTGAATTCGCACAACATCAAAGCCGGCTTGCCGTAGTTTTGCACGCAGTTCATTCAGATGATACCTCCGAAAATGTCCAAAATCCCGGTCCAGTTCGGAAAATATTTCCATTCTTGCCGGCACAAAAAGACAGAGGACGCCGGAATTTTTGCCCAAAATCCGTGCGTACCGATCGAGTTCGCGCGTATCATCTTTAATGTGCTCAAGCACATTAACACTAACGATTGCATTGGCGCTCAAACCAGCCGGCAAATTCTCGACTGTCCCACGGATCAGTCTAGTTCGCCGCAAATTATCCGGAAATTCATTGCAAAATGCAGCCTCAGGCTCTATGGCCAGGATCTCTTCCACTTCAGGCAACTGGGACAACAATGTTGTCATCTGTCCAATGCCGGCGCCAATTTCAATTATTTTCCCCCTTAAAAAAGGGGAAAACTCGCGTACAAGCGCCTGCCGGTAATTGACGGCCAGACGCAGCGCATCAAATTCAAACCGGCTTGCAGGCACTGGCGCGGACTGGTTCATGGGTCAACTGAGGAAATTGTACTTCACAATGCACCAAAATGCATAAAAACCGTCACGCCAGCCAATCTTTTTCCCCTCAGCATAGGTCCTGCCATAGTAGGAAATTGGCACCTCATAAATCCGAACACGCAACTTGCTGAGCTTGGCTGTAATTTCCGGCTCAAATCCGAAACGGTCTTCCTCAATTTTTATCCTCTGCAGAACCTCCCTGCGGAACAGCTTATAGCCTGTCTCCATGTCGGAAAGGTTGATGTTTGTTGCCATGTTGGAAAATGTGGTCAGCAGACGGTTACCAACAGAATGCCAGTAATACAAAACCCTGTGCGCACCATGTCCCAGAAAGCGCGAACCATAAACCACATCCGCCAGTCCGGACAAAACCGGACCCAACAAAAGGTAATATTCTGAAGGATCATATTCCAAATCCGCATCCTGAATAAGGACATAAGGGGCCGAGGCTGCGGCAAAGCCAGTGCGCAGGGCGGCGCCTTTGCCGCGGTTGTGCTCATGCCGCAACAATTTCAACCGTGGCTGTTCTTTTGCGAGTTGCTGAAGCGTTGAGCATGACCCGTCGGTTGAGCCGTCATCCACAATCACCAACTCCTGCACCGGCCTCTGTCCCAACACCCGTCGTGCAATTTCTGCAACCGTAGTCGCTTCATTAAACACAGGCATTACCACGGACAAACATGGCGCAATGTCCGCGTTTGACCGGATTTCCCCTGGTTGACTTCCCGGAAACATCGGCGTCACATTGCCCTGAAGGTCTCGAAAATTCAAGGTGAATTGGCTTCATGCGTCAGCCCCGGCAGACTGCCATTCATGAGGCTGGAGCGCCGGCCAGCGAACCTGCCCTAAGGTATTCACCCAGTTTACGGGCGTATTCCCTTTGGGAACGCGCGCTTGGATGGTCATCATGCGGCAAGTTGCGGCTTCCAGGCTCTGAAAGACTCACCGAAATGTCAACCGTCGCAATTCCCTCAGCAGCACATGCCTTCAATACAGCAGCGGTATCCTTGCCGCGAGTTATTCCAGCCACGATAAATTTAATCCCATGTTTCTGACATTCGGCAGCAAATTCTTTCAATATGGCTATGCTGACTTGTTGGCCGCGGGCACGATGTTCCTCGAGTTGATTGTATTGATGCTCCAAAAAGTGAATCAAAGCAGATAAACGCTGGCCGGGCCATTCATGGTACTCGACGGGCGTTTGCTCAATTTGCAGCCCCCCTTTGGCATCCAACCGCGCCCGCGGTAATTTGATTGGACCGAGTTTGTTGTACGGTGCGACTTCCTTGAGTCTTGCCCGCGTGAGTGTATTCCGGCTGTCATGAAAATAAGCATAGTCCACCACCACACAAGCCGGCTTTGGCAATTGCATGCTGAACTCGCGGAACTGCAGCAGTGAGTGCAGCGTCCCGTAGCCGTTGACGCCAAAATTGCTCACCTCGTATTCAGGAAACGCTTGCTGCAGCAACCAGGGAAAAGTCTCTTCGTCATTTAGCGACCAGCCATGAACAAAAGAACAACCCATCACCCATAGCCCGGGCCTATTGCTCCTGACTTCAACCCCTTCAGGATGCGTCGCCCGCAATGTATTGGTTAAATGTGTCAGCCTGAATGTGTAACCATCTGGAAGTGTAACTTTGAAATGTCCAGGTATCTGGGTGTATCCGAGACGCGGATGCTCCTTGAATAGGCGCCCACCGGGTTCAATTTGTATCTGCAAATCCACCGGTTTATATGGCCGCCAGCCTGCAATACGCAGTGCCAGTTCAGCCACGCCAATGAACAGCAGCAGTAAGAACATCAAATATAACGCCACGACAACGCGCCGTCGCTGCCTCCGCTTTTGTTCCCTGCCGGCCTCCATTGTCACGGCTCCAAGCGCGCAATAAAATGCAACGACCTTTCAAACACCCAACTTGCAGGTGGTGGATACAATCCCAATCTCGTGCGGTTTTCAACCAGTCTCCAGCCAAGCTTGGAAAAGGCATCTGTCCATTGCTGCAAAGTCCAATAGTTGTATGGCAATACCACACCGTGCCTTGCATTCCCCACCCAATCCATAAACCTCAGAGTTTGCCCGGCCAAAAATCCCTGACGGATGTGGTCTTTTATAACAACAGCCTGTCTGGAAACACGCCGTGCCTCTTGAAGCAAAACAAATGGATCATCAGTATGATGCAAAACGTCCACAAACATCACTGCATCAAAACTGGCATCGGCATAAGGGATTTTACGCCCGTCAAATTTTTCAACCGGTATATGGGTTTGCGGTCGCACCATCACATCAATGCCCTTGACTGTGAGATCACCGCGCTTTTCCATGATTTGTTGTGCTATCAGCCCGTCACCGCAGCCTACATCCAAAACGGATGCATTGTGTGGCAATAATTCCGACAAATGCCTGCTCAAAACGCGAACCCGCCGTTTGAAAACGTATCCCCCGTGAATGGTGTCCAACAGACTCATTTTCGTTTTAACCCCAAAACACTCAGAAAAAAGCTCGCGAAAACAGTCTGGCAGCCCAAAACCAGCGCCAGAAGCGATGGTATTATGGCCCGCAATGTCACCGATGGTTCCAACGGCCCGAATGAAGTCTGTTGCCAGCTTATGAATGCGTAGCCTGAGCCTGCAATACCGCAAACCATCAAGGCAATACCAACCGCCAGACCGGTTTCCAGCTTTATGATGTTAAACATCTTTTCCAACCGCGAATCTGGCGGCATCAAGCCCTCCGCAATTGTGTACACCTTCGTGAACACCGCAAATACTACTGCCTGGAATCCGAGCAAAACCGCCATCGCCGCATACAGCAACGTGTGAACATCAAATGTCACCCCTGCTATTTTCCGTGGCCCCGGCAACAGCCATAAACAGGCCAAGGCACCCACAATCATGAGCAATATGCCAGGATACAAAAACAACCATCGCGGGCTGTATAGAAGCATGAACCGCAAGTGCCGCCAACCATCCTGCCACCGCCGCAGATGCGGCGGACGCCCCCGGCCATCCGGTGCAAGCGTGGTGGGCACCTCCGTAATTTTCATGCCAAAAAGGCAGGCTTTAACCACCATTTCGCTGGCGAATTCCATGCCTGTGGTGCGCAAATCCATCCTTTCAACTGCGGCTTTGCTGAATCCGCGCAAACCACAGTGAAAATCGCCGGCAGGCGCCCTGAAAAAAAGCCGGCCTATGCCTGTTAAAACTGGATTCCCCAAATACCGGTTAAGCCATGGCATGGCGCCGGGCTTGATTTCGCCCTTGAACCGGTTGCCCATCACCAAGTCATAGCCATCCCGCAATTTCTCAACGAATGGCATGATGTTGGACCAGTCATAACTATCATCGGAATCTCCCATGATAATATATCGCCCCCTTGCCGCTTGAATTGCACCCATCAATGCCGCCCCGTAACCGCGGACAGGCACAGGAACAACCCGTGCGCCAAGGCCCTTTGCAATCTCCTGGGAGCCATCCGTGCTGCCATTGTCGCCTATTACTATCTCGCCGCGGATGTTATTGCGATTCAAACAGTCCAAAGCCTTGCGTATGCAAATACCTATCGTCCGCGCTTCATTCAAGCACGGCATAACTATCGTAAGTTCCACATCGGCATCCTCAGCCGGTTTTGGACGCATTTGCTCAGGCACGGCCCAAATATGCGACGGACAATTTCAAGACACAAGAAGGAACAGCAGTTCATCCCATGCGCAAATTGATAATTCTTTGACAACGTCCTAAATTGCGGTTACTGGCAACCCGCATGGACGATGAGTTTGTTCCATCAGGCCCTTTTGAGTTGCGGCGCGGCTTCAGACCGCGTCCAGGCATTACCCACGCCGTTTTTGACTTTGACGGAACCATTTCATGGCTCAGGCACGGATGGCCCGGTATCATGGCGGGACTTTTCCGTGAGCATCTTCAACCAATTCCCGGCCAAAGCGAGGCTGCACATCGTGCTTTCCTGATGGATGAGCTCCTGGCCTTGAACGGCAAGCCCACGCTTTTCCAAATGAAGCGGTTTGTTGAAATCGCAGAACATCGCAATGTAAAAGTCCCTCCGGCGGAAGAATTGCTTGATGAATACCAGAGGCGTCTGGATGAAAAAATCGCCGAACGTGCGCTGCTTATAAAGAGCGGACGTGCAGCTCCAGATTCTTTTCTCATCCACGGCGTGCGCCGGCTGTTGGAACTGCTCAAGGCGCGTGGAATCACTCTTGCAATTCTCAGCGGCACCATCGAGCCGAGAGTCCGCGAAGAAGCCATGATGTTAAAAGTGGACTCGTTTTTTGAGCCGCACATTTATGGTTCATCTGAAGGTTCCGTCCATTTTTCCAAGCTGGACATATTGAATCGAATTTTGCGCGAGACCGGTTCCAATGGGGCGCAACTTCTGGCGTTTGGAGACGGGCCGGTTGAAATTGAATTTGCCAAACAATTGGGCGGGCTTGCCGTTGCTGTATGCAGCGATGAAGAGATTAATGGCAGCGGTGTAATTGACCAATTCAAACGCAAACAATTGGTTTCGGCAGGAGCCGATGTTGTTATCGCCGACTACCGCCAGCCGGAATTATTGCTGAAAATCTTGATGGGGTAGGCTTGTTCTGGCATTAAAGAAACTGTTGAGAGTATGGCGAAACCGTCAATTGACCTGAAAAAACTGCGCGTATTCCCGTTGAGCCACCGGCAAAGCCTCACCCGGCTCAGCGAGGTGCTGGTCAACCCTGATGAACCGCCGCCACAATGCCCGCCTGCAATCCTTGAGAAAATCCAAGCATGCGCCCGCAGCATCCGCGCCGCCAGACATTCCAAGGCGGCTGTAATTCTGATGTACGGCGCTCACCTTGTGAAAAATGGCGCCGCAAGCCTTGTCAACAGCTTGATGTATGATGGTTGGTTGACTCATCTGGCTACAAACGGGGCCGGCACAATACATGACTGGGAATTTGCTTTCCAGGGGCAATCCACTGAAAATGTCAGGCAAAATGTTGCGCAGGGCATGTTTGGCACGTGGGAAGAAACTGGCTACTGGTTTCACCTGGCGCTGCTTGGCGGAGCTTTGACAAATCAGGGATTTGGCGCATCCCTGGGACTTCTTATCGAAAATGACGGAGTTGTCCTGCCATCTGTGACTGAATTGGAGCGTAGTTTGCGCGACGAACCGGCGCATCCGCTTGCACCTGCCCGCGCAGAGCTGCTTTGCTTTATGCTCCAAAACCATGTTCGCTCAGGCTACCATCCGGTTAAACATCCGTGGAAAAACAACTCCATTCTGGCAAAAGCATTCAGGCTGAACATTCCGCTTACGGTTCATCCGGGAATTGGCTATGACATCATCACCAATCACCCGTTGTTTAATGGCGCTGTAATTGGACGCGCCGGCGGGCTGGATTTCCAACTGTTTTGCAAATCGGTCAATAATCTCGACAACGGCGTGGTGCTGTGCATCGGCTCGGCAGTCATGGCGCCGCAGGTGTTCGAGAAAAGCATGAGCTGCGTCAACAACCTCCGACTCCAGGCTGGAGAGAAAATTGTAAGCGGCCACGAGATTTTTGTCGTTGATCTGCAGGACAACGGCGGCTGGGACTGGTCTCTGGGGGAACCACCCAAAAACCACCCCGCTTACTATCTCCGGTTTTGCAAAAGTTTCTCCCGCATGGGCGGAAAGATGCACTATGTGCAGGCCGACAACGTAGTCTTCCTGCACAATTTGATTTACGAGCTTGGGGCTGAAGAAGACGCATCAGAATGAACCGCCAGCGTTTTTCTACAATTACAGGATGCTATGCAAAACTGCGTATCGCTGTAGTCGGCGATTTTTGTCTGGACCGTTACCTTGAAATTGACCCTGCGCGACAGGAAACTTCTTTGGAAACTGGACGTGCTGTTCATAACGTAATCAACGTGCGTGCGCAGGCAGGCGGCGCAGGAACAATTCTCAACAACCTCGTGGCCCTTGGAATTGGTGAAATTTTTCCCGTTGGATTTTGCGGCGATGACGGCGAGGGTTATGAGCTGCAGTGCGCGCTGTCCCGTCAAAAAGGTGTGAACATGCGGTTTTTCTTCAAAACACCACTACGCCGCACATTCACTTATTGCAAACCACTATTGATGCATCAGGGACGTCCACCTGAAGAGCTGGAGCGACTGGACTCAAAAAATTGGTCACCAACGCCGGACTCGGTTCTGTCACCCGTGGTCAAAGCCTTGGAAGAGCTTTCTACACAGGTGCAGGCAATAGTCCTCCTTGAACAAGTTGACCTCCCTGAAACAGGCGTCCTTTGCCGGCTGGTTCGACACGCTGCAGGACAGTTGGCTGCGCGCCATGCACACTTGCCAATCCTGGCGGATTCGCGCCAGGGGCTGCGTCATTTCCCGCCCATGATTTACAAAATGAACGCACGCGAATTCGGAAGGCTGATGGGAACTACTGAAACTCCCGCGCCCAATATAGTCGTTCAAATGCTGGGAGAATTCGCAAGGAAACTCAGGTATCCGGTTTTTGTCACTCTTGCCGAGCATGGCCTGGCTGGCGCCCTACCAGATGGTTCAATTGAATATATTCCGGCTCTGCCTGTTCGCGGACCTATTGACATTGTAGGAGCCGGTGACGCAGTTTCCGCAAATCTCGTCTCAGCCCTTGCTGCCGGCGCTTCACTGCGTGAAGCACTGGAAATCGCCAACGCAGCCGCTTCAGTAGTCATTCACAAGTTGGGCACCACAGGCACAGCCACACCAACGGAAATTGCTGAATGTTTGGGAATCTGAATCATTATTGCACCAAATGAGACAGGATTTGTTTTTGGACAGCCTGCCGCAATACAATTAAGATCACCTTTGTGACTGGAATTAATTTCAAATGGCGCTGCTGCCGGACATGGGTCGTAATGTTCATCGCCGCCTTGCTCTGTTCCTGCAACAGCTTTCCGCAAGCCAATTTGCACCGTTATGAAGCTGAACAACCTCAAATGGGAATCCCTTTCCGTATCGTCCTTTATGCGCCAAGCGATGCAGTCGCTGAAGCCGCTGTAAATGCGGCTTTTGCCCGCATCAAAGCCCTTAATCAAATTTTCAGCGATTACGAAAACAGCAGCGAGCTTACTGCATTAAATCGCACCGCCGGCCAGGGAAAAGTTGTGCCTGTAAGCAAAGAGTTATGGGAAGTTCTGTGCTTGTCCCAGGAGATGGCCGAACGCAGCAACGGCGCATTTGACGTAACAGTCGGTCCTTATGTAACACTTTGGCGTCGGGCCAGGCGCATTCACCAACTGCCTGCTCCGGATAAACTCGCAGCCGCACGCGAGGTGGTTGGCTACAAAAACTTGCGCCTTTATCCCAAACAGCGTGCAGTTGAAATTACAAAGGCAGGCGCAAGAATTGATCTTGGTGGCATTGCAAAAGGCTACGCAGTTGATGAAGCGCTTAAAGTTCTCTCCAGTCACGGCATCAGGAGCGCAATGGTGGCTGGAAGCGGTGATCTGGCAGTAAGTGGGCCACCTCCAGGAAAACAGGGTTGGCGCATCGAAATCGCCCCCCACGAAGCTGGCGATGCCTCAACCGGCTGTTTTGTGTCCCTCAAGAATCAAGCCCTGGCAACTTCAGGGGACGTTTTTCAACATGTTGAAATTGAAAACCGCCGTTATTCCCACATCGTTGACCCGCGCACAGGATTGGGGCTTACCGATTTCGGACTCGTAACGGTAATTGCTAAAAATTGCGCGACAGCCGACAGTCTGGCCACCGCCATAAGTGTTCTGGGGCCGGTGGAGGGTCTGAAGCTGGCTGACTACCAAAAGGCCGTGGCCAGGATCGCGCGAAAGCCGGCTGACAAATTGGAAATAATAATGTCAAAAGGTTTCCAACGCTTTATTGTCCCGTAGGACGAAAATTCGGCTCACATCAGCCCGGTTCATCCAAATTCCAACATGCGTCTCATCCCCTTTCGCGCATGACTTTTACGGCTACCCAACGAGCCTCTGGAACCACAAATTTCTTCACCTCGACTGTAACCTTCGTCGCCCCAAACTCGCTCAACATGCTTCTTGCCATCTCGACGGCAGCAGTCTCAATCAGGTTCCACGTCCGCTCCGTCCCCATCTGCAACAAACGTCTGCTCGCAGCGTAATAATCAACCGTCAACCTTAGATCATCAGCGGCGGCAGCCGCGTCAAAGTCATGCTGTATTTCAACCGTGACGAGCAGCTTCTGTGGCTTGGAACGTTCCGCCTCCGTTACCCCCACGCGTGCCCAAATTTCCAAATCTTTTATTATGATTGTATCCATGTCCGATTTTCAACTGCCCGCAACAACTCCAATGTAGGCTGGTTTAGAGGCATTTCTCCAGCCTCCTCAAGGGTTGCCCACCGGTACTCCTGTGCCTCGGAGTTAAGTTTTACATCTGGTTCCCCAACACAATTGCAGACATAATTCATCAAAACAAAATGTGCATCCCGGTAAAATTCACTCGAATGAATACAATCCTGCACAATCGCCAGCCGGATATTTTCAATTTCAAGATTTGTTTCCTCCTTTATTTCACGCCGCAAGGCTTGTTCAAGGGTTTCGCCGTATTTGACCTTGCCGCCAGGAATACCCCAAAGGTTCGACCACTTGCGGGTGCGCACCAGCAAAACTTTTTTGTTCTCGGAGTTGAAAACCAAAGCTCCAACCGTTACCACAGGTCGTTGGCTTGCAACTGACCGCCCCCGAATCCACCCGTCCAAATCCAGCCCCGATTGTTCCAGGATATCGCCCAATTCCCCAAGATGTTCCACTATCAAGTCTGGTTCCGCCGCACGCAGTTGCTCCAAGGTGTTGTATCCGGTCAAAACAGCACACGAAAAAACACCTCCATGCCGCGCTGTCTCAATGTCGTGCTCCATATCACCAACAAACAATGTTTCACGGGCATCAAGACTGTTCTCATTCAAAATGTCATGAATCTTTTCACGCTTGTCGTGCACCTGGACGTATGGGCGCTCCAAAAATTTGGCAAAACCTGTAGCTCCGGCCTGCATCTCGTAATACTTGGGATGAACCGAACTCAGGACAAATGTCCGCAAATCATGGCGCCGGCAGAATTCCAAAAAACCGCGTGCATACGGTAGCTCCACCACTGTGTCCTGCACATCCTGAAAATGTTGGTGAAACCACTTTTCCAATTGCGCCATTGGCAAATGTGGCGTGTACCGAGCGTAAAACTTGCTAAATGGCAGGCAAAATTCAGCTCGAAATTGTTCAAGCGTCAATTCAGGCAACCCAGCCTGTCGGAAAACATAATTGGTCGCCCGCCACGCCGCCGGCAAATCATCCACCAATGTCCCTGACCAGTCGAATATGATGTTGCGAATCACTGTTTAAGTCTATCCTCACCCGGCCGCCCTGCAAGCCCACGTCTTAGCGCCCCCCTGCCCTCGTTACTTCGGCCCTCATTCGATTAATTTATCTTTTTCCGAAGATTTTAACGTACCGCCTTTTTCTTGGGAGCTGGCAACGGCTTGGGTATGTCCCCTTTGACAGGTTGAAACGGCGGCACATACTCCGCCTCTCGTGGCTTGTCTTCTCGGCCTGCCTTGCGGTCCAGTTCGCGTCGAAACGCAACTATTTCTGCTGCATCAATGATGCCATCGCCGTTTTTGTCTATCTTCCTCATGATGTCATCATCGCCAGCCGCGTTTTTGCTCCTATTAATTGAGCGGCCTCCGTCATAGAGGTCTTTGATGGTTATTGGCCGCCCATCACTTGTGCGCGGAGTCGGCGGCATTGCGTTTGTGGAGAGTTTCTTTTGAGCGGCGGCAATTTCAGCCTCGTCAATGCGTCCGTCTCCATTCAAATCAAATTTTTTCAACAAATAACTGTTGGCATCTGCTCCGACTGGTTCCCCCGGCAAAACATAAGTTTGCCCGTCCACAGTCACCGTATTCGGCGCCTGCTTTTTCGATGGAACACTCTTTTTTCCTGCAGGCTCTGCTGCCATGGTCGCCATTGCGAACATCAGGCCACACAAAGCCGCAAACCGGACTGTTTTCCGATTATGCCATCTTGTCCAAGCACCACACCATTGAATCATACCCCTTATAGTGCCTCTTTTAGCCGGTTTTGGCAATAAATCATGGGAGCATTTTGAACCATTTTCAAAAGCTTGCCCCAACACACTGTTTGGGAGTATTTTGCAGCCAACTGAAGTTTGTAATTATGAATCTATTTAACTCGAAGCAATTGTTTTTGTTGGCCGGCTTGTCGCTCGGCATAAGTTGTCATAATGTCAGCGCTGCCAGCCAGTTGCGCGCAAACAGCCTGCGCTGCGAATATAACTTCAACCCCACTGCCGTTGGTGTTCCGCAACCGCGCTTAAGCTGGGCGCTGGAAGCTCCGCCAACCGAGCGGGGCGTCCGCCAAACCGCCTTTCAAATATTGGTGGCTTCCAGTGAGGAACTACTGCGCCAGGACAAAGGCGACCTCTGGGACAGCGGAAAGATTGCCACCGACGAATCTGTGAATCTGCAATACCGCGGCAAGCTGCTGGCATCCGCACAAACGTGCTTCTGGAAGGTCAGGGTATGGGACCAAAAAAATCAAGCGTCAGATTGGAGCGCCCCGGCCCGATGGACGATGGGACTGTTAAAGGCTGGCGACTGGAATGCCAAATGGCTTGGCTACGAATCCAAGCAACAAACTGATTCAACAACAGCAAAACTTCAGGAGCTGCTACAGTTGAAAGGTTCAAAGTGGATATGGACTGCAGGCGCAAAAGCCGGCAACCAGCCTTCCGGAAGTGCATACTTCCGAAAAGTCGTCCAAATCCCGGCTGGTTCAAAAATTAAACAGGCTACATTCCTGCTCACCGCTGACGATGGCTTCACATTGTATGTGAACGGTCACAATGCCGGCCATGGCAATTCATGGAAAACACTGTCAAGCATAGATTTGACTGGCCGCCTTGTGCCCGGCGCCAATGTACTGGGAATTAAAGTTTCAAATGGCGGCAATCAGCCAAGTCCAGCCGGATTGATTGGAAAGCTTGCAATTATACTCGACAATGGCGACTCGCAGGTAATCCCCATTGACACCACATGGCTGTCGGCTCGTTCTGCAGACGAACGATGGCTATCTGCCGACTTCAACGCCAACAGTTGGCAGCCCGCTTCTGAAATTGCGAATTTTGGCGACCAACCTTGGGGTGAAATAAAGGCGTCCATCTCCAACATATTGCCCGCCACCTACCTGCGCAAAACTTTTACCGTGGGCAAACCAGTAAAACGCGCCATGATTTATGCCTCTGCACTGGGCGTTTACGAACTGCACCTTAATGGGCAGACGCCTGACCGCGATGTATTGTCGCCAGGTTGGACGGATTATCGAAAGCGCGTTCACTATTTCGGCTACGATGTTACTTCGCAAATCCGGCAAGGTCAGAACGCCATCGGCGCCATTTTGGGCGATGGCTGGTACGCCGGCTATCTGGCATTCACCGGCAAACGCCATTATTACGGAGAAAATCCAAGATTCATTGCCCATATTAGGCTGGAATATCAGGATGGCACCTCTGAAATCATCGGCACGGATTCAAGTTGGAAAGCCGCTTACGGCCCAATTCGCGAAGGCGATCTGCTCATGGGTTGCGTTTACGATGCGCGTCTGGAAATGCCAGGCTGGGATACACCTGATTTCAATGACAGCGCTTGGGAAAAAGCAATTGTTGATGAGTCAGTCAACGCAAATTTGGAGCCGCACCCCGGCCAGCCCATACGGCGGATCGAAGAAATCACGGCCAAGAAATTAACCGAACCCAAACCGGGAGTTTACGTCTTTGACTTGGGACAAAACATGGTTGGCTGGGTGCGATTAAAGGCCCGCGGACAGGCCGGGCAAAAAGTTGTGGTGCGGCACGCGGAAATGCTTAATCCCGACGGCACGATCTACACCACAAATCTCAGGGCTGCCAGGGCCACGGACACCTATTTCCTGGCTGGCGGTGAAAAACGCGCTTATGAACCATATTTTACATTTCACGGCTTCCAATACGTCGAGGTCACCGGCTTGGATTACAAACCCGAATTATCGGACGTAACCGGTATCGTCGTGCACTCTGATTTGCAGAGGGTATCATCATTTGAATGCTCTGAACCGCTTGTAAATAAATTGGTGCAAAACACCGTTTGGGGACAAAAAGGCAATTTCCTGGATGTGCCAACGGACTGCCCGCAACGCGATGAACGAGCTGGTTGGACAGGCGATGCGCAGGTTTTCATGAAAACAGCTTGCTTAAACCTCGACGCACCCGCTTTCTTCACGAAATGGCTGGTTGACCTCTGCCAGGATTCACAGCGCAATGACGGCGCATTCGGCGACGTGGCCCCCCACATCAATATCGTCAGCTACGGAAACACTGGATGGTCTGATGCCGGCCCGGTTTGCAATTGGCAGATGTGGCGCATGTATGGTGACACCAATGTTTTGATGCAACACTACCCCGCCCTTGTTCGTCATTCGGAATTTCTAGCCAAAACCAGCAAAAATTATGTGCGCGGCACAGGCGCCTACGGAGATTGGCTGCGACTTGCCGGCCCACAACATTCGGATGCCATCGGCACGGCTTATTACTATTACACCACGCGATTGATGGTGGATATTGCCAATGCGATCGGCAAAACCGAAGACGCCGCCCGTTGGCAAAAGTTGGCGTCCGAAATTAAAAACACCTTTATCCAAAAGTTTATCAAAGAAGACGGTCGCATCTTGGATAGCAAAAATGAAACAGGCCAGACATTTTACGCCCTTGCCTTTGGTTTGGACCTCGTGCCGCAGGAAATGAAGGCAAAAGTGGCTGAACAATTCGTCGAAACAGTTAAAAAGCAGGATTGGCACCTCGCAACCGGCTTTCTGGGGACTCCATTTGTGCTCTTTGCATTGGAAAAAGCCGGTCACCCGGAGCTTGCCTATCGCATGGTACTGAACAAGACTTATCCCTCCTGGCTGCAACAGGTTATATGGGGTTCAACAACCATGTGGGAGCGCTGGGACGGTTGGCGCCCTGACAAAGGATTCCAAGACCCGGGCATGAATTCATTCAACCATTACTGGCTGGGATGTGTTGGTGAATGGCTCTTCACCACTGCTGCCGGCATTGACACCGACCAGCCAGGGTTCAAATCCATTAAAATCCGTCCAGTGCCGGACCCAGCCAAAGGGTTGACTTGGGTAAAGGCCTATTACAATTCCATCCGCGGAAAAATTGCCAGCGGCTGGAAAATCGAAAATGACCGATTTGAACTAGATATTGAAATACCGGCCAACACCTCCGCAACCGTGTTTCTGCCTTCAAAAGACGTAAAAAGCGTCAAGGAAAGCGGCAAGCCGCTTAACTCCGCTCCAGGAATCAAATTTATCCGCCAGGAAGATGGCCACACCATCCTGAGCGTAGGCTCGGGCAAGTACCACTTCGAGAGCATCTTGTAAAAAGCTCTCCGGTTTTTGTACAAGAAGTGACGTTACGATAATTTGTCGCAGGCATCTACAGTCATGCCGGAAGAATTACGCTGAGTTAACTGAGTGCGTCTTCCGCATTCGGGCTTATGGACTCACAGTAATCCGGATTGTCTGCGGGGCAGACAAAGCTCCACCGCTGTCGCGCAAGGTTACCGTCAGCACCGCAGTACCTGTTGTCGTTCCGCCTTTGGTCCTAAACAGCATGTTTCCAGTCAGCGAATTGATTGTCGGCTGGATGGCAAACAGGCCAGGATTATCGTTCACAATAACGTAACTTAATGTCTGGGTTTCTTCGTACGGCCCTGCATTTTGGTTTGCTATCACCGGAAACGCATAATCAGCGTTTACGTTGGTCCCCACGGTTATTTGATCCCTGGATAGTGTAAAGACCGGTGGATCATTAACCGCCGATACTGTCAACAAACCGCTGGTGCTTGCGGTAAGCTCCCCATCGCTTACCGTTACCGTCAGCAAAGTTCTGCCGCTTAGATCGGCCGCCGGATAAACCGTGATCGCCACATTGTTACCATTGCGATTAACAACAACATGCTCCCCGTCAACCGGCAGAAGGGTTGTATTGCTGCTTGTAATTGATATTAAAAGGTTGTCAGCCGGTGTCTCCGGATCACTAATCGTCAGATTGTAAGTCATACTTCCGTCCTCAGGAATCAACACTGACCCAAGCGCACTGATTACCGGCGGGTCATTCACGTTCTGTATGACAATGCTGAACGTTTGCGCCTCAGAAGTATCAATGCCACCATACGCCGTTCCGCCATTGTCCTGCAGCCTCACAGTCACTTGGGCGCTGCCAGTGGCATTTTTGGCCGCCGTAAACTTCAAATCACCATAGGTTGTTATCTGTGGCTGCGCAGTTGACAAAAACAGTTCCGGCCTGTCCACTGTCACCAGCCACTTTATCGTCTGAGCGTACTCATTCGGCGGCCCCTTCACAATTCCGGTGGCAAAAGCCGGGAACAAGCAAACTGCTTCTTCGCCAACAACCACCAGACCTGTAGCCAGGACAAATGATGGCTGATCATTAACCTGCTGGACTTTCAAAGTAACCGTCGCCACCGCGGATGTCTTGAAACCATCTGTGACTCGGAATTTTATTGTATCCGTGCCAACGTAGTCGGGATTTGGTGTGTACAGCCCAGTTGGCGGCACCATGGTGCCATTCATCGGCGATGCCGGCACCCATGTCCCATTGGTCGGGAATTGTTCCACAATATAATCCAATGGCCCCATCGTGGCATATAATGTCACATTTATCGGGTGATCTTCCAAAACTGTACGGATTTGTCCAAATGCCACAGGTACATAATTGTTCAACAGCAGGCTCACATCCTGCGAACCTATATTCACTGTCACCACATCTATTGAATTGTCCTTGTTGAAATCTCCCATAACCATCCCTATCGGCTGGTCGCCGACCGCGTAAAAAGCATCCGGGTCCGACCAATAGAAAGTGAACATGGAGCGGGCCTGCTGTGTCCCCAGCAGCATTTCCACACTGTCGCACCCCGCCAATGCCACCGCCAGGTCCGTCTTCCCGTCTTTATTGAAGTCAGCCCCAACCATCGCGCTTGGCTGCAAACCTATGCTCGCTCCAACCCCGTAACTTGCCGCCACCACAAAAACACCTGAAACTGTGTTTGTTAAAATCGTTACATCGTCACTGCCAGCGTTTGCCACGGCAATGTCCTGACGACCATCCCGGTTGAAATCAGCTATGACAACCGCCACCGGCTGGCTCCCAACCACGTATGTGCCAGCAACTGAAAAATGTCCGTTTCCGTATCCTCGCAAGACTGTTATCGTATCATCCCCCATATTGGCAACGACCAAATCCAATGATGAATCGCCCACAAGCAACCCGGCCGCCACCCCACGTGGAGAGGCCCCCACAGGCACATTTGTCATGTTAACGAACGTCCAGTCATAAAGCTGTTTGTATATGCCGACTGTATTTTGTTCATCCTCAACCACCACCACATCCATCAATCCGTCCTTGTTCAGGTCCGTCGCCAACAATGCAACCGGGTTTTGGTTCGGCAAATCAACTGCTTGTGACAAATTGTACTCTGTCGTTCCGGGAACATTTGTCCAAACGGCAAATTGCGGCGTGTTGCCTGCTTCGGCCATAACCAAATCCTCCTTGTTATCTTTGTTCATATCCTTCGCAATCAATGCTGACGGGACACCTCCAATTTCAAGCTCCCCATCATAGGCCAACATATTGCCACCGATGTTTGCCAGGAACATGATTTCTCCAAGTCCGGCATCTGCCACCGCCACATCCAGTCTGCCGTCCTGATTCCGATCCAATGCGGCCAACGCAACCGGCATTGGCCCTACAGCGATATTTACCGCGTTTGAGAACGCGCGCGGCCTGACGTCATTAACGACTGCCACCTCAATTGTTACTGTCGCCACCGCACTGGTACTATAGCCATCAGTCACTACATACCTGAAGCTGTCACTCCCGTTGAACAGCGCCTCCGGAATATAAACAGCCGTCCCATCCTGAATTGTAACTTCCCCATGTTGTGGGCCGCTTACCAAATAATAGGTCAAGGACGCCCCCGGCATGCCAACGCCACCCAACTGTACTGTTGCCAACTGCCCCTCAACGGTCGCGCTCGTCAAGTTGCTCGCAACCGGTATCAACCTCAAACGTGCTATTGTGCTGGTCACCCAGCCGGCCGAATTGGAAATTGCCACCGTGTAATTCCCGCCATCCGTGTACTGCACATTTTCCAATGTCAGAACAGGTGATACCTCCCCCGCCAGTAAAGCGCCGTTAAAATACCATTGATATCCAGCTTCAGTGCATGAAAGAGCAGAAACTTGAAATTGAACAGTGCTGCCAGCAGTAACTGTTTGCCCAACAGGGTTCTGAGTAATAACAGGAAGCGATTCTCGCACAGTCACCGTTTGCGATGCTGAAGCACTATTACCTGAACCATCTGTTACATTCCAGGTTACAACAGTCACCCCCAAGCCAAATGTTGCCGGCGCATCGTTGACCACTGTCAATTGACTGCAATTCTCGACAATAGTTGGATTCCCCAAATTTACTGATGCCTGGCAGTTGGGCGCAACCACCGTAATTGTCACATCCGGCGGCGCTGTTATCGTCGGCGCTTGATTGTCATACACAGTCACTGTCTGCGTCGCCTGCGCCGTGTTTCCGCTCGCATCTGTCACCGTCCACGTCACTGTCGTTGTGCCAACCGGATACTGCGTCAGCCCGTTGTTGCTCACTGTAGCCCCAGGACAGTTGTCGCTCGTAGTCGGCGTCCCCAACGCCACTCCAGTCGCATAGCACTGACCATTGTCTGCATTAACTGTCACATTCGCCGGCGCTGTTATCGTCGGCGCTTGATTGTCCAGTACAGTCACTGTCTGCGTCGCCTGCGCCGTGTTACCGCTCGCATCCGTCACCGTCCACGTCACTGTCGTCGTCCCAACCGGATACTGCGTCAACCCGTTGTTGCTCACTGTAGCCCCAGGACAGTTGTCGCTCGTCACAGGCGTCCCCAACGCAACTCCAGTCGCATAGCACTGACCATTGTCAGCATTAACTGTCACATTCGCTGGCGCCGTTATCGTCGGCGCCTGATTGTCCAGAACAGTCACAGTCTGCGTCGCCTGCGCCGTGTTACCACTCGCATCCGTCACCGTCCACGTCACGGTCGTCGTCCCAACCGGATACTGCGTCAACCCGTTGTTGCCCACTGTAGCCCCAGGACAGTTGTCGCTCGTCGTCGGTGTTCCCAACGTCACCCCAGTCGCATAGCACTGGCCATTGTCTGCATTAACTGTCACATTCGCCGGCGCCGTTATCGTCGGCGCCTGATTGTCCAGTACAGTCACAGTCTGCGTCGCCTGCGCCGTGTTTCCACTCGCATCCGTCACCGTCCACGTCACCGTCGTCGTCCCAACCGGATACTGCGTCAGCCCGTTGTTGCTCACTGTAGCCCCAGGACAGTTGTCACTCGTCGTCGGTGTGCCCAACGTCACCCCGGTCGCATAGCACTGGCCATTGTCTGCATTAACTGTCACATTCGCCGGCGCTGTTATCGTCGGCGCTTGATTGTCCAGAACAGTCACAGTCTGCGTTGCCTGCGCCGTGTTCCCGCTCGCATCCGTCACCGTCCACGTCACTGTCGTCGTCCCAACAGGATACTGCGTCAACCCGTTGTTGCTCACTGTAGCCCCAGGACAGTTGTCGCTCGTCGTCGGTGTGCCCAACGTCACCCCGGTCGCATAGCACTGGCCATTGTCTGCATTAACTGTCACATTCGCCGGCGCTGTTATCGTCGGCGCTTGATTGTCCAGTACAGTCACTGTCTGCGTTGCCTGCGCCGTGTTACCGCTCGCATCC
>Ga0078972_1002316_pt1 | contig 63893 bp, 59 predicted proteins | sample YelNatPaOPGAMG01_FD_67568 | JGI IMG/M metagenome (GOLD analysis project Ga0078972, IMG submission 67568) | Hot spring thermophilic microbial communities from Obsidian Pool, Yellowstone National Park, USA - OP-RAMG-01 (SPADES assembly) (version 2) | ecosystem: Environmental > Aquatic > Thermal... | reverse complement strand
CAAGGAAAAATCCCAAGTAAGGGGAATTGAAAGTCTAACGTAGATAATATGGTTCTGAACAGTTACACACCAAGATGCAAGGAAAAATCCCAAGTAAGGGGAATTGAAAGATTATTACCGGCGTAACATCTATGGTTGGATGCTGTTCGCTGATGCAAGGAAAAATCCCAAGTAAGGGGAATTGAAAGTGTGTCCGCGAAACAAAAAACATAGTAATCTGCAATACACGATGCAAGGAAAAATCCCAAGTAAGGGGAATTGAAAGTTATTTCAGCTCTTGTATCTCTTAATATTTTAGCTATTCGATGCAAGGAAAAATCCCAAGTAAGGGGAATTGAAAGCGTCCTCCGCGAAGGTGCGCGTGTAAATGTAGCCTGGCTGATGCAAGGAAAAATCCCAAGTAAGGGGAATTGAAAGTTATCTTCTCAGCCACGTCGCCGTCATAGATTTCCGCCGATGCAAGGAAAAATCCCAAGTAAGGGGAATTGAAAGTAAATACTGTCTGAACCATACTGTTCTGCTGTAAAATTGCGATGCAAGGAAAAATCCCAAGTAAGGGGAATTGAAAGTCAATCATTTCTCGTTTGCGCGGCGGAATATGCTGCCAGATGCAAGGAAAAATCCCAAGTAAGGGGAATTGAAAGTTCAGGTACCAGCTGTCTCTCTGCTTCACCACGTTATGGTGATGCAAGGAAAAATCCCAAGTAAGGGGAATTGAAAGCTGGAACCGACAGGATGCTGAGCGTCGTCGACACTGAGGGGGATGCAAGGAAAAATCCCAAGTAAGGGGAATTGAAAGATAGTGTAGGTTAAGCCTTTGAAAACTTCAAGTTTGCTGGATGCAAGGAAAAATCCCAAGTAAGGGGAATTGAAAGTTTCGCGGTTTCCTGCCGTTTATTATAGCCTGGAGCTCGATGCAAGGAAAAATCCCAAGTAAGGGGAATTGAAAGAAGCAGCGAAGTTTTCAGCAAAGTCGCAAACATAACACGGATGCAAGGAAAAATCCCAAGTAAGGGGAATTGAAAGATAGTCTCATTGTAACATACCATTGCCGTAACCTCACGAGATGCAAGGAAAAATCCCAAGTAAGGGGAATTGAAAGAGACCCTTTAATTTTAAGCGTTACAGTTTCAACGTTAACCGATGCAAGGAAAAATCCCAAGTAAGGGGAATTGAAAGTAGCGGAGCTACGCAGGCTGGACCCGAAACTGAAGCTTGGATGCAAGGAAAAATCCCAAGTAAGGGGAATTGAAAGGTTTCTTTTACGCCAGAGGTTTCGTGCCTTTATTGCGTTTCGATGCAAGGAAAAATCCCAAGTAAGGGGAATTGAAAGATGTTATCTTTACATTTGTAAGCAAGAGAAGTACCGCCTGATGCAAGGAAAAATCCCAAGTAAGGGGAATTGAAAGTCTCGTAGGGCTTATCTTACAAATTTGTTTCGGCTCCAGATGCAAGGAAAAATCCCAAGTAAGGGGAATTGAAAGACTTGCCCGAAACAAAAACAGGAGGGATGTCTGAATGACGCGATGCAAGGAAAAATCCCAAGTAAGGGGAATTGAAAGCCTTCTGGTTTCTTCAAAATCCTTCCAACCATGCACAAGATGCAAGGAAAAATCCCAAGTAAGGGGAATTGAAAGTTGGTTCAGGTGCAGGTGAGCGGGCGGCTGTTGCCTTCGATGCAAGGAAAAATCCCAAGTAAGGGGAATTGAAAGGAACTAAGGTCTGTTGCGTTTACAATATCTAAGATTGGATGCAAGGAAAAATCCCAAGTAAGGGGAATTGAAAGTCAAATACGCTTTCATGAGGCTTTATTTCAAGTGCGGGGGGTGGGATTTGAACCCACTCTTTTGGGGTCTTTTTCCATTTTAGGCGAGGTTTTGTTTTTGCTCATGTTTTGTCTTCCTATGAGGTAACTGTTAACTGTTATTTTTGTTGGGAATGTCTTAATAACAGTTACTCAACTTTTGGCAAAAGTAAAAGAGATTAAGTCAATTTTTTGAGTAGCACTTTTTCATTTTTTAACCCTGTTGTGTTATTTCGCTTGTTGTAAAATTCTTATTTCAGGGCAGAGAGGACATTTACCTTTTAAGGGCTCACCATTTTCAACTTTTGATGCTAAAAGCAAAACGTCTCTGGCAAGTTCTGCAAATAAATCAATAACATTTTTGTTAGCTCCCTTCATGTAGAACATGTCACAAGAACGTCGTATCTCATTCTCAATATTATACTTCCATGATGAATCATTTTTGGTTATTTGTTCTGCAAAATCACATTTGCCCATCAACAAGCCACCAATAGAAAGCCATTCCATGCGAATTCGTTCAGCCTCTTCAAATATATCGTTTTTACTTTTTTCTTGTTCTTGTTTTTTTCTTTCTTTTATGAACTCTTCAATTTTCAAGAGTTTTTCATAAATCTTAGGGTAACCTGTCTTCAAGTGCTCTTTTGCGTTATGGCAAAGATTGTTTGGTGTGTTGAAACTGGAAAAACAAAGAAGAATCAAGAATTCAGGAACTACACGTTTTGAGTGCTCTAAAGCTATATTATATTCTTGAGCGTTTTGATAAGTTCTAATGTATTCATACCATACATAATAATTACCTTCTTTTCGCACCAGTCCCCAATAAATGAGGTAATCTTTTAAGAGCCGCTCAAGTGTCTTTTTTGGAATTCCAAGCTTAAGTAGGTCGCTCCAACTTTTTTCTCCATCCTTAAGGGTCTCAATGACTAGTTTTATCCAATGTGAGATTGACACTTTCTTAGCCATTGTTATCATCTTCTTGACACCAAGATACTATATCAGGTGTCATCAATATAAAGATTTGCAGAGGTGAAACAAAGAGATGACTAAAGTGAAGAAGGAGCTTGTAAACCTAAACGTCAAAATACCTAAAAACATGGCTGAAGCCATACAGGGATTAATAAAAAATGAACTTTTCACAAACACCAGCGAATTTGTCAGAGAAGCAATCAGGAAACAAGTGCAAAACATAGAGACAAAAGAGGCTTAAGCTATGGATGAAGCAAAATTTGAGCCTACCATTCTAAGCGCTGTCTGCAAGTGTGGAGCAGTCTTCAGCGCAGTGGTTGACTTGCCAATCTACTGTGAGCTCTCAGACGACAAGGGCAACATCTACCACCTGAAAATCGCTGAGCATGTAATCGTGAAATGCCCATTATGCAACAGACTCCTGAATGTAGGCAATGGCAGTAAACGTGAAACTGGGCCACCTGAGAAGCACGAGAAAGGCATCTACGTTCAAGATTAAGCCACTGAAAAGGAAAAGGAAGTGTGCTATCCTCAATGACGTTGCAGGGCAATAAAAGCTTTGCTGAAGCAGTAAAGGAATACGACGATTTAGGATTAGTTAAGCGCTTACTGTGCCCTTTCTGTGGACAGGACAAACTTAGGCTAAGCCACGTTGACGACGTAGGCACGCCATTCTATAAGTGTGATAACTGTGGAAGATTCTGCTCAAATCCTAAGACTGCAGAGCGCAAACAGCTTGAGGAACAGCTTGCCCATGTAGGGAATAAAGTTTCAGATGAAGAGGAAGAAGAGGAGAAGCAAGCATTAAACCTCTATGTTCTCGCTAAAGCCATAATCTACGACATGCCAATAATCACAGACAAGCGCACCTACCTCATGCTAAGATTCAATGGCAAAAGCTGGGAAGACGACGCAGAAAGCTACATCCAAGAGAGACTGGTAAAAGCAGAGGGAGACGCCTACAAGCCATATCACTTGACAACACTCACGCAGATGATTCAGGGCTTAACGTTCGCAGAGTTCCAAGAGCCAGAGCCTAACCTGCTGTGCCTCGAGAATGGAGTCTTAGACGTTCACACGATGACGCTGAAGCCTCACAGCCCAGAATACCACTTCAGAAACATGATAAACGCAGAATACAAGCCAACAGCGAAAGCCACAGAATTCGAGCGCTGGCTTGAAGAGGTTCTACCAGACCCAGAGGCGAGAAAATGCATCCAAGAAATTTTTGGCTACTGCCTCTACAGAGACTACCCACTTCACTACCTATTCTTCCTTGTGGGCTCAGGAAGAAATGGAAGAAGCACCCTAATGCGCACACTACAGGACATCTTAGGCAAGAAACAATGCTCAAGTGTGCCTCTTGAGCTTCTACCAGAACGTTTCCAAGTAACTAACCTAATTGGCAAATTGGTAAACATAGTTTCAGAGCCACGCAGTAGAAAAGCATTGGACACGCCAATAATTAAGAAGCTCACAGGAGCAGACTTGATAGACGCAGAGATAAAGGGCAAGCAGAAAACCATAGCCTTCACAAACTACGCTAAGATTATCGTTTTAGCGAATGAGCTTCCACCAGTAAGAGACACGTCATATGGATGGTGGGAGCGAGTCATAGTCATAGAGTTTCCAGTAACCATTTCTGAAGAGAAACGTGTGCCCAACATAGAGGAGAAATGGCTAAGCAATCCTGAAGAACGCAGTGGAATACTCAACTGGGCATTAGAAGGGCTCAAGCGCCTATTCATAAACAGGTGCTTCACAAAAAGCGAATCCATGAAAAACCAGATAGAGCAGTATAAACGATGGAGCCAACCAGCAGAATACTTCCTTGAGAAATACTGCAGGTATGCACCTAACCTATGGATAACCAAAAAAGAGCTATACGAAGCCTACAAGCTCATATGCGAAGAAGAAGGCTTACAGGTGCTTTCAGAAGAAAACTTCGCAAAAGAAGTGAAGAAGAAGCCAAGAGTAAAGGTGGAGAGAAGAAGATTAGAAGGAAGAAGAGAACAAGTCTGGGTAGGTTTAACAATAAAAGAAGAACTTTATACGCAAACAGAAAATGAAGAGAACCTGCCTACTCAGAACAGAGACATTTGCTCATTTATGAAAGAGAATGACCAAACTGGTCAAGGTGGTCAAGGTGGTCAAGGTATTTCCTTACCACGTGAAATGTTAAAGCCTATGGAAAATCATGATGAAGAGAACGTAGAAGAAGATTTTAAGACAATAAGAAATCACCCTGACCACCCTGACCACCCTGACCACTTGGAGCATTCTCTGGGAGACTTGCTTAAGCAGTTTAGAGTCAAGTTTCCAGACTGTTTCAACAGCACTGAATTTTACTACTTCATGATTAGTGAGCATGGCTTATCCTCTGAGGATGCTGAGAGTCTGCTTAGGCGCTTGAAGGAGAGTGGAGAAGTGTTCTCTACGTATGAAGGAGTTTACAGGTGGAGTTAGAAATGGGAAACGAGGATTTCATGATTTTCCTTGAAGACTTCTGCAATTTCCTGAATGACTTGGAAGCCTCTATTGTCGAAATGAAACAGCAGATTGCTAAGCTTACGTCTGGAGAGCAAATGTGGACATGGAATCCTGAGGCTATTCGCTGGGAAAGGGCTGAGGGCGCTAATGGCGAATATGAGAAAAGCGTGGACTATAATAGCAGAGACTTCAAGGCTTTACTGAGGGACTTGTCTGCGCATGGTGGAAAGCTTACTCGTGAAGGCTTCTTTTACTGGCTTTACAGGAATGGCTTAACTGTAGGTAGAAAACGTAGGGTAAAAGACGCAGAAAACAAGTGTGTTACAAGGAGAATGGAGAATCCATGATTAAGTCTGCTCTGCTTTTTCTGCTCATTCTTTTTGCAGTCATACTTCACGAAACAGGTTTCTCTGAAAACTGTGGGTGTCTGTGAGGCTTGAGAAATTGAGAAATCTGAGAAATTGAGAAAAGGCTTCTCTGAAAAATATGGGTGTCTGTGAAAGTGGTGAAATGGTATATATATTAATTACAGTGTGGAAAGAGGCTTTTTTCTGGCTCTTTCAGTGTCTAAAACATGCTTATTTCATCTTATTATGGAAAGATGAAGTTAGAATGAGTTAGCCATGAATGCTTAACCTGACTTTAACATATTGCTATAAGTTAAAGTGAGATGGAAAAAGCACCTTATCTGCATGAAAACTTGGTAGAAAGCAAGGATTCAATATTAATTGAAAATAAATATATACGCAACTCGTACATATACGCAAAAAGACATATGAAACTGAAACGTTAACTTCAGAAATCCAAACCAATCAAGTGTAGCCTTTAGGTTTACGTAAGCATTTTTGGCTTTCTCAGGCAATAACCCCACTCAGTCTTAGCCACAAACTCATAACCATCACTGAGATATTTCGCAAGCTCTTCTTTTTCCACAGCATAAACAACATCAAACTCGTTTTCCCTAACCCAACTTTTCACTATGTGCACATACCTAAGCGTATTTTGAATGTTGCAGTGCCTCGCAAAACGCTGAGTCTCCACAATATCTTTAGTCTTGAAGTATTTCCAGCTAATCGCAAAATGTCTGAACGTGTGGAAATGAATTTTCAGAAAGTCAGAGTTTCCAGTTTCCTCAGCTAAAATTTGCCTATAACGCCATAAAGCGTTATTAAAGTATTTTACATTTTTAAATTTGAAAATTCTCTCAGCTTTTTTAGGAATCTTCATTAAAAGAGTTCTAAGCTCTTCGCTTATGGGATACTGCATTGTTCTATGCCCCTTAACTCCAGTTATTGTTATGGTTCTGTTTTGAAGGTTCACGTCTTTCCATGTTAAGCACCAAACCTCTGAAGCTGAAGCCCCAGTTTCCACAGCGATTAAAACGCAAGCTCTGAACTGAAGGTTTCTAATCCTATAAATTAACTGTTTAACCATTGAGGGAGTGGGAACATAAAGCTCTGTGTTATTGTAAGCTCTGAATTTTGGCTTCTGAACCTTCAACCCTAAGAACTCTGCATATTGCCTAATAGTTTCTAAAGCGCATTCTTTGCTTTTTTCACTCCAATTCTTAGCTAAGACTTGACTGAACATGTTTTCAATTGGATAGTTCAATTTTTTGAGGTATTTCAGCTTCCTTTGAACAGTGCTTTCTCTGTTGCCTTTTCTAAGCAACCATAAACCAAACTCGACAAGTTTAGCATCATTGAAAACTGCAATAGGTTCGATGTAAGTGCGGGGGGTGGGATTTGAACCCACGAACCCCTGCGGGATAGGCTCCTGAAGCCTACGCCTTTGACCAGGCTCGGCGACCCCCGCTTAAACGAAATTATTGGCGAATTATTGCATAAAAAGGTTTAAAGGTTAACGGTTTGAAGTGCAGAATGTCACACCATATTTTGTCTTAAAGGACAAGAAGGAAGTGCGCTGCACGAGTTTCGAAGAGATCTGGCATTATATGCTACGAGCCTGGGACCACTGCATTTTAAATTCATGACTCCTTCCTGCATGCGCTTGCTTAAAAAGCATAGCGATCAACGTTAACATGTTCTCTCGGCTGTCCTCAATAACTGTTCAAACTCGAAAAGTAAACAGCATACCTTTGTCCAAAGATAAATTTGAACCACTCAGCGGGACTGACGCATGTTTTGTTCGACGGCTGAGAAAACTGAACAATTACCATGCAAATTAGTACTTGAACTTTGCTTAACGCATGCTTCATGCATAACTTACTGCTGTATTGCTCTACAAAGCTGGAGCTCGGCTGTGTGCTAAATGTTAAATGATTTAGCAAAAACCTACTTTGCCTATGGTGATCCTGCTTTTCTTTTGGTAAGAGCAACATAGACAGTTGCACTTGCTATAACTAGGACGGCAACAACCACAGTTGTATTGACGTTTATCTGGAAGGAAGACGCGTGTGAAGACGCCGCTAAAGCGTAGATGACGCCGTTGCCGACAACGTAGATTGTGCCCCCAGCGAGCGCGGGAGAACCCGCGCTTCCGGCTGCATTAACAGGAGAGAAAACCCCAACGGGATAACGCCATATTTCGGATCCGCTTGTGGCGTTAAGACAGTAGAGGTTACCATCGTATGATCCGACCAAAACGCATCCGCCTGCAACCGAAGGAGCAGAATACACCTCTGCCTCAGTGGTGTAGTTCCAGATCTGGTTGCCTAAAGAAGCGTCAAGGCAGTAAATGAGGAAGTCTGAGGAGCCGACGTAAATCTTTCCATATGCAACAGCAGTGTCAGACACTTTGTTTCCCCAGTGGTAGTTATGAGATGGGCCGTTGTTGTTGTACTCGGTTGTGTAATTCCATACTTTGGCGCCGTCGGAAGCATTAAGGCAGTAAACATTACCATCACTGGAACCAAAATACACGGAGCCATCTGAGAACGTGGGAGAACCTAAGGCGCCATCAACCACTACGCTCCATATGACAGCGCCATTGGAAGCATTTAGGCAGAAGACGTTGCCGTCATCGTTGCTCACATAAACGTAGCCGCCAGTAACTGCAGGAGAAGAACTTGTGTCAGCGGCGCCTGTCGAAAAGTTCCAGAGTTTAAAACAGCTCTTAGCATCAAAACAGTAAACATCACCTCTTGATGATTCAACATAGACGAAGCCATCAACAACTGTTGGAGACAAGTCGAATAAATCATCAGTTACGAAAGTTGATACCTGCAACCCGTTAGAAACGTCAAGGCTATAAATAATGCCGTCCACGGAACCCACGTAGACTTGACCGTCAACAATTGCAGGAGCAGAATTCGTATAGCTTACAACTGGAAAACTCCATAACTTTGCGCCAGTAAATGCGTCAAAACAAGAAAGGTGATCAGCAGATTTCACGAAGACGAAGCTATCGGTTACTGTCGGAGAATTAGGAAAAGACACAGGTTCGGGCTCAAGCGTGCAATTCCACAATTGCTTTGGCAAAGCTGTCGGAACCGTTGTATTTGAGCACCCAGTGTGCGCGGCGTCGTGACGGTACATTGGCCAGCCGTCAGCACTTGAAGCGGCGCAAAGACACACTTGACGCGATAAAGCATAAAATATTCCTGTAAATATTAATGTGACAATTACCAAAACTACTAGCGAATGTTCATGGTTTTTCGTTCGAGTTCACGCTTGAAACAATATGTGCGCGGTCTGTTTAAGGCTTGTGTAAACTGCGCCATAATCTTTGAGCAATGTTACGGGAAAATCTCGCGCCCAGTAAGGCGGAATGCCGCGTACGAGAATTCTTTCCCTTTCAAATCCATCTTCTAAACCTATCATTGCGCATCAAAAAACCTGAAGAAGCCGCCGACATGACTGCATCTCTTGAATTGCTTGTTAAATCCAGTGAAACACCCTAACGTCAAAAATGTGGCATTGCAAAAGAATCGAGAACACAATGAACTATACATCTGTACACTTCGCTTCTAAGATGCGAGAACTGCGAAGCGGTCGCGGCTTGCGGCCAGCAAGTAAATTATACAGCCCGTCCCAATAAGTCCTTAAGGTTCAATGCTGCAAATGGTCTGCATCGTATCAGCCGCCAAAAACGGCAAGGTTTAAACATGAAGGTTGAGGGGGTAAAGGTTTAAGAGTTACAGCATTGCTTATGTGTTTGAAGGTGTATTCAAAATGCCGACGCATGGTTCACTCTCCAAAGCTGGAAAAGTGAGGTCGCAAACGCCCAAGGTTGAAGCTAAGCCAAAGCATAGTCCAAACCCCAAAGTCAGGTGTAAGAAAAACTACTTGAAACGTATGGTGTTACAGCGGAAGCCGGGGCAAAACTGGATTTAACCGAGCCAAGCCTTGCTGCGACTTGTGCACGTTAAAGTAGCCGCGACATGGTTTTCGCGAGCACGGGTTTTTCAATTGTTTATGACGCACAAGTGTTAAGTTTAGGCAATTTTGTTTTTTAGGCGAGAGCGTCTTTAGGTTTCGAAGCTGAAGGCTTCCTGCAACGCTTTTGAGCTTGGGAACTTTTTTCGCCGTTGCGCGTTTCCTTTATTAGTATAAACGTTCTTAGGTTGAAATGCATGTCAAATTTAACTGGTGGAGCGCGTGAAGTCGTAGAACGGCTGTTGCAACTCGACTCTCCGACGCCCGCAGATGTTGCGCGCGTCAAATGTGAAGTAGCGATGGCGCTTGCGTTGAAGCGTATTCCTTCGAACGCCGAAGTGATTCAAGTGTTAAAGCCGCGTGAGAGGTACAAGCTCGTGCCTCTTCTGCGCCGCAAGGCGTCAAGAATGATTTCAGGCGTAACAGTGGTGGCAGTCATGTCTAAGCCACAAGCGTGTCCTCAAGCAGAACCGTGCGCCTACTGTCCTGGCGGACCTGCTTTCGGCGTGCCCCAAAGCTACACTGGACATGAACCTGCCGCGTTACGTGGGCTCCAGTACGGTTTTGACCCGTACTTGCAGGTGACAAGCCGAATCGTGCAGCTTAAGGCAATCGGTCACCGCGTTGACAAGGTTGAGCTCGTAGTCATGGGTGGCACCTTTCCAGCCACTGAGCTATCCTATCAGGAGTGGTTTATCAAGCGTTGCCTCGACGCGTTGAACGGCGTCGACAATAACTCGCTAGAAGAAGCTAAACTTTACGCAGAACACAGTCGCATTCGAAACGTAGGCATAACTGTTGAAACGCGTCCAGACTGTGCACGGCCAGACCAAGTGGACGCATTGTTAAGCATGGGAGTTACACGCGTTGAACTCGGCGTTCAGAACCCTGACGACGACATTTATGCATTTGTGGGTCGAAGGCACACGGTTAAAGATGTGGAGGAAGCCACTCGAGTTTTGAAGGACGCCGGCTTAAAAGTGGCGTACCACCTGATGCCTGGGTTGCCAGGGTCAAACATCGACAAAGACTTGAAAGCATTTCAACAGGTTTTCACCGACCAGCGTTTCAAACCTGACATGCTGAAGATTTATCCATGCCTCGTAATCAAGGGCACACGGCTTTACGAGTGGTACGTTCAGGGCAAGTATAAGCCTTACTCGACGGAGGAGGCTGTCAACTTGATTGCGGAAGTGAAGAAGCATATTCCAAGATGGGTGCGCATAATGCGTGTCCAACGTGACATTCCAGCCGGCTTAATCGTAGCAGGTGTGAAGAACAGTAACCTGCGACAGCTTATACACCAGAGGCTCAGCGAAACCGGTAGCGCATGCAACTGCATTCGCTGCCGCGAAGTAGGACATCGCTGGCTCAAAAGCAATATTTGGCCAGACGAGGCGAACCTACATGTGAAGAGGGAAACATATGAAGCGTCAGGCGGCGAAGAAAACTTCCTCTCTGTCGAGGACACGGAAAGAAACATTCTCGTCGGATATTTACGGCTCAGAGTGCCCTCAGAAAAGGCGCATAGACATGAAATAACGGCAGCGCCATCAGCCATCGTGCGCGAACTCCACGTTTACGGTCCACTTGTCCCGGTTGGCAAACACGTGGCGAATGCGTGGCAGCATAAAGGCTACGGCACACTGCTTCTCGCCGAAGCTGAGAGACTCGCACGGGAAGAATACGGCTTGCGGAAGCTTCTAGTTATAAGCGCGCTTGGCACAAAAGAGTATTATATGCGTCACGGCTACAAACGCGACGGTGTGTATGTATCCAAGAGGCTGGAGGCTTAAACTTTGAGTGACCTTGAAAGTTCAGGCTACCGTGGCAACGCGTTAAACTTGCTTAGACAAGCGGGCTGCAGCGTCGGCGACATCATAAGTGTGACGAGCGCGGGAAGAACATATGAAGGGACCTTGCTCCCAACTGCTGAAACAGGCTTGCCCAGCCACATCGTGATAAAGCTTGCAAGCGGCTACAACGTCGGCATACACGTCACGCCTGACACACAGGTGAAAAAGCTTCGCGAAGGCATCAAACCTGCATTTGCCGTGCCGCCTCTTCCTGAGTCAGACACGCATCTCCCACGTGTCGCTGTCATAAGCACAGGCGGAACTATTGCCAGCCGTGTGGACTACCGAACCGGCGCCGTGCGCTCTGCACTTTCAGCAAGCGAGTTGTATGGTGTGGTCCCAGAGCTCAGCCGCATCGCTCAGGTTGAAACTCAAGTGCTCTTCAGCCTTTACAGCGAGAACATAACGCCCGCGCATTGGACAAGGCTTGCTGAAACCGTTGCGGAACACGTAGAAGGTGGAGTGAAAGGCGTCGTCATAGCTCACGGAACAGACACGATGGCATATACTGCTGCCGCCTTAAGTTTTGCGTTGCAAAACTTGCCTGTCCCCGTGGTTCTAGTAGGTGCCCAAAGGTCTTCAGACAGACCGAGCTCCGATGCGGCAACAAACCTTATAGGCGCCGTGAAGACTGCAGCGGAGGCGCCGTTCGCTGAAGTCGCCGTGGCAATGCACGAAACAGTTTCTGACACGACAGTTGCAATTCACAGGGGAACACGCGTCCGGAAATGTCACACAAGCCGAAGAGATGCGTTTAAACCTGTTAACGCTTCGCTCATAGCCCGCGTAAAAGGCGACGGCATAACAATGCTTACGGAAGACTACGAAAGGCGAAGTGCCTCGAAAAGGCTTCTGGTTAAACCAAAATTCGACGAGAATGTTGCACTTGTAAAGTTTCACCCAGGTTTCAACCCTGCGATAATCGACTGGTACGTTGAAAAAGGCTGTAGAGGCATGATTCTCGAAGGCACAGGACTAGGCCACGTCGGCGAAAAATGTATGAAACCGATTAGAAAGGCAGTCGAGCATAACGTGATTGTCGCTATGACTTCTCAATGCATTTGGGGACGAGTTAACATGAACGTGTACGACACTGGAAGAGACCTGATACGCCTCGGCGTCATACCGCTTCAAGACATGTTTCCCGAAACCGCCCTCGTAAAGATGATGTGGAGTCTTGGGCAAACAACCAGCCAGGAAAAAGCTGCGGCGCTACTTACACAATGTGTAGCCCGCGAGTTTTCAGCACGCACACTTCCACATGAAAGCCCAGAGGGAGGTCGAACAGGCTTTGACGTTTGACTACACACAGCTCGGGCTTAAAGTGGGACTTGAAATCCACCAGCAACTTAACACTTCAACAAAACTTTTCTGCGGCTGCAAGCCTGAACTCTCAAAAAAAGAACCAGAAACAGTTTTCTTGCGGCGACTTCGACCCACACAAAGCGAGCTTGGACAGGTAGACCCAGCAGCATACTTCGAGTTTCAGAAAGGTGTGGAACTCGTGTACGAAGCCGACTCAGAAACTTCATGCCTCGTAGAGATGGATGAGGAACCGCCGCATCCCATAAGCGTTGAGGCTGTTGAAGCGGTTTTAACTGCGGCGCTCATGATGAAAGCCAAACCCGTCGACGTCATCTACGTCATGCGGAAAACCGTGATTGACGGTTCAAACACGACGGGCTTCCAGCGCACATGTGTAATCGCGCTGGATGGAGAACTACGCGTAGGTACGAAAACAGTGCCCATACAGCATGCCAGCCTCGAGGAAGACGCCGCTAGAAAAACACGAACAGAACTTGAAGGGAAACGCGTGTACTATAGGATTGACAGGTTAGGCATACCCTTAATCGAAGTTGCCACCGCGCCTGTGATCCACTCGCCTGCTGAAGCCCAGGAAATTGCGCTTGCAATCGGACGAACCTTAAGAGCAACGGGCAAAGTGATGCGAGGATTGGGCACGATACGCCAAGACTTGAACATATCCATAGCCGAGGGCGCGTTAACCGAGATCAAAGGCGTTCAGGAGCTTGAGCTTATAGCTAAAGTGGTGGAGCTTGAAGTGCAACGACAACTAAACCTGCTAGCGATAACAGCTGAACTGAAAAAACGCGGCGTAAACACGGACATGATTAAACAAGAGTTCATCGACGTCGCTGAAATCTTCGCCGAAACCAAGTGCAGCGTTATTCAGAAAGCGCTTGAAAAAAGAAAATGCGTAAAAGCTGTGAAGCTTCCACGGTTCAACGGTTTACTGAAAAAAGAGCTTATACCCGACTATCGCTTCGGCTCCGAGTTGGCGGACAGAGCCAAATTCTGGGGCAGGGTAGGCGGAATCTTCCACACAGACGAATTGCCAGCCTACGGAATAACAATGGATGAAGTAGCAGCGTTGAAGAGAGCTGTAAACGCTGACGACATTGACGCGATAGTTTTCGTGGCTGACACCGTGGAAAACGCTGAAGACGCCTTACGCGCCGTGGTTGAAAGAGCAAAGGAAGCTTTGCTCGGCGTTCCTTCTGAAACACGCACGGCAAACGCTGACGGCACAACACGGTACATGAGACCGCGCCCGGGCGCGGCACGCATGTATCCTGAAACAGACATTCCGCCGCTGAGCATAACACGTGAAACTGTTGAAAGAATCCGAAAGGCTCTTCCCGAGCCGGTTGACGCGAAGCTTGAACGATTGAAGAAGCAGTATGCGTTGAACGATAAGCTTGCAAAACAACTTGTCGACTCAGACCAAGCTAAGCTTTTCGAGGAAATCGTGGCTGAAACAGGCGTTTCAGCCACTAACGTAGCAGCTTTTCTTACGGAAACGCTCAAGTCGCTTAAACGTGATGGTGTCGAAACACACAAAGTCACCGAGACACAGACCGTTGAAATCTTCAAGCAAGTAGGCGCAGGGAGGTTAGCTAAGGAGGCAGTGGCAGACGTTTTTGTGTGGCTTTCTAAACATAACACTGGGACCGTTCAAGCCGCGGTTGAGCAGTTGGGGCTTGAAATGCTTTCTCGTGAAAAGCTTGAAGCGAGAGTCACCTCGTTGATGAGTCAAAACAGGCAAATGCTTGAAAACGCCGGCAAGAACGCTTTTGGAACGCTTATGAACTTAGTGATGCGTGAAGTCCGCGGTAAAGCTGACCCCGAAGTTGTTGCAGAGATCATAAGGGAAAAGCTTCGGAAGCATTCGGACATAGCCTCCGATGACAGTGTTTAAGCGTGATGTACCTGCAGTCTGCATACAGCCTGTGCAGTCGATGCTCAGTAAAGGTGGCAGGCTACAAAATGGTTCGGTTTAACTTCGTGGGGTTCAGGTTCCTTTAACGTGCACACTTCCATTGCGTATTTGCATCGCGGATGAAACCTGCAGCCTTTAGGTGGGTTCGCTGGACTCGGCGGGTCTCCTTTGAGCAGGATCCGCCTGCGTCTAGTTGTTGGGTCAGGTATAGGTATCGCTGAGAAAAGAGCCTGCGTGTATGGGTGAAGCGGGTTCTCGAACAAGGCTTTAGAATCAGCATTTTCAACTAGCTTTCCAAGATACATCACACCCACCGTGTCGCATAATGCTTCGATAACTGCAAGGTCATGACTTATGAACATGTAAGTCAAGCCCATTGTTTGCTGGAGCTCTTTAAAAAGCTGAAGAAGTGATGCTCTGACGGAAACATCCACGGCAGAAGTTGGTTCGTCGAGCACTATGAATTTTGGATGCGTAATAAGCGCCCGTGCAACGGCGATCCGCTGCCTCTGCCCACCGCTGAACTCATGCGGGTACCTGTACAGATGCTCGCTGGATAAGCCAACGCTTTCAAGCATTTCGAGGACGCGTTTCTCCACTTCTTGTCCACGACATATTTTGTGGACGATAAGCGGTTCTGCCACCAAGTCTTTCACAAGCATCCGTGGGTTAAGCGAAGTTGAAGGATTTTGGTAGACGATTTGCATGTTTCGCCTTAAAGCCTTAAGCCTGCCACCCTTCGCGTCGGTTATGTTGTTCTGCGTCATAACGCACTGCGACGGCGCGTCTGGAAGTTCACCTTTAGCGTCGAAGAAGATTTTGCCGCCGTTGGGCTTCAGCAATCTTATTATAGTCTTGCCGATTGTGGTTTTTCCACAGCCTGACTCCCCTACAAGCCCGTAGGTTTCTCCCGTGCGTATCTTGAGGCTGACGCCGTCAACAGCTTTCACTTCCCTGCGAGTGCGTGTGACAATCCCGCCTCTAATCGGAAAGTACTTACGCAAGTTCTCTGTGACCACGATGTTACCCGTTTGTCTCACTCTCCTGCCGTATGAAGATAGCATGCAACTTGATGTTCCGGTGACACTTCAACAAGGTTCGGCGGCTCAAGTTTGCATTTTTCCATGGCGAACGGGCATCGTGGATGAAATCGGCATCCTGACGGCGGGTTGACGAGACTAGGCACTGTGCCAGGAAGAGGCTTGAATGGGGACCCTGGGCGCGGAATGGATTCAAGCAGCGCTTGTGTGTACGGGTGAAGGGGTTTCTTGAAGATTTCAACAACAGGCGCAACCTCCACGACGCTTCCAGCGTACATTACGGCAACACGTTCACTTATCTCAGCGATGACGCCCATGTCATGCGTTATATAAATCACTGATGAGCCAAACGCTTTTTTAAGACGCAGAATCAAGTCGAGTATCTGTGCTTGCACGGTCACGTCAAGGTTCGTGGTCGGCTCGTCAGCCAAAAGAAGCACTGGTGAACATGCAAGTGCAATTGCGATGACTATGCGCTGTTGCATTCCACCGCTGAGTTCATGAGGGTAGGCGTCTACAACCCTTTCAGGGTCAGGGATTTCCATCGTTCGCAGCAAGCTTAGGATTTCTTCGCGTACAACTCGTCGAAGAAGTTTCTGCTGGGAAAACCGTTTAAACACAGGAAGCCTGTAACGGAGGCTTGACCTGTTGGTAAGTGCTTTCGGCTTAAGGGCTTCAACTTTCTGCATCATTTCAGCGCGTCTATGAGCCAGTATTGCCTCTGCAACTTGCTCCTCAACGCGGTAAAGGGGATCTAACGCTGCATTAGGCTCTTGGAAAATCATTGAGATTTCTTTTCCCCTAATCTTAAGTAGGGCAGCCTCTTTCAACGCAAGAATATCAACGACTTCGCCAGCGCCGCGTCTAAAGTATATGTTTCCTCCTTCGACCTTTCCAGGCGTAGGTGTTAGGGCAATGATTGTCAAAGCTGTAACGGATTTGCCGCTTCCTGTTTCGCCTACGACGCCTAGCGTTTCGCCCTTCCGAAGAGAGAGTTTCGCTTTTTCGACCGCCTTGACGATGCCCTCGTAAGTGTAGAACCTCACTGTTAAGTCTTCCACTTTAAGCTGCTCGTTTTCTAAAAGCGTTTCCTCCAAGTCTTCTTTCATCTCCTTCGGATCATCGGGTCAAGTATGTCCCTGAAGGCGTCGCCAAGCAGGTTCCATCCAAGCACGAAAAGGAATAGGAAGATGCCAGGGATTACGTAAGCAAACCAGTAGGCAAAGGGGTTTCCAGGTGCGCCCGTGATGTAGTTTCTTGAGAGCGAAATAAGCTGGCCCCAGTCAGCGTAGCCCTCTGGTGCTCCAAGCCCGAGGAAGCTAAGCGCGGCCGCCGTTAAGACAACTGAGCCTATGTCAAGCGAAGCCATGATAACCAATGGAAAAATCGTATTGGGAAATACGTGTTTAACCATTACTCGTAGGTCTGAGCAGCCTATGGCTTTAGCGGCTTCCACAAAGTCTTCAGCAGTCACACGTAGGAACTCGCCGCGGACAAGCCGAGCATACGAGGGCCACCATACTAGTATCAGCGCTACTGTGATGCTGTTAAGACCTGGACCGAAAGCAACAACAAAGGCCATGGCTAGAATAAGCCCTGGAAACGCTAGGACTATGTCTGTTACTCTCATCAGAACCTCGCCGAACACTCCTTTGTAGTAGCCAGCCAAACCGCCCACGATTATGCCTATCAAGGCGCTTATGGCAACCACGAGCACACCAATTTGGTATGCTGCGCGTGTGCCCCAGATCATCCCGTAGTAAAGGTCGTACTGGCCTTCCGTCGTGCCGAAGAGGTTAACCGGATTCGGCGGCTTAGGCGTTGGTGAATAGCCGTACCTCGGAATCATGTAAGGGTTCCTGTTCGGTTGCGGCGGCGCCAAAACAGGCGCGAGTAACGCCACAAGCGTGAAGAAAACGACTATTGCAAGCCCTACGATTGACAGTGGGCTGCTCTTCATCCGTTTCAGGATAAAGCGTAGTTCCTTCATCCTTGGACTCTGCTTATCCCAAAACTTAATGTTCACCACGGTATGCGTCACCCGAGTCTAATCCTTGGATCGATGTAGGCGTACAACAAGTCCACGATTAAATTAGCGATGACGAAGATTATTCCTGCAAGCAACGCGAAACCAAGAACGGCTGGGACATCTAGCTGTGTAGCTGCTCTAGCGGCGAAGTAGCCTACGCCTTTGAATTCAAAAATGGTTTCAGTTATCACTACGCCTGAGAGCATCCCAGCCGTTAACAGCCCTGAAAGAGTGACCACAGGGATTAAAGCGTTCTTCGTTGCATGCTTGTTGATAACGGTTTTTTCATCAAGCCCCCGTGCTCGTGCAGCAGTAATGTACGTTTTCCCCAGCTGTTCAAGCATGCTTGAGCGCATGACACGCATTATCAACGCCATGTTTATTATCGTAAGAGTAGCCACTGGAAGGACAAGGTGCGAAAGCGCGTCAAGCAAGACTGCGCCGTTAAGGTTTAAAACCGCGTCCACCGTGTAGAAGCCTGTATACACTTTGAAGCTCCCGCTTCTGACCAAGACTTCAGCCCATGGGCTAAGCCTTCCCGGCGAAAACATGCCCAATCCACCATAGAAGAATGCAAGCAACATTATGCCTAGCCAGAAAGACGGCAACGACCAGCCTACCACGGCTAAAGCACGAGTTGCATGATCAACGAACGTGTCCTTCTTCACGGCTGAAAGCTTCCCAAGATATATGCCTAAGAAAATTGTGATCGGTGCAGCGAAGATTGCAAGCTCGGCGGTTGCGGGGAACCTTGAAAGCAGAGTCTCCAAAACTGGTTGATGTATCGACTGTGACCAGCCCAAGTTTCCTTGAAGGACTTGGGTGATCCAGCTGACGTACTGAATGTAGAAAGGCTGGTCAAGCCCGTACTTGCTGATTATCTCGTTCACAAAACGGATTTGGCGCGGGTCCCTGATGTAGAGTGCAGCTCGTTCCACAGGGCTGAAAAGCTGGGTTACTGCGAAGACGAGCAACGTCACACCTATGAGTGTGGGGACAATCAACAGGAGCCGTTTGGCCAGGTACTCTCTGAGACCGCGGTCCATCTTTAAGCCTTTTTCCCGAGTTTAAACCTTCCAGTATACCCCTTCACAAATTAGCTAAAAAAAAGAGTTGATGGAATATAAGTGTTGCTAGTATCCTTTTGAGAGGTCGTAGAAGTATATTCCTGGATATATTGGGTTGTAGTACCAACCTTGAACCCAGTCGCGCTCCCAATGGCGCGCCAAGGGCTGGTCAAGTACTACGCTTGGCACGTCTTCGTAGTATATGCTTTGAAGCTGATAGTATATTGTCTGCCTCTTCGCCGGGTCTGTTTCCGATATGCCTTCCTCAATGAGTTTGTCTACTTCCGTGTTGTTGTAGCCCTGTGCTGAAGCGTAGGCGCCGTTTGAGTGCATGTACGGGTGCACGAAATTGTGCGGGTCAGGGAAGTCAGCTTGCCATCCGATTATGAACAGGGGCAGTTTGCTTCCGACTAAGGCTTTAAGGTATGTTGGCCATTCGACGGCTCTGACGTTTATGTGGAACTTCGGGTTGAGGCTTTCAACATTCGCTTTGATTATTTCCGCAGCGGTCTTGCGTGGAACGTTTCCAGTGTTGTAGAGCACATCGAAGGTGAAGCCTGTCTCCCAAACTGTGCCGTTCATGGCTTTCTTGAAATATTCTTCAGCTAAGGTCATGTTGAAGGTGTACATCGGCTGGTCTGGATTGAAGTATGGCAGTCCTTCAGGGATCGGTCCTGGAATGTGCTTTGCTTCGCCGAGCATGGCGTCTTTGATGTACGTGTCCCAGTCGAAGGCGTAAGCGAAGGCTTTTCTCAAGTTTATGTCTGCAAAGAAGTCTGTGGGCACACCGTTTCCATCAAGCTTTCCACTGCCGATGTATTCACTTGTCGAGTCGATCGAGAAAGTGAACAGCAGATTGTCTAGCTGTAGAGTGGGCAGATTCTTGACGACGCGAATTCCCTCCAACCCTTCAACTTCGCTTGCGTACTGGCGTGGAACGTAGGCTATGTCTGCGTCACCCTGCTGGAACATGAGTTTCCTTGTAGCCCATTCGTCGACCATTTTTATGACTGCGCCCTTAATCTTTGCGGGACCAGCCCAGTAGTCGTCGAAGCGAACTAGCGATACTTCTTTACCGTGCTCCCAGCTTTGAAGCATAAATGGTCCTGAGCCGCAGTCAGTTTCTTGAAGTTCTGGTTCCTGTGGGTTATGGTATTTCTCGAAAACTTGGACCCAGTTGTCCTTGTTTCCAGGCCATGCACCTTTTTGGATGGCTGTTTCCTTGTCAACGATGCTTGCCCATGTCTGGCTCCAGATCTGCAGGAAAGTCGTCAGTGGATATGGCTTCGCAAGCTTGAAGACTACGTTGTTTCCGTCGACTTGTACGGCGTTGTCGATCATTTGTCCAACTTGTGCCGCCTCTGTTGGGTCGGTTAGGTTTCCAAGCTCAGAAAGTGATTCGACGCCCAGTAGCGGCTCAAAGATCATCCAGACGGGGCCACCATCCCTGTCCTGGATCATAGCACGTTCGAAGGAGTATTCAACGTCTTCGGGTGTTATTGTTCCGCCGCTGTGTGTCTTTATACCCTGTCTTATTGGGAAGATTATCGTTTTTCCGCCGTCCTTTACAAGACCGTTGTCGACCGAAGGTACTTGGCTGGCGATTTTGGGAATGAAATCGTCGACTTTCACACGGTTGAAGAATATCAGCGTGTCATAAATGTTGAAGATGACCTCTCCGCTGGCAGTGTCATATGCCCATGCTGGGTCAAGCGTTTCAGGTTCGCCTATTGTTGCCTCGATAATTGTGTCAGGATTCTTAACGGGCTTGGCAGAGGCTGAGGGGGATGGAGATTCAGAAGGTGCGGGACCAGGTCGTGTTGCAACGTAAACGCCTGCTGCGATGGCTGCAACCAAAATCACAACGATGACAGCTACTGCAATTTTGCCTATTGCTCTCTTATTTTTCATAGACATCAGACAGCATATTCTGTTTTGAACGTTTAAAAGATTTTCCATAGCTTTAAATTTGAATGTGCGCTAACCACGGAGCTGGCGATGTCGCGGCGAGAATATGGGGCACCTATTATTTGGCGTGGCAGGGCGCTTTGTGTCGATGATGCTTCGCGACAAACTTTCAAACGTGTGTCTTTATGTATTAATCTGAGACGTCTCTATAATTGATGAGATGTGCGACAGAGTGAAGGGACATGGGAAAACCAGCTGAACAGGCAAAAGGATTCTGCTGTATGAATTGATTTATAAATGCTCTGCATGCATATATCTTTTGATGATTTAAGATGCCGTTGTGGTTGGAGCAGGCTGTGGACTGCGCCTTGCAAAGAGCGGTTGGGCCAAGTGATGGAGATGGATAGTGAGGAAAGCTTTGCTTTGCGCGTTAGAATTGGCGATTGCGAGATTGAGCTCAGAGGTGCACGTGCGGATGTGCTTTCAGTCGTTGAGAATCTCTCCACAATAATTGCGAACATCGAGAAAGCTTTTGAAAGCGTTAGACCCAAGACTGTAGCAACGTTAACGGTTAAGGCTGAACCCGCTAAAGCTTCATCTGAGACTGCTATGCAGAAGTATCCACATGTATCTGCAGCGCAAACTTGCGAGGAAGCGGTTTTGAAACTTCTGGAAACGGACTGGGGTAAGTGGCGCCCTAGAACGATGGAGGAGCTTAAGGAAGCAATGAAAGCGAACGACTTGAAGTTTTCAGGACGCGTTTTGGCGACCACGCTCGGTGAGCTTGTTCAAAAAGGAATGGTTAGAAGATGGAACACTAACGCGGGCTTCGTGTATATTCTTGCAGAAGGCAGAAGCTCGAGCGGAAGAGGTGAAATACCGTGAAACATGTCAAAGCTCGAATTAGGACACCGTTTGGAGAAATAGAAATCGAGGGGGAAACACCGCAGGAGATTTTCAGCATTTTGGAAACATTTCCTGAAGACTTCATGGTAAGACTCTCCACTCTCGTTTCAAGTCGGCTTGTACCTTCAGGCTCGCAGTTGAAGGGCATCGTTGAAACCACAACTGAAGGGCCAGTGATTGTCACAAGGGAAAACCTGACGCACTACGAGGCTGTCGGCTTAATACTTTACGCTTCAGAAGAAAGGAAGAATACAGCAGCGCAAATCGCCAAGCTTCTGGAGTCAAGCGGCATCAAAAGCATGGTTCCAGCACGTCTGAACGAAATGACGAAGCGAGGACACGTGTTCAAGCCTGACCCAAACAAGCCCGAGTTCAAATTGACAGTTCAAGGGGAAAAATGGATCGAAGACGAAGTTCTCCCCAAGATCAGGAGCAAAACGACTTGACTGCGAAACATGCAGAGATCACATTGCACGTAAAGTACAACGGTCTTGAAGAAACTTTCACTGGCTCAGCTGAGGACGTCTGGCTTATGCTTAACAAGTTCCTCGATAAATTGGTCCCCACATTTGAACTCGCAAACAAACTACTTTTGAACGTTGAATTGCAGAAGCTTGTGGACGACTGTGCAGGCTTGATCGCCTTCTCCAAGGAAGGACCAAACATACTTGCGCCGAGAAACAGAATCACAGACAACGAAACACTCCTGCTTTGGCTTCTTGCAGCCTACGTTGCACACGAGCTTGGAATGACCGAAACCGACGGTCTGTCAAAGGAAGAACTTCAGGCAAAGCTTGGAAAAAGCGGAAAAATCACAAGCACACGCCTCAGCGAACTCATAAAAGCCGGTACAGTGCGCAGGACAACTAACGAAAAATTCGCGATCACCACGCTAGGCATCATACAGATGCAAAAGGAAGCACTCGAAAGGATCAGATCAAAAATTGCCGCGCAAACGAGCACGCCATAACAGCAACGAATATGGACTCCCATGTTCGAGAAAAGGCGAGGGATGGAAAATCCAAAAGATATAGCATTAATGCATTCACACACAGTTTTCAAAGTTAGAAAGGGCGGTGGGTCACTGAGGTTCGACGCCCAGACTCCGCGAAGACCCCTGACCCCTACGCTCGTATCCGCAACCCCTTGAGCGCTAAACGTCCAAGCTTAGGTTGCTCTCTCCCGAGCCTAGCCAGGTTCGCCTGGTAAACGCTGAAGACAGCTTCCCTACGGAAGCTGCTCAGCGACCGCCAGCTCCAAGGGACGGATATTCATTGTTTCGGAAATAAGGGTCTTAACGGCCTTTGACGCCTCAGCCCCAGCTGTTAGCCCGTCATATAGGGGGTTTACGGTTCAGGGGACCCCTATCCCCCCGCCTGAGACCCACCGCTGAGGATAAACAGACGCACTTCAGCAGTATAAAACTTTACCTAAAAGAGTCCCAAGCGCGAACGACTCCCAGTCTTAAGGCACTGCTTGCCTATTGTTTATGCATTCTTCCACTCAGCCGTTTTCAACACAGCACCGTCTTTGAGGCTTCGTGCAGCGTCTTCCAACTTAGCAGCGGCACACGCAGGGTTTTGAAGGCTGTCGGCAACTATCCTAACGAAAGCGCTGCCTACTATGACGCCGTCGGCTCCAGCCTGTATCATCTGTGTAACTTGCCTTTTCTTTGAAACGCCGAAGCCTACTGCGAGAGGAATACGCGTAGAGCAGAAGCGTTTAACTCTACGGATTAGCCTGAGTGTTGTTTCAGATACGCTGTCCTTCTCGCCTGTCACGCCGTAATGCGAGACCAAATAGAGAAAACCCGACGAGGCGTTTACAATTTGCGTGAGTCGCCTGTCAGAGGTTGAGGGCGCTGCTAGAAACACCGTGTCAACCTCATTGGCGGTGGCTACAGCCCTGTACTCGTTTGCCTCCTCAATTGGGAGGTCTGGGACGACAACGCCGTCCACGCCGCGTTCTCGAGCAAATTTGAAGAAACGGCTGAGACCAATGCGGAAAACAGGGTTGAAATACGTCAGGATTACTATTGGAACCGCGTGTTTGCATCTGAGTTGTTGGGCGATTTCCAGAACTCGAATGGGTGTTGTACCTGCAGTTAACGCGCGAACGTTTGCTGCTTGGATCGTAGGACCATCGGCTATCGGGTCGGAAAATGGTATTCCAAGCTCGATTATGTCTACGCCTCCCTTTATCAGCGCCTCCGCAAGCTTCGGCGTATATTCGGGCGAAGGGTCTCCTCCTGTAAGATAACCAATGAGCGTGCCTTCGCCCCGTGCTTTGGCGTTCTCAAACATTTTAGTGATGCGGCTCATAAAGGTCACCTGATGAAAACGGTTCCATTCGTGAAGTGGCGGATACTTTCAGCTTCAGGTATTCTGCAACTGTTTCAACATCTTTGTCTCCGCGTCCTGAAAGCGTGATTACTATTGACTCGCTGCGTTTCATTTGCCCAGCTAGGTTCATTCCGAAGGCAAGTGCATGCGCGGGTTCGAGCGCAGGGATTATGCCCTCTTCCTTTGACAGCATGCAGAATGCTTCTACAGCTTCGTCGTCGGTTGCTGTAGCATACTTTGCGCGGTTCAGAGTTTTCAGGAAGGAATGTTCAGGTCCAACGCCGGGATAATCCAGCCCTGCGGAGATGCTGTGTGTATTCTGTATCTGTCCATCCGCGTCTTGAAGAACGTAGCTGAGCATTCCGTGGAAGACGCCTTCAGCGCCTGCCGTAAGTGATGCGGCATGTTTCTGTGACGCTACACCCTGTCCCGCGGCTTCGACGCCGTAAAGCGCAACGTTTGCGTCATCTTCGAAGGGGAAAAACGAGCCTATGGCGTTGCTGCCTCCGCCGACGCAGGCCACGATGGCTTCTGGAAGTCTTCCTTCACGTTGAAGATGTTGCGCACGGATTTCCCTGCCGATTACACTCTGGAAGTCCCGAACAATCATTGGATACGGATGCGGTCCGACTACTGAACCTATAAGATAGTAGGTTGATTCGAGATTGGTGACCCAATCGCGCAATGCCTCGTTTATGGCGTCTTTAAGCGTTTTGGAGCCGGAAGAAACAGGTTTCACAGAGGCATTCAACAATTCCATCCTGAAAACATTCAGTCTTTGACGTTTGATGTCGTCTACTCCCATGTATACTTCGGCCTTTAATCCTATGGCAGCGCATGCCATCGCTGTGGCAACACCATGTTGTCCTGCGCCTGTTTCAGCGATCACGCGCTTCTTGCCCATTCGCTTCGCAAGCAAAGCCTGCCCCAAAGTGTTGTTGATTTTGTGTGCGCCTCCGTGTGCAAGGTCTTCGCGTTTCAAGTATATCTTTGCACCACCAGCTTTCTTGGTTAAGTTTTCAGCGTAGTATAGTGGAGTTGGTCTTCCCGCATAGGTTGAAAGGTAACTGTTAAGCTTTTCAGCGAAACCCTCGTCCTTTCTCGCTTCTTCATACGCCTGCTCAAGCTCATACAACGCTGCCATCAAGGTTTCTGGAACGTATCGCCCGCCATACTTTCCATATTTCCCGTTGACTGGAAAATCCGTAAACCGGTTCAAAGGATCACGCCTCCACGCATATTGGCAAGTTCCTGCACTTTGGCATATACGTTTTCCGCATTCATTATGCTTGAACCCACAAGAGCCGCATCTGCGCCGCTTTCTATGACATAGCGTAAATCGGCAACTGTGCTGATTCCGCTTTCACTTATCACAGGTCTTCCTAGGCATCGGTGTCTTGCGAGAATTCGTCTTGTAACGTTTAAGTCCACACGTAAAGTTGCGAGGTCCCTGTTATTGATGCCGACCATGTCAGCGTCGGTGGCTAAGGCAGCTTTGAACTCGCGCTCGTCGTGCGCCTCAAGGAGAACTTCAAGGTTGAGCGCGTGAGCCGTGGTTACCATGTCTTTCACGGCGAGTTCACTATACCCTCTGTCGAACAACCCCTGGATCAAAAGCACAGCGTCTGCGCCTAAACGATGCGCAGCCTCAAGCTGTACCTGGCTTACGATGAAGTCTTTCATCAAGACCGGAGCCTTCACAGCGCTCCGTGCAGCTGCCAAGTTCGAAAGTGAACCTCCGAAGCCAGTAGCCATCGTAATTACTGAAAGACCAACAGCGCCGCCACGAACCATCTCCATCGCCATGGATGAAGCCTCAACGTATCTGCGTATTACGCCTATGGAAGGCGAAGCAGGCTTGATCTCGGCGATTACTGGAACCAACGCGCACTCAAGAATCGCTTTCTTCAGGCTATAACTCTCGTGGCTTACGGCGTTTTTAACGTTGTAGTAGCCTTTTTTAACGGCGTCAATAGCCTTCTTTGCAAAAACATCAAGATGGTCAGTCAATTTCTTTTTCAAACTCCTCGATCCTTGACAGGTTTCCGCCTGAGGCTTTCACAAGTGCTTTCAGCTTATCAAAAGCTTTGCCACTTGCTAAAGACTCTTTTGCAGTTTCCATCGCATCTGTGAAGTCCTCAGCTTTTCCACTGAGAAATATCGCTGCGGCACTGTTAACGAGCACAACTTCGGTTTTTGCGTCCGTGCAACCGCGTTTTCCATACAGAATTTCGAAAAGCAACCGAGCATTGTGGTCAGAGTCCCCACCTGCAACGTCATCTGGTAAAGCTCGTTTGACGCCGAAATCCTCTGGTCGCATGATTGAAGTAGACACTTTACCACCGTGAACATGCGCAACTACTGTTTGCCCGATAGTTGAGACCTCGTCGAGGCCGCCTATACCATGAACAACCATGGCTTCACGGCAACCCAACCGGCTTAATGCCTGCGCCAACGTAAATACAAGTTTCTCATCGCACACGCCTAGAAGTTGAATTTCAGCGCATGCAGGGTTTGAGAGGGGACCAAGAAGGTTGAATACTGTTCTTATGCCTATTTCACGCCTCGGCGTTAACGCGTGTTTCATCGATGGGTGAAAACATGGAGCAAACATGAAGCCTATGCCTACTTGTTCAATCATTTTCTGAACGTTTTCCGGTGTCATATTAAGGTTTAAACCCAAACGCTCAAGGACGTCTGCACTTCCACAACGGCTTGTTACTGACCTGTTGCCGTGTTTGGCTACGGCTACGCCGGCGCCTGCAACTATAAAGGCGGCTGCAGTGCTTATGTTGAAGGTTTTGATTCGGTCGCCGCCTGTGCCGCAGGTGTCCACTATCGGTGTTGATATTGAGGGCTTTATGGTGAAAGCATGTCGGCGCATTTCGAACGCTAGTCCAGCAATCTCTTCAGCAGTTTCACCCTTCATGTGTAATGCTGTAAGAAAAGCAGCGATTTGCGCGGGTGTCGCTGTTCCAGACGCGATTTCTCGCATTACTTCAGAAGCTTCCTGACTTGAAAGGTTTAGTCCTGAGGCGGCTTTCCGTATTCCCTCACAAATCATTTGTAAAAGTTACCCCCTAAGAAGTTTTTCAGGATATTTTTGCCCTCCCCGCAGAGGATCGACTCCGGATGAAATTGTACGCCCTCAATGGGATGGGCTATGTGGCGGATGCCCATCACTTCGCCAGTATCCAGCGATTCGGCAGTTACCGTTAAACATGATGGCAGAGACTCTTTTTCGCCGATTAGCGAATGGTAACGCGTTGCTTCAAAGGGGTTAGCCACGCCCTTGAATACACCTTTACCATCATGCTTGATCAGGCTGGTTTTTCCGTGCATCAATCGTTTCGCACGTGTAATCTTGCCGCCGAAGACATGTATTATTCCCTGATGACCTAAACATACGCCTAGCGTGGGAACGGTGACGCTAACTTGCCTTAGGATTTCGGCACATACGCCGAAGTATCGTGTGTCCTCGGGTGTACCTGGACCAGGAGAGATTATGATTCTGCCCGGCTTAAGCGCCAACGCGTGCTCAAGAGTTAGTTTGTCGTTTCTGAAAACGGCAGCCTCATGTCCTAATGCACCCACGTACTGCGCAAGGTTGTAGACGAAGGAGTCGTAGTTGTCTATGATAAGCACTTTCATCGTAGACGCCCCCTGGAACTTGCTAAGGCGTTCAACAACGCTTTGGCTTTATGTTCAGTTTCAAACCATTCTTTTTCGGGTTTAGAATCCGCGACTATGCCTGCACCTGCTTGAACGTGCGCTCTCTCGCCGTCCGCGTAAAGCGTTCTAATCGTGATGGCAAAGTCAGCGTTGCCGTTGTAGGAAAAGTAGCCTACTGCACCTGCGTACGGTCCACGCCTGGCGGGCTCCAATTCCTCGATTATTTCCATGGCTCTGACCTTCGGCGCGCCGGAAACCGTGCCTGCGGGAAACATTGCTCTGAAGACGTTGAAACAGTTCAGCCCGATGCGAAGCTTGCCTGTAACCTTAGAAACTATGTGTTGCACATGACTGAAACTGTGCACTTTCATGAATTCTGGAACTTTGACTGAGCCATACTCCGCCACCTTGCCAACATCGTTCCTTGCCAAGTCAACAAGCATGACGTGTTCAGCCCTTTCTTTCGAGTCCACTAGCAGATGCCTTGCCAATTTCTGGTCTGTGAACGCGTCACCTGTGCACGGACATGTTCCCGCAATCGGGTATGTCTCAACATTGCCAGATTCAACTCTGACAAGCATTTCTGGGCTGGCCCCGATTATCCTGCGGTCATCAAACTTCAGATAGTACATGTACGGTGACGGGTTAATGCGTCGAAGGCGCCTGTAGAATTCACTTAGGCACCCATCGACACGAAAGTCGTAACGTTTCGAAAGGACAACCTGAAAAACGTCGCCAGAAGCAATGTACTCTTTAGCACGACAAACAGCATGTTCAAACGAGTCCTTCGAAATGTTGACTTTCGGCTCTGTGCTTGAGAAAACCTCTGAAATAGACAAAGGTGTGGAAAGCTGCGTTTGAAGCTCTGGAAAACGGTCTCTGACAGTGTAATAGTAGTATGCTTGTGCATGAACATGGTCGAAAACAATGCCGTCATCAAAAATTCCGAACTCGACCTCTGGAAAAGCAAGGTCATCGACAGCTGAGCTTGGAAGCCTTTCCCAATACCTGACAGCATCGTATGCAACATATCCCACGGCGCCGCCTGAAAGCCGGAAGGCGTTGTTTAACACAGCGGTATTCATCACAGCGCTCTCGACGAGACTAAGTGGGTCAATGACCTTTTCGTCGTAGATTTTACATGAGTCGTTGTCCCTAACTATGACATGATTTCCCTTTGCACGTAGCGTAAACGCGGGGCTGAAACCTATGAAAGAGTATCGCGCGAGTTTTCTCGGGCCCTCTAGAGATTCGAGAAGGTAAACACAGTCGTGGTTCGCTTGAAGCCTTTCAAAAATTTCTAAAGGCGCCTGCTTAGAACGAATTCGCTTATACTTTATTGTGACCTTTCGCTGGGCGGTTTCTGAAGTCTGTCGCTCTAAGCCAAACGCTATACCCCATTTGTAAGCGCACCTTTACGCTTACAAACATCCCTGAATGTATTATTTAAGGCTTTTCAGCACAAAAATGTACATGCAACCGGTTTAGCCAAGAGTTACGCACTCGCCCACCCATGATAAATAAGGCTCATAACCAGCAACTATGGGAAGAGCGATGATTTCAGGAATCGCGTAGCTGTGTAAAGCTTTCACCTCGCGTGCGATTTCACCGAAAAGCACCTTTCTTGACTTCATAATCGCCAAAAACTCTTCAGCGTTATCCAGATTTCCAGACCACCAAAAAAGCGAAGAAACAGGTCCAAGAACGTTTGCGCAAGCAATAAGCCTCTTCTGCAACAAAACGTTCGCCACGCGTTCAGCTTCCTCGCGACTTGAAAACGTAGCCAAGACAACAATGTAATCGCCCGACAAAGAAACAATCCTCGATCAAAAAGAATGGAAACTACGTTAAAATCTTTGCGCCACAAGCATATGGTTTCATCCCTACTCTTTTATGCTAATGCTGAAAAACCATGTTTGAAACTCCGATAAACAGCGCGCCTCAGCTTGTCTGCGTTTATGATACATAAACGGGAAACATAAAGACGCCTCGGAAACCTCTAAGTACATGAAAGACACTTACACATTGACAAGCTTCAGGTCGATTAACATGAAAACCATAGGCGTTACCACAACAGGCGGCGACGCGCCAGGTATGAATGCTGCGATACGCGCGGTAACCCGCATTGCGCATTCTGCGGGACTTGAAGTTATCGGCTTCGAAAGAGGCTGGGAAGGCTTGCTTACAGATACGTTTAAGCGTTTAACGCCCCGCTCAGTGGGGGGAATAATTCAGCTTGGCGGAACGATTCTTCGCACAGTTAGATGCCCAGAGTTCAAGTCTGATTCTGGTCTTGATAAAGCGGCTGAAACGTTAGCGGCACACGGCATTGAAGGACTTGTTGTCATAGGCGGCGACGGGTCGTTCAAAGGCGCGCTTGAACTTAGTGAAAGAACTGCTTGTTTGATAGTTGGTATTCCCGCAACCATAGACAACGATGTCTATGGAACCGATGAAACCGTGGGCTTTGACACAGCAGTCAACACGGCAGTCTCAGAGATCGATAAAATCAGAGACACTGCCATATCGCATGAGCGACTTTTCGTCGTTGAAGTTATGGGTCGAAAAAGAGGCTTTTTAGCCTTGAACGTTGGAATCGCTGTTGGTGCTGAAGTCATCCTCATTCCTGAGAAGGAGTATACGCTCAGCCACGTCGTAGAAGTCATTCGGGAAAACTCACGCAAGGGCAAAAGGTCAGGGATAATCGTTGCAGCTGAAGGAGTAGGCGACACTGCAAAGGTCGCGAGGGAAATTGAGGAGTTGACCAAGGCAGAAGTGAGGCTTTCGATCGTCGGCTACGCGCAACGCGGAGGCAGCCCCACAGCACGAAGCAGGCTTCTTGCAAACCTTTTTGCCGAAAAGGCGATTGAGCTACTTTGCTGCGGCCGCGGAAACTGCATTGTGGGACTTCAGTCTGGACAAGTAACAAGCGTAAGCCTTAAAGAGACATGCGGGAAATCGAAGCCCATAGACTTAGACCTGCTGAAGCTGGCAGAGACACTTGCAACATAGAAGCATACGCGGTTCAGCATGCACTGCAACAAGTCAAAGAAGCGACTGATAGATTTTAAGAGTTTCTTCGGCAACCTTACGCCACGTAAAGTATTCGAGCACACGCTTTCGACCGTTTTCTCCCCAGTTCCTGGCTTTCTCAGGGTTTCGCAATGTCTCTTTTATGCCCCATGCGATATCCGATGGGTCTTCGCCATTTATATGAATCCCGTTCTGGTCTGGACCTGAAGTTATGACTTGCTCCTTAAAGCCTACCACGCCGCGTGCGCCGACGACGACGGGTTTTTCCATGGACATGGCTTCAAGGCTGACTATACCGAAGGGTTCGTAGACTGACGGGAAAACGCATACGTCTGCAGCAGCATAATGCAGTATGCGCTCGTTTTCTGAGACGAAGTCGAACCTGTAAACCACGTTGTTTCGGATTCCAAGTCTCTCAGCAGTTTCCATGATATCTGCCTGCTGTTCTCCCTTCCCGAGTATGACGAGCTTCGTATTAGGGTACTCCTTCAAAACTGAAGGCATTGCTTGAAGCAAGTTTGTGACGCCTTTAACCCATGAAAGTCTTCCTATGAAGAGCAACATGTTCCAGTCCTTTGGAATCCCATATTTCTGTCGAATTGCAGCTACAGCCTCGGGGTCACAGCGTTTTATGCTGTACTTTTCAGGGTCAACACCGTTCCAGACGACGCTGATTTTCGATTGTGGCCACCCGTGTCTGACTAAGTCCTGCTGCATGGCGTAGCTGACAGTTATTATTCTGTCCGCACCTTGAGCCATGGCATTCTCGAGGTGCCCGACGACCTCTGAACCTTGTCCGCCAGCCCTGCCCCATTCAGTGCTGTGCACATGAAAGACTGCAGGCATCTTCAGCTCATTCTTTATGACAAGCCCCGAGATGCTGCTTAACCAGTCGTGAACGCAGATCACGTCGAAGTTGTATTTCTCCTTCTTTATTAGTCCATTAACGAATTTTGTCGCACTAAGTATGTTGTAGATGAAGATGTCGTTGAAAAATTTAATGTTTGTACCCCACTTTTTTAAGTCGTCGATAACAAAGAAGGGGAAAACATTGCTTGCATCAGCAATTAGAGGCCGATGAACTTCTACGCCCTTAAGAATTTCGCGTGTCTTAAGGCTTCCATCGTTAAGTGTAAAGACGGAAACATCATGGCCTATGTCTACAAACTCCTGCGTGATGTACTCTGCGTATGTTCCAAGACCACCGACGAGTTTCGGCGGATACTCCCAAACGAAGAAGCCGATTCGCATTTTATCGCCCACCCTCACTGCCAGACAGATGTTGCAGATTCGTATTTATGCATTCTCTGTTTCCGTAGACACGGCGTCAGCAAAAGATATAAAAACGTAGGCTAAAGGAAATGTGTCTGACGATTTGAGAAGAATGACGCAGCAGAGCATTTCTTACACGATCGAAACTGAAGTGCCAGACGCCTACGCGAGCACGCTTCTGGATTTCATTCACACGCAGTATTTGCTTTTGCAGAAACGAAGGTTTAGTAGCATTGAGAAAAAAACCGTCGAAGAACGTTTAGAGCTTTCATATACTGTTCTCGACAGCGAAGGAAGAGACGCTGTCAGGGTTAACGTGACAGCGATGAAGCCTATACGGGTCACGCTAACGCCGATTAGCTCGAGCGCAGGAACCGCGTTAATCGAAGAAGCAAAACAGGACATAGCCATTGCAGTAAGAATGTTCGAGGAGAAAACGCGGAAGACAACCCTATACTTTGCATGGCGCGAAGGCGAAAATATTGTCCCGGAAGAGTTCCAGAAACAGGAAAAACCACTCAACCGAATGCTGTTGGAAACGCAGATACTGTTGTTCATAGTTTTCATAACTATAGGCATGGTTCTCTTCCTCGTGATAGGCTGGCTTGCACCGCTTGTCCTGATCGCTGCGCAGTTCGTGATCGTTCTGTTTTCCAGCAAGATAATCGCGAGGTCAGTGGAGTGGACGATTACTGAGAAGAACCCGTTAATACACATCCTTCAGTATCACATACCTCTGGCGCTTACTGAACAGTTCATGTCAACGTATTCCAAGGATAAGATTCTATCAGTCAAACGGGAGATCTACAACGAGGTTATAAGGAAAAAAGGCGAGGTCAGCTGTTCAGAAGCAGGCAAAATCTTGGAGAAGCACGGCATCATATGCCAACCAGAAAACCTTATAGTCAAAAAAATTAACGTTTACGAGCTGGTTAAACGTGTAGCCGACAGGTTCGGTTACCCCGTTCCAAAGATCGTCGTTTCAAACAATACGGTTCCAAACGCAGCGGCTTCAGGACCAAGCCCGAAGCATGGCGTCGTCTTGATAACAACAGGGCTTTTTGTCCAGTTAAATGAGGAAGAAGTGCTCAGCGTGCTGGGACACGAGTTTGGGCATCTCAAAGGGCGTGACCCGCTAATCCTTTTCGGGTTAACGGCTGGGGAATTTCTATTCAGATTCTATGTGCTTTTCCCGCTTTTTCCAGTACTTTTCGTTTCCTTCCTATTCTTTCTGTATTACTGGGCAATCATGACTGTAATCTTTTTTGTGGCAAAATTCTTCGAAGCACGAGCCGACCTTATCTCGGCCATTGTAATTGGTCAACCGGAGACGCTCGCACGCGCTCTCGAGAAAATAGGGTTTCAGAAGCTCCTTTACGAGCGCACATCTTCCTATCGCACGCAGGAATGGATAGGATTTGACCCGCATCCACCCATATACTTCCGTATCCAAAGGCTCAGAAACATAAAGGACGCGTCTGAAATAAAGTACCCGCTTATTCAATCGATTAAAGACGTTGTAGCAGGATTTGTACAAACAGTTGTGTGAATCATAAAGCTGAAGAAGCGGAAAACCTACATTGTGCTGCGACGGCAAAAAACACGCCATGCTTCATGCAGGAATACATGTTCCAGACAAAAAGAAAATAAAGAATAATAACCGAATAAACGCTTATTCTTGGAGCAGAGGAAAACCGTTTGGCCAAGTTAATCTACGTTGTGATCGACGGAATGGGCGACTTGCCCATTGACGAGTTGGGCGGCAAAACGCCTCTCGAAGTGGCGCGTACCCCGAACATGGATTTTTTGGCCAGCGCTGGAAAAACAGGGTTAATGTACTCTGTAAGAAAGGGCATCGCACCTGAAAGTGATGTGGCGGTTATTTCGCTTTTGGGCTACGACCCTTTCAGTCATAGTACAGGAAGAGGAGCCATCGAGGCAGTTGGTGCCGGAATAGAGCTGGCTGACGGTGACTTGGCGTTGCGATGCAACTTTGCGACGCTCGGTGAGGGAAGACGAATTCTCGACCGCAGGGTTGCGCGTACGTTGACGACCGAGGAGGCGGAAGCGTTAAGCCACGCGGCTAACGAAGGCGTAACGCTTGAATCGCATCCTGCCACGTTTGAGTTCAGGAACACTATTGGCCACAGGGCAGTTTTGGTTATAAGAAGCAAGAGCCATAAACTTTCGAGTAACATTAGTAACAGTGACCCCGCCTATGATGTTGTCAACGGCATCGGTGTTGCGAAAAAAGAGTTCGAAATGCTGCTTCAACGATGCATGCCTCTTGACGACACAGAAGAGGCGCGGGTCTCAGCGGATTTGGTTAATGAATTTATTGACAAAACACATTTGTTGTGGGAGAACCATAAGGTTAACCGAAAACGTGCGGCCTCGGGAAAGCTTAAGGCAAATGTCGTTTTAACCCGTGACGCATCACATTTGCTTCCAAGGTTCCACGACATCAATGAAAGGTTCAACGTTAGATTTGCCGCCTTGACGGACATGCATGCCGAACGCGGAATCGCGCGCCTTGTAGGTATGCATGCATCTGTGGTTCCGCCGCCGTCAGGCGACCTCAAAAGTGACTGCGTAGTTCGGGTTAAGCAGCTTCTTGAGCTTCTTCCAATGTATGACTGCTTCTACATTCACCTTAAAGGCCCAGACGAGCCTGGCCATGACGGAAACTGCCACCGCAAAGCAGAGTTAATTTCGATCATAGATCAGTATTTCTTCGGCAACTTGCTTAAGGAGATAAACCTTAGAGAGCATGTTTTCTGCGTTACTTCTGACCATGCAACTCCATGCAGTTTGAAGATTCACAGCGACACGCCAGTACCCGTGCTGGTTTCAGGCGGCTCAATCGCTGACGACGGTATATGTAAATTCTGCGAGCGCACGTGCCAGCATGGAAGCCTCGGCGTGATCGAAAATGGCTACGAGCTTATGCCTATGCTTGTTCGGCTGCTTAAAAAAGAGAATAGGTGCGTCTAATAGCTTCAGGTTTAGCCGAAGAACACTTTGGCGATCTCGTAAAGTTCAGGGTCCACAGTTTTCCGTTTTCCAACGATTTCGCCGAGCGGAACAGGCACCATTTTGTTCCCTCTGAGCGCCGTCAAGCAGTCAAAAAGCCCTTGATGCACGTAATCGATGGCGGCTGTACCGAAGCGGGTGGCAAGGTTTCGGTCGAAGGCTGTGGGCGTCCCGCCGCGTTGAATGTGTCCCAAGACGACGACGCGTGTTTCAACGTTCATGCATTTCTCGATTTCCCTACCAAGGAAGTAGCCTACCCCGCCGAGACGCACGTGTCCGTACTCGTCGATGCCGCTTCCGTAAACTATTTCTCTCCCCCCTTTTGGGTAAGCACCTTCAGCGACGACTACAAGGCTAAAATTTCTGCCACGTTTTTGACGACGTCTAATGTACTCGCAAACTTCTTCGACAACGAAGGGTTTTTCTGGAATCAGAATGACGTCAGCACCACCTGCAAGTCCAGCTTCAAGCGCAATCCAGCCTGTGTAGCGCCCCATTACCTCAAGGATTATAACCCTTTGGTGAGCCTCAGCAGTAGAGTGAAGCCTGTCAAGTGCTTCCGTTGCCGTTGTAACCGCCGTGTTGAAACCAAACGTGTAGTCTGTTCCGTAAAGATCATTGTCTATCGTTTTTGGTATACCAACGCATTTAATGCCGTAGCTGCCCATCTTATGGGCAACGGTCAATGTGTCGTCGCCGCCTATAACAATCAGCGCCTCTGCACCAGCGCGTCGTGCGTTTTCGACGACTCTTGCTGGGCCATCATCATACTTGAACGGGTTTGTGCGTGAAAACCCGAGAATTGAGCCGCCGCGAGTAAGGATTCCAGCAACGGATTCAAGGTTAAGTTCACAATAGTTTCCCCCGAGTAGGCCGCGCCAACCATCTCTGAAGCCTATGAACTCGTCGCTGTACTGTTTAATACCCTTGCGCACTATGGCTCGGATGGCAGCGTTGGTTCCTGGCGCGTCGCCTCCACCGCTTAGTATGCCGACTTTCAAGACTTGTCACTTCTCTGCTTTTCCGGCACTGCCGAAAAGGCGCATTTTGCTTTTCGCAACTTCCTTCATAGCCTCTCTAGCTGGTCCAAGTATCTTTCTCGGGTCAAACTCTTTAGGCGTGTTCGTTAAAACCTCGCGTATTGTTGCAGTAAACGCAAGACGCAGGTCCGTGTCAATATTGATTTTTGCTATGCCCAACGCGATTGCCTTCTTTATCTCATCTTCAGGGATACCCATCGCACCTTCAAGCGCTGCGCCGTATCTGGTTGCCTTTTCAATCAGCCAGCGCGGAACGCTAGAAGCCCCGTGAAGCACAAGCGGGATACTTATCCGTTCACTGATAAGCTTAAGCCGCTCAATGTCAAGCTTCGCCTCGGCCTTAAACTTGTAGGCGCCATGCGATGTCCCTATGGCAATGGCTAAAGCGTCCACGCCTGTGGCTTCAACAAACTTCACAGCAGAGTCGGGATCCGTCAGAATGGCTGCTTTTTCTTCGACAGTCCGCTCTTCGACGCCTGCGAGTCTCCCAAGCTCAGCTTCCACAGAAACGCCTTTTGGGCGCGCAGCTTCAACAACGCGCCGCGTTAATGCAACGTTATCCTCAAACTTCAGGAAGGAACCGTCGATCATCACAGAGGTAAACCCTGCCTCGATGCACTTCAACGCTGTTTCAAAGTCTTCTCCGTGATCCAAATGAAGCGTAACTGGAACGTCGGAAAGCTCTGCAGCCGTCCTACCAAGTGCGGCAATAAACTGCAAACCAGCATACTTGATCGCACTCGGCGTGACTGCCACAATCACCGGCGACCGCTCTTCCACAGCAGCTGAAACAACAGCGGTCAAACTCTCCAAGTTTTGAACATTGAATGCGCCGACGGCATAACCGCGATTTCGTGCAGGAACCAAAACGTCCTTATTCGTTACGAGCATACCTCAATCAACCCTTCAACCGTCACCTAAAGATGGACAACGTAGATCACAGCGTCGTCGACTATTTATTTTTATAGATCGAACTGCATCTGCAGAAACGACGGCTCCTCTGATTTTCCACGCAAAACGCCCCCGCAGAGGAAGCGCAGGTTTTTACGTTATACACACATAAGAAGATACGCTTGAGTAGGATCGAGCCTAGTGGAAAAAGCAGAAAACTCCCTTTAGTGAGAGGAGTAGCTCACTGTGCGTGCTGCTTAATAATGTCAGAGACCAAATACATAGTATGCCTAGTACCCTTTATGTCTACTCCGACGGCGGTGCACGAGGGAACCCTGGACCCGCTGCCGCCGCCTTCATGGTATTGTCAGAAGACGGCAGCATACTAATGGTCTGCTCAAAGTTCCTGGGATTTCGCACTAACAACCAAGCAGAGTATGAGGCGCTCATCGATGCCCTGGAACATGTGCTGACGCTTAAGCCTTCTACCGTTAACTGTTACTTAGACAGCGAACTTGCAGTAAAACAGTTAACGGGCGAGTATGCAGTGAGGAAATCTGAATTGAAGAGGTTGTGGGAAAAAGTACAAGCTTTAAGACAGCGTTTTAAGTCGGTGAACTTCAAGCATGTTCCAAGAGACAACCCATATATTCAACGAGTCGACAGCTTAGTGAACGAAACCTTGGATAAGCAACAGTGATGCCTTCTTTCTGCGGTCCTGTTGCATTTTCGCTCGTAAATTTAATTACACCGTCAGGTGTTCTATACACGTACGGTTGAAATGCATGAATAACATGTTTGCCGTTGAACTGAAAGATGTTTCGAAACGATTCGGTGACATCGTAGCGGTTGACAACCTTAACTTATCGTTGAAGAAAAGCGAAATTTTCGGTTTACTTGGACCCAACGGTTCTGGAAAATCCACAACTCTGAAAATGCTTATCGGACTAATTAAGCCAGATAGAGGCGTTGTCCGCGTGCTAGGAATGGATGTGGTAAAGTATCCGCTTGAAGTAAAGAAGTCTGTTGGCTACGCTCCCGAATCGCCGCGTCTCTACGAATTTCTGACAGGCGCCGAATACTTGGACTTCGTAGGCGACGTTTACGATGTCCCACTGTCTGAAAAACGAAGCCGCATAAACGATTACCTAAAAGCCTTTCAGCTTGAAGGCAGAGAAGGCGACATGATAAGCAGCTACTCGGAGGGAATGAAACGTAAAATTGCCTTAATCTCAGCCTTTCTGCACAGGCCCAAGCTTCTCATTCTGGATGAACCGTTGAACGGACTTGACCCCCGCGCAGCACGCATCGTTAAGGATTTTTTGCAGGAGCTCAAGTCCCAAGGTGTCACGACGGTGATGTCGACCCACGTGCTTGAAATTGCGCAGGCTCTTTGCGACCGCATAGGCATAATGTACAATGGCCGGTTGCTGGCGCTCGGAACAGTTGACGAGCTCAGAGAGGCGGCAAGCCTCCCAGACTCAGGGTTGGAGGATGTTTTCCTTAAACTAACGGGCACAAGCGACATAAAAGCCGTTGTTGAGGAGCTTCTCAGATGAATTGGAAGCGCGTTCGCCACCTTGTTAATGTAGACCGAAAATCAGGAAGGCTTATCAGAGGACAGAAACTTTCGCGGTACGCGGAAAACCGGTTGCTTACGTATTTGATCTACAGCATCGCTATAGCCCTTGGGCTAGTAGTCGGCATCGTTGCCGGACTCATTTACATGCAGCTCGGAAATGTTGATGTGAAACTGCAAGCTTCAACATATTTCGGGCTGGAGAACTTGCTCGTATCGCTTCCAACAATAGTTCTATTGTACAGTCTAGTGTTCACAACGTTTCAGCAGATCCAACGCAGCGGTGTATCTGCCTCTTCGCAGCCGCCGTACTGGCTGCCCATTACTTGGGAGGAGCATACGCTCGCCTCGATCCTTGCAAACCTCTTCGGTTTTCCGCTTGCGTCGCTATTCTTCATTACGTGCGCGGTGTTAACGGTTTCAATCTTCATATGTCAAGGGGTGCTTGCCTTAGCCACCGTGGTTGCTGTCTGGGCGGCTGCATTCATGGCCAGTGCTCTTTCCGAAAGTCTTCGTGTGCTCCAAGTTAGGTTCGTCGGCGCCGTTTACAAGTCCACGGGTCGCGCCGCAGTCTGGGTGCGCTTCGTCGGATCAGTTCTCTTCTTCTTACTCTTTTACACTGCATATTTCTACGTGACACAGGGCTCCGCAGCTTTAGCCTTCGTACAGACGTTGGCTTCGACTCAGAATATGCTGTGGTTCGTACCCTTCATGTGGCTTGGTATAGCCCTCTACTGGGTTACGCGAAATGCGCTATTGCTAACTTTGACGTTTGCGGGTCTTTCTCTCTTGTTTATTGTAGGCTTGTTCCGTTTGGCCGTTTGGTTTAACCGAAACTTCGGACTGTACGAGCCGCCGGCTATAACCGTGTCGCGTGCAGGCTACGCGCCGAAGGCCGGCTGGCTTGAACGTTTGGGCTTCTCAAAGCCTGAAGCCGCGCTTTTCCGCAAGGACTTCAGGGCTTTCACGCGCCGTCGTGAACTGATGGCTGTTTTCATTCTTCCAGTGGTCATTCTCATTGCACCTTTAATGCAGTCGCTCAATGTGTCAGCCGAGCAAATGCCCTACGATTCCACGCTCTACCTCTCAGCCTTGGTGTTCCTCATGCCCCCTTCAGTTATGGCTATAAGCCTAGGCAACTTCATGACGGGAGAAGAGGGACAAGCCGTATGGCGCATTTATGCTTCACCGCTTACGGCCAGAAGCTTCGTAAAAAGCAAATACCTCTTCATCCTTTTCTTCTCTTTTATCGTGTCAATCATCACTGGAGCCATAGGTTATGTGCTTCTTCACCCTTCACTCAAGGCCACTTTGACTTTCAGCGTAACGGCGATCTACCTTACGGTTGCCTTAGGCGCCACGTCTCTATCATACGGAATCAAAGGTGCGGACTTCACCGAGGCGCCACGAGCACGCATGATCCGGCAATCATGGGCGCTGGTTAACTTAGCCGTTTGTCTCCTTGCGGCAATCGCGATTATGGCACCCTTTTTCCCTTACATGGTTACTCAAGTAATGAACATCTCACTCGGGCAGCTTGCACAACTCTGGCTTGGCATGCTGGTCAGCGCCGTTATTTCGCTGGTAATAACTGTACTGTTCCTTAAGATTTCGCTGAAAAACGCGGAAGAACTTCTTTCCAAAGCAGAAATCTAGCGAGGCTTTCAACGCTAGCATTAAACAAACTGCAACAAACGTGCAAAAGTCATGAACACGCCAATCACGAGCTACAACGCATGATGCAGTGGAATTGTTCAGAATCTTGTGAGCTCTAATTCAACGTGTCTTAAGAACATGTCGTACATCCGCCTAGAAGAAGGCTTGGGACAACCAACCTGCACGGTAAAGTCACGCGGGTCTACACGTTTTCCCTACAATCAACCAGCTTGCAGAGCTGTCTGTACGCTGCATCTCGGCCTAAGTCGTAGGCCTTAAGGTTTTGTTCAACGGTTTTCGCTGGAACAGCGCGGGCTATGCTTGCCTTAAGGATGTTTGCCTCTAAAGGAAAAGCTTTAAGCGTGGAGAGACATCCGAGAAAAACAGCGTTTTCGGCGTTGATGTTTCCTGCGTCCTTTGCAAGGTTTAAAGCGTCAATTATTGCGATGTTCCGTGTCCATTTTCTCAGCCTCCCGATTACGTCGTCCAACGTGATGTATTTTGCATTTTTGTCTGCAATTAAGTGTGCAGTTTCTGCAGGCGGATGCATTATGCGACTGTTCATGAGCACTATACCGTTCTCTTTTAGGTATTCAATATAGCGAACAGCTTCCACGGCTTCAAGTGCCATGAGGACATCGGCTTCGCCGTATGGGATCAACGGGGAGAAAACGGATTCGCCTATGCGCATGTGTACTGAAACTGTACCGCTTCGCTGCGATAAACCATACATCTCGCCTGTTACCGCATTTAAGCCGCTTCTAGCGCAAGCATCACCGATCACGCTTGTTAGGAGGACAAGTCCTTGTCCGCCAACTCCACACATGAAAAGGTTAAAGCTCATGCTTTCACCTGTTTTATCGATGAAAGTGGACAGAGGCTCGAACACACACCGCAGCCATCGCAAAGCTCCGGCGAAATCCGCGGTTGCCTGTCCTCATCCAACTCGTAGGCTGGGCAGTAAAACGTCCGCAGACAAGTGTATAGCCTCTTGCAGGCCGCTTTGTCAACGGAATACGGTGTTATCGGAAATCCTTTGCGTCGTTTGTTACGGTCCGCGTAAAGTGCGCACTCTCTCCTGGAAACGACGACGGCGAGACCATTAAACTCTAAGGCTTTCCTGAAGATTTCCACATTGTTCTTTACGTCGTAAGCATCTACCACTTCAACGAATTCAACCCCAATCGCGCGGCAAACGGCTTCGATCGACACTTTCTTCCCCAGTTTTCCTCCTGCAGTCTGCTCCGTTGAAGGGTTCGACTGCTGTCCCGTCATAGCCGTTACGGAGTTGTCCAACACGATGAGCGTAAACTTGTTGCCGTTATGCACCGCGTTGACGATTCCTGGAATCGCGGCATGGAAGAATGTTGAGTCGCCGACGACGGCGACTGGGCGCTCCATGATGGCGTGAGCCAAACCGTTGGCTATTCCCACGGATGCGCCCATACAGAGCGAGCTGTCAGCGTGTGATATTGGCGGAAAAACCCACATAGAGTAGCAACCTATGTCTGTGGCGAAGTAGTGTCTCATGCCCTTGGACGCTTGAATCTTAAGCGCTTGATTCAAGGCGACAAACGTGGCCCTATGCGGGCAGCCCGCGCAGAACGTTGGATACCTGTCTGGCAAGCCCATCTTAAGCTTTTGCGCGGTATGCAGCCTTTCAGAGAACGTTGCATAGGGTAACTTCAAAGTTGAAGCCAAGCCTTCAGCTACAATGTCGGGGTTAAACTCCCATGCTTCAGAGAATGTATTTGAGAGTTTCCCATAAACTTCTAGCTTGGGATTCACTTCCTTGGCGAGTACGCAAACTTCTTTTTCGATAAAGGGGGAAAGTTCCTCGACAACGATTACCCTTCGCAGTGTTTTCAGGAAAAGACCCAAAAGACGCTTTGGAATAGGATAGGTAGTTCCAAGCTTCAAGACCTTAACTTTCGACTCGAGACCAAGCATCCGCAGGGCTTCAAGCACGTACAGATATGCAACTGAAGCGGTCACTATACCAGTTTCAGTGTCTGCCTCTATTAACGTATTGAACTCGGATTTTTCAAATGATTCGGCGATTCGATGCGCCCGTTCAAGCATTTTAAGCTTCTTCTCACGCGCAACAGCGCCTAGCGTAATGTACTGTTCGTTAAGGCTACTCCAGCTGACACGTTCGTATGGTGTGCGTTTAATGTCTTCGAGTTGTACTATGCCGCTTTGGTGGTTTACACGTGTGACTGTCCGAAGAATCACAGGGATCCTGTAAGCTTCAGAAATCTCGAAGGCTTTCTTGACCATGTCCTTGGCTTCCTGCGGCGAGGATGGTTCAAGCATTGGAATGTAGGCGGCCGGCGCGTAGAATCGACCATCTTGTTCAGTCTGTGATGAATGTGCATGTGGGTCGTCAGCAACAACTATTACTAAGCCACCGCGTACACCTGTGTAGCCTAGTACCAAAAGTGTGTCTGAGGCTACGTTAAGCCCAACACTTTTCATCGCTGTTAAGCTGCGTAGTCCAGCAAACGCGGCGCCTGCGCATACTTCCAAAGCAACCTTCTCGTTTGCTGAGATCTCCATGTGATAGTCAAAATAGTCTGCGGCGTCAGAGAATGTGTCAAGTACCTCGGATGTGGGTGCGCCGGGATAGAAAGCGGCCACTTTAACGTCGGCTTCTATGGCGCCTCGGACTATTGCCTCGTTGCACAGCATAAAAACAGAACGCTTTTCGTTTGAAACAACATCGGCTAGTACCATAAGACTACGTTAATGCAATGGTGTTATAAGGTTTAAGCAAAAAAGCTGGGTTATTGATTACTGTTTTCCATGTTTCAGAGACAACATTACACATATGACTGCCTCGTCTGAGAGGCGTGCAAAACTTTAATAGTTCATTAAGCAGATGAAGTTGTGGAGTCAAGACTTATGGAAGAAAAAACGATAAGGTCAGTTTCGCCTGTGCCTTTGGCCCTTATGAGCGGCGCAGTTTCAGGCGTTATCGCCTTCGTGATGGCTGTACTCATGAGCCTGTTCTGGTTGCCGTACGCTGCAATCACCTTGCGAAACCTTCCTGGAACTGGCTGGTTGTTCATCTTCGGCTCTTTCATGATTATCATAATGCCTATAGTAGCCTTTGTCTTAGGCTTCATAGAAGGCTTGATAGTTGCGGTTGTATACAATTTTCTGGCGCCGCGGATAGGCGGGATAAAAGTTCGTGTTGAAGCGGCAAATCCGCCTCAGTCTTAAGTAACGGCAACACAGCTTTTTTTCTTGTTTTTTGAAGCGCGCGCGCAAAAATACTTGCAGTTGCTGTTTTCTGCCGTAGACACATTACTTGGAATTTTCGGCTATGATGCTAACAGGATACAAGACCTACTGCTACGCCGAGAAAAATACTTAGCGTTCAGTTGAATAATAAACCTTCAGCACCTTTCCAAAACACATCAGCATTCTTTCATCAAACACTTCAGCCTCATTGAATCTTGAAGTTTCGTTTTCAAGTGTATCATAAACCAATTAGCCAGAAGCTTTAAGCAAAAATGGAAGAAAAGAAAAAATGCTAAAACAGTAAACTGTATGCGCGAATGTAGGCGTGTCAGAAGTGAAAGGCAGCAAACAAGGACTAATTCATTATTCATGGAACCGGCGACTGTTTCCAAAGCACGTAGTAAAAACGGGAGCCTTGGGAACAGGAAAGGTTTACAGTGAGTTTGTGCGAGAAGCGCCGCCGGTAGGACTCGGACCTACGACCGACTGGTTAACAGCCAGCCGCTCTACCTAGCTGAGCTACGGCGGCACACCAGAGCATTAATGCAGAGTTCCACAAAAGTATTTAAGGTTAGCCATTTAAAACGAGCGGTTGCTCTATTTGCCTTACTTTGCGTTTGGCGATTCCTGCAAAGCCTCTATAGAATTCTCGCAAGAAACGCCCGTACCATTTGTCTCTGAACGATAAATCCAGCAGGTCATCCACCCAGCGGAAATCATGCTCTACGCATTGAAACAGCAGTTGCTTATGCAAGTCGGTTAATTCCGCGCGCTTGAACCAGTCTCTCTGCTTTAGTCGGCCCAAAGGAACAAAAAATAAGGGCACAATCAAGCTTCGAACATTCTTAAGATCATCCATCAGCTCTATTGTTCTGATGATGTCGTCCTCTGTTTCTTCCGGGAGCCCTACGATTAATGTGCATGCTGGAACCAGCCTGTTGTCATGCATAAGCTCCATACCGGTTTTAACAACTTCTGGCCACTTTTCCGCCTTGAACGGGTGCGCTTTGGCGGGCATGATCTTTTTAGCTAGTTCCCGGGAACCTGTTTCAATGCCTATTTCCGCGCCCCACCATGCCTGCTTTTGCAGTATGATTTCAGAGAGTTTTGCGAAAAGCTTCGGGTTTGAAGCCACCGCAGCCAGGGAACAGTGGCTCCAGCTTATTCCGCCGTTATTGCTTTTCACTACGAACTCGTGAAGTTTTATAAGCTTCTCCTCGTTTGGCTTCGTGTTTCTTGAGCCATACAGCATTACGTCTTCCGCGTGAAGACAGCATCCACCTACTTTTCCAGACGTAACGTTAAGTGTTATTTCCCGCTTTATCTTCTCAAGTGGATACCAACGCAGAGGCCTCAAAGTTACATTGCAGAATTCGCAGCCCCTGCAGCAGCCCCTGCCAATCTCGACTAAACCATTGATTGAAGGATTAACTATGTCTGGGATTTCTGCCAAGGCAGGTGCTTCGCTGACGCTAACTTCATAATATTTTGGTAAATCCTTGCTTTCAAGGGCGTCTCTGAAGAATTTGCCGATAACCTTTTCAGCTTCTCCTTCGACTATGCAGTCTATTTCGTGCTTTTCAACAAATTTCTGCCTGTATCGGAACTGCCAGGCGCCTGGACCTCCAATTATAATTTTCAACCCACGCTTCTTCGCTTTCTTAACTGCGGGATTGCTGAGTAAAATTTGGAAGTACTTTGCTAAGTATGGTTCTTTTTTAAAAATGGCTGCAAGCGTCGTGGAAGCTGGACCTAAGCCGAAGGGGTCCATCGTATGGACGCCTAATACTTTTGCGCTGGTGATGTAGTCTTCTATGTGATCAGGTCTTACTGTTGCTACGTCAAAGCCTTCCTTTAGCAGTTGGGCTTCAATTTTTCTTAAGCCGTAGGGTGCTGCCGCCGGGATTCCTTTGCTTTCTTTTATTGGTGGGAAAAATAGGAAGCTATAGAACCATTCGGGCAGGAAGTTTGGAGGAGCGCATGTTCCAAACCCCAGGAACTCGTTATTGTGATAATTGCTCATGAGGGTTCTATCAGCCGTTAAAAGTATATCCGCCATTTTTCTCCCTCCCAACTTTGTTCTGGTCGGGAATCCTGCCGACTAACTTTTCTAGGGAAAGTTGAACTTCCATATAAAACTTTATTGCACTAATTCAATTGACGTAGTTTAAGGGGCAACGTTTAGATAAAGTAAGGTTCCATCTGGCTGAAAATCAGCAAAGAAAACACTTTGGTTAACAAAAGTGCTATGATATAATCCTATAAGCAACAATGTTATTCCTTGGTAGTTACCGTAATTTTCCCATTGAATAGAAATCTGCAAGGCGTTTACCTGTGGGATTTTTCCAGTCGTATTCTGGTAGGCTTCTGCAGCACGATTATAGAACCACCTTAAGCCTAAACTGTCAATACGTTCAAGTATTTCTTCAGGAGTCTGCTTTTGGGGGAACATACTTGAAAAAGGCTGACCATTCCAAGAGAAAATCGACAATCGATAAGGTTGGCCGCTACTAGACACAAACCTGAAACCCATATTAGACGCTTTCTGATAAAACAAAACTTCTATGCTTCCGCCTCCAAAAGTCGTATCCAACTTCATGGATTCAAAAGTGATTATGCCCGGATATTCTAAACCTATTAGACCAAACGCCGGCGAATTCTTGACACTTTGTACTATCTCTGTCAAGGAAACGTTCAGAATATTTGCGTATGATACTGTGACGCCAGGTTGGAAAGGTGTAAAAGCTGGAGGAGAACCAGCATTCCAAAAGGTGTATTTCTCAAATATGGAAAAACTTACCGTGAAAATCATTATTCCTAGTACCACGTACTTGATGGTTTTTCTCAAGATGCCCTGAAATATCAACCAGAGTATTCCATTGGTAACAAGTAAGCCAACTATTGCAAGTTTTATCCAAGAATTGCTAAGAAATACCGTAGCTGAAAACAAGCCTGTTGCCATCAAGATCCCTGCAAGTATGTTCTTAATGATCGCGTTTTTATCATTCGATGCCATTCTCATCCACTCTTCTCTCTGTAGTTTGATTTTGGCGTCTGATATAATGCAATTCTTTTGTACAAACGTACAACAAGTTTGAACATCCCTAAATCAGTCTTTGTCTCCATATTCGAACACATTCATAGGTCGTTATCAAAAGAGCAGTTAAGCCAAGGAGAATAGCGGAAACTCCGCTTATGTCAAATTTCAGTGAGCCTTCGAACAATGCAGAAGCAATATACAGAATAAACAGCGTTGAAATAAGCGCTATGTAAAAAGCATATCGAGGTAAAAGTAAAGAGCCAAACTTAACTATTTGTGCAAGAGCACCTATCTTAACTTCCTTCGTTAAAACATAGCCTTTATTTGTTTTTTCGATCAGGTGCAAATCTTCAAGTTTGCTCAAGTGATACGCGGCAAGTGCTGGGCTTGAAAACTCGAGTTTTTTCTGAATCTCTCTTATCCCTATTGGTTGAGAACTCTTAAGGATACAAAGGTAAACGAGTAAAGTGTTGCCCCTTAACTCGCTGAAAGCCTTCAACTCATCTTCTTTGCTCAAAGCTTAACCTTCTTATCAACTGTAAATATGTAACCAACGCAGGGTTCTTTTAAGCTGAACAATTGTTTTAGTCACGAACTTTCCTCAACGACCATTATATCACGCCAATGTTGTTCTTAATTCCTAAAAAAAGGTGAAAATTAAGGTTGCGATTTGCCTATGTTTTACGTTGCTTTGTAAGCTATGCAGATATAGTTAAGGACGTTTCCTGGATTGCAGGTATAGCCGGCATTTTGGTTAGAATTGCATGTTTAATGTTGATTGTGTTGGTATCTTCGAAGGTGTATCAGGAACTGCAGGTATTGTTGGCATCTGCTCAGGAGCAAGGTTGCCTCCTGGAGCAGTTATATGGAGCCAGTAGTAGCTTTCTTGTGAATTATATACAAAGACAAGACCTGCATAAGTGTACCAAGCTATCCATCCGCCAGCCCATACACCCGGATGATAGCCTTGCGGCACCCTTATACCTACTGAGAACTCAGCCCAGTCATCGAAAGCAAACCACCATCCAGAACCATCGACTGACCAATCAAAGTATCGGAAATTATCATCTGTTGATGTGCTATAGCTTACAGAATACGCAGGCAAATCCATACCGAAACTGATTCCTTGAAAGCCAAATGTGACATGATTTTGGCTCCAATAGAACCCTGCTGGTGGCTGATGGCTGCCAGGTGGTTCACCCGCCCACAAAGGTACAGCTATGCGAACAGTGGCTTTCAAAGGCCCTGTCCAATAGTCATTCTGATACATCACATCAGCTAGAAGCACTTTGATCGCATAATAGTCATAATTTGGGTCCTGCTCGCCTGTGTCTTTGTAAAGTACTACACTTATTCCCAGTTGCGTTCCATAATGATAATCAGAGGCTACTATCTCTTGACTTGCATAAACTGCTGGTAGGAACAAAGATCCGACAAAGACCGCTATTGCGGTGATCGCGAAGGAAGTGTTTCGTTGTTTCTTTACTTTTTGAAACAACTTTTCATCACCCTGCAAGATCAAGATTTACCAAATATTTAAACCAACATTTTTGAACAGATGTACAAAAACATCGAACAATTCTAAATTTAGCTCGTGAAAAGCCTTCTAGCAAAATTCAAGTTATCTACGTCAAAATATTCGCTGTTATTATGTTTGGTTTTCACTAACATCAAAAATAAAATCGATGAGCATCGTCCTCGTTTCTCTGCCGCGTATTCCTCGCTCTTGAGGTGTTTTTCATTCCATTCTCGGATTTGAGTTTTGCTTATGATGAATTAACCTTTTCATGTAAATCTTTATTGCAGTAATTCGTCGGTAGCGCTGATTTGTTTCGCATAGTTTACAGTTTTTATAGGAAACTTTTAGCGTAAGTAGGTCAATATTTTTCGCTTGCTATTTTACATTGCGATGATGTATTTTGCGTTTAAAGAGAAAAATGTATATGTGGCTGTCCCACAATTAAGTGGGAAACTATTTGGGGAGTAGAAGGGTTAATTGAAGAAAATGTTAGAATTCAGGTGGCATGGCAGAGGCGGTCAAGGTGCATGGACTGCTAGCGAGTTGCTGGCGCGCGCGGCAATCCATGAGGGCAAGTATATTCAATCGTTTCCAGAGTTTGGGCCTGAACGGATGGGTGCGCCGGTAACGGCTTTTACTCGGATAAGCACTGAACCTATTAGGCTACATTGCTCAATCTACGAGCCTGACGTGGTCGCTGTTCTTGATCATACCTTGCTGCGGACTGTGTCGGTTGTTGCTGGGCTAAAGGAGGATGGAATAGTTATAGTGAACTCTGCAGATGAACCAGCAAAAGTTAAGAAGACTCTTAAAGTGGAAAAAGGGCAAATTTGGACTGTGCCAGCGACAGAGATTGCTTTAAAAATTTTGGGAATGCCTATAATGAACACAGCCATGCTTGGCGCCGCTGCTCGTGTAACGTCAATAGTTGCCTTGGAAAGCATAGAGAAAACCGTTAAGGAGCGCTTCAGATCAGATGTTGCGGCGAAAAACTTTGAGGTGATAAAAGAGGCTTATAAGGAGGCAAAACAGGAATGAGTGCCCGTGAAAAAGGCTGGAAGGAAATTGCGCCGGCAGGAGTCTGCTCCAAGCCCAGCACTGCCTTCCTAACTGGCGATTGGAAAACATATACGCCCGTTAGGGACTTGGAGAAATGCACACGGTGCCTATTGTGCGTGCTTTTCTGTCCTGACGGTGCCATCCGTTGGAAGCCCGAGAAGTCTGACATTGAATTCAATTATAACTTCTGTAAGGGTTGCGGAATCTGCGCGAATGAGTGCCCCACTAAGGCTATAGAGATGAAGGTTGAATAGGAGGAGGTTGTGGCTTGGGAAGTGTAGTTAAGCAGGTGAGAATGGCTTTGTCCGGTGACGAGGCTGTAGCTTATGCTGTTAAGCAGTCGGATGTGGATGTGGTGGCTGCGTATCCTATCACTCCGCAAACTATTATTGTGGAGCGCTTTAGTGAGTACGTTGCCAATGGCGAGGTGCCGACCGAATTTGTCTGCACTGAATCGGAGCACAGCGCGTTAACTGCATGTCTCGCAGCGTCTGTTACGGGTGCGCGCGCTTTCACTGCAACGGCGTCTGCCGGCTTAGCCCTTATGCACGAGATGCTTTTTGTTACGTCTGGCTGCCGCGCGCCAGTTGTTATGGCCATTGCTAACCGCGCTTTGTCGGCTCCGCTTAACATTCACGGCGACCACTCTGACAGCATGGCACAGCGAGACAGCGGCTGGATACAGTTGTATGCCGAGAATGCTCAGGAAGTTTATGACTCGATAATACAGGCGTTTCGTATAGCTGAGGACACTAATGTGCTTCTGCCCGTGATGGTTGGCTTGGACGGTTTCACGTTGAGCCACACGCTTGAGAATGTAGATACTTTGCCTGATGATGTTGTGAAGCAGTTTATCGGCTCCCGCAAAATTCCGAAAGTGCTTACTCATGAAGGGAAAATGGCGCCTTTCAAGCTTGATCCAGATAACCCAATGACTATGGGGCCGATAGCGTTGCCGAATTACTATTTTGAGTTTAAGCGTCAGCAGGAAGAAGCTATGAAAAATGCGCTTTCCGTAATTAAGAAAGTTAACAATGAATACGCGAAAATAAGCGGACGAAGCTACGGAAACGGCTTGATCGAGCAGTATTGCCTTGAAGACGCTGAAGTTGCAGCTGTCTGTTTGGGCTCAACAGCAGGCACAATGAAGACCATTGTTGACGAACTCAGAGCGGAAGGCGTTAAAGCAGGCTTGCTTCGGCTTCGCACGTTCAGACCTTTGCCTGTCGAAGACCTTCGAAGCGCGCTCTGCAATGTGAAAGCTGTGGCAGTTATGGATAAGTGCATGAGTTTCGGCGGCAACGGCGGTCCAGTGTTCCATGAAATTCGCCATGTGCTATACGACGCGGATGTTCAGCCTTACGTTGTCAACTACATCTACGGCTTAGGCGGAAGAGACACAAGCCCGCGGGAGCTGCGAAGCATCTACTCGGATCTGCAGCGCATAGTGGCGAAAAAACGTGTTGAAACGCCAATTCAATATTTGGGATTAAGGGAATAAGGGAGGATTGAATGAGACAATGACAAAGCAAGAATGGAAATTCACCACGAAAGACATCGCTGAAAAACCAGACCTGTTCCTTTCAGGACACCGCGCATGCGCAGGTTGCGCGCCCACAACAGTGCTGCGGCTGATAATGAAGGCTACGCGTGGACCTACCATTGTAACGCAGGCTACAGGCTGCATGGAAGTAATTTCATCGATTTACCCCTACACATCTTGGGCTATGCCGTGGCTGCATACGGCTTTTGAAACCGCCGCCGCAAATGCTTCTGGCATCGAAGCGGCTTTGAAGGCGCTGAAAAGGAAAGGCCAGTTGAAGCATGAGCACGTGGATGTCATTGCGATTGCAGGCGACGGCGGCACATACGACATCGGCCTCCAAGCGCTTTCAGGAGCGGTTGAGCGGGGGCATGACTTCCTCTTTGTGCTGTACGACAATGAAGCGTACATGAACACGGGCATTCAAAGAAGCGGCGGCACGCCGTTAGGTGCGGCAACGACGACTTCACCAGCAGGCACAGTCATCCCTGGCAAGTTGGAACACAAGAAGCCTATCGCAGAAATCATGGTGGCGCATGAAATGCCGTATGTAGCCACAGCGTCACCGTACTACTGGCGAGATCTTATCGCGAAAGCTAGAAAAGGCTTAGAAGTTGAAGGCCCAGCGTTTCTTCACGTGTTTGCACCGTGCCCGAGGGGGTGGCGAACTGAGCCTGCCAAAACGATCGAGTACTCACGTCTTGCAGTGGAAACCTGTGTGTTTCCGCTGTGGGAAGCTGTCGATGGAAAATACAGCCTTTCAATCCCGAGCATGGTGTTCGCGCGGGCGCCGGAAAAGAAGAAGCCTGTCACAGAGTACCTCAAGGGTCAAGGCCGCTTTAGACACTTGTTTATGCCGCAGAACAAGGCTTTGCTTGAAACTATCCAGCGCTTGACAGACGAGAAATGGCTGAAACTACTGAAAAAGTGCGGTGAAGCTACTGTAAGTGAACCAGCGTCAAGCAGTTCTTGAAAGCGCTTTCAGGTGTTTCTCAACCTCTTTTTCCGCGTTGTCAGCGCGGATGAATATCGGAACGTTCTCGATTCCTGTGGCAATGTAGCTTGACATGAGCCATTCGCCGGGCGCGAACTCTAACGTTTTCTCCAGTATGCCCTTGTCGATCATGAAGGTGTCGCTTATTAGCATGCGGTCGTATGGTCTTGGCAACGTACCGACGAAGTACGTGTGCAGCTGTTGAAGTGCATTAGTGTTCAGGTTGGCAATGCGCTGCGTAGAAACGCACACGCCGAGACCATATTTTCTTCCCTGCCTCAGCACGGTTTCAACCTGTCTGCTGCATTTTTTGTCGATTCCTGTGGCGTCGCCAAGTGCGGGGATGAATTCCTGTGCCTCATCGAAGACTAAGAGAATGTATGGTTTAATCTGGAACCGCTTTTTCCTCCTTGACAGCAAGTCCTGTGTAAGCGTTATGACCAAGTCTTTTATTGTAAATGGGTCTGAAATCGAAAGGCATAGAAGACGTGTGGTCTGGTCTTCGACGAGTTCCCGGACTTTTTCAGCGGTTAACCCGTTGGTTTTTGTTTGTTCTGTCTGGCGCTTTTTTCTTATCAAGTCTATGACTGTTGTCCGCGTTGTTGCCCAAGCATACAGTCCGCTTTTATCATGAACTTTGAACTGCTCCATTGCGCTTGTGGCGACTTCGTCAACGTATTCGACGAAGGCTTCGTCGACCTCTTGACTTTCGCTTAGTCCCTTTTCCTCCATGTAATCCAGAATGGCGTCATGTATCTGGTCGATGGCGTTCATGTAGTGAGGTTTCTCTATACTTTCCTTTCTTTGCATGTTAAGTTCTTCGAGAAACTGGCTGTATGTTGGGACGCGTTGTTTTGGTCGTGTGTAGTAGGCGACTTTGCCTTGTTCCATAACTCGGCGGAGGCTTTCTCGGATCCTGTAGTCTTTCTCGTACTCTCTGGGTTTCACGACAGAATTGAAAAACTGGTCAAGCGAATCGATGCGCTGTTCAAGCACTACTTTTGAAGGCACTGAAGAGTCGGCGAGGACGTCGAGCAGGAGAAAGACGTACTCGCAGCTTAGGTCAAAAAGTACGATTTTTGTGTCTTTTGTGTGTTTCAGTAAGCGTCGCAGCACGTTTGAAGTTAAGTTGCTTTTTCCACCTCCAGTAAAGGCGAAGATGCCGAAGTGATAGCGCACAAGCTTCTCGAAGTCCACGTATATCGGAATCACTGTTTTGTCTGCTTGAAACATCTTTATGAGTCCTATGCGTGGGTCTTTTTCAGCGTCTTCAACGGTCTGGGACAGGCTGAGGTGAAGCTGATCGGTTATCCGTTTGTTGTACATACGGTTAATCATATCGCTGTTTAGTAGGTATACTTGACTGCCGACGATTGGATAGGAGAAGCCTTTAACAAACTCGAATTGGCAGTCGCTGTGAAGGATTAAGTCGTAATTTATGGGCACAGCGTCTATCTGGATCATCATCGTCGATTTGTCGTCTGTTTGCCAGTCTTCTTCTGACTGCTCAATGATCTCGAACTGCATCGGGTAGTATCCATGGTCTGAGAGCCCGCGCAGTCCGAAGTGTTCAGGCCAAACACGGCTAATCTCCGTGAGCGTGTATCTTTCTACAGCGTTTCCGAAGGGTTGTTTGAAGTTTTTGACTGCGAGAAGCATGCCTTCTTCCAAGAGTCCCATAAGGTCCTTTTGATATTCGACTTTAACGCGGCACATGTATCTTGCGCCCGTGCCTGAAACTTTGGCTTCTTCTGTGCCGAAATACCTGGGCATAACTGCGGCCAGTCGCGCATGGAATTTGCCGTTGAAGTCTGTGAAGCAGACGCTGTTAAAGGGTTTCTCTTCTTGCGGCCTCAATTGTTGCTCGCCTCTCTCGGAAAGTACTCATGTAGAACACGAACTTTCTTAACCTGTGGTTATTAAGGATCCATTTTGCAGTCGTGTCTACGACACATTTAAACTGATTGTAGTTCCATTTAGCTATTTTGTCCGCGATGAACAAGGCTTTGTTGTGTCCGAAAGCTTCCGGAATATTCGCCGGCGCCATAGCCACTAATATAGTTATCAGCAGATTTTGAAGGTCGTTAGACACCGTGTTGCTCTTGTATAGTATTACCTCAACTGGTTCAACTGTGCCGTCACTAAGCTCGTTCAGGAAAACCTGTCTTGTTTCTGGTTTGAAGTCATATTCTGGATGCGCCAGACGGTCGATGAAGAGCACGTTGCTCCGAAGCAACGGGTCACTCTTGGCTTGGCTTAGCTGTATGTACGTCTTCAAAAAAGCTTTTTCAAGGCTAATCTTGTTCTTTATGGCACCTGAAACGTAGTCCTTGCGGTTTAGCTTGTCAGGCATCATCGTTCTGAACGCAGAGTCGTATTCAATAAGGCTCCATGGAGGTGTCATTTTTTCAGCGTTAAGCACGCTAACAGACTGAAGAATCATCCTGTCCGTGTTCGGCATCTCTTTAAGCAATGTTGAAACTGCGCTTCCGCATAGAAACCCTTGGCTACACATTATTGGAACAAACTGTCTTTTAAAATCTCGTGCAGCCGTGTCCTTTGTTATTCCTACGAGAAGGATGCGGTTCCGCCAGCATTCTTCTAGTAACATGTTAAGCGTAAAAAGGGTTAAAAAAGCAAGGTCAAGCGTGGTTAACCAGCGTTCTTTGCCGTTGCACTGAACCCTAAGCGGGATCGAACCGCCATCGCCCGGTTTTTCGTAGAAGATCTGCTCACCCAACTGCAATGTAAGCTTCTTCAAGCGTTCCCACGTTGAGGTGTACCGTTGGCTCAGTACGTAAACGTTGTTTTTGTATAGCAGAATTTCTTTCAGGATAAGGTTTTTGAGTGCACGTTTCACGCGTCTGACTCTTTTCGCATCGTTAATTTGGAAGGCTTCAAGTATTTGTTCAAACGATAAAGCGCCTTCATTTTTCAGGAGCTCAATCAGCGCGTAACGCAGGTAGTCAGCTCTTGGAGGGGGAAGCGATAAGGAAGTGTTGCAGATATGGTGCCGCGCGATGAGAAGGTCGTTCGCATCAACGCGTATGCCCTCAACCTCTTGACCGATAAGAGCGCTTTTGGCTCGCCAAAGCTCAGTTTGGCTTGTGTCGTACAGCAAGCTTGCGCGTTCAGCTGAAAGGCTTCTATCAAGCAGGATCAGCCCTGGCGGCTTCTGCCTGTCCATAGCGAGTTTCAGCGCTAAGTAATATTCAGAGAAAGTCATTATCGAGTTGGCGATTATCGAGTTATCCACAATTGACTCGTCGGTCAGAGCTTTTGCTATGTTAACCTCGTCAGGGTGTCCTGGAACGAAGAAAGTTTGGTCTACTTCAGGCACATCGTTGATGTATATAGGCACAACACTTGAGATTCCGGCAGCCGTTTCTGTTGTCTTAGCGTCGTATACCACGTCTGGTCCTGCTTCACGGTTAAACCTGATGCTGCCCGTTGAAGCGTATGCGCCCCCGAAGAAGATTACCATGTCAAACATCGGTCTGGAATACATTGTGCCGTCGATTCCTGCAAACCGCACAGTAGGAGCCTTGAAAAAATCGATCGCCGTCTCGTATGCACGCGTCTTACTGAAGTTTTTTTGCACTATATGTACGAGAAGTTCGTCGTAAAGACTTCTAATGGAGGAAAAACGTTTTTCGTAGTCGGCGACTTGTCTTTCGGCGCCAAACCTTAAACGGTTACATGTGGTCCTAATCGTCTCGTTCAACGCGGAGAGGCTCAAACCAAGTTCACTACGGGTTCTGTTCGGTCTTCCAGTCTAAAAGGATTGTTGACATGTAAACGCTTAAAACGCATCGCTAAGAATAGAATTATGACGTGGCATGCGTATATACCAAGCTTAACCGCTTAAGTAGTCCTTAACTTCTTCCTTGCTCAAGTAAACCCATGAAAGCACAGCCAAAGAGAGGTTAACGACTAAGGCGAAGAGGGAAAGGATAAGGTCTGAGCCAACCTTGAACCCTTCAGGCATCGTAACGTATAATCCAACGGCGACAATGTTTACGGCGGTGGCAACCACTGGCAAAACAAGCCCAGCAATGTATGCATAGGATTTACCCAAAAGAAAACCTGGGACAACTGCAAGCTGGAAAACGCCCAGCAAAAGAAACATTGTAGACAGGAAAAGCTCGGCTGGAACGCCGATCCGGTACCACGCAGGCACGATTGAACTGGACAACATAGAAAACATTGAAACGTCAAAGCTTATCGCATTGTAGTTGCTGTAAACCGCATACATGCCTGTCACAAGCCATATCAAAGTTATAAACGCAAGTGACATAGGCATTCTAGGCTTATCCTCGCTCACCTAAAGCCCACCCACATTGGCCGAAACAATGCCATAAAACCTACACCTTCTTTTAATCATTGCGCAATAGAAAAAGTATAAACATGTCAGGCTGGAAACGCCGACGACGAATAAAGATGACAGGGCTCATACAGAAACTTTAAGGCTCAAATTGTAAAAAAGCTTTTAACTCGAAAGCAACAACTAAAGTTGAGGTTATTGAATGAGTATAGAGCAGGGGAAGAACCTCGCCGGTGTAGGCGCCCTTCTACTTGTAATCGGCACGTTTGTACCGTTTCTCGGAATCGTAGGTATAATCCTTGTCCTTGTAGGTTTGAAAGACCTGTCAGAAGCTTTTAACGATAACAGCATCTTCCAGAACGCGCTCTACGCCCTTGTTTTCGGCATAATAGGCATAGCGGCCGCAGCATTCATAGTGATGAGCCTAATCTTCGGGGTCGCGTTGTTCGGCGCCGCCATCGGACCTAGTGGAAGCCTTACTGGCGGAATTCTCGGCGCCATCGCTGGAATCTTTGTCGCTCTAGTAGTTGCCTTCGTCTTTCTCATTCTCGAAGCAATATACTTCAGAAAAGCTTTTGACACACTTGCCTCTAAAACTCACATCAGCACGTTCTCAACTGCAGGAACGATTCTTTTCATCGGCGCCATTCTCACCATAATACTCGTAGGTTTACTCTTAATTTTGGTGGCTTGGATACTTGCGACGGTCGCTTTCTTTTCCATCCAAATGCCTGCGCAATCTCAAGTCAGCCAACAGCCGTCTCAAGCATAACTAACTTTTTTCTTTCTTTTGTTGCCTTAACCTTTTTGGGCCAGAATCATCCATGTTTCTTTAATAAAAAGGAGCTTTTTCCAGCTGCTCAAAAGAGCTGGAATATTGATCCATTTTTTGACGCGTTCGAGTGTGAAATACTCATTGATGTTCGGTTTGAGCCTTTGTACCGCCGTTGAATCTCAGTTGCCACAGGATTGCATTAGATGAACGTGCAAACTGAAGCATATGCTTCACGCATCGCGCAAATACGCGATTAAGGCGTTTATGCCCTTGTAAGCCGTCTAAATTGGTTGTGGAAAGCCAAAAACTTATCTGCAAAGCGCACATGTCGATCCATGAGAGTGGAGAGCGAAGGCTTGCGGAGTTTCACAAGGCCTGAGGTCGTTGTGAGTATGTGTCTCGGTTTCGGACGTGTTAGATGGGACGGGCAGGAATGCCGCTGCGAATACGTTGAAAAGTTTAAGCCTTTCATGAGTTTCATTCCGGTATGTCCTGAACTAGGCATAGGACTCAGTGTCCCGCGTCTTCCCTTGCGTCTATTGTTCCAAGGTGAACGATTGAAGCTTGTGCAGCCTGCTACCGGGCTTGATTTAACGCAAAAGATGGAGGGTTTTGCAGAAGCCTTCTTAAAGACACATTTGGAGGTGGACGGTTTCATACTCAAGAGCGGCTCGCCTAGCTGCGGTCTTAAAAAAGTCAAAGTGTACACTTGCGCCGGCGCTTCTAAAGCCGCAGTCAGAGCATCTGGTCTTTTCGCGGCATTAGCCCTGCAGAACCTTTCAAGGTGCGCCTTCACAGACGAGAAAGATTTAGCTATCTCTAAACGGCGGGAACATTTCTTGACGAAACTCTACACGCTGGCGAGCTTCCGAAGAGTGGAAAAGTCCTGTTCAACTGAAGAATTACTGAAATTCCATGTTGAAAACAGGCTTCTCATATCCGTCTACAGTGCTAAGCAGCTTCGACTTCTTTCAACATTAATCGACAATGCAGAGGAAAAGCCGTGGCGCTGGCTAGTCAAATCGTACAGGACGCATTTGCTCAGCGCCTTCAAGCGGCCACCTGCCGAAGCCTCAAACATCGAAGTCATGAGAAAACTCTATAATCGCTTTGCTCATAGGCTTTCGAAGGATGAAAGCAGTCTGGTGCTTAGTCAAATGCGTGAATATGTTAGCGGTGGCGCTCCATTAAGCGTTTGTCTGTGCCTCCTCAAAGATTTGGCAGTTCGCTTCGATGAAAACAGTTTAGCCCAGCAATCTTTTCTTGAGCCTTTCCCACAGGACCTAATGGAAATCGCATAAGACAAAATCTTGCAGAGCACGAACTCCTAGACCGAAATACACGTAATTGCGTCCCGCTTGAGCTTGCGTCATCGCGCAATTGAAAAGGGTTCTTCTATGTTATTGCAATGTTTTTCGCATGTTGACGTTGGGATTCATGCAAAAACGTTGTTTGCCCTAAATGCCTATGAAGTATACTCGCTTAATGTCTGGAGACAAACACATTTTCTTTTAATGCTTCATTTCCTTAAGTGTTAAGCGTTAAATACTGTTGAGAGAGGATATAAGCATCATCCGAGGGCTGAGTAGCATATGAAGCGTCGATTTCTGTCCATCGTCCTAATTGGCATATTTATTGCTGCAACCTATCTCGGCGTAGTCAACATGGCACATGGTGAACAACTGTCGCTTCCTGTGAGTTCAAGGCGTTTTCTACTAGGTTTAACGCCTACGTTCAAATTAAATGGAACTCTTGAAGAAGTCTACGAGACTACGGGTTCAGCAGCTGAGGTTATGAACCTCTGGTTTGCCAGCGTTCCATGGTATAATTTAACGGAGCATCTGGAAAAACCTGAAACTCAAGGGCTTTTACAGCTTATAAAGTCAAGCGGTCTGACACCTGTTTTCCAACTGAATTTCTGGACTGTGAAAGATGGAAAAGTTATGTTGCAGGTTCCACCATACATGAACGCAGCGACCACAACCCTCGGAAACCCTGAATTACGTCGACTATGGCTTGAACAAGCCACTAATATCTCACGTGATCACCATCCGAAGTATTTTTGCATAGGCAACGAAGTTGACACTTACTACTGGAACGGTAGCCGCGAAGACTTTGACAACTATGTCAGCTTAGTAGGCGAAACCTATGATGCTGTCAAAACAGTTTCGCCTGAAACTAAAGTCTTTGTTGTTTTCAGGCTTGACACTATCGATTCCTACAACGGCTGGTTCCTACTGCAGAAATTCAACACGGCAAAATTAGACCTGTTCGGTTTTACGTCATATCCCTACATGCTTGGTTATCCAAGACCTGCATGGTACGAAAAACCTATGGATATGCCTGCAGACTATTACATGCGCATACTGAAATACACGGGGAATAAATCAATCGTTTTCAGCGAAATAGCTTGGACAAGCTCCGAATCTTTGAGAAACGGCTCTGAGCAAGAGCAAGTTGAATTCCTACTTTGGTTCCTTCAACACACAAAGGAGATGCCCGTCGAAATCGTTAGTTGGCTATGCCTCCACGACTTGCGCACCGTCGAAGAAGAGAAAACTCCAAACGCCCTTCCCAATGATTTCGCCGGATTGAAATACAAAAATGGAACAGAAAAAGCGGTCTGGAACTACTGGCAAGCACTTTTCGCATTGCCCCGCATAGTCCCTGAACTCCCAACAACATGGCCGCTTGCGGTCACTCTCACGTTTGCCACACTCGTCGAATTACTATGTAGACCTAAAAGACCACCTGTCAGATATGCCTCAAAAAACAAAGTAAAAACCACGCAACCTAAGTGAAACTTGACGATTAAATAATCATATGCACACTGTGTACAAACAACAGAAGCGCAAGAAACTCTTTAATTGGAACCATACGTATGTCTGCAAAAAGGCATTAACCCTCTCTGGAAAAGGCAAATAAGAACGAACACGCAACAACCTACATGGTCACCTGAAGAATGCTCCAAACCCTGGGAAAACCTCACAGAAGACTTGCGAGGCCCATTAAAAACAGGGCGGGGTTGCCCTAGCCTGGTAGGGGGCAGGCCTGCTAAGCCTGTGGTTCGCAAGGGCCGCGCGGGTTCAAATCCCGCACCCCGCGCCTTTTCAATAGCTTAATCAACAAAGCTCGACTCAAAGTGCCTCAAGTAATTTGGGCAGATTAGCTTCAGAAAGCTAAAATAAAGAAAGGTTTGGTGGACCTAGCTAAGCGCTTCCGAGTCGTAGGCAACATCACCATAGGCATGTTTAGGATCAGCTTCCTCTATTCCGATTAGAAGGCTCAAGAACTCTTAATCGTCGTGGACGTTGCCCTCTGTGACTCTGAAGGCTATCGACGGCTCAGACTTGCTGTCAACTATTATGGAGTTTGCAGCCGAAGAAAGGCTTATCCCCATTCGCATTTCCCAAATAAGTGTCTGGGTCGCCGTGGAAGCATTCACCGCTGAAGAGTCTGCAACGACCCCTGCCCTTGAATACGCCAGCATTCTCCAAGCGTCTAGAAAACTTTTCGAATAGCCTCTCAAAGCTTTCAACGCTTACCTTGGGTCTGTACCTCTTTAAAATTAATTGACTAGGCGTTCAATAGTGACGCCTGCAGCCTTCGTTGAAGACGCAAGCTTCAGCTAAACCGCTGCGAACGCCGAGATAACGCGTCAGCATGCCTTTCAGGGGGCAGAATCAACAAGCGCTTCAAAACCAAAGATGGGAAGCATGTGCCAACAAGATAGTGGCGTGGTATTCGCCTAGAATACGAAGCGTCAACGTGCTTTAGAAAAGCTAAGTCAACCTTGGAATGTAGGCGCTTCAGACTTAACAGACTGCTCATCAAACACAAAGAATAAAAGGACAGAAAACGAATTGTAAATTAGCCTTTATGTTGCATCAGTAGTAGTGGGAGAAATTATGGAACACACAATGCCTCTGATAGGCGAAAAATTTCCTCACATGGAAGTTAGAACCACAAAAGGTGTAGTCAAACTGCCAGACGACTACAGCGGGAAATGGTTTATTCTCTTCAGCCATCCTGCAGACTTTACACCCGTATGCACCACTGAGTTTGTTGCTTTTCAAAAGCGGTATGAGGACTTCAAAAAGCTGCAATGCGACTTGATTGGACTAAGCATCGATCAAGTATTTGCTCATCTTAAATGGGAAGAGTGGATTAGAGAGAAAATTGGTGTCGAAATCAAGTTTCCAATTATTGCAGACAATACTGGAGAGATCTCTGGGCGATTGGGCATGCGTCACAAACAAGCAGAGGGGACACAGACTGTGCGAGCTGTGTTTATCATTGATCCTGAAGGGACTATCAGAGCAATACTTTATTATCCCATGGAACTGGGCAGAAATATGGATGAAATCCTTAGAATGGTCAAGGGACTTCAGACTGCGGACAAAGGATACGCAATTCCAGCAAATTGGCCAAATAATGAGGTCATTGGCGACCATGTTATTGTTCCGCCAGCAAACACCGTGGAAATGATTAAGAAAAGAAAGGAACAAGAGAAAGCTGGCGAAATTGAATGCTTAGACTGGTGGTTATGCCACAAAAAGGTGTAGTTGCCAGCGGAACCCGATAGAATAATCGAACAACCAAGGTTGGATTGCAATCGATTTTTTCTTCTCAGCTTTACCGTAGAATTAAAATTTCTCCAAAGTAACAAAAAAAGCGTTATACCTGCAGAAGCTTGCGCATCGCCCGCAACGGTCACATTTGTCCGCTTCCAAGGAAGGCATTAACATGAAAACGTTTTTCACAGTTTATCTTCAGGTGTAAAAGCAAATAGACCTTAGGCGTAATTGGTATTCCAGCGAATTTTGGCTATTTTCCAAGATTTTTTGCTACAACGTCTATAGTGTTCAGCAGTTTTTTTGAAAAATCTATCAAAAATTAGACTTATCTATGAACAAGAAATAATTACGCCTAAAGTCTAATGAGCATTCGGTTCTTCAACATCGCAGTCCAGCAATTAAGCATGGCTCACAGAAACTGCAATGCCAACATCAACGGAAGCTTTGCCTGTCCCCCTTACCACTTGCAACTAACATGATCATTGCAAACCCCAGGTTTTGCAGTTTGTTTTTCTGCTCTCAAGATTTTCTAGGGCTTTACGTAATGCATTAACCGCGATCTCAGCGCAATGGCTTTCAGGCAGCCCGCCTAGTTTATCTAAAACGTCTTCCTTAGTGATTCTCCAGGCTTCCTCAATTGTTTTATGCGTGATCAATAGCGTTAAGGCTGAACCGGAGCAAGCAGTTCCCACGCAGCCATAGTATTCGAATTTTGCTTCCTGTATTGTTTCATTTTCTCCAAGCTTTAAATAGATAGTAATTCTATCGCCACATGGGAGACCAACATAGGTAGATGTAACACTTGGATTTTCCATTGCGCCAACATTGACTTTTTCCAAGTAAAGCTTTATAGACGGGGAGGAATATCCTGCTTTTAACAGAAATTCTTCCGCCGTCAACTTTCCGGGCATGTTTTACACTTAAAGTCTCAGTTGGTAACGTGCGTCAATGATGATGGGCGTGACTGCAGCCTTCGGTTAGCTCTTCAAGCTTGTCCTGCTTGTACGCTTCAACCACTTCTCTGACTGTTTCTGCATTCGCCTTTAACACGGCTATTCCTGCCGCTTGGAAAATGCTCAGTGCTCGTGGTCCCATCCCATAAGTGATGACGGCGCTTGGTCTTAACTGTAGTATTCGGTCTGGCGGAAGCCCGACCCCGCCAAAGTGTTCACTTTCGTTGGAAACTGCTTGAATGTTCAAGGCAGCGCCATCGTCCGCCAATTCAACGACTATGAAGTATGGTGCTCTGCCGAAATGCTCAGACAACTTTGCATCAAACCCTTTTCTGTCTTCAGCGGGAATTACTATTCTCTCCTTCAATTTTTCACCTCCATCGAAATGTTCTTAATATTTTATTGTTTTGAATCGCACTCTCAAGCTTTTCAACACACGAACGTTTCATAACCATTATCGCCCTCGCCGCAAACCTCGTCTACCTGTTCTACCTCTAAAATGACCGCCAACTGTTGGAACGGGTACTTCTTCAAGTTCACCTTTCTTGTATTTTTCAACAGCTTCTCTTACGGTTCCGCCCATAGCAGTGAGAACGTTTATTCCTGCGGCTGATAAAGCCTGTAACGCGTTGGGTCCAACATTTCCTGTTATAAGCAACGTGACACCCTTACTTGCTACTGTTTGGGCAGCCTGTATTCCGGCGCCGCTTAAAGCATCAGAGGAAAGGTTTGAAACAACTTCGAACTGCATTGTTTCCGAATCAACGATAATGAAATACGGGCATCGACCGAATCTTGGGTCAATTGACGCATCTAAACTGTTTGCTGCGGCAGACACACAAACTTTCATCAAATCACCCTCTTCAAGGAGACCTTAGACTTCAGCCATGGTAGAAATTGAAGGACGCCAACCCTTCTCTGCGGAGGAACAGAGGCTGCTGCGGCCTCAATGACCGATTTCAGCCACGCCAGGTCAAAGATAGGGTTGGATTCACCTTCGCTAAAGCCAGCAGCGCTCAGCCTCTTTCGAGGCATGCCATTAAGCGGTTCTGGCGGAGAAGACCAGACTATGGAAGCATCCTGATGCCCTTCTATTCCCCCACGCATAGTGCCCAAAAAATTTAGGCTGTTCAGAGTTTGCATTGTTACCACCATTGCAAGCCCAAGAATTTAATGGGTTCCTGCATTAGTCAGCTCCTTTGGATATTTTTGATTCTGTTTTTTGTTCTAAGTACTGCTCGATTTTTTGAACTATTTCCATAAAGGCTTTCGACGCAGGAGAATCCGCATGTTCAACAATGAAAGATGCGCCTTTATCGGCATCTTCACATATTTCTTGATCTATCGGTATACTTCCAAGAAATGGAACGTCAAGCTCTTCTGCAATTTTTCTTCCGCCACCATGATGGAAAATATCAATCTTTGCGCTGCAATTTGGACAAATAAATCCGCTCATGTTCTCAACGATGCCTATGATCGGCATCTGCAGGCGCCTTGCAAAAGTAACCGCCTTCTTAACAACTATTTGCGAAACTTCTGAAGGGATTGTTACAATGACCACACCATCCATTTCTGGCAGAAGCTGCGCAACGCTTAAAGGTTCATCCCCCGTACCTGGCGGCAAATCAATGAGTAGCAGGTCAAGTTCCCCCCAGACAATATCCGAAAGAAACTGGCGAATCGCCGTCATCTTTAAAGGCC